>Ga0114922_10000418_pt1 | contig 40335 bp, 31 predicted proteins | sample AartaG_FD_100975 | JGI IMG/M metagenome (GOLD analysis project Ga0114922, IMG submission 100975) | Deep subsurface microbial communities from Aarhus Bay to uncover new lineages of life (NeLLi) - Aarhus_00045 metaG | ecosystem: Environmental > Aquatic > Marine > Oceanic > Sediment | place... | reverse complement strand
TTCGTATTTTATGCATGTTCGGTAAAAAGCTCGAACTTGCCAAAAATAATCCGACCGTTGTTAAATCGGCGTATCAACGCAAATTACCTAAGTTAACGCATTGGTAAAAGTGCGAAAGTTCACTCAAAGGTTCTTGAAACAAAAATAACTCGGCACTTTATCAATCATTTTATGATGGTATTTTTGTCAGATCCTTACCTGGTGCTAAGCAACCGCAAAACCCCCCGGAATCGGAAAAGATTTTTTCTTTGACCAACGAATAATTTCTGTCCAATACGAAAATAACCCCACAGCTTTTGTTTCTCTGGTCCCTCTTATTGACGCTCCCCCCGACTAAATATATAAAGCTGTCATCCATTGAGAAATCCTTGCAAAAAAACGAACTCGGCTCATGCTCAAAAACAAGTTTGCCATTAACCATCAAACCGGACCTGTGAGGATGATTTATTTTCCTGATAGCCCCCGAAGTTCCACACAAGACATACTTGTCGTTGTTAATTATCGAAAAATTATGGGTCTCCCACCCGTATTCAAATCGTTCAAGCTCTTCCATCTTTTCATTTAAAACAGCAATGCCGCTTGGCCCGTATTGCGTCGATGTCAACCAGTTCAAGCATACATAGAAACGGTCGTTATGAAAAAAAATATTGTTTATATGATTATAGTTCCACTTATATCTGATGGGGAAAAAGCGCCTGGGCGGCTTGACCTTGTAATACTTTACAAGATTAAGACCCAAATCCATCTTAAAGATTTCATTAAAACCTGTAGCCGTAATATATAAATAGCCGTCAATAATATCCATCTGATGAAAATCGGCGTCCCTTTTTCTCCTTGAAAATTTTCTTTTTAAGAATTTCCTGGAACTTTTGACCTCTTTGTAAAAATTATTCTTGTTGAGTTCGAGTTTATAAATCCTGGTCTTCGCGCCGACATACAGGCATTGTCCTTCTTTGGCTAAGCCCATCAAAGTTTCTTTGCCTTCCTCCTCAAAAACCAATCCCAGGCGGTCTTTTGCAAAATCATAATGATACAGCCTGCCGCCTTCAGCCGCTATGATAAGTGGTTGCAAAACTAAATCTTCGTTTCTTGGCCTGCTTTTAATGGTCTTGAGCTTTGAATTCACGTTGTTAATATTTTCCCCCTAATACACCCCCCAACAGTAATGAGTGCCTTCCCCTGTAATATTTTCAAAAGAATACCTGTTTATACTCTTCTTCGATATCCTTCTGCAATAAAAGCGGCAAGGGTCGTTATCATTAGTGCTATCACAAATACAGTAGCGACTTTTCTGGCAGCAGCCTTGGGAATAACCAATACATCAGTGCTTCTGATAGCAACTGTAGCTGCCATCCTATTTTCTATATTATTTATATACGCATCCAAATAGTTCCTTGTCCTGCCGTCCTTACACTCTGTAACCAAACTATGAAGAAAATTCTGAAATTCTTGAACAGTGTAATCATGGGACCAATCGCTCTCGATTTGATTTAGAAGTTTTTCACTCAATGCTATCAGCTTTCTATAGTAATCGCACTCATTGCTGATTTTCCTGATTTCTTCCTCCATGCGTATTATTTTGATTTCAATGCCTTGCATTTGGTAATTTAAAGGTAAATATTCAACTTTACTTCCAATATTAAACTGTAAGGCTATATCACTCTCTTTATGGTTGACGGTTTTGGCCTTAAAGTTTCTGAGTCTATCAACCATAGACCTTTCATTTTCCAACTCAAGGTTTAAGTTGGTTCTTTCAGATTTAAGTTCCAGTAACTTGTTTTTGTGATTTTTAAGCACAACATAAATATTATCTTTCACTTTATATAGAGGGATGGTCCTCTCGAAATTACCTTTTATTACCAAAGACATCGGGACAATATCTTTCTCGGAAGTGGACTTTATTGTCATTCTAAGCAACGAAGCTTTTAAACCGCGCAACTGCTCAAATTTGCTCACATTTCTACGGGACATTCTGGCAATATTTGCGAAGGAGGGTTCGGTTTGAAAAGTAACAAGCCGTTTTAACGCCCCTCTTATCGACCTCTGTTTAGACTGACCAACATGCTGATTAGGGATGTATTTCTGTAATTTAGCGGATAGTCTGGCGACATTTTCATCGCTGTAAAACCTGTCAAGAAGAACCTCATAGTTGTTCTTGTTAAGATTCCAATTGCTTACATCAGCTTCCTTATCATCTCTTACTTCATAGATATCCTTATTATCTCTTACATTATAGATGTAAGTTATTTTACAGTTCTTCGGCGAAAAGAAGAGGATTATACCAACCGCCAGCGCAGGCAGGATTGCCCCAAACAAAATAAGGTATTTCCATTTCCAGACAACTTTAAAATAATCAATAAGATAAACCTCATTTTCGTATATGCTTGCATCTCTATGAATATTAGGTGAAGTTGGCTGGACGCTTGATGCTCCGTTCTGCTTGTTTTCCATATCTTTTTAAGTCTCCTGTAAGTTTATTGGTTTTCAGGCTTTTAACGTGGCGCAGCAATAGGGCACAAAGGATATCTTTGGGATTAACCAATATCACTTCTATCGGGTCAATGTCAACAGGACCCCCCATCATCAATGTTTAGGTTTTATTGTATCAAGCTTATTGCTTTCACTATCAAAATGATGCCGGTCCGGTGCCGGGCAAAAGCCCTCGCATCAGGTCTCTATCCGGTTTTTCAAGCCGGTCAATTCTACTTGCAATATAGTCACCCTGTCTGCCAGGCCACTCTTACCTGAATCTGACGGGCTTGTGAACCACAGTACAAACGCTTTGCTGTTTACTGTCCTTTCCAGGTCGATGTTCCCTTGCCATTAACCACAATATATAAAATGCAGGAAGAATGCACTTATATTATCATCCGACTGTATTTGATATCTCAATCATATATATACAAGCACGACTGTATAAATCTGATGCTAACTAATAATAAAACGCCTAATCAAAGTGTAAACTTCGAGCTATCTTAGACTCCGTCCCTGTGGGTTGCAATTAACTGCCAATTATGCTGACATCTTTGTCGATTATGTCCCAACCGTAGTTAAAGGTTGGTGGAAGTTCCATCTTAGCCTGCCTTTCGTTTTTCCGCAAGTGCTTTGTCTTTTTCCAGGTCACCAAGATATGATTTCAACATCAACCTCTGCTTATATCCGCCGGTCCGCTTGAAGTGTTTTTCCGTCTCTAAAAATGCAGCCGTCGCCCAACGCAATACCATCTTGCCGCCTGTTCTTTTTGCTGATAATCTTTGTTCATGGCGGTTCATTTCAAATAAAAGTTAACGGGTTCTTTTTTGGGCCGAACTATATCCGATTTGCCCCTCAGGAACCGCCACCTTTTTTAACCTTCAACTATGAATGGGACACCTTCCAGATTGTTCGATGTTGCTGATGTCCGGATGAAAGCAATGATATGGTTGGGATTAAATTGTGGTTTCGGATGCACTGATTGTGCTGAGCTTAAATGGAGCGATTTGGACCTTATAAAAGGCAGGGTAAAACTTGCGAGGGGAAAGGCCGGCGTTTCAAAAGATATCCCGTTATGGTCGGAAACAATACAGTCTCTTGAGAACATTCCCAAGTCTGGCAAGTTAGTATTCCATGCATCAAAAGATAAGCCTTTGATTCGAACGGCATATCGTATTAATGAGGATGGCTCAAGTAAATATTCCAATTCGAATCTGGTGACTTCAAGAGTTTGCAAGCTTATGAAAAAAGCAGGTATCCAAGCTCCAAAAGGGACAGGTTTTTATGCACTCCGAAAAACTGCTGCCACTATTGCCGCCAGGTCAGGAGACCCATTTGCAGTTCAACGATTGCTTGGCCATGCTAATCTGAAAATGGCTGCAAGATATGTACAGGATGTTTCTAAACAAACTGATAGAGTAATTGAAAATAGTAAAAACTATGTAATTCAGAGAAAGACTTGAATTTGTTATAAGCTGTATGTAAAGGACGGAGTAAAATTGCGGCGGGTGGTATGTTTGTAACACAGAAAGATTGGAACTTGCTGCCTCGCTAACCTTCCAGCCCTAAAAAAAAATTTCTGTCTTCGAGGGCGAAAAGGGCGAAGAATGAGCCAAAATGGCTGATAATGTGGGCAAGCGGGGCAATTTGGGGGATAGCCATTGATATTATTTAGGGGGTTTGCTATAATAAGAAGCTAAGTGTGCATAATCTTCTCAGACGATGGAGTTAGTTTATTTTGAAAGAAAAAAATAATAGTTTTTGTGGAGAAAGTAATAATTCTGGTATAATGCCCAGCTCTGTAACCTGTTCGATTCAATTTGACTTAAAAAGAGTGTTTTATTTTTGTTTTTTAATAAGGGCATTTAACCAAGGATTATTTTTTAAGGAGACTAAATATGGATAGTGCGACAAGGATGACAAGGATGCGAAGCGGGGCGTTCCGTCTGTTCTTGTGTATTGTCATCTGTTTCTCGGTTTGGGATACGGCTTTGACTCTTGCACAAACAGAGAGAATGACAGAGGCGGAAATAATTGAGGTGAAAAAGGAGGCTGAGGCCAAAGCCAAGCGAGAAGCGAGAAGAGCTAAGGCCAGGTTGAAACAGGAAAAGATTATCGCAGGACTAACCTTTCCGGTAGACGACAGTCAGCGCTTCACCGTCAGAGAGTTGCGCATCAGCGGTAATACTCTGGTATCAACTGATGAATTGTTGAAGGATATACCTGCCGTGTTTAATGCTTCGGACAAACCCCTGCGCAATGCTGAAAGTCAGGACCTTTTCGACTTTAGGGTTCTGCAGGATATTGATACACGACCAGGCGAACCTCGTGGGGTCTCGGCAAGAACTATTGGGGGCTTCGTCCAATACCTCCTGTCCGTTTACCAAGATAGGAATTATGCGGGCGTATATGTTTATGTACCAAAGGAGGCTGTCAGAACAGGTGCGCTTGAGGGCGACGTCCTACCCATCAAAATTATTGAGGCGAGCGTTACGGATGTTACGGTGAGATACTACGACCCTGACCAGAAGGAAAAGGAGAAAGGAAACCTCCGGCGGTCGGCTGTCGAAAAATGGTCCCCAGTGAAAACCGGACGGGTAGCAAACAAGAAAAAACTGGATGACTTTGTCAACCTGCTCAACCTCAACCCGGACAGATACGTTTCTGCAGCCGTGACCAGAGGTGCTGTACCGAAGTCGCTTGCCGTAAGATATGATATATATGAGGCAAACCCCTGGCATTATTTTATCCAGGCAGATAACTCCGGCACCAAGGAAAGGCAGTGGAACCCCAGAATCGGCGTCATCAATACCAACCTGTTGGGCATAGATGACACATTCACCGCGATTTTTCAGTCTGCTTTGGATTCAACTTGGAACGAGAACTACTCCATTTACGGCAGCTATGATTTTCCCATCCTGAACCCTCGGTTGCGGCTTAACGTTTATGGCGCCCACAGCGAGTTTGATATAAGCCCTGAGTCCGGCATATTCGATTTTACCGGCAGGGGAACGTTCTATGGAGGTAGATTGCGATACAATCTCCTACAGAAGAACGGCTGGTTCTTTGATGTAAGCGGTATGATTGAACATACACGAAGCAAAGTCAATCCCTCCTTGTTCACGACCTTTCTGGGAACGGATGTCAAGTTCTGGCTGTGGGGAATGGGGGCCAACCTGCATCGTCGAGATGATATGTCAAATACTTCAATTAGCATTGACCAATATTCAAGCCTGGGCGGCGAATCCAGCGGGAGTGAGTTTAGGCTGGCAAGAACAAATTCTGAGTCTATGTTTACTTTTTACACCGCGTCGGCAGCCCACAGTCAATACTTGGACACTGATAAGGTCCATCGTATCAGCGGCACTTTCAGGTACGTGGAACCCAAGGATAGACTGGTGCCTGCGAAAATGACCACATTTGGCGGGATGTACACTGTTAGAGGCTACGATGAATATGAAGTTGTTGCCGATGGCGGCCTACTGCTGTCGTTGCAATATGAATTTGACATCATCAAACGTTGGGAGTCCAAGGAAAGAAAAGAAGGGCCGCGGAAGCCGGAGGCAAAGAAACCCTTCGTCAGAAAAGTTGCGCCCTTGTTCTTCTTTGATTATGGGCGATCCAAGGTCCGCGAACCTATGCCAGCTTTAGGCGAAAAGAGACATGAGGAGATGATATCAATAGGTCCGGGCACAATTTTGGAGCTTGGCGGTGATTTTAGTGCCGGCGTATACTACGGATATCCACTGAGAACAACAGACGATACGAGAAGCAGCAAGGGCCGATTGAGCGTTGTTATGACAAAACGATTTTAACTTCCACCCCAGGGTGGAATTATGGAAGGGAGAACCTAAATAGCGGGGAGGGAACCATAAAACAGAATAGTATTTTTGAACAAAGTTGAAGGAGAAGAAAAAATGGAAAGAGCAAGAAAGATTTCGAAGAAGTATTATCTGAGACAGATTATGGCCTGCTGGCTGTCGTGCTGGATGCTTTTCGGCATACCAGTTCAGGTTGTGATGGCCGACCCGAACCCCGGTAGTAATGTGATCCCGGGGCCGGGAAATGTCATCAGCACTTCGCCGGGAACCGGACTTGGATGGACCGGTGGCGGTGTGGACGTTGGGATTAACTCAAATGCCGGCAACAACATCATCACGTGGAACAACTTCGACATCGGCGAGAACGCCACCTTAACGTTCAATCAGGCCAGTGGATGGGTTTTAAATAACGTTCAGGCCGGGGATGCGATGGCAACCGGTATTTTCGGCGACCTTTTTGGCCCGGACTGCGGTCTGATTGTTGTTAATCCGCTGGGTGTTGTCTTCGGACCCGACTCCCTTGTCCAGGCCCAGAATTTCATAGCTTCCAGCTTGAGTATTTCAGACGCCGACTTTATGAATGGCATCTACTCTTTCACGGGCGGCGGAGTAGGAGAGGTTGCCAACTACGGCAGTATTTCCGCTGAGCAAGTCGCCCTCATCGGAAAGAAAGTCCTCAACGCCGGTGTCATAAGGAGCCCGGGCGGATATGTTTTAATGGCTGCCGGTGACAGAGTCTTTTTAGGCCAGGAGGGCAGCGATGTTGTTGTCGAGGTAGGTTCTGTCACAGTACCGCAAGACACTCCGATTGAGGGTTTGGGCGACGTCATTAACGAGGGTACAATCGAGGCGGCAGGCGGAAAGATTGTTCTTGCTGCCGGCGATACCTTTTCCAGAGCCATAGATGGTCTGGATTCCTTATCATTAGCTGTTAGTGGCGGCACCGGCCGAGTTGGTCAATTCGGCACTATCAATGCAGACGGAGTCGAAGGCGACGGCGGCAGTGTTACTCTGACCGCTGCTGATGTAGTTGCTCTCGGCAGCGATAGCGTGACCACCGCTAACGCCGGAACTAACGGTAATGGCGGCGAGGTCATTGTTTACTCGCCCGAAATGGCCCTTTTCCGGCCAAGCGCACTCGTCGAAGCTAAGGGCGGAAGCCAATCAGGCGATGGCGGCTTCTTCGAAATATCAGGGCATGAGTACGTCGAAGTAGTTGGCCAGATTGATTTAACCGCGGAAAACGGAGCAAAGGGCCAGTTTGTTATAGATCCGTACAACATTAAGATCGTTGATGGTGGCTCGGATTATTTCCCACTTTTAAATTGGAATTGGGGTTTGTGGGACCCTGGTGATAGTGAGTGGAACCCTCGGCCAAGTCCTCTTTCTGGATATTCCCGATTGGACATAGATTGGCTGGAGTACTACCTTTATAAGTCAGATGTAACAATATCTACGGATAGCGCATTGCCTTGTTTTCCTGGATCTCAGGAAGGTTGGGTCATTTTTGATGCGGGCAGAGACGTTGTAAGTGAAAAAGAGTGGAAAGGGCGTTGGACAAAAGGGCCATGGTATGTCCCTGCTAATACCACCAGCGACAACTCATTGACCGTTAATGCCAATGCATTTATCCAGTTCATGCCCGACAGTGGAATTGATTTTGCAGGCAGTGGGAACGTAACATTGAATGCCGGTTCGCATATTGACATAGGTGCGGGTATTGACTTGAGAGGCGGCGGCAGTTTTGAGGCGTATTCCGGGCTGAATACCCCGCTTTATGCAGATATTCTCGCCGACAACTATATCAAGGCCGGCAGTATCTTGCTGGATGCCAGCGCCGGTATTTTGAGTAACGTAGAGGCCAAAGAGCTGACAGCGACGGTGGGCAATATCGAGATAGCAGCGTCGGACTGGACAATCCATTTGCATGGCAATGTGGATACCGATACTTATGATGCCGGTGATATTATTCTGCATAACCACACCGTTGCCGATGACGGCGTGAAGCTCGATGCCGGTCATGATGTGATTTTGTACTGCAACAAGACCCTGACCGGCGATGGAGATTTGGATGTTAAAGCAGGTAACATCATCGACTTTGGCGGCGATGTGTATGCAAGCGGGTACCTTAATCTGGACGCAGGAGTTAAAACCTATGCTGCCGGCGATATCGGGGCAGGCGGTGCTTTAACTGTGGAAGGTGACTTGGAGCTTGACGGGGACCCACCCTGCTGTGGGCGTAGAGACCAGACGGTGTACTCGCAGAATGGAACATTAACGATAAACGGCGCAACGCTCAAGAGTACGGGCGGCAACCTCACGCTTCTGTCAGGCGACCAGGGAGAGGGTAGTATGTACACCAGGGACGTAACGGTCCTGGATGGCAGATTAACTGCCGAAGCTCAAGGCCGTCTTATGCTTGACGGAGATATTCGGTCTAAGAATAAGATGACGCTGACCTCTAATAGCGACGAAATTGACGGACCTGGAAGTGAATCTAATATCCTAAAAGCCTACGGGACACTTACTACCGAGAGTTGCTTGGCTGATATCGAGATCACTGCGAAAAATAGTGGGATATATCTGTACGGTGATGTTGACGCCGGTCGTGACCTTCTGCTCAATAACTACACATATACAAGTTCTGCCGGATTAACACTTGAAGCCGGTAGAGACGTAAAGGTTAAAGACAACTACATGTTAGACGCCGCAGGTAATTTGCTTGTTGAAGCAGGTGACAACATCATTCTCGGCCAACTGAGAGGAAGAAACCAAGCAAACCTGATAACTCTGGACGCCGGGGATAATGTTGTGGTCAACGGCACAGTCGATACGACAACGGTAGAACTGGGTTATAACGGCGATCTGGTCGTTGAAGCAGGTGACAACATCATGTTTGGCGATGATGTAGCTGTGAAAGGCAGCTTGGTAGCAAGAGCCGGTTTGGACATTGCTCCTTCGTGGTGCCCTTCTTCGGGCGAAGGTTTTATCGAAGCTGCCGGAGATATTACAGCGGCTGATATGCTGCTCACAGCCGGCTACGGATGGCCCGGTTATGAGGTGAGCACTCCAACTCAAACTTATGTACATGTTGCCGGTATGCTGACAAGTACGGCCGGTGATATTACTGTTGGAGCACGGCACGACATCGTACTGGGCGGCGCCGACGTTGATGGGACGTGGACAAGCGTGGATGCGGCCGGTAACTTGACGCTGGACGGCGATTGGCACAGTCTATTGTACGGTGATGGTTACAAAGGCGGCGATGTGACTGTCGATGGTGCCATCAATACCGGTGGTAGTACAAATGCGTACGGTAATAACATTACTATCGGCGGCGATGTCCAGGCAGGCGGCGATATAATACTGACTGCCGGTACAAGCAGTGATTTTGCGGACCCATCGCCCGAGGGTGATGTGACTGCTTATGGCGACCTTACTTCGACCGGCGGCAGCGTTGAGATTTATTCGGACGGTGATACGACATATCTGTGGGGCGATGTCTTAGCCGCTGATAATGTTTTGTTGAACAACAATACAAAGTTTATGAGCGGGGATGACCAGCACGTGGTTGCAGGTGAAAAAGTTACTGCTGAAGGCTGGTTAAAGAAATGGGCCTCAGGTGACTTGTACCTGCTTGGTGGTTCTGACGAGTTGGCTGTAGACCTTAAACACACTGTAAGTACTTACCAAGGCAACCTGTGGATTATTGGCAATGGTGACGTACAAATTGGCGATGATTTAACAACATTCGGCGAAGGAGATTGTGGCCCTGGCGGAACTCCGTGTAGCGGCTGGCCTACAGGCGGCGTATTGATATACTCACACGATGGCAAGATATACACAGAAGGTGGTCTTAACGACACACTCAATGTTTCCATAACGGGCAATTCCGACCATTGGGCTGAGTTGGGCGTTTACGATATTTCGCAATACGGCCCCGACTATGACGGAGTAATTCCAATTCCAAGGGCGGCGATTGCGATTATAAGCAAAGAAGATTTGAAGATAGGAGCGGGTGCTGAACTAAGAGCTTATGGAAAGTACTACGATGACGTTGATGACCGCTCAGCCATTAACTTCCTAACGGTTACCGGTACGGAAATCCCAGCCGGCTACCCGAGAGATGCGGGTGTTCCGTTCGATCTGGCAATCTATGTTGCAAGTACCGGAACAGATACTCTTGCCGGTCAAGGAGATGTTGATGTCAGTGCTCCGGTGAGCATCCTGTCGCGTGAGCCTGTAGTCGATGGGGATGCATTCATTAAAATTCGACCGGCTTACGAGTGTGTGCCCAAGGGAGCAATGGTAATCGATGCACGGGATACTGTAACATTTGACGGTGGCGTTCCGGGTGGTCTGTTTGAAACATCCCTGGCCGATGGCGATGTTGGTGACAGGCTGGAGGTAGTCTCTCGTATAACCGAATGGCTCGAGGATGCTGTTGGGCGTCTGCCTTATGCTTCGGGCGGTGGACCTTTCCCGCTTGGCTATAACTACGTCCTTAGGGGCGCCGGGGCTGAAAATCCTGCTATAGGTGATGGTGCTCCAGCCTGGGTGCTTACATCGAGAAATCTGGCAGCGCCGCTGGGCGTACCGGCGATTCCGGTAATACTGGGCTGTCCTGCGGAGATGGAAGCGGCAGCCGGGGAACTTGGACTTACACGAGAGAATATTCAGGTTGCTATGACAAGCGCTCTTGCCCAAAATCCGAGCATGCAACCTTGCGAGGCGTGCCGTACACTTATAAACTCCGCTGCGATTTTATCAGATGCCGATGCAGTTCGGGTCGCTGCGATGGTTGAGATATTCAATACTATAGCTCCGGCCGATGCACCGTTTACGCCAGAAATGGCGGCCTCGATTGCAACAGCATTTGCGGAAGGCATGGCTGACCCCGAGGCGCCGCAGTACGCCACAGCCATGGAATATGTCGACGCTTTCGTGGCTTATGTTACCGTCCTGGAGACCGAATTGGGTGCACCAGTAGGTGACTCGGCAGAATTTGCTATGGCAAAATACGGTACACCGCTGACCGAAAGTGGTAACGCCAATATCGCTTCATACATTGGGGCGCGTTTGGCGGCTCTCTGAGGTTGATAAGGTAAATTGAAAAGTTAGGCAGACAGGAGTAAGGACGATGTCTGGAGAAATGAATAGAAACCGGATTGTCCGAGATAGGGATGAGGAAGAAGTAGGACAGTCCACAGCCAGAAAATGGAGGTAGTATTATGAAAAAGTTGATTTTTATGTGTATGTGTGTGGTAATGGGTTTAGTTATTTCATTGAGCAGTCTGGTGCAGGCACAGACGGGGTGTGAGGATTTTGAGTTTGCCAGCAGCGACTGGAACCACTACGTTTATGACGCGGAGCTGTTGGCCAAGGCCCAGCCGGATGAGTGCTTTTTTGGCATCGGTGATGGCAACAACATCTGGCCCTTCCCCGGCTTTCCGCCGCTGGACTGGGATGCGAATTGCATCGGCTGCGGGGGCCAGCCAAAGGTAAATCAGGCCTATGTCTGGGGGCTTGCCAAGTCCGGGGATGATGTCTGGTTTGGAACCGCTTCTAATGTGCACTGTATGGTCATGGGCTTCTACCTGCAGTCCACCACTCCGGTAATAACAGATTCTTATGCCTGCGAGTTCGGCGCGTCGCAACTCGTACCACCTCTACCGCCTGAGCTGGGCGATGCGCGTCCGCCCGACCTCTTTGTCTATAACACCGTTACCAAGACCCTGACCAAGAAGAACCTTAGTATCATTATGGCTGGTTCTCCACATTCTGACCGCCTGATGTCAACCGTTGGCATCCGTTCGGCCGGTGCGCTGGGTGATGTGGTTTTCTTAGCGGGACCGGGTTTTAGCGGTATCAACTTGTTTGCCTTCAATACCAACACGGGTGCCTTCCTTGGTTCGACGACTCGGCCGGAGGCCAATATCCGCTGCACGTGGCTGGTAGTGAACGATGTCCTTTACATCGTGGCTGCAGACCATGTGCTAAAGTGGACGGGCGACGTTGCCAACCCGTTCCAGTTTGACGTGGTCGGAAACCTTCCTGACCAGGGCGGCGCTAACATGGATTTCGACGAAGACCGCATCTTTATTACGACCTGGCCCGGAGGGGAAATGGGTCCCGGAGGCGACCAAGCCGGCCTGTGGATGAGCCCGCTGGTTGGCCCTGGCGGCCTGACGACCGCCGACGTGAACGACTGGGTGAAGGTCTGGACGGTGAGCAATTATGAGCCGAACCCGGTGGTTGCAGCGACATACGCCGGCGGCGCTATAGCGTCTTTCGACGGCTGGCTTTACTGGGGTACTATGCACGTGCCGATGATGGCGACCATGGTTCACGTTGGGGTGTACGGTGAGCCGGCCGATGAGATGGAGTATATAAATACGGCACTGAAAACCCATCGCGCCATCAGTATATTCCGCGGACGAGACTTCGGTACGCCCGGTAAGGAAATCCAACTACTCTACGGCGAGTTAGAGTTGCCGGTCTATGACCCCGACCCCATGTTCGGAGGATGGCAGAGCGTGCCGACGGGCCACGGTCCTGGCGAGCCACTTTACGGTTCATCCGGCTTCGGCAACTTCTTCAATAACTACACCTGGACGATGGCCGTTTACGATGACCAGTTATTCGTAGGGACGATGGACTGGGGCTATCTGGCTCTTGGAGATATTGGAGACCTTCTTGGAGACCTTCTTGGCGATGGTATGGGCAGCGGTCTTATCGAGCTTATTATACAGCTACTGCTTCCCGACCAGTGTCTTGGAGCGGACCTGTATCGGTTCACTTCGTCCAATGCCCCGGCGGTGCCTGTGAGCCTCGCGGGTGTAGGTAACTATACGAACTACGGGATTCGCACGATGATTTCGAGTGATTCACTTTATATGGGCACGTCCAATCCGATGAACCTGCTGACCGACCCCGATGATGATAAACCGGAGGGTGGATGGGAGCTGCGGCGTCTGAGGCTATGCACAACAGAGCTTGCCGGCGACCTGAACGGAGACGGCGTTGTTGATATGGTGGATTTTGCCATATTGGCAAACAACTGGCTGAAAGAATGCGGCTATTGCGAGTAAGAGCACGATATAGAGGTGAGCTCGTGCAAAGTTCGCAGAGTCGAAGTGCTATGGTAGGATAATTGGTTGTTAAAAATGCCTGCCTCCTGCGAAAGGGGGCAGGCATTAAATTTAATATTCGTCCTATGAGGGCATTATCATTTGGTGGCTCTTGCAATCGGCGCATAAGCAACTTGTCGGCTTACACGGATTTTTTCCACTCGCTGCTCCAACTTCGCTGCTTCGGCATTCTTTCCGACCCTCTTGTTTAGCTGAGCCATGGTCTCGAGCACATCCGCCACCTTTGGGTGGTTCTTGTCAAAAATATTTTCAAGCGTGTTCAATGCCTTCTGACATAAGTCCTGAGCTTCGGGGTATCTGCCTTGGTTTATGTGTAATCTTGCCAGATTATTCAGAGCCAGTGCTGTAAAATCATTGTCTGTCCCCAGCGAGTTCTGCAATATATTCACAGCTCTCCGACAAGTAACCTCAGCCTTGGCGTACTTACCCTCAGCAACATACAATCCTCCCAACGCACTTAAAACTCTGCCCGTAACTGGGTGCTCGGAACCATGCTTCTCTTCCGCCGCGACCAGGGCTTTTTGGAGCAGCCTTTCTGCTTGACCATAATCCTTTTTCGCCTGATAAATGCTGGCCATTGTCAACCACGTGGGAGCCAAGAGATGGTGGTCCGAACCGTAGATTTTTTTCTGCACTGCCAGTGTCTTACTAATCAAGGCTTCCGCCTCAACGTACCTTCCCTGCAGTGCATATAGTCTTGCGACACTGCCAAGCACTCCCGCCGTGTAAAGATGGTCCGGACCATAGCTACTATTGATTAAAAGCATGGCTTTCTGATAATACCTTTCGGCCTCTTTCAAGTTACCCTGTGCAACGTGAAGTTTGGCAATATCCACAAAGAATGGAGCCATTGCCTTGTCATCGGCGCTATGACCGTCGAGCATAACAGCCATCGCTTCATCCAAAGCAGAGTTGGCTTGATAATATTTGCCCTGCTCACAGTAAATTGAGCTTAAAGCACTTAGTGTATATGCCAGATAAGGATGGTTTTTATAGAGGACCTTTTTCTGTAGTTTCAGACCCAACTCACACATTTTTTCAGCATCGAGCAGCTTGCCCTGATTCTTGTACAGTGTTGCCAGATCAATCAGGCACATGGCAAGTTCAGAATCAGAGGCGCCTGTCCTTCTTGCCAGGGTTAATGCCTTTTCTACGAGCGGCTGCGCTTTGGCGTATTCTCCATAGGCCATGTACACCCTTGCCATTGAACGCAGTGTCTGGGACGAGGGTGTTCTTTTTATCGGTATGGGCTTTCCATTAGCTAAACTGGACTTTTTAGCTGCACTGCGCTTGCCATTAGCTGCACTGCTGCTCCATAGAACTAAGCCAAGGGCCAAAAGGATGTAGAGAATTTTGCTTTGCCGTCTTGGGTGGTTTTGTTTTTCTTTCCGAATCATTTTCACTCCCTCCCTAACTTCTGAGCTTCTGTCGATAAAAATGGCCTGCGTTATTGTCCACCTAAAACATAAGAAATAGTGAAGATATGACAAAACTGCTAATGCGCCTCACAGTGAAATTTCTTCGGCGGCCGAAAAAACAGCGAGTGGTTTTGCTGCTGCCTTAATATTCTCGGACCGCCCTTCGGTAAAACGCACAAAAAAAACCTCACGCAGCTTCCTATAATCTTTCAAACCGTATCCGAAGGCATTTCTTGAAAATCAGGCCGAAGTTACTTTTTCTAATGCCGATATCAGCCGATATTTACTACGAATAACTGGTTTTTGACTCGAAAGTGATTGGAGGTTCTTGTGTTTCAGTTTAACAAAAGTAAACAACGAGGGTTGGGGCTTGTTTGGGTGATTGTGACAGTGTCCTTGGTAGTCGGATGCAAACACGCCAAAGCGGTTGCCGAAAGCTTGCCGTCCGGAGGGTCCCTCGTCGGGGTTGTGAAGCAATTCCCTGAAGATACGTTAGCAATTAACTTGGCCTGTGAAAAAATTCTCAGAGGTGATTTTGAAAGCGCCAAAGAGATTGTTCGGAAATCAGATGTCCCCGACAGCAAAAAGGTTAGGCAGCTTAGGATGGTTATTGATGAGTATATGGCCATAAAAATGAAGCGCAAAGCTTTACGGCATAAAGGTTATCAAACGCAGATAAACAAGCTTAAAAAGCTCCGACAAAAAGGCTTTTCAGATGACGCCAATTACATCGGCAGGGTTTTTTCGATTGTACTAAAGACATTAGAATATGCCGACAACAGACAAAGACAAGCTTTGCTCAGAGATTCTCTTATAATGCGAACCGTTAAGAAAGCCAAAGCCGGGGCAGCGGAATTCGAGGCAAAGGGTAAGTGGCTTGATGCATACACAATTTGCTATAGTAAGTTGATGCGGATTTATCCGGACAACGAGGCGTATTCGGATTACGCCGAACAGCTTCTGGAGAAGGCTGGTATTTTGGCGTCCCTTCGGGACAGCCCGTGTGAGACATGCGAAGAGCGTTATGCGGGCATAAAAAAACAGACGTTTATCAATGCTGTTGATGTTCTGAATTCCGGTTATGTTAATATCATTGATTATCGCCGGATGGCAATAAAAGCTGTCAGCCAGTGCCGATTGTTAGGTGAGGTAATGAGCAATTCGGGCCTTGATAAAAAATATGGGATTAAAAATGTACAATTCGTGGCTTGGTCAACATCCTTGTCGGCAATTTTGGATGAAGTGAACCAATCACCGGCAGATATAAGCAAAGATAAGTTTATAGATGTTTTTGAACAGGTTTTGGTGTTGAATGAGTCACCCAACATGGGGATGGGATTACCTCCAATGTTACTGATTGCGCAATTTGCAGGAGGAGCAGGCGCTGCACTTGACCCTTACACTGTTGTATATTGGCCTAGTCAGGTACAGGATTTTGAAAAAGCAGTGACCAATCAGTTTTCAGGCATTGGCATAAAGTTTTCGAAACAGGAAGGTCTGGCAAAAGTAGTAAGTGTGCTGCCTGACACGCCGGCACACAAATCCGGTCTTCAGGCGGGAGACATCATAATGGCAGTGGATGGCGTTGAAACGAAAGATATTTCTTCTGACTGTGCGGTTAAGAGGATTACCGGCCCGGAGGGTACTAAAGTGTCGTTGACAATCAAGTCTTCCAATGAAGATAAAACCCGTGATATTACTCTGGACAGAGCCAGAATAATTGTTCCGTCAGTTCACGGTTGGCAACAGACCAAAACTGGTAAATGGCTGTATGTGATCGATGGTCCTGACAAAATAGGTTATGTCCGTATTAGTAGTTTTAATTCAAGAACCGCTGATGATTTCGAAAGTGTACTTTGTCAGCTCGAGGAAAATGGGTTAAGAGGATTGATTTTGGATTTGCGGTCTAATCCCGGAGGGCTTCTAAGTGCTGCCGTTGAAATAGCGGATAAGTTTATCACAGAGGGACTGATAGTCAGGACTCAACCGCGGTTTGGGATGTCAACATATATATCAGCACACCGGGAGGGTACTCACGCCGATTACCCTATCGTAGTGCTCATCAACCCGTTTACAGCAAGTGCTTCAGAAATTTTGGCTGGAGTTTTGCAGGACCAAAAATATAAAAGGGCCTTTTTAGTTGGCCAAAGAAGTTATGGCAAAGGTAGTGTACAATCAATAACGAGTTATTGTGGCAATGGCGCACAATTAAAATATACTGTGGCGTATTATCACTTGCCTTCGGGCCGGAGGGTCGAAAGCCGGGACTTAATGGAAAAGTTAGGCAGAACAGATTGGGGCATCTTACCAAACGTCAATGTGGAGCTGCGAAGTGACGAGCTGCAGAAGATGGCCAACGTGAAGAAGGCAAATGAGTCTGTGGAGACAATCGGAAGAGACGATGCTCTTGGCAGCATGAACCGGTATTCGCAACAGGAGACAGTAGATGCCGACCCGCAACTGGCAATTGGGTTGTTGGTGTTGAAAAGCAAAATGATACAAGCTGGCCATGAGTTGGCTGGGGCAGCGCGGCAGAGTGGTAGATATTCTGGGCTGCAAAACGCCTTCTGTGGGTTTCCAATAAAACACTGCGACAGTACAGCAGGGTATCAAAGACTTTATAAGGAAGGATCTTTAAAGCCTGCTGGTTAGGCTTTGACCATACTGGACAATCGAGTATGGTTAAAGAGACAACAGAAAGAATTTCTTATCTAAATCTGTTTGGTCAGGAAGCGATTGTTGAATGTTGATTTATACATCTTTGATAAAAGCTTATAACAACTTCAGGTTTTTTCTTAAATTACATACTTTCTGCTATTTTCAATTACCCTGTCCGTTTGTGCAGAAACAGCCTGCACATATCTTGTAGCCGGCTAAATACAAAACAGTTGTACTTTTGGTTGTGTTTTAAAAATAGCAAAAATTCTTGGCTTTTTAACACGCCCGGCAGGACTCGAACCTGCGACCTACGGATTAGAAATCCGTTGCTCTGTCCAGCTGAGCTACGGGCGCTTTACTTTTAATTCGTTGTAGTATAATGAGTTGCCGCATATGCTGTCGACCATTTTTTAGTCTCCAAAGGCAGGCGTACCAAAATGCACCATTTTTTGACGCAAGACCTGAGCAGTTCGTTTCTCGGCCAGTGGTCGGCCTACTTGCGATAGGCTTAATCGTTACGCTCGCAGATAAGAAGCGAAAAAACGAGAAAGCGCAATGGGTTCGTCCCGCCCGGCGGCGACCGGCTATCCCCTGACCACCAAACACGCCGTTTTCAAGATTTGAAATTTGCATTCTTGCCCGCCGTTTGTTTGGCGGGTTCGTCTGGCGGGATGGCGGACTCGCCCAAATTTATCCGACTATCAACAGAGCCACGTAGGGAATAAGATTGAACACAAAGACCAATACCTTGTATAGTCCGAGGAACGAGTATATCGCCACGTTGAAGGTTTCTCGGGAGATGGAGAACCATTTGCTGTGTATTCGGTAGGCCCAGTCTCCGGCACAGACACATATCAGCGACGAGAGAACCAGCAATGCAAAGTTTAGAATCGTACACCACATAAAAAATGCTCTGATACTGTCGATATCCATGATATTTCTCCTTTATCTTTCTGCATCCAACAATAATTACACATTCTGTACAAAACGGGTCAATGCCCAGGGGTGCAGGCGGACACCTTTAATTCTCCTGGTTTTTTGCGCCTCACGCCTTAGCGAGGCTCAAGCACGATTTTTACGTCTTCGGTACCGCTCGCAGCTTCCGCCCAACCAACCAACACCGTACCGTCCTTCTTGACAATGGCACTTAGAACAACATAGCCTTTGCATACAGCAATGGTAAATCTGCCGTCGGCGTCTGTTTCTTTATAACCTGAGGGCTGGCCCGGGCTTTTGCAGAATATCTGTACATTGGGAACTGGGTTCCCATCGGGGCCAACTACTACACCTGAAATTGCCTGGTCAGCTTTGGAAAGGGCAGCGGCACCAAGTTCAAGCACACCATCAACCGCATCATCAGGGTTGACTGAGATTTCTTTTGAGCCATAGCCTTCGGCATGGAAACTGACAGAATAGCGGTTCTTTGGCGGAATAAAAGGCACCTTATAAATACCCTGCCTATCTGCTGCAAAACGACTGCGGTCGGCAAACGAGGTGATGTAACTCTTTGGGGCAATGAAGCCAAAATAGACTGTGGCATTTTCTATCGGGTTCCCATCCGGGTCGGTTATTGTTCCGGTTGCAGTAACAGCAGGTAGGAGAGTTATGTTCTGGGTCTGTGTGTCTGGTCCCACTTTTGTCGCAGCAGCAAGGTTTCTCTTTTCATGGCGAGCAATGATATATATATCATGCGATTCGGGCACTTTAGATGCATCCCAATACATTTCATATCCGCCGTGTTGGCCGGATACAGTCTTGACCCTATGATACCTCAAGATGTGCAGCTTTGCGCCTTCGATGGCGTTACCATCGAGGTCAGTTACAGTGCCAGAGTAAACAGTGTTGGGTTTATCTTCTGCTGATACTGTAACCTTAGCGGACAGTGGTTCTTTGTCTGCCTTGTTCATACAGCAAGACATCAGACCCAGCATCAACGCACCAAACAAAGCCACGTGTACAGCAATCATTGTTTTTGTGTTTGGCATAAGACAATTCTCCTTAATCGGGATTTTGCCATGTGTACAATCGAAAGCATTGCTTCATCTAAAACGCCTTAACTCTACAACAAACGATTCTATCCTTTCTTTGCAATTATATGAATTTGCGGGATTAATTCAAGGTATTTCTTTTGACGGCAAGTGCGGGTTTGGGCGGGTAGCCTACTGCCTCAGTGTATTGTATCGGGGTCCCAGATGGTCGCCACGATGTGTGGTCCCGGGTTTTCGCGCGTGTTATGGTAATATATGGTTACCAGTTTGCCGTCAGGCCTTTGCATCATGCGCGGGTAACCCAAATCCCATGTGCCCCCATCGTCACGGAGCACGATTTCTTTGCTCCAGGTCTTACCGTCGTCCTTGCTGATTTTGGCGCGTATGCCTAATGGGTAGCTCCTGTATCCGTACGCGACCACCAGGCGCCCATCGGGAAGTCTGACCATGGCAGGGGGACTTCCGTTCTCTTCGCCACGGTCGGTGTCGGCCACTTTGCTCAGGTAGCGCCAGGATGCTCCATTATCGGTTGACACGGAGGCCTCAATCCAATTCGAGTACTTCAGGGTATAATCGTTTCTAAGCTTGCGGCGTGTGATTGAAACCAGGCGCGACGGTGATGTCCGCACTGCCGAGGGCATGACCGAGCGAGTCCTGATGGACTTCTGGTCCGTGAGCCATGAGACAAACTTGACAGTTTGTCCGCCGTCGGTGGTCCGCGCCATGAAAGAGCGGTCGCTGTGGTTTGAGCCGTTGACGCCCGGCTGTCCAGCCGAAAGGAAGAACAGGCACTCCTTCTCATCCTGGACCATGTAAGCGTGACGCGAGCTCATTCCAAAGTCTATGCCGTTAAAGTCGTAGCGTCCCTTCCATGTCCTGCCGCGGTCGTAGGAGATTGAGAAACTGCGGCCTACCCTCATGGCGAAGTCGGGATGCGTGAAATTGATGCCGCCTGTAGTCGGGTCCGGCCAATCCGTCTTGTCGGTGGCTTTGGCTGGCTTCTCCAGGGTCCAGGTTTCACCACCATCGAGGCTTCGGGCCTGGCATCTCCGGCTCGGCTTGCTCCAGTCGACGGTGTGACTCGTTGGGTTGGGTTTGTAGTAGCCGCGTCGAAAGGCGACCAGTATCTCGTTGCCCCATATCCATTGGTTGGCGCTGTAGCCGGCGGGCCAGCCTCCGAAGCGCCCCGGCTCCTTGTAGATGTCGACATGTCGCATCGAGGCCGGCTTGAGCGCCGGCTTCAGGACCGACTTTGCGGCCGAGAGCGGAGCCAGTGTCACCTTTGAATTGGGCCACTGCTTGGGAAAATAAATGCTGAGCACATCTATCTTGTGGGGCTGATTGGAGCCGTCTTCCTCGATGCGAAGGTAAGTAACGTTATCTATCGTGACAGTGAAATGTACCGTGTCAGGACCGGTCCGTTTCAGCTTGACGAAGAGCGGCACGAACCGCCCCAGCGGCGCGCCAAACCCGCTGATGCCGCGATCAATTAGGGAACCGGCGGCCGCCTCAAGCAAGGTTGGACTGTCCGGGTCGGTTCGCTTGAACATCTTGCCGGGCAGCTTCACCTTGCCGTCCTTGGTCAGGCACTTGGTGTCCTCGGGAATGTGCGGGAAAACCTGTGCATAGTAGCCCACATATCCTTTCCATATGTCATTTTTGCGGCCATATCCGTCATCTTCGACATACCCTTTTCCGTTGGAATCGAACAGGCCGATGCGGAAGTTTCGCGCATCTCCTTTGAAGTCTCCGGCTCCCGCAGCCGGGCCGTCAACCTTATAAAGGTACCTCACTTCGGCAATGTCGCCGACCTTGCCGAGTCGCATCTCGTCCAGGCGCACTATCAGTTGTTGTTGCGCACCCGGCGCCGCCCATTCCAGATACCCCTCGTCCGTGACTCGCACCGACTCCGGCTTCGCCGAAAGATAACACTTCTTGCCGTCGAACTGGACCTGCGCCGTGGCCTTGACCGGCAAAGCCACGAGGACCACCAGCACTGCAGCGACCAGCGATATGCCGGAAATCTGCCTGTTAATCCTGCCTTCGTGTCGTGATTCCTGCCTTTTTGAAGAATTAAATTTTTCTAACATTTTTGAAAGAACCTGCCTTTTTTCCATATCGTTTCCGTTCACAGCCCCAAATATTGAAGCAATCGCCCATACGTTATCAAATCACTCCCGAAATTACAAGTATTCTCTGGTGTTTCGTGCGGCTCTTGTCAGCAAAACTTTCAAAACACCGCAGTTTTCCCTTGCAAACAGGCACTGACTCATTGTTCATTGTCTGTGCGTACCTCAACCATGGCCTCCCTCTCAAAAACAAGTTGTTGGGGTTGTGCTGGCAAACGCTGCACTGCGCCATCAATCGGGAAAGTTCAAGGATGCGTACTCTCCATGAAGTTTTCTTGCTGCCTGGTCATAAGCCTTTGCGGCGTCGATTTCGTTGTCGAAATACCCTAAATGCTTCTGTTTCCCTTCTCTCTTTATGCACGCGGCCCATTTCTGCATGTCCTTCTTCCAGTAAACCCCCTTAAACCCCGATGTCGAATTCCGCTCTGACCCCTGATTCAGATTATTCTCCGCCCTCGTACAATTTCGCAGATTCTTCTTCCTGTTATCAAGCCCGTTCCGATTAATATGGTCGCACACCAAATCCGCCGGCGTATTCATAATCTCACGATGCATTACCACCTTCCCCCCGTCCTTTCCTTCCCCCGCGCTCCGAATAGCATAACTCGTATGAGGCCGCTTATTGCAATACCACCTGAATTGTGACAGCCAGATATAATCTTCGGGGTCAACTTTTGCAAACTGACCCCGCGTCAGCGGAATCTTGCAATAATCGCCGAAGCGGTCTTTATAAATGGGCAGTTCGCCCCTCGGCCAGTGGTCGGCCTCAATGTTGTTTTCATCCCCGTAGCGGAAAGCCCCGCATATATCATCTTGCATCACGGCCGGCCAGTGGGCCTCGCCCGTTTCGCGCACCACGGCTGGCGGGTTCTTGACGCAGTGCAGCCCCTCGCCAATCGGCCGGGAATAGTAGCACGACCGACACTGCCGTTTTTTTAGCTGGCATGGAATCTTGATGACGACCTCGATGATTTCGTCCCCCCTCGAGACAAAAAAATCCGAATTTTAAAATGTTCGAAACGAAAGTTTTAGCCTTTCGAATTCTTGCCCGCCTCAGGCGGGCGAATTTAGGATTTAGGGTTTAGGATTTAGAGTTTCCCGGCCAATCGGCCGGGCTGGCCTTCCATAATTGGACCAACTTGCGCATTTGCGCTGAAAAATCGTATATTTAAAACCAGAGCCGGAAGCGTAAGTGCCCGGTTATAAAGGAGTTAAATTTTTTTTATTTCTTCCCGTTTTTCCCGCTACCTATGTGCACTTTTGATTGATTTTGTGGTGACCCCGCAATAGATTGCCAAGGCTGTTTTGCAATGATGGTGCTTGACAATGCGGCCTGTTTTTGCTATAATAGTCTTGAAAAATACAAACGCCCGGAAAGCTGCGCGATACCCAGGGACGGAAAATAGTCTGTTCTCTGGGTTTTTTGTTGGTTGGTTTTGAGATGGAGGCAGAGTGATGATAAGAAGAAATCTTTTGCTTGGATTATTAGGCCTTGTGGCATTTTATACGGCCGGATGTGGTAAAGTTGGTCTGAAGGACCCGGTATTCCTGCCCGGCCTGAGCGAGACCTTTGCCAAGCCGACAGAAGCCCCGCCGAGCCCCAAATTCAGCAATGGTGACATTGTCCGATACAGGATGCTCGGCGATAAGCAGGGGATAATGATGCAATCTGATTACAAGTACGTTCCTCGACTGGGTACGTGGTATTGCGCCGTGGATTTCTATCCGTCCTCGGCTCTGATTCATTTTGATTTCTCTGGATTTGACAATTATGAACGAAGATACGTGTATGAGTTCGAGCTTGAGCTTGTGAAACCCTATGGCGCGGAAACAGAAATGCCGGCAAGATGGCAACGGATGGCCCTGATGGTGGAATGAAGAAATCTTTCCAAATCGGGGATTTTTGTCTCTGACCCCCTGCACTTTTGATTGACCTTCGGCCCCGCGGGAATCTATACCAAATACGCTTCACCAGATACGAGATACGAAATTGGCCTTGACGCCAATTTCTATTTGGGCTATACTGTGCCGTGAAAACTAACTGCACCCGGGCGCGGAAAACTTCCTCGAAATACTGACACGGCGTATTTAGCCCCGTAAATTAGTGCGCGGATTATCAAGGCGAAGCGGAAGTCCTTGGATTGAGCCGAATTGGTTTTTTATTGCACAAAGCTGAATTTCGTGGTACAAATTAGCTGGAAAAGTTTGAAACAAACGACGGAATAGGTCACCGTTCCTAGTTTTTCCCCTGACCAGCAGTGGTTTTTGGAACTTTTGGAAAACTATGGGCAAAGATAGACAAGAATCCGCGCTTTATGTTTTAATGAGCATCTACGCTCCTATCTTGAAGTTCTGGAAAACTGTTTACTTGTTGCTCACGAGGACAGAAGAATACCATAGGAATCCTAGTTTCTTATTTGCAGACGAATGTATTTCAAGAAAGCGGGTATTAAAATGGTCAACCTTTACGTATACAGCGATAGGAATCGCAGTCGCGCTTTCTGTAACTCATCCTTATAATTTCAAAGGATTACTTCTTCAGAGCCTTCTTGAGAAAGCTAAAACCTCTGGCTTCACTTGGTTAGACTCATTATCTGTGTTATTGCCGGGTGTTATAACCGGTGTTCTGCTAGTTAGGCTTTTCTTATTCGGTCCGATTGTTCTAATCGAAGTAGTGTGTAGAAAACTCTACAAAACTAGACGCCCGGTTAGGCGTTTTGTTTTCTCAGCCGCTCCCTTATACGCACTCGTGAATTTCGTTGAGAGTGTTGTGTCATTTGCCTTTAGTCTTATCATTTCTTTCATTTTACAACCTAAAACTGCTGCCGAAACCGCAAGCTACCAAAAGGCAGGGATAGGCATATGGTATATTTTTACTTTGTGGTTTGGGTTGTACATGCTGCCGAGACATTTGGCATACCAATACAGGCTCTCTCTTTATAAAGCAGCGATGTTGTGCTACATTGCCCCGATGATGTGTGTATTCTATGTCTTTATTGCTCCTTTTGGATACTTTATGTATTTTGTTGGATGGCTGCTGAATGTGTGTTTTACTCTCGTATTTCCCTTGTCTTGGCCCTTCGTTTTTCGGAGATTACGCACGAGAATTCGAGAAGGTGGATGGAGAAGTATCTTATTTGCAAATCGCGAAAGAGGAGAACCAAGACTGGGACCCAGATGGTTAACCTTATTGATTATTGTATTGTGTCTGCTGTATATGTATTATAGTCATACACAAATGGAAATTCCAGACGAGCACATGGAAGCGCCGGTACAAGACGTTAATTATTCGGCGCAATGAAGGGGGACATTCGACCGGCTGAGTAGATGGGAGCGCCGGAAGGTGGAGTCATTTTTGGCTTTTGACTTTTGCCTTGATTTGGGGTACTTTGTGCCGTGAAACTGACACCAAGGCGATGCGGAAGGCATTCGGTTTGTCCGGGTTGCGGGTTCGCTGTTGCGAAGTGCATCCGTTTACAAATTTGAACAGGTCAACGGCTTATTTTAGGAGGTGTCTGAAATGGAAAAGGTAGTCTCGCCGGAAGGCTTTTGGGATGTTTATTCTGCAAAATTAAATCAGGAGAGGAACTGGGAGGCTTATCAAGGTGATGCGAGCTGGACGCGTGTTGTTATGAAGGTTGCCAAAGAGACGTGCAAGAAATTGGGGCTCGAAACATCGAAGGAGTACTACAGGGTGGACTTGGTCGGGTACAGACGGGAGGAGCCGGAAGTAGAAGGGAACTGGTGGTTGGATGTCGCATATGAGCACGAAAACGCTGATACCTGGTGGGGGGAATTGTGCAAACTGTGTTATGTAGCAGCAGATTTGCGGGTGATATCAAGTTATTACAAGCTCGGCCGTGCTGACAAATCTGCGGAAGAGACTATTGAAGATAAGTTGAGAGGTTATTTGGGCCAGTTGGGGAAAGAGAAAATATTTCGGATTCCCAATAGCCAATGGTTATTTGTATTTGGGCCGAGACTAGTCTGTGCCGCTGAGCCGTTCAGGGCCTTTACGATTGACGACGAGTTAAGCATACGTCCGCTTCCTGGAGGCGAGCGCGTTGTGCCCCAAGACTGGAAAAGGCAGAATAGTTGAAAGCAAAAGGTGTGCTGCGCCTATGGGCGAGCATTTTGCCCTTGACCCCAATTTACTTTTAGGCTATTTTTGGGCTCGGAAACCGCATTTTGGGGCTTCAAGGCCGATTTTGCTGCAAAAAGGCTCATACGAAGCGGAGCGGAGATCCGCGTTAGCGAATCCATATCTAAACGCTATACGCTATACGCTATCTTCTCCTTTGACGGCAAGTGCGGGGGTTGGTATTATATGGTCAAATTTATGATGTTATACGGAAACCATATAAACAGAGGTTCGCAGGAGAAACAAATATGCCACAGACACAGACAGACTGGAGTCTAATCCTACGAGGAAACATCGCCCTGCTCTGGTGCCAATGGAGCACGAGACCCGAGAACCGAGATAGATCGATGGGGCAAGTTCTTGACGACTTTCTGAAGGAGTACCGCAATGTCTCACCCTTCAACCCCGGTTTACTGCTGATGGCCTCTTACATTCTATTCGTGTATCCGCAGCAAGCCGAATTCGAGGCAATCAACTTCTTGCGCATCGACACTGACAAGTTTATCGTTCATCAAGGCACACCGAACACAGACAAGAAACGATTCTGCAGCCGCATCCGCAACGGTCTCACGCACGCACGCTTCACCGTTAATGGTGACCAGATTGAACTGTGCGACAAAAAGAAGGATGGGACAGACCAGTTTCGGTCAACAATTTCTGTTGGTGATTTCGGTAATTTCATCAATGGATTCATGCATGAAGTCAAGAACCAACATTTCGAAAGATAGGACTGCGAACAATCGCGTGGACACGTACGCAGGTAAGGCCGCGGACTAAATACTAACGACTTTCAACTAAAGACTATCCGTTCCCCTTCCTTCTTCAATATTTATCCAATCTCTTTTATTAAATGATTCCGCGTGTGCAAACAAATTGCACGCCCTCCAAGCTATTTCAATTATTACATCGCCATTGGGCCCAGGTTGTTCCTTGCATGTGTTGGTCGATCGTAATTGGGGTTCGGATAAAATGTAGCACAGACATTACAACGCCAACCATTTTTCTGCTCTTTTAATGGCACTCTTTTTGATGGAGGCGAATCTAAACACTTACCACAGTATCTGAGATTATTTTTTTTAGAAATATAAGTTCCTGTTTTTGGATCAAACGTTAAGTCATCATCTTGTTGTATGGATGCGGAAGTTCCCGCAGAGGACTTATCTTGCAAGACATCAGACTTTTTTTTGAGAGCATCTACATATTTATAACCTTGATCTGTAATTTTAAAAGAACTCCCTTCATAGCCCTTTTCCTCGACAAGATCATTTTCGACAAGTTCGTTTAATGCATGTTCCCATTTTGCGATAATTCTTGCTTCCTGAGATGGAACCATATTCTTCTTATTTGTTTGAATGCTGGTCCCACTAGAACTACGTGTTTTCAAAATATATCCACTTTTATCTTCTGAAGCCTCAGTTAGTAATTCTTTTGCCTCATTACCTATGTCTATATTTACCGTTTGTGTAATCTGGGATTGGTAAGTCGGCAGTGAGTCTCGAATTTTAGCAAATTCCAAAGCATCCAAATTTCCCAATTTAAATTGTTTTGTAAGTTTATCAAAGAAAGCTTTTGTTTGTTTTTCGCTGGCAAGTGAAGTAGCCTGCAACCTGCAAAGAGGTTCAGGCAGATTCCCAGGATCTATTGGCGGAGCGCAGATAGCATATATATCACAGTTTTTTTTGAGTCTCCGAAGCCATGAAAAGCCTATCTCAAACCAGACGAAAGGTCTTTTTTCAGAGTACAGTGTGACCAGAACAATGAAAGCATTATTTGACGTTAAATTACCTATAATCTTATCAAGCCAATCCGAACCAGGGCTTATTGTGCCGGGGATGCTGGAAACGAAAACATTAATTTTTTTCTCAAACACATTATCAATTTGAGTCTTGACTATTTCTGCTAGAACTGCATCTTCAGCAGCATGACTTATGAAAATTGTTTTTGCCCCAGTATTAACAGATTCTAAATTCTTTGGCTCTGGTGCGGTTTTTAGATATCCACCTTCTCTAGCCTTTTTCCTGTCGGTCATTTCAATATTTCCAAAATCTTTGTTTCCTCTGTGGCCCTGGGCCTTAGGTCTAAACAAAACTTTCTATCTTTTCTTTACCCACGTACTAAATTACGGCAGTAGGCTATTAATATCCCGACATTATACCCAAAACCGACAACCCCCGTCAAAAACAAAACTCCCCCTTAATCCCTAAAACTTGTGCCCAAGGTATCCGCGTTCAAAATCAAGTCAGCTTCAAAAGTAAGGCCAATTCCTTTGGCCTTGTGGACGCAGGCAAAAATTTGTGACAAAGCTAACTTTGGGAGCAAAATTTGCCGAGAACACAAAGCTGACTGAAACCTCTGCGCTCTCCGCGTTCTCCGCGGTTAAATAATTTTGAAATCTTCGTGCCTTCGCGTCTTCGTGGTAAAAAATAAAATCTGCGAAACTTGCCCCTGGCGTATCCGTGGTTCAGGTTTTTCTCTGGTCCAACTAATTTGCTATTTATTATTGACTATTTACTTTTTCTCCGTGAAATCTGTGAAATCTGTGGCTAAATTTGAACCTTTGTATTTAGGTCATTTGAATTTGTTTAGAATTTAGAGCTTAGTATTTCGAGTTTCGTGCTTGTCCTTTATGGGCATGCCCATAACAAGCCCCCCATAATTGGACCAACTTGCGCATTTGCGCTGAAAATTGGTGTGTTAAATAACAGAGCCGGAAGCGTAAGCGCCCGGTTATAAATGACTTAAAATTTTTTTATTTTTCCCGGTTTTTCCCGCTATCTACCTGCACTTTTGACTGATTTTGTGGTAACCCCGTAATATATCGCCTTGGCTCACGAGCCACGAGCGACCAGCGACTCCGCCCACCCCCAGCCCGGCCATTTTTAATTCTTACTCTGTAATTTTGCTATTTACGTTTTGATTCTTGATTTTCCTCCCTAACTACCCGCACTTTTGACCGACTTTCAGCCCCGCCCCAGCGCTTGCCTAAACCCTACCCACTCTACGCTCCACGCTCTTTTTGCCTTTTCCCTTTTTTCCTTTTGACTTTTCCCTTCTTTTTGGCTATACTCTGCCCTGAAAATAAGGGTAAAATGCTTGATTTACATAGGGAAGGTCCAGCAAATCCTGAATAGCTGTTTGTTTTTTTTCTTAATATTTCCTAATTGAAAGTTTGTTATGTATTCAGATTATATTCGTAATGTAGCAATAATCGCCCATGTCGATCATGGCAAAACAACGCTCGTAGACCAGCTTCTGTATCAGTCGGGGATGTTTCGGCAGGCCGAGCTTGATAAATTAGCTGGTGGCCAGCACAATTTGATAATGGATTCAAACCCCATCGAAAAAGAACGCGGCATAACAATCCTAAGCAAAAACTGCGCGATCAACTATACCGACTCAAATGGCGATGAATATAAGATCAATCTGATCGACACTCCAGGCCATGCCGATTTTGGTGGCGAGGTCGAACGAGTTTTAAAAATGGCAGATGGCGTATTAGTCCTGGTAGATGCATTTGAAGGCCCAATGCCGCAAACAAGATTTGTATTGACCAAAGCCCTCGAACACAAACTAAAACCAGTCGTAGTCATAAACAAAGTAGACCGCGAAAACAGCAGGCCGGACGATGTGGTTAATGAAGTATTCGATCTGCTCGTATCACTCGGTGCAGATGATGAGACTCTCGATTTTCCACTTCTTTACGCATCAGCCAAAGAGGGTTGGGCAACAACAGATATGGCTAATAAAACCGATAATGTCCATGCAATATTTGAGGCGATAATAAACAGTGTTCCCTCGCCGGCAGTTGAACAAGACGTGCCGCTGCAAATGCTGGTGACGAATCAGGAATATTCGGATTATGTCGGACGAATAGCAATTGGCAAGGTTTTCGCGGGGAAAATAACCGAAGGTCAGCCGGTTACAGTAATTGACGCCGACGGTTTGCATACTCAGCAAAATGTTATGCAGATTCATCAGTTTCACGGCCTTGGCCGAAAACAGGTCTTAAGCGCCCGCGCTGGTGATATCTGTGCGATATCCGGGCTTGACCCGGTGGAGATTGGTAACACTATTGCCTGTGCGGATAAACCTTCGAGGATTGCGGTTATATCTGTTGATGAGCCTACGATGACAATGACGTTCAGGGTTAACGATGGGCCTTTCGCAGGCAGAGACGGCAAATACGTCACGAGCAGGCAGATTGGAGATAGACTGCAAAAGGAGCTTGAGCAGAATGTTGCATTAAGAGTAGATCCGGGCCAAACGCCTGAAGAGTTCAATGTGTCGGGCAGAGGGCTGATGCATCTGGGGATTTTGCTGGAGAATATGCGTCGTGAAGGGTATGAGGTTTGTGTGGGCAAGCCGAATGTAATTCTGAGAATAGTCGACGAGAGACGTCATGAGCCGATAGAATTACTTGCAGTGGATTGCCCGTTGGATTGTCAGAATTCCGTGATGAGTCTTCTCGGCGACCGGCGAAGCGAAGTAATTACGATAGATGCCAAAAGCGGAGCAAGCGGCTTTATTCACATGGAATTTACGATACCATCGCGTGGTCTGTTCGGCCTTCATGCAAGGATGATGAACGCAACCTCCGGCAGAGCGGTCATGCATCATACTTTTGAAAGATATGAGCCGATGCGTGGTGCGATACCTCAGCGTAAGGCAGGGGTCATGATTGCGACCGCTGCGGGACAAGTGACAGCTTATGCGCTCGATGCTTTATACGACAGAGGGTTCTTTTTTGTTGAACCTGGTGAACAGGTATACCAGGGACAAGTGGTCGGGGAGCACTGCAAGGAAAAAGACATACCTGTTAACGTCGTGAGAAGTAAGCAGCAAACCAACGTTCGGGCCTCGAGCAAAGATGAGTCAGCGCGTGTGAGACCTGCCAGAATTATGAGTCTTGAGGCTTCGATGGAGTATATTCAGGAAGACGAGCTTGTTGAGATTTGCCCGTCTTCGATTCGAATCCGTAAAAGGCTGTTAAAAGAAACCGACAGGCGACGACACGACCGTAAAAACCGTTAGTAATATGTTAAAATAATTATTCTTGAAGAACGCCCAGCGGCAATCGTTAAAATCGTGCGGTGAGAGACTGTTGAAAGGAAAGCGGTGAACAAGAAACAGAAGATTTGCCTGTGGATAGGGATAGCGGCAATTGCGTTGATGGGGCTTTTCCCTCCTGTGTTCATTTTTGAGCTAGGCCGATGGGCAGACAGAGATATAGAGTACCGGTTTCTTTTGAACACAGGTGCGTTTCTCGCCTTAAGCGAGCTACTTTTACAGTGGGCTGTTGTGGCGGCTGGAACTGGCGTGTTGATTTACGCACTCGAAGACAAGAAGCCAAAAGATGAGCAAAGGACGCAGTGCAAAAGCAAGGTAACGGGCCCGGCTTTAACCGTAGTTTTCCTCATAGTGGTTATTGCAATTCTTGTGTTCCTACTCGTGCGTTCTTACGTCCGGCCCACATCACCTCCACGCAGTTCTTGCCAGGTCCAATTGAGAGGCCTCGGAATGGCCATAACGATTTATGCCGGCGAGGATGAACACCAAAGGCTTCCTACCGCGGACAAATGGTGCGACCTGCTCATTCAGGGTGATTTCACCACTCCCAAGCAGTTCGTTTGCAGATGCATAGAATCTGACGCCATCTTCGGGGAATCAAGTTATGCCATCAACGCCAATATTGCCGGCAAAAGCATTAATGAAATCCCTGATGATGTTGTTCTCTTATTTGAAACCAACTTCGGCATAAATCCGCTTGGCAGACACGGCCAACTGAGTGAGCGGTCATTTCGTGACCGGCTGTCGTATGCCCGTTATAACCCCAAAGGAAGAGTTTACAGACGCCGCTGGAATCAATTTGGCGGGCCGGAGATACTAACGACTGAAAACCACGGCGGCAAAGGCTGCAATATTGTGTTCAAGGATAGGCGTGTGGACTTCGTCCCTACGCAGCGCCTTGGCACACTCAAATGGAAGCCCGACCCAAATGATAGCTAACGCTGGCTACGCGCCAATCGGTAAATTGGTGCGGTGAAAGTGAGCCTTTTTGAGAGGTGAGAAATATGAAAGCGAAAGATTATCGGCTCTTGGTTTTGGTTGTCTGTGGGATTGCTGTGGCTTTGGCATCGAGTAGCTGCAAGACGGAAGGTGAGCCGACACAAAAGACTTACGTGGTTGAGCCGCCTGTTGCAAAGCAAGAGTGGGAAAAGTGGGAGGTACAACTTGACCAGAAAACAATAGAGAAGAACTTCAACACATTGCTTGAAATTCGTTCCAAATACTTTATCGAGCCATGGCAAAAAGAGAAAGAGAGGGTCGAACCACACCCCAGAGAGGATGCTTTGACAACTCTGCGGATTCTAAGTGAGACATCCTCAATGAACTATCTCTCACGGTTCTACGCGGTACGTATACTTGGCAAAACTGCTCAACCTGAAGCCTTGGCAATTATCATCCAATACTTCGATGACCCGCAACCAGATATGAAGGTTGCAGCATTACATGCTATCGGAGATTACATAGAAGGCACAAATGACTACTCCTCGGTTCCTCTGCTGATTAACGGGCTTGTCTTCAACATTGCGTATTATGCTGATAGGTTTGAAGGAGGACTCCCAAAAGGAAAACTCTATCCAAAAAACTACCCAAACTGTGGACTAAGAATCATTGTTGTAAATGAAGAAGCAAGAGAAGTTCTCAAGAGAATACTGAATATAGAAATCCCGTTGAATCAGGAACAGAATCAGAAAGCATCTGCAATTGTGGAAGCAAGGGCAGACGCTGACCGAGAACTTGAAAAGAAAGCTTCTAACTTTAGGTTGCTGGCTCAACTCAGAGACCAGTATATGCGGTGGTGGGAGCAGGAAGGTAAGGAGAAGTTCCAACCAACAAGGTCTGATGAATAATGTTAACGTTGTGCGTGTATGAACAAGAAGCCAAAAGACGAGCAAAAACAATAAGTAAATCGGGCGGCAATCGGTAAAATGGTGCAGTGAAAGCACAACTATTTAGCACAGGGCGAAAATGAAATATGTTACTGCGACAGTGGCAGCTATTTTCATGTTTGTGGCGACGGCTCTAATTGCAGGTTTGCTTTTAGGCGCGGTGGCCCCGGGACTGGCGGAGATTGAGTTGAGGGTGGGTTCGTTAAGCGGCAGCCTTCTAAGCCTTATATCGCTTCTCTTGGCGGCTGCGGCGGCCACATCCACATTTTGGGCCTCATTGCGCGCAAGAACAGGACGGTTATACACAAGGAAAAAATCGTAACTCACCAGGTGGCGCAGCGATGCTTGCAGGCGCCGTGGTAATGAGGGGCCTGCACGTAGCCCAGTGGCTCAGAGATGCACAAAAAAGGATTGTGCTTTAAGTTTTGTCTTTAGAATGCTTCTTAACTACTTCTGCGGCAATCAAGTATAAAATTCCGACAACCAGGGCAACGACACCTTAAAACTGTAGTGAGTATGTAACTCTGAGGCAGTCACGAAAATGTTGTGAAGACCAACTTGTTTTGCCTGCACATTGTATGGCAGCACATAAATAACAACTCGCTAAAAGAAATGCTGAAATGGCACAAAATATGGTCCCCGATGCTCTTCTACTCATATCTATCTCCTTAATCTGAGATTTCCCATTTACACACTTCAACAGCATCACTTTCAACGTCAATCTCGTTTTGGCATTTTGGGCACTTAAGTTTCACAACACATGTCTTCCAAGACTAACAATGATTATACAGTCCGTATAAAACGGGTCAATGCCCATCGCCGCAGCCTATCCCGCCGACTAAATACTAACGACTTTCAACTAAAGACTATCCGTTCCCGTTCACCCCGTGAGATGACGCCGTTTGTCTATCTCATCGGGGCTTCTTCAATATTTATCCGCCTATCACACTGTCATACCCGCGCAGGCGGGTATCTAATTTCCTTTTCTGGATTCGCTATCGCGGCTCTCCGCTTTGCTTCGTGTCCTGCTTTCGCAGGAATGACATATTACCAATCTGATAAACGCCTTAGTTTATTTTCAAATCTCTTAAGTTCTTGTTTGGCCTCTTGACTTTCTAAGTTACCAAATATTAGCTCTTCAAACGTACAGAGATGGGACCAAACAAAATCAGGAATGGTGTGTGGCCAGTATAGAACATCATGAACTCCAGAATCTTTGATAAGAAGGCCTTTTTGAGTAAGTAAGCTGGCAGATTTCTCTGTTATCTCAAGAGAGATAGATTGCTGTTGTCTGTCAACACAATAGGCGAGAATAATTTTTTCTTCAGGAGATAAAAATTTCATTTTTTCAAGTATAGCTACTTCTCGTTTTTGTCTTTTGCGATAGTTATGAAAAATTCCCCATATACTTATAAACCAAAAAACAAATGACACAATCATTGCCAAGCCAATCCAGTGTTTGTGTGTTTGTCTAAAGCTCGTTATTCCCATTTTTTCGGCTAACGATATAGGCGAAAATAAAATGAGTGCACCCGCAAACCATATTCCAAATAAGTATCTAGCTTTAAGCTGAATTACTTTAATCCAATCAAAAGACCATACACTCATACGATACCCTTTTGTTTTTATTATTATTTATCCGCCTATGGCGGACTCGTCCATTCTCTTTTATTTCAACGAATTACTTTCTTTTCATCGCTGTCGCCAAGCCCCTCTTTTACATCCCTCATCTCGACATCTCTTTGCCTCACACTCAGAAGTAGGCAAATCTTTGTACTTCACATAAGCAGGACCATTGCTAAATCTAGACCTACTTCTGTCGGTCCATTCCGAGGGAACTAGTAGACGCACTAGTGGCGTAATATTATCTTTATTTCCAGTAGATAATCTTTTTATTCCCTCATTCCGTTCTATAATCAGTTCATCCCAACAAATTTTCGCAGGCTGTTCACCATTTTCAGCGTTTTTACGCATTGTTTCCCAAGTATCTGAATCTAAGAAGTGAAATATTTCCGAACTTGGCACATCAAGCTCCCAGAGCCTACGTATTGGAGTATCGTACCAATACTCATATTTTGCAAAACACCAAAGAAAATCAAGAGTACCTATCCTCTCTTCTAGTTTCGAATATAACAATTGTAGTCTGGGCCATGTATCACCACGCCATGCTTGGAATCCTTTGGAAGGATCACGGTGTTCCCTAGTAATATCCCAGTCAGGAAGTTGCCATGTATATAATCGAAAGCATTGATTCATTTAAAATGTCTTTACTTCGAAATAAGACTGCTATATGGGTTTACACAATTGTATAAAATTTTTCGATTTCTCAAAAACTGCTATTCCAACACGCTCACATAGTCTTTTGTTTTTAGAAAGAAGAATTCCGCTTTTTTTTGTCTGTTCACAAATCTGGAGCAGTTCGAGAATACGTACTCCGAGATGATATTCTGTATCGGAATCAACATTATTTATAATGGTACGTGTAAATTCGTTTGCAATATTAATTCCTGGTTGCTGACCATATAATTGGCGAATAGCTGCAAATATTCGATTCCAAGCATTTTCGGATAACTTGTCAGTAAGGAAGAAAAGTACTGTACCAACTATGGCAGCACCAAAAAGGAATTGCCATTCCTGGCCATATATTGCAGAACATTCCGCAGGAAATTCTTTACATAAATCTAGATAAACTCTTGCAGAGTATTCATACTCTGCTTTATCGAGAAGTACATGAACAGCGTTTAGATCGTCTTGGGATGGAATCTGCGTCATTTCGGAATGCTTTGTTTGACAAGTTGGTCATAAATGTTTTCTCCGAGAGTAGTCATATCGAGATGACCGTCTGAAGTCCTATGGTGTAAAAGTCCCTTTTTAATCAACGTATGTAAAATATCCTCTGCTATTAACTCGTGATCCGAGTAGCGTCCAAGGAGCAAAATAGCGTCCTTCTCTTCGACAGATAACTCAAGCATGTTTTCCGAACTCCTTTCTTTCAGCTTTGGCTAACAATAATTATATCCATCTGTTGCTGACATAAAACAGGAAACGCAGACTGTTTCTGCCAGTATAAGAAGTTCCCGTTACTTCCTGCTTCCAATCTCTTTTATTGAATGATTCCGCGTGTGTCTCTATTTATAGGGAAACATGGATTGCACAGACTACAGGATTATGAATTTCCAAAAAAATCCTTTATATTTTGGTTTACACTCTTTCCCTTATAATAATTATCGGTATTAAGAACACCTTCTTCCAAATATTCGCTATTTCCCTTTTGTTTTTTTACCCACGTCTCAAAACTTTTCCACTTTGATTCTACCTTTTTAACTCTCTTTGCTATTTCTTCTTTTATCTCATCCGAAGTTTTCTTTTGGTCAAATCCAATAATACCTATGGCCGCTATAATAGCCATCTGCCTATATCGCAATCCGGTGCCTCCCCAATCCAAGTTTCTTCTTTTTCTACCAAGTTTATCTAAGTATTTGAATAGAAGATAAGCAAAAAACATTTTCTGGAAATCTTTTTCATATTGACTTAACAGCTTTCTAAAAAACTTTATTTCGAAAAGCTTCTCAGAACTTCGTCTAGCTAAAGAAGCATCCCCACTTAATGCAAGATACGATCTAAGAAAGGAACTTCTCTCAATCACAAGTTCCCGCTTTAAGTACTTTTCTTTGCGGCCATTGTAAAATTCACCTTTTTTTCTTTCATAAAAATAACCATATTTATCGTAAATTAGACTCTGTAGTTTTATCTGAATAGGGTCATTCGAACGCCTATCTGACTCATCTACTTTGCTTTGTTGATTGGTAGCATTTGAGATTTCCTCTATAAAGTTACTAGTTGCACTATTATTCTCTTTATCAATTACAATAACTTTTAACAAAACCTCTTTATTTCCAAAGGTTCCTTTGTCATTTTTTTTCTCAAATACTTCACTTAAAACATAAGCCGTCTGGCCTCCATTTATAATCTCGGGCTTAGTTATAATAACCTGTCCCATTTCATTTCTGCCAGTGGCTTCAGTAAATCTAAAAGAGGTTGCAATCATCGTTATCCCATTGTTTAAAATTGCAAATTCATTCGTTGCGGTCCCCATTATACTCTCATGAATTTTTTTATTTACTGGATTTCCTGACAATGACAAATAATTTCTTGGATTGTATTGCAAAATAGAATTTTTGTATTTTGACAATACTCTGCCAATTTCCTTAATTGGAACAAAAAGAATCCTAACTTCATATTTACCGTATTGAGTTGTTATTCTTTGTTTTAAGACAGGCTCTGTTTTTTCAAAAAGATTAATTTCAATTGTTATTTCTTTCGGATCATAATAAGTTCCTGAACATAATGGAAAGATCAATTCGTTATAGGCTTTATTATGGTCGAATACCTCATATTTTGAATTATCGATTAAACGCCTAATTTGAATATCATTAAGCTTTTTAATATTACCTAAAATTATAACTACTATCTCATAGTTTGCGATATCCCTTATTTCTGACCATTCTTTTTGAAGTTTTTGAATTTTACTATTGAATGCATTACCATTACTATCTGCAATTTCCCCTTTGAGTATTCTTTGTACTTCCATTTTCACTAGTTCGCCGGCGTCAACACTTTTTGCTTTGAAATTGCTCTCTGTAGTCCTAAATTTAGACTGAATAAGATATAGTTTTTTTCTCTCTTTATTGATATAATAAGCATCAACTCCTCCATCACCACCCTTGTCGGTAATTAATGCATGTCGAGCCTTAAAGTTAACAAGTCCACATTTAACTTTCAAATATAAATGAATATAAGCCTTTGATCTTGCTTGGTTAAGTTTTTCTATGTTGCTTGGTAATGGTTTATATGATTTATACTGATCCGGAGCTTCCTTGCAAATTTCGTCTAAAATATTGAGCATAATTAAATATCTCATAACTACTCCTGCTATTCGCTAAACAAAGCTTTCTATCTTTTCTTTACAAATCTTTTCCGTCACTTTGTGCAGTTTTTGGACGTATTCCGGCAGATGTGCGAGCGACTTATTCATATCCCGACATTATACCCAAAACCGACAACCCCACAACAGTTTATTTCCTTTGCACAACTTCATCCGAATGAACAGAAAATTTCGAGGGCTAAACCCTTCGACCTTCCTCAGGCCCAAAGGCTTGTCAGGATGACAATTAGTATTGAAGAATTTCGAATAATATCTTAATATCTGCTCATAATGCGCAAATAAGTAAGTGGAGTATCGATGCGGAATTTTGAGAACGCCAAACGAATAGTCGTAAAAATCGGCACCAATACCCTGACCAAAGCCGGCGGGATTGACACCGCCTACGTCAGCAGGATAGCCGGGCAGGTGGCATCGCTTCTTAAAACGGGCAGGCAGGTGGTTATTATCACTTCCGGCGCTATCGGTATGGGGAGAGGACAGTTGGAGCTGGCGGGTAGGGTTTACCCCGTTAGAAAATCTGCTGCAGGCACACCAAACGTCAGACGTCTCATTTCTAACGGGGTAAAGGATATAAAGATGCGGCAGGCCTGTGCGGCTATCGGCCAGCCGTTGCTGATGGCTGAGTACAAAAAGTCGTTCGCTCGTTATGACGTTACCGTGGCCCAGGTCCTGGTCACGGCCGAGGTGCTCAATAACAGAAAGACATATCTTAATCTTCGCAATTCCGTCGAGACACTTCTAAAACTTTCGGTTGTGCCGGTCCTGAACGAGAACGACAGCGTAAGTACCGATGAAATCGGCTCAGCCTTCGGCGATAACGATAAACTAAGCGCGCTGGTTGCGAGTAAAATCGACGCTGATTTATTGATTATGCTAAGTGACATCGATGCACTTTACGATAAGGACCCGCGAAAGTCTGCCGATGCGAAGCCGATACCGGCTGTTTACGAGATAACCGACGAGCTGATGCGAAGCGCCGGCGGCAAGGGCAGCAGGCACGGCACCGGCGGAATGAAGACCAAATTAGAGGCGGCCAAGGTTGCCTCCAACGCCGGCTGCCGAATGGTCCTAACGGACGGCAGAGTGAAAAACGTAATCGGCAGGATTATCGCCGGCGAGGAAATCGGTACGGTCTTTATGCCCAAACGAAAGCTGAGCAACCGCGCAAGGTGGATTCTAAACAGCGCCGCCGTGGGGACGATATTTATTGACGAAGGTGCGATGAAGGCGGTGCGGAATCGAAAGAGCCTTTTGCCAAGCGGCGTGATTTCCGTCGATGGTTCATTCGAAGCTGGCGCGGTCGTCATGCTAAATGACAATGCCAGGGCGGTGACGAGTTTGAGTAGCGCCGAATTGAAGCAATTGACCGGCCGGCACAGCAGCGAGATACGAAAAATCCTCGGCCCGAAACATCGGGACGTAGTGGCAATACCGGAAGATATAGTAATCATAGATTACTGAGTGCGTTAGTCACAAGTGCAGGCATTGTCGAAACATGCATTATTTGCCGAAGCCCAGATCCTTCCACTTCGTCCGCCTGCGGCGGACTGCGCACCTTGGGCACAAGCTCAGGATGACGGGGTGGGGTGAGGGGCGGGTGATTTGGCGTTGACAGGGGCGGACCAATAATCAATAATCAGTTAGATTGGCCGAAGTGGCGGAACTGGCAGACGCGCGGGACTCAAAATCCCGTCCGGTTTACCCCGGGTGTGGGTTCGACTCCCACCTTCGGCAGTTGGTTTCTGCGGAGATTGCAGGATAAGCAAATCGTTACCGTCCGGAGGGTTGTGGTCTGAAACCAGAGATAACCAGGACTATCCCTACCAGCCACATTACCACAAGGAAAACGCCGTCTACCCAGGGCAGGTCGAAGAAGTATTTGGCCAGGGTGTGGTAATCGTAGAGGTGGTTTCTGGAATGTATTGCCGCCATGGAAAGCATTCCGTGGTGGAGGGCCGGGACGAACAGGCCGAGCGACCAAATAATGGCGCCAATAAAAATCTTTTTCACATCCATGTGAACTCCTTTCCAAAGGAAAAGTGATTAAACAGCTTGATTATGCAGGGGGATACATACGTTTGCAAGTGCAAAATCCGCCGGATATTTGGCAACAACGCAAACGTTCGACCGCCACGTTCGGCATTATCTTTGCCCCCGTTAACTACGGCACAATCCGATTCTTAGTCGTTGGAAGGTTTTGATACGAAACCGAGAATGACGAGGGCCGTTCCGACTACCGCCATTGCTATAAAGTAAATCTGGAGTATTAGAGGTACGCTCAAGAGGTCTTGAATCATGCGGCCATATTCAGCCTTGTATGTGCCGCTGTGTATGGCGATGACGATTAGCAGGACCTGCAGGAGCAGTGGCAGGAATAAGCCGAGCGACCAAATAATTGTGCCAACAAATACCTTTTTTGCGTCCATAGGAACTCCTTTCACGATAACTTGTTATTAACCGGATTGATTATGCCGTGGAAGCTCTACGTTTGCAAGTGTAAAATCCATCGGCTATTTGGCGATGGGGCTTTTTTAATGTAAAAGTTAAAGTGGAAAGTGCAATCCGCCTTCGCATAAAGCTATGGCGGACAAGAATTGTGGAGGCCCCTTCGACTACGCTCAGGGCAGGCCCTTCGGGCGGACTTTAATTTGGGGGGTTG
>Ga0114922_10000417_pt1 | contig 40362 bp, 29 predicted proteins | sample AartaG_FD_100975 | JGI IMG/M metagenome (GOLD analysis project Ga0114922, IMG submission 100975) | Deep subsurface microbial communities from Aarhus Bay to uncover new lineages of life (NeLLi) - Aarhus_00045 metaG | ecosystem: Environmental > Aquatic > Marine > Oceanic > Sediment | place... | reverse complement strand
TGCCCGCAGTCACCACCCTCCATCAGGACTCGGAAACGTCAGGCAAACCATCGTTCTTTCGCGGACACCATTGGGGTTGCATTGCCGTCGTCGTGCAGGCCTGCGACAAATTCTTCGCCACGCCGCTTTGGGCCGGTAGGGTCGCACGCAGGCTCCCACCTCCGTCCCGTGCCGGAGACGCACTCCGGCTGGCTCGGCGTGTCAGTTGTCTCGACCGCCCACAGGTGAACATCACGATTGTCGGAAGCGTGCAGCGGCGTTAGACTCTGCTCGCCGGCGTTGAGCCGTCTACAAATGGGCAAGGAGAATCTCTGCCCTCCCCGCTCGCCCCGGCGTTTGTTGGCTTGACGCTTACGCACGTCCCGGCGAGGGTAAATTGACAAGGAGGTTAAGATGTCCAAGAGCACGCGACGACTGGGAAGGGGATTGGGTTCGTTGATCTCGAACCTCCAAGTCCCGGACGAGAAACAGGTGACGCAGACGCTTGCCGCCGGTGCGGACCTCACACCGCCTGGTGCATATCGTGATCCCCGGGCATCCCCGCCGCCCCACAGTCGTGTCGCTACCATCTCCGTCGAGGAACTCGAGCCGAATCCGTTTCAGCCGCGTCGTGATGCGTCGGCGTCAGAAGTAAAGTCACTGGCGGCCTCGATTGAATCGAGCGGGCTGATCCAGCCGATCGTCGTGAGGCCGTGGGGGAACACATACCAGATCATAACCGGTGAACGGCGCTGGTGGGCTGCGAAACTACTGGAACGCAAGACCGTTCCGGTGGTCGTCCGGGAGGCAAGCGACGAGCAGATGCTCGAGCTGGCCCTGGTCGAGAACATCCAGCGCGAGGACCTCAACGCGATCGATCGGGCCGAGGCCTACCGGCGATACTGTACGCGCTTCGGGACCAGCCCCGAGCAAATCGCCAAGAAGACCGGCGAAGACCGCAGCACCGTGCTGAACTACCTGCGGCTTCTCGACTTGCCCGGGGCCATTCGTGAGGAGGTCGCGGCGGGGCATTTGAGTATGGGACACGCCCGCTGCCTGCTTGGCGTGCACGATGAAACCCGTCAGGCTGAATTGGCGCAGGCCATCGTTAACCATCAACTCTCGGTCAGGGCCGTGGAGGGAATCGTGCGCCGGGAGAGGGCTCAGGCTTCGAAAGAACCAGCGTCGGGCGGGTCCTGCTCACCTGCGAAGAAATCGCCTCATCTCAGCGACATCGAGTCGCGTTTTGAGCAGGCCTTGAAGACCAAGGTGTACATCAAGGAATCCCGCCACAAGCACCGCGGCCGTATTGTCATTGAGTACTACTCGCTGGACGACTTTGACCGAATCGCCACTGCCATGGGCGTTGAGATCCAGTAACGCGCCGAGCAGCAGCCGTGTAGGTCCGTGGGGGGGACTATACATAACGCCGGACTGTATTATGTCCTGCCACGCTGGCGTGCGTCGATGGGCGAGGTTGCGATCCGGGGTGCTTTGCGCAGGCGAATACTCCGGACGTGTTCGGCCGTCGTGGATTCGGAGTTTTCGTCCTCATGCCGGGCGGTGAGTTGACCGTTATGGGCAACGGGTGGAGAAGTTCTTGCTTTTTCTTACTGGCCAGGCGTTGTGGGACGGGGCATACTGCCCGAGGCAACCGTGGAGCCGGGGCGATGCCTGAGCAAGGGTTGCAGACGTAGAATCTCTTGTAAAGCAGAGGGAGCTAAAAACGATGACACATTTTGCGATGAAGATGGCGGCTTTCGGCGCGGTGCTACTGACGTGGCCAGCGGCGGTGTGTGCGGACGCGGTGACGGAGCTCATGAGCGTCATGCCGGGTGAGAAGGGCGTGGCACTAGTGGTGGTGAATCCGGTTGAGATGGACAAGACATTGATGGCCATCCAGCAGCGGTTCGACAAGGATTCATCTCCCGACAGCATTCTCGAGGACCTGAAGAAGGAATTCCCGTTTTCGGACGATGTGGATTTCAGTAAGCCGATCGGCCTAGCGGTTCCGGTGACGGAGGGCGCATGGCGCGAGCCGGTGGTGTGGTTGCACGTCCCGAAAGGTGCGTCGGTGTTCAAGTCGTTGGAGCGTGCCACACAGCAGGATGGAATCTGGACACTGCCTTCTAAGGACAAACCTGCGTGGAAGGAACCACCGGCGGGCGAGCCGCCTTCGGGGCAGCCGCCTGCCCGTCTGCCGTCGCCAGGGTTCGTAGCCAAGGTGTCGGGCCCGTGGGTGATGCTGAGCGAGTCGCGTGAGTCGATCGATGCCGTGTCTTCAGTAAAGAAGCCGTTGGGCGCGGTCATAAAGCGCCGATCGCCTGTGATCGCTGGACGCCACGTTTTTGCTTACTTGGATATGGTCTCGATGCGTCCTTCCATGAAGGCAGGGGTTGCCCAGGGCAAGCAGATGGCACCGATGCTGGCCATGCTGGCCGCCCAGGGCGGCGATCCGAGCCAGTTTGCGACTTTTGCCACCGTGCTGCTGGGCGCCGCGGATCGCTTCGTAGACCAGATCGGCCCGGTGGTTGTGTCGGCCAGGCTGACGCCCGACGCCGCCCGTGTCACGATCTCGGCGGCGTTTGAGGCTGGGCCGATCCGCGACTACCTGAACGCACAGAAGCCGCCCCGTCGCAAGTACTTCGCCGAGGTGAATGAGCAACCCTATTTCTGTGCCGTGGGGTTCGAGATGCCTGGTGAGGAGTCGCCGTTTTTTGAGTACCTGCTTTCGGAGATGGGTAAAGGCCAGACGTCAGCAGAAGACGGCAAGGCTCTTATGGATTCCTTCGAAGCATCGTTGGATTTCTATCGTCTGCTCGAGGGGGGCGACGCGGTTCTTGCGTTCGTGGATTCGGCCATGGCTGTCTCTGGCAACTACTTCGGCGCGGATGCGACAAAGCTTATGGGCGCCCTGCGCAGCTCGATGAAACATGCTGCCGTCATGACGGACGTGTTTTCCCCGGGGATGTCCTATGAGGAGATCGGCGCGCAAGAATACGGTGATGTTGAGGCGGTTGAGTTCGCGTTCAACTTTGACACGGAAAGTCCGCAGGCCGAGGCGGTGTCCGCGCTGTATGGCCAGGACGTGCGCTTCGCGGCGGGGGTGAAGGAGGGCAAGGTTGTTTACTGTGTGGGTTCGCAAGGGTTCAGAGAATCGTTCTTTACTGGCAAGGTGGCAAAGCCACTGGCCGCCAACACCCATGTGACGGGCGCGCTGGCGGCCCTGCCTGCTGAACCGAACGCAGTCGTGCTGATTGACCCTGCCGGTATGTTGCCGATGGTGGGCATAATGACCCCGATGCCGGGGGGGGGTGCGGATATTGCGAAGCTCCCGCCGGGCCCGCCGATTGCCCTGAGTCTGTCACTGTCGGGCGATCCGGCCCGGCTGGACATTCACGTTCCATTCAAGGCCATAGAACGAGTCGTTACGGCGATGGAAGGCAATGCGCCGATGTAGGTCATTGCCGGTCGTAGGGTGTCTTGGCCGTTTCGTAATGATCAACACCGGCGTGTCGCCGGTGCCACACTGTCATAGCGGTGCATCGGGCTGACGACGCTGCGGCTCTGACGGGTGCGCGCCGCATTCGCGCACGGGCATTTGTGGAACCGTTTGGCCGCCGGTCGCCGCCGACAGCCGCTCAACGAAGTCGAGTTGCTCGATGCACCACCGCGTGTGTCCGGCGGCCTCAGGGCCGAACGGCTTCAACTCCTCGAGCGTGTCGCAAAGCCTGGCACGTGCGTCGGCGAGAACGTCGGCTGCTCGCGGATCGAGTCGGTCGACTAAGCACTCTGCCTGCTGCGCCATCGCGCGGCACAATCTCAGATCGGTGCGGAATGCCTCCAGCGTACCCCCGGCGTGGGCATGGGCGTATGTTTGAGCCTGACGTGCGGCTTCGATCGCCTCGTCGAGTTCACCGGCCTGTGACAGGGTGTCGGCCAGCCGACCCCACACGATCGAGCGCAATCGTTCAACGTCCGTGTGGCACCGGTTTTCAACCGGTGCTGTGGAGGCGCACCGCTGCGCGTGTTCAACGGCGATACGATGCCACCTTTGGGCGACGGTGAACTGCCGCATCACATCGGCGTCAAGCCCCAGGTTCGACGCCGTTTGAGATAATTCATCGAACGAGCCGACCCGTTCGCGCAAGGCGTAGGCCGTCTCATGCATCGCGGCGGCGTCGGCGGGTTGATCCAAGCGACGGTAGACACACCCGGCCTGGTCCAGGGCATGGGCGGCTAGCCGCAGGTCCACCGGTTGGAGACCGGTGTCACATGAGCCCACCGGTTGGAACCCGGTGCCACAGGGATGTTTGGATTCCACCTGTTGGAGACCGGTGCCACACGTCAGCGCGACAACCGCTGCCTGCATCAGTTTGGTTTCCGCCCGGCTCATATCCCCCCGGGCAAAGAGCAGCTCACCTTCCAGCAGCAACCGCCACGCCCGCACATGCCCCTCCCCTGTCTCAACAGACCTGATGGTGGTTTCAGCGTCGCCAAGGTGGCCGTCTCGCAGCGCAGCCTGGGCCCGACGGGCGACCGGGTCACCCGCCTCAATAGACCCTGTCGGACGCGCGACATCGGTAGTTGGAGATTTCGCATCGGCGCTCACGACGCCTCGTTCCGTTCCAGCACGTCGGCAACGCGATCCTTGCCGCCCGGCCCGTGCAGGTCCGTGGCGACAATCTTGCCGTCCGGTGCGATCAAGAACACGGCCGGGATGCCGACGACGCCGAAAGCGTCCGCGGCAGCATTGGCACCGCCCTTATCGCCGAAGACCTGGTGCCAGTTCATGCGGTGTTTGTCGATGAATCGCCGCAGGTCCGACTCGTTTCGATCCAGGCTTACGCCTATCATGACGAAGTCGTCGCGTCCTCCGTAGGCCTCGTGAATCGCCAGCAGGTTTGGAAGATCAACCACACACGGGCCGCACCACGTCGCCCAGAAATCCAGCAGTATTGTCTTGCCCTTCAGGTTGGCCAGGCTCAGTTCGACGTTGTTGATCGTTGTGACCGCGAAGTCCGGGGCGGGGTCGCCGACCTTAAACGCCGCCGACTCGCCCGGCCCGCCCCCCGCGCGGCCTCCCATGGGTGGTTCCGACAAGGTGATCTTGACTTCGCCATCGTCCGGTTTGACCACACACTCGCCCGTGGCTCGGTCAGCAGACATGGCGCTCAATTCAAAACCGTCCCCGGGTGCGTCATAGATTTCAAAGACACCATTGTCGCCCGTTACTGCGCGGAGGCCAAGCGTGGCGTATTCGCGCCACCTCGTCGCGTAAACGAACGCGCCGGACGCCGGGTCGCCGTCATGGTCCAGCACGACCCCCTTGACCACTCGGGGCGGTTGCAGCTTGACCTCCAGCCGAGCTTCCCGGCCGGCGCGGACCTCAATCTCATGAAGCTCAGGGGCGTATCCCGACCTATGCACCGTAACGACGGCCTTGCCGGGCGCAACGCCCTTGATCTTGAATCCTCCCTCAAAATCCGTGTGGTCGTGAGGCAGGTAGTCCGAGTACTCGGTTCCCACGATGACCCGGGCGCCGCCGAGCGGCTCTCGGCTTCGCGCGTCGATCACCCGGCCGACGATTCGTCCCGCCTCTTTCATAACGAAATCTTGGCTGGTTTCCACCTCGTCGGGCGAGATTTCGATGCGCCGGTCAAAATCCATCGATGAGACATAATCCTCGTGAAAGAGCCGGAGCTCCAGGACCTCGGCGTCGAAGTGAAGGCTGCGGATTGTTACCCGGCCCGTAGCGTCGGTCATGAGGGTCCGAAAGTCCTGGCGCGGCCGGTCAAAACACTCCACCGTCACTCGCGGGATGATCTCGCCGGCCTCATCGACAGTCTTGATGTGCACGATCCGCTCCGGCTTGATCGGCACGACGATCTCGCCGAAGTCGGCCACGTCATCGACGGCGCGTTGTTCTCGGCCGTAGCCCTCGGCCTTGACGATGACCATCGCCTCGCCGGGCGGCAGGCCCTTGACGGTGAATCTTCCCTTTTCATCCGTTTCGGCCGTCCATTCACGATAGACGGCCTTGACCATGACCGACGCGCCGCTGACGGGTTTGTCGTTGCGGGTGTCGTGCACCGCGCCGATCAGCGGCAGGTTGCCCTCCATCTCCAGGTCGACGAACGGAGGGTACTCGTGTGCACCAAGTTCAACGTGACGTGCGGCGGTGGCAAACCCGGCCTTGGAGAACGTAACCACAGCCGGGCCTTTGGCCGTCTTCGGGCCGGTGATCTGAAAGTCACCAAGTTTGTCCGACGTAGCCGCTGCGATCACGTCCCCAGGGCTGCCGTCGGCGTTTTTCACTCGAAGTGTGATCGTCACGTCCGGTTCACCGGCGCCGATGTGGTTGACCACCTGTCCCTCGACGAGGGTTACGGTGGCGACGACATCCTGCTTAGGGGGCGCACCCTGGTCCGAAGACGCGTTGGCGTTTCCCGATTCATCAACCTGGCCCAGGCACGGCGCTGTCGCAGCCAGCACCATAAGGAGCCACCAGCGGGACCGGCCCTTGAGACAAGCCCGCGTCGCGGTAGATAACAACTCAGCTCGATGTTCGTCATAGATTGGGTCGTGTGTTGGCATGGCGACGATCCCTGTGGTGCGCGGAAACCCTTCGCTGAGGCCGAACTCGGCGCCGGGACGCTCATTATAGGCGATCTGCGGGCCAAGTGGAACGAATCTTCCCGGGCGTGTATCCGGAGGAGTGAGCGTCGCGGTTACGGGTAGAGCGAAGTGGATCGACGGGATGACCCCAATCCCCCGAACGGGAACGACACAAGAGGCTCGGTGTTCCGCGAGGATTTCCGTCGCCCCTCCCAGGGCTTGACGGACACGACATCGCTGCCCCAGGGCTCGCTTCGCTCGCCCTGGGCTTTATTCCATCGCCCCCGTTGTGGGCTTGAACGGCTCGGCGTTCTGGGGGCCTGGATGGGTCGGTGTTGCTGACCGCGAGCTCTGCCGCCGTAGAAAGAACTACTGCTCCGGAGATCGCCCACAATGGCAGACGTCGAGCTTAGAGCGTGTGTGAGAAGCGGGACGAAAAACCGAGCCGCGACCGTGAGGGAGCGGTTTTCCACGGATGATACCGCACCGCTCCCTAACGGGCGCGGCTCGGATACGACTTCTCACACACGCTCTTAAGTGTATGTATTGGTCGGAGCAGTTTGTGGCCTACGACCCGGCCGGGTAAGATAGGTATCAGCCTTTGGGTCAGAGAAACCAGTCCAACTCCGTGGAGGTATGGCTATGACGCGACTGGAGCATCAGGTTCGCCGGGCACAACACCGCTTGTGGATGAACCGCTGGCTTAACCGCGCGTCTTGGAGCGTCACCGCGGCGGTTGCCGTATTCGCCGCCGTGGTCATGGTGCAGCGCCTTTATGATTACGTGATTCCGCTGCAATGGGTCAGTTTGGGCATGCTGGGGACGGCCCTGCTGGCGTCGGTTGTCTGGTGCGTGATGCAGCGTGAGAGCGCCGAGTTGGCCGCCGCCCGGCTCGATGAGGCGGCCGGCCTTCGCGAACGCATCAGCAGCGGGCGATTTTGCATCGATTCCAACGACCCGTTCGCCCAGGCCGTCGTCGCCGACGCTAATCGCGTCAGCACCGATCTTTCCGTCAGGCAGCACATCCGGTTCGCCCTCCCGCAGCCGCTGGGTCTTGGCGCAGCGGCGCTGGTAGTGATGGGATTGATGTTCTTGATCCCTGTCGGCGTCTTGGCGGACGAAGGCGCCGATGCGCCGAAGCAGCAATCACTCGCACTGCAGCAGACGAAGGTCGCCGTCAAGAAGCGGCTCGAAGACCTGATCAAGGTGGCCCAGACAAATCCCGCGTTGGAGGATCTGAAGGTCGATCTCCAGAAGATGCGCGATGAGCCGCTGAGCAAATTGCAGCGCCCGGATGCAATCCGTCACGAGGCCCTGAAGAAAATCGACAATCTTGCGGACGCGGTCGACAAGAAACGCACCGATCCCAAGTACGAGAGCGTCAATGAATTCCGCAAGATGATGCGCGGCCTTCAGTTGCCGCAGAAGGCGGATACGCCGACACGAAAACTGAACAAGGCTCTCGCCCAGGGTGATTTCAAAACCGCCAGGGAGGAAATCCAGGCGATCAAGGAGCAGCTCGCGACGCTCAAGAGCGACGAGGACAAGGAACTGGTCGAAAGGCTCAGCAAGCAGTTGGATGAGCTGGCGAAACAACTGCAAAAGATATCGGTGGACAAGCAGATGATGCAGAAGCTCCAGCAAGCCGGCATCAAGAAGGAAGATATCGAACGGATGCTGGAAAACCTGAGCAAAAAAGACCTCGACCAGATTCGCAAGCAGCTTCAGGACAAGGGCATGAGCCGGCAGCAGACCGACAAGCTGGCCAAGCAGTTGCAGCAGCGCCAACTGGCCGGCAGCACCGCCAAGCAGTTGTCCAGGGCGATGCAGCAGGCGTCACAATGCAACAACCCAGGCCAGATGGGTGCGGCCATGATGGGCCTGTCGCAGGCTGCGGATCAGATGAGCGACCTGGAAGCGCTGGAATCCGAGATGAGCCAGTTGGAGTCGACACTCGACAGCCTGGGCGATGCCAGGGAGGACTTCTCCAAACCATGCCCGCACTGCGGTGAGTTCGGGTGACCGGGTGGTTGCCAGGGCCCGGGTCCGGGCATGGGACCGAAACCAGGTCAGGGGCGCGGCGGGCTCGCTCCCGAGGCCAAAACCGGGATCGGTTTCAAAGTGATGCGGGGCAAGGTCAAGACCGGCAAGGGCGCCATCGTCGGGCAGTTTCTCGTTGACGGTGAACAGCAAAAGGGCGACGTTTCCACCGACTTCGTCGAGGTCGTCACCGCGGCTGAACGCGACGCCACAGACGCCGTCAGCCGCGATCGCATCCCCAGGCAATACCAGAAATCCGTCAAGGAGTACTTCTCCACCGTTCGCAAAGCGATCAAGAAGACGAACGAGGAGCAAGACGGCGGGCAGAGAAAGGACAACGAGCAGCAGGACGACAAGCAGCAGGACGACAGCGGCGAGAAAGGCGAAGCCGATCAGCAAGAAAAGGATTGACCCAACGATGTGTGGTTGTTCCCATGGAGCGTCCGCCGCCCGACACCTTGTCGTTATTGGGATTTCGTTTTGGCTTGGGACCATTGCGGTGGGGTTGGTCGGGTGTAAGCGTGGGCCGGCGATCCAACCTGAAGGCGCGCCCATCCTGTATTGCAGCGTTGACGAGGTCTTCGCACGTGACATCCTGGCGCGCTATGAGGCCAAGACCGGACGTACAGTCAAGCCAATTTTCGATTCCGAAGCGGGCAAGACGACGGGCCTGGTCCGCCGAATACAGTCTGAAGCCGGCCGCTGTGGCGCCGACGTCTTCTGGTCCAGCGAGGTATTCAACACGATATTGCTCGCCCGCCGGGGCCTTTTGACGCCCTACGATCCACCTTCCGCCGTCGATATCACGCCGCGATACCGCGATCCTGAGCATCGGTGGACCGCCTTCGGCTTGCGCGCCCGCGTCATCGCGTTTGATTCAGAGAAAACCGACGGTGATTCACTGCCTGCCACGTGGGAGGCTTACGCGTCACCGGAATGGGCGCCGCGTGTTGCGATCGCCAATCCGCTGTTCGGCACGACGCGCGGGCATGTGGCGGCCATGTTCGCACTGTGGGGCCCACAGCGCGGCGAGGCGTTCCTACGCGGGCTGGCCGATGAGGCCCTGGTGACCGACGGCAACAGCTCGGCCGTTCGGATGGTCCTGGGCGGGGCCAAAGAGGTGTGCATGACCGATACGGACGACGTTGTCGTTGCCCGGCGCCGCAGTCCGTCGCTGCAATGCGTCTATCCCGATATGGGCGATGGCGGAACCTTGCTGATACCGAATACGGTGGCCATCGTGGCTGGAGGGGCACACCCGGACCAGGCCCGCCAACTGGTCGATTACCTGGTCTCGGCGGAGGTTGAACGTCTGCTCGCTCAGAGCGATTCAAAGAACGTGCCGGTTCGCAAGCAGCTTCGCGATGAACTGGGCGTGACGCTGCCCGCCGAAACTGAGCTGTCCTACGACGCCATAGCCGATGCGATGGACGATGCGGTCCAGGCTGCCCGTGAGATCCTGCTCAAGTGAGGTCACAGACGTGGCGAATCGTCGGGTTGGTACTCTCAGGCGCTATCTTCGTCATCGCCTTTGTGATCCCGGCGGTCGTGCTCATGGCCAGGCTGCTGCGGGAGGGTGTCGCGCCGACCGACGGATTCACCATCAGTGTAAGACAATGGCGGTTGCTGGCCGACAGCCTAATGTTAGCGCTGGGGGGGGCTGGCGTTTCGCTGCTGCTCGCGCTGCCCGGAGCGTTTGTATGGGGATCGGCGCGACGCGGGCTCGTGCCGGGCGGTGTAACGCTATGCCTGCTTTTGGGATGTCTGATCAGCCCGATGGTTCACTGCTTCGGCTGGCAGCAGATGTTCGGTCTTGCCGGCGCCGGGGGGCGGTGGGCGCCGGCGGCGTGCGCGGTGGTGTGGGGTTCGTGGATTTGGCCGGTCCCTGCCTTCATCATCGGCTCAGGCTGGCGTCGCGAGGGGCGGGAAGCCTACGAGGCGGCGCTTTTGTTGTGTTCTCCCGGGCGGGCGTTTCTGCGTATCGCCCTGCCGTTGCTGGCGCGCTACGTGTTGCTGTCAATGCTGATCGTGTTCGTACTGTTGTGTGGCGAGTATGCGGTGCCGCACGCCTGGGGGCTGCGGGTTTACGCTACGGAGCTCTTGAGTTGGTCCACGGCTACGACCCGAACGATCGACGCGGTGTGGCCGGTCTTGCCGCTGCTGGGGTGCATGGCCGTGGTTGGCGCGGCTGCGGTCCTGGTAGCAAGACGCTTCCAGTCGGGAGCGCCCGGTTCGGCGAGAATCGAACCGAGGGCGATCTCAACAGGGCCGACGGTTCTATGTCTACTGGTCTTCACGGTCACGGTGGCGCTGCCAATCGGTGGCCTGGTGTGGCGATTGGGATCGCTGGATGTCATTCGCCAGGCGTGGGATGTGCACGGTGGAGACCTGGTCCGGTCGGTCGGTTTGATGGCGGCTGCCGGATGCGCCGCGCTCGTAATGGCCGTTGGACTGCTGTTCGCACCGGCCTTGTGGCGTTTTGCGCTGATCACCGCGATCGTCTTTGGTGTTTTGCCCGGAGCGCTCGTCGGCGAGGCGGTCTACGGGACATTCGTAATGGCCGAGGAGTTCATGCCCGGTGCGTTGGGCGGTGCCGGGCCGTGGTACGATCATTGGATCATGGTCGTTTTGGGAATGACCGCAAAGTACGCGTGGATCGGTTTTTTGATCATCGGGGCGGCGATGATGACCCGTCAGCGCGAAATCGAGGAGCAGGCGTCTACCGACGGCGCCGCCTGGGGCGAGATCGTGCGTCACATCCGCTTGGCACGTCATTATCCCGCCGTGCTCTGCGCGCTGTTTGTAACGATCGGTTTTGCGTTGGCGGACGTAGCCGCCGCAACCCAGGTCCAGGTATCGTCGGTCAGGTTGGTGTCGCTGCTACTTGTTGAGGCGATGCACCGATTCGAGGATGAATTGTTGATATCGATAAGCCTGTGGCTGGTCATCGCCGCGTTGCCGGGCGGGTTAGCCGCCGTGTGGACGATACGACGAAGTGAATAGTGAATAGCGAATGGCGAATGGCGAATAGCGAATGCTGAATGACGAATGATGAATGCTGAATGAAGAACGAAGATTGCTGGAACCAGATTCCTATCTCGTTCCAACCGGATGTGGAGGAGTGCGCTGGGTGCCCCACCCTTCGCTGCGCGAAGAATGGGGCACCCGCCTTCGCTGCGCGAAGGATGGGGTACCCACTGCTGATAACTGATGACTGATGACTGATAACTTGACAATGGCTCGCCGAGCGATTCATATTTTGATCTATGGTCTGATCGCCGCCGTAGTGGGCTGCGATCCGCCACCGCTGACGCCGAGCGGTGTCATTGCGGTGTTCGGCGGTGTCGGTCTGGGCGAGGGTGAGTTCAGCTATCCGCGGGCGATCACGGCCGAGCCGGACGGTTCCGTCTTCGTAGTGGACAAGGCCGGCCGGGTGCAGCGTTTTTCGCCGACCGGCGAGTTCGAGACGGCCTGGCGCATGCCGGAAACCACCTACGGCAAGCCGGTGGGCGTGGCCGTTGGTCCGGACGGCAGAATTTTCGTGGCCGACACGCATTACCACCGCGTGATGATCTACGATCGCGACGGCAGGCACCTCGGCTCGTTCGGTCGCGAGGGGTTCTGCGATGGCGAAATGCAGCTTCCCACCGACGTAGCCGTCGACGCCGAAGGATTCATCTACGTCAGCGAATACCATGAAAACGATCGCATCACGAAGTGGTCGCCGTCGCTGCAATTCATCCAGGCCATCGGCGCGGCGCCGGTCGACGGCAGACGATTGAGGCGACCGGCGGGGATCGACATCGACGACGAGCAAACCGTCTGGGTCGCGGACGCCTGTAACCACCGCGTCGTTCGTTTCGCCCCGGACGGCACGTTTATAAGTGCGTTCGGCGAGATGGGGTGCGAGCCGGGTCAGCTTCGCTATCCGTATGACATCACCGTCTCGCCGGACAATAAGTCGCTTATGGTATGCGAATACGGTGGTGATCGGTTACAGTGGTTTGACAAGAGCGGCAAGTCGCTTCGAACCTGGGGCGGCAGCGGGCGCCAGGCGGGTCGGTTGTGGGCGCCCTGGGGCGCCGCCTACGGACCACACGGCTGCGTATATGTTGTGGACTCACTAAACAGCCGGGTACAGGTCATTCGACCATGACGACTCTGGCCCTGTCACTTCCGTTTTCCTTTGAGCAGCCCGCGTGGCTGTGGTTGTGCCTTCTGGTCCCGCTTCTTGTGGCGGCATCGCTGAGGAGTCTGGCGGGTTTGGACCCCGTGCGGCGCGTTTTAGCCCTGGCGTTTCGCAGCATCTTGGTGATTCTGGTGGCCGCGTGCCTCGCCCGGATTCAGTACGTGCGGCGAAGCGATGACATGACGGTGATGCTGGTGATGGATCGGTCCTACAGCACCGAAGCCATGCAGGAGGAAGTGGAGGCCTATCTTCTCGAAGCCACCAGGGACCCCCCCTCCGAGGACCGTGTGGGGATGATCGACTTCTCGCGCTACCCGTATCTCCAGCAGCTTCCGATGAAGGGCTACCATATCGCACCGGGCCGACTGCCGCCCATGCCCGAAAACGATCGAACGAACATCGCCGGGGCGATCCGCCTGGCCATGGCCATGTTCCCCCACGACACCGCCAAGCGCATCGTGCTGCTTTCGGACGGCAACGAGAACCTCGGCGACGTGCTGACCGAAGCCCGCCGGGCCGGGGCGGACGGCATCCCCGTGGACGTGGTACCGCTGTGGTATCGCCACCGAAACGACGTGTACTTCGAGCGTATGATCGCCCCCACGCACGCGGAGGAGGGCGAGCAGGTTCCGATCCGCATGGTCCTGAATACGACTCGGCGCGTGTCCGGCGTGCTCGAGATCTACCAGAACGGAGAACTTGTCGAGTTGCCGCCTCAAGAGGCTCGGGTGGACCTGGCCCCGGGGGCGAACACGTTGTTCATGAAGCTGCCGGTGACCACCTCCGGGCCTCAGCGGTTTCGGGCCGCCTTTCGCCCGGACGACGACGCCATGGACGCCATCGGCCTGAACAACACCGCCAACGCCTTCACATTCATAGCCGGCAAGAGCAAGGTTCTGTTGCTGAGCACCGATCCGTCGTTCGACATGCCGCTGGCCGACGCCCTTGTCGGTGAGAACATCAATGTCGAGCTGGCCGACGCCGCGACCACCGAGCTGGATTTGCTAGAGCTTCAGAGCTACTCGAGCGTCATTCTCGCCAACGTCCCGGCGGCGATGTTCAACGAGTCGCAACTGGAGGACCTGGCCACATCGGTCAAGGACCTGGGAGGCGGTTTGATCATGCTGGGTGGGGACGAAGGTTTCGGGGCGGGCGGTTGGATCGGCACGCCGATTGAAGAAATCATGCCGGTTGATTTCGAGATCAAGCACAAGCGCGTCATCCCGCGCGGGGCGCTGGTGATCATCTGCCACAGTTGCGAGATGCCCCGAGGCAACTACTGGGGCAAGGCGATGGCGAAGAAGAGCGTCGATACGGTCAGCTCGCGCGACTTCATCGGGGTTCTGACGTACAGCTATTCCCCGGGCGGCGTCACCTGGGAAGTGCCGCTGCAGATCGCCGCAAACAAGTCTGCCGTCAAGGCCCGCATCGACCGCATGAAGATCGGCGACATGCCCGATTTCGCCCGGACCATGCAGATGGCCCACACGGCGCTGTTGAATACGGACGCCGCCCAGAAGCACATAATCATCATCAGCGACGGCGACCCCAGCCCACCGTCGAGTAGCCTGTTGCAGAAATATAAGCAAGCGCAGATTACCGTCAGCACGATCGGCATCGGGTGGGGGGCCCACGTGATGCAGGGGACCATGCGGAATATCGCCCAGGCCACCGGCGGCAAGTTCTACGCCCCTCGCAACCCCCGCCAGTTGCCGCAGATCTTCGTCAAGGAATCCAAGATCGTTCGTCGCTCGCTGATCATCGAGGAGCCGTTCACCCCTCAGATATATCACGGCATGAGCGACCTGCTCGGCGGTATCGAGCCGGATGATGCCATACCACCGCTGGCGGGGCTTGTCCTCACCTCTCCCAAGCAAAACCCGAACGTGCAGATCCCGCTGATCCGGGCGACCGACGACGGCAACGATCCTGTGCTGGCCCACTGGCAGTATGAGTTGGGAAAAACCGTCGCATTTACGAGCGGCTATTGGCCTCGCTGGGGTGATCAATGGACCCATTGGCCCAAGTTCGCCAAGCTTTGGGCCCAGATCGTCCGCTGGACCATGCGCCAGGAGACGCCCGCCAACTTCGATACGTATACGCGCGTCGAAGGAGATCGAGGCCGGATCGTTGTCGACGCCCTTGACAAGGACGCCAACTATCTCAACTCCCTCCAGTTCAAAAGCGCCCTGATACGCCCGGACAGACAGACCGAGTCTTTGCATTTCACCCAGACCGGCCCGGGCCACTACGAAGCGGAGTTTGAAGTCGATCGCATGGGGCAATATCTCAGCACGCTTCAGGTGTTTGAGGGAGGCAACCATCGCGGCACCATCCAGACCGGGTTGTCGGTGCCGTTCTCGCCGGAGTATCGCGACCTTGAAACCAACGAAGCCGTCCTGCGGCAGGTGACTAATGTGAGCGGCGGGCGTTGGCTGGCGATGGACCCGGACAGTGACGATCTGTTCAGCCACGACCTGCCTCCGACAGAAGCCCGGCGTCCGGCGTGGAGCTTCGTATTGGCCTGGCTCCTGCTGCCGGCGTTCCTGCTCGATGTGGCCGTGCGGCGGCTGGCGAGTTGGCTCGCGCTGTCGATAGCAGTCGAGCTCGTCGTGCTGGCGGTGCTGCTATTCGGTGTGGATCTGATTCATCGGTCGGTGTTCGGCGTCGTCGGGGCGTTTCTGTTGGCCGAGCTGATCGGCTGGACCATTCGGTTCCGCTACATCGGACCAATGTATGACTTCTTCACGCACCGGGTCATCGCTCTGGGTCAGGCAGGCGAGCGCAGCACCGCGGTTCTTGAACAACTGAGGGACACGCGCGATCGTGTCCGCGATCAGGCCGCCGAGGACCACGCTGCCGGCATCCGCCGCATCGCCGACCAGACACCCCAGAAGTCCAAGGCACAAGCCAGTCGCAGATACGACGTCGGCGACGCAGCCGCCTCCGAACCGGTTTCGGATATCCATGAAGCCCTCGGCGGGGCCAAGGGTGAAGTCGCAGCCGCGCAGGAACAGCGCCGCAAGCAGGCCGCCGACGCCGCCACGACCGAGGAGGAGGAGACAACCGCGCGACTACTACGCGCGAAAAAACGCAGAGATGAGAAGCGAGAAGAATAGCTATCAGCTATCAGCTGTCAGCTATCAGCCGGAGAGGGGAACGGCGGCAACAGGATAAGACGGATCATTAGAAGCAGAACGAACCGCGAAGGACATAGGTAAATGCAGGATTTCCGCGACTTAAAGGTGTGGCAGAAGAGTCATCTGTTGACACTGGAGATATACAAAGCAACATCTGTGTACCCCAGTTCCGAACTGTATGGGCTAACAAGTCAAACGCGGCGAGCTTCCGCGTCGATCGCGGCCAACATTGCCGAAGGTTGCGCTCGCGGCAGCGATGCGGACTTCGCCAGATTTTTGCAGATGGCGATGGGGTGCGCCAGTGAGGTAGAGTATTTCCTGCTGCTGGCGCGTGATTTGCAGTTGCTTGCACAGGAGCCGTTCATAGGATTGACCGATCAGGTGACCGAAGTAAAACGGATGCTGACGGGTCTAATAGGAAAAACCAGGCACAATAGCTAAAACGCCGCTACACTACTACTCTGGCTGATAGCTGATAGCTGATAGCTGACGGCTGATAGCTTTTCTAGGAGTCTCAACATGGCCTCGAAAATCGACCCCGCCGTCGAGAAGGCGACGCAGGAGTTCCGTCATAAGTTCCAGTTGGTCCGCGACGAGATCGGCAAGGCCATCGTCGGGCACGAGGAAATCGTGGAGGGCGTGCTGACCTGCCTGTTCACCGGCGGGCATGCCCTGCTGGAGGGCGTGCCGGGCCTGGGCAAAACCTATCTTATCCGCACTTTGGCCCAGGCGCTTCAGTTGAAGTTCTCTCGCATCCAGTTCACACCCGACCTGATGCCGGCCGACATCATCGGTACAAACATCGTAGTCGAGGAGCCTGATACCGGACGACGTGAGTTCCAGTTCCAAGACGGGCCGCTGTTCGCCCAGATCATCCTGGCCGACGAGATCAACCGGGCTACGCCAAAGACGCAGTCCGCCGTTCTGGAAGCCATGCAGGAGCACTCCGTCACCGTCGGCAGACAGACGTACGTCCTGGAAGAGCCGTTCTTCGTGATGGCTACCCAGAACCCGATTGAGCAGGAGGGCACGTACCCGTTGCCGGAGGCTCAGCTCGATAGGTTCATGTTCAAGCTGCTGGTCGAGTACTCGAACAAGGACGAGGTCAAGCTCATCCTCGATCGCACGACCACCGGGCATGTGCCGGACATCAAGCCCGTCATGACCGGTGAGGAGATCCGCGGGGCGCAGAACCTGGTGCGGCGGGTAGTGATGGCCCCGCACGTGCAGGACTACGCAATCCGCGTGTCCATGGCCTCGCACCCGCACGGTCCCTACGCCATTGACGCCACTAATCGTTACGTCCGCTGGGGCGTCAGCCCGCGTGCGGCCCAGGCGCTGACGCTGGGGGCAAAGCTCCAGGCTTTGCTCGACGGTCGGTTCAACGCCAGCTTCTCAGATGTGCAAAGGATGTACCTGCCGGCTATGCGGCATCGCGTGCTGCTGAACTTCGAGGGCGAGGCGGAAGGCGTCAGCACCGACGACGTGCTCAAGGAGATTCTGGAGAAGACGCCGACCATGGCCGACGCGGCGGCGTAGAATGTGGAATAGCGAATAGCGAATGGCGAATGGCGAATAGCGAATGCTGAATGATGAATGCAGAATGAAGGATGTAGATGTAGCGTCACCCCTTGTGGGTGACGAGAAGTGAGCGGACGGGTGGCCCACCTCTTCAGAAGACGGGTGGACGGGTGGCCCATCTCTTCAGAGATGGGGAACACGCTATAACCTACCACAGTCTTTTCCTTCTGCCTCTGTGGTTCAATGAAACTGGTGTAAATGGCTACACTGACCCAACAACAAGCCGACGAACTGCTTGATCCGGAGTTTATGAACAAGCTGGATCAGCTTGAACTCGTCAGTCGCAAGATATTCGCGGGCAAGATGCGCGGCGAGCGGCGCAGCAAACGCAAGGGTGAGTCGGTCGAGTTCGCGGACTATCGCAACTACGTCGTCGGCGACGATTTGCGCTTCGTGGATTGGAACATCTACGCCCGACTTGACAAGCTGTTCTTGAAGCTCTTTCTCGAAGAGGAAGACCTGCACGTCAGTTTTCTGATCGACAGCTCCAAAAGCATGAACTGGGGCACGCCGGGAAAATCGCTTTACGCACGCCGCATGGCAGCCGCTTTGGCGTATATCGGGTTGGTAAACTATGATCGAGTAAGTCTGTACGCATATTCCGACGGGCTTCAGTATGAGATGACCGGCGTGCGGGGCCGGCGGTTCATGTTCAAAGTCGTCGATTTCCTCACGAAAGTCGAATGCGACGGGGTCAGCGATCTAACATCCGCCTGTAGACAGTTTGCCATCCGCCATCCGCAGCCCGGCATCGTGATAGTTCTGAGCGACTTCTTCGAGAAGGGCGGCTTCGAGCAGGGGCTTCGCTACCTGCTCGGTCGCAGGTACGACATCTATTGTATCCAGATGCTAAGCCCGGAAGAGATCGACCCGGCTCTGGCCGGCGACCTCCAACTCAAAGATGTCGAGGATGACGACCTGGCGGAGGTGACGGTCAGCCGGGCCCTGCTCAATCGCTACAAGCAGAACCTGACATCGTATTGCGAAAACTTGAAGGGATTCTGCACGCGACGGGGGATCAGCTACATGTTCACCAGCACCGAGGTGCCGTTCGATCAGGTCGTGCTCACTTACTTTCGTAAGCGGGGGCTGATTCAATGAGAGAAGCTGTCAGCTATCAGCTATCAGCTATTAGCTATCAGCCGTCAGCCGTCAGCCGTCAGCCGGATGTGTGGCGGCGGGTGCCCCCTTCTTCGCGCAGCGAAGGGTGGGGGACGGACATGCCGGTGGGAGCATCCCTTCTCGCACCCGGTCCCGATCATTCAGCGTTCAGGATGCAGCATTCAGCGTTCTGTTTTCTTCCACCATCCTTCATCCTTCATCCTTCATCCTTCATCCTTCACTGTGTCCTGTCGAAGTACGGGGGCGCCGGCGTATGAATTTCCTGACCCCTGCCACCATTGCCATTGCCGCCGCGGCCACGATTCCGCCGCTGGTTGCGCTCTATTTCCTCAAGCTCAAGCGGTCCGTGAAGGTGGTTCCCTCGACGCTGCTGTGGAAACGGGCGGTTGAGGATTTGCAGGTGAACTCGCCGTTTCAGCGGCTTCGCAAGAGTCTGCTGCTGCTGCTTCAGTTGCTGGTCCTGATCGCCGCCGCGCTTGCCCTTGGCAAGCCGATGTTACAGCACGTGGAAACGCACGAGGACAACGTCATCATCCTTATTGACCAGTCCGCCTCGATGGACGTGGTCGAGGAGGACGGCCTCACACGGCTGGACCATGCGAAAGATCAGGCCCGGGCAACCATCGAAAACATGAAGGACGACGGCCGGGCCATGATCATCGGTTTTTGCGACCGGGCTTACGTTGTGTCGTCATTCGACACCAGCAAGTCCGCTCTCAAGGCCAAGATCGACTCCATCGAGCCGACCCAAAGCACGACGAACATCGGCGAAGCGGTTTCCCTGGCCGAGGCGTACCTCCAGAACATCATCATCGGCGGCGAGGTGCAGGGCACGGACATTGCGCCGGAAAGCCCCGCCCCCCCCGCGACCGTTTATCTGATTACCGACGGCAGGATCGCGGACATCGAGCGCGTCTCTCCCCAGCGGCTCGATATCGAGAACATGATCGTCTACAATGTCGGAACGCGGAGTGACAACGTCGCCGTCCTGGCCATGGACGCCCGCCGTCACTACGAACGCCCCGAAGCCCTTCACGTCTTCGCCACCGTGCGGAACTTCGGGCCTGACCCCGTCGAGTTCGAGGCTTTTCTGTACATCGACGGCAGCAACGTGGACGCACAGACCGTCCGCCTGCAAGGGGTTAAGCCCCCCCCCGACGGGCGAGCGTCCGGGCGGCGGAAGTTGGGCGAAGCCGACGTCGGGACCGTGGCTGCGGTCGCCTTCGACGAGGTGGAATTCGAAGGCGCCGGTGTGATCGAAGTGAGGCTTATGATTGACGACGCCCTGGCCGCCGACAACCGCGCCTGGACCCTCATCGACGCGCCGCGCAGTGTGAAGATTCTGCTGGTGACTTCCGGCAACCTTTTCCTCGAGAACGTGCTGGCGACGCTGCCGATCGAGCTTACCACTATGACCGCCGCCCGGTACGAGTCAGCCCCCGACAAAGACCTCATCGAGGACGATCGCAGTTGCTACGACGTGGTGATTCTGGACGGCCATTCCACCGCGCGCCTGCCTCAGGGCAATTACTTCTTCTGGGGGGGGATCCCGCAGATCGAGGGCGTATCGATCGGGAAGATCATCAACGACCAGATCATCTTCAACTGGGATGAGACGCACCCGATCCTGCGGCACGTAGCCGTCGAGACCATCGATGTTTACGAGTGGTTTGAGTTGAGCCTGCCCAACGAGGCCGTCTCCCTGATCGACGGCCAGACGTCGCCGGTTTTGAGCTACCTCACCAGAGACGCCAACCAGTATCTGATCAGCGCTTTTCGCCTCCTCGGCGAAGACGACTTCGGCAACCCCCTGATGAACACCTATTGGGTGACCAAGGTGCATTTCGTTGTCTTTGTGCAAAACGCCGTTCAGTACCTGGCGTCAGCCATCTCCACGACCGGAGTCAAGACCGTCCTGACCGGAAACCCCGTCACGTTGCCGGTTCCGGATCGCACCAGAACCGTTCAGGTTCATCGGCCTGACAATACCGTGGATGCCGTGCCCACCGGAGGCTTTCCGTCCATCAACTACGCCCGCACTCGGCTGGTCGGCGTCTATGGCATCGAGCCGGGCATCCCTGGCGACGATCGCTGTGCGGTCAACCTTTTCGACGTGGTCGAAAGCGACGTGGCTCCGGCGCAGACCATCGCGATCGGATCGAAGACGGTCGCCGCCCAGGCCTCCAGCCTGGAGGTCAACAAGCCCGCCTGGCCCTGGTTTCTATTAGCCGTCCTCGCGTTTCTTGTCATAGAATGGATCGTCTACAACAAGCGTGTGTTCATTTGAAGACTCTAACAATACCTGTGGCACCGATCCCCAACCGGTGAGTAGCACGGATTGAAAACCCGTGCCACACCCGCCTCGTTAGAGATCCTTAGTGCCTATCCCAAGATTGTGGGACAGGTTTTCTAACCTGTCATTTGACCGGCTGGAAAGCTATGTTAGACCGGCTGAGCCTGTCCCACATGGGTTTTGGGATGGGATCTTAGATCATTACGTCACCCACGAGGGGTGACGCTACACGAGAACGAGGAACGCGGGTGTCACAGTTGAGACAAAGGTGGTGGAGTTGCGGTAAAAGAGTCTTTCCGCCGTGCTGCCCGCCTGTAACCCGCTGGAACCTGTTTCTGGTCAACGCGCTCACGGCGAGCTTCGGATGGCTGCGCACATCCGAACCGCATCCACGGTGGCCTTGACGTCGTGCGCCCTGACGACGGCGACGCCTGCCAGCGTCGCCAACACGGCGCAGGCGAGCGATCCCGCCAGACGCTCGCGCGGATCGTCAATGCCCAACGTGGCGCCGATGAAGCTCTTGCGCGAGGCGCCGACCAGGACCGGCTGACCCGTTTGCACGAACCTGTCCAGGTGTCGCATCAAAGCGACATTGTGCTCGACGCGTTTGCCGAATCCGATGCCGGGGTCGATGATCACCCGATCCGGGTCGATGCCGCGTGTGGTCGCGAATCGCAAGCGTTTGCTGAGAAACTCGATCACCTCGGCCACGACATCGTCGTACTGAGGCCCCCCTCCGGCTTGCATGTCCGCCGGTACGCCGCGCTTGTGCATCAGCACGATGGGCACGCCTTCGCTCGCGATCAGGTCCGGCAAAGCCGGGTCGTCCTGCAACGCCGAGACATCGTTGACGATGTCAGCTCCGGCTTGTAGCGCCGCACGGGCAACCTCCGCCAGCCGCGTGTCGATTGAAATGGCAATGCCTGGGTGACACGCGCGAATCTCACGGATGACAGGCACCGTTCGTGCGAATTGCTCCTCCGCTGGAACCGGTGAAGAACCTGGGCGTGTGGACTCACCGCCGATGTCAATGATCCGCGCTCCCTCGGCGACCATCCGGGCCGCCCGTTCCACGGCGGCGCCAACGGATTCGTACTCACCGCCGTCACTGAATGAATCGGGCGTGACGTTAAGGACACCCATCACCACCGGACCGGTCTGGAAGTCCAACGTGGCATGACGTGTCCGTAGTTTCATCGTATTGGGATATGTAACGAATGGCTGCTACAAGAGCACAAGAGCCTAACAAAATGTGGGACCGGCTTTCCGAATGTGGGACCGGCTTTCCAGCCGGTCGATTAACGAGATGGAAAGCCGGTCCCACAGGTTCTTTCCGTTAGAGCGTGTGTGAGAAGTCTTATCCGAGCCGCGCCCGTAAGGAAGCGGTGCAGTATCATCCAAGGAAAACCGCTCCCTCACGGCCGCGGCTCGGTTTTTACTTTCCGTCCCGCTTCTCACACACGCTCTTAGAGACTTCAATGGGCCAAGCGGAGGTGCGTCCCCCACCCTTCGCTGCGCCAAGGATGGAACTCACTGCGCTTCGCTGCGCGAAGGATGTGGCGCCTCATTCTTCATTCAGCATTCTTCATTCAGCATTCAGTTCGTCACCCACAAGGGGTGACGCTACACGAAGTGGCAGCTTGGTCTATCCCGGCTGGGGCAGCACCTCGCCGCCAAGGTCGGCGTCAGGCTCGGGCTTCGCTTTGACCGGGCGGGCCTGACCCACGTCCTCCACTGAGGCCGCCTCGTCGTCCAGAAGGTCCGACACGGATGAGCGATCAAGGCTCTCGCCGCGAATCAGCGCGTTGACCTCATCGCCAGTGATCGTTTCAAAGCGGAGCAACGCCTGGGCGATGGCTTCGACCTGGTCGGCATTCTCATCGATGATCCGCTCCGTATCACGGTACGCCGTGTCAACGAGCTTGCATATCTCCTCGTCGATCGACTGGGCCGTCACCTCGGAGTAGTCCTTGTTGCCGGGCAGATTCATCCACTGGTTGTGGGTATCTTCCGCGTAGGAGATGAAACCGACGCGCTCGTTCATTCCCCACTCCCGGACCATCTTGCCCGCGACTTCGGTGACTTGGCGGATGTCGCCCAGCGCGCCGCTGTTGACGTCGTCGCAGAACTTCTTCTCCGCAATTCGCCCGGCGCAGGCCACTCGCAGCATGGCCAGTAGGAACTTCTCGCTGACGTTGTTGCGGTCCTTCTCCGGCAATGAGAACGTCGCGCCGCCATAGGGCCCGCGCGGGATGATGCTGACTTTGTGCACCACGTCGGCGTGTTTTTCCAGTGATTGAACCAGGGCATGGCCGGCTTCGTGGTAAGCGGTGGCGCTCTTTTCGGCCTCATCGATCTGGCGGCTGCGTTTCGATCGGCCCCAACGGACTTTGTCCCTCGCCTCCTCCAGGTCGTCCTGCTCAACCAGTTCCTTGTTGGCCATCGTGGCCAGCATGGCCGCCTCGTTGATCAGAGCCGCCAGTTCCGCCCCGCTGAAGCCCGATGTCCCTCGGGCAATTCGGCGCAGGTCGATGTTGGGACCGAGTTTGACCTTCCGCGCGTGGACCTTCAGGATATAGTAACGACCCTGCACATCGGGAAGCGGCACGAAGACCTGACGGTCGAATCGACCCGGGCGAACCAGGGCCGGATCGAGCACGTCAGACCGGTTCGTCGCGGCGACTACGATGACCTGGTCGTTGGTGTCGAAACCGTCCATTTCGACCAGGATGGCGTTGAGCGTCTGCTCGCGCTCGTCGTGCCCGCCGCCCGCGAAACCGGCCCCACGCTTGCGCCCGACCGCGTCGATCTCGTCAAGGAAAATGATACAGGGGGAGCTCTCTTTGGCCTGTTTGAACAAGTCTCGCACCCGCGAGGCGCCAACTCCGACGAACATCTCGACGAAGTCCGAGCCGCTGATCGAGAAGAACGGCACGTCCGCCTCACCGGCGATGGCCTTGGCCAACAGGGTCTTTCCGCATCCCGGCTCGCCGACCAGCAGTACGCCTCGGGGAATCCGCCCGCCCAGCCGCTGGAACTTCTTGGGCGACTTGAGAAACTCGATGATCTCGAGAACCTCCTCCTTGGCCTCTTCGATGCCGGCCACGTCGGCGAACGTGATGTTGGTGTGCTCTTTGGAGGTGACGCGATGGCGAGACCGGCCAAAATTGCCCAGCATGCCACCTCCGCCGCTGACATTGCGAATCTGGCGAAAGATGAAGAACCAGATGAACCCGAAGATAAGCAGCCACGGCAGCAGGCCTATCAACCACCCTATGTACTGGCTGGTCTTCTCGTGTTTGACATCCGCGTCAGGCAGCGTCCTTTCCAGGTCCTTAATGAAGTCGTTGTCGATGGCCTCTCGCGGATAGCTCACGGAAAAACGAACCTCAGCACCCCCTGCCGGGTCGCCTTGTGCCCACTTACGCGTCCCTTCCAGCGTCCCGTCCTCCTTGATCACCAGCTTGGTGATCTGCTGGTTCTTCACCAGCTTCCAGAACTCGCTGATGGAGACCTCCTTGGGCTGGGCCACACTCGCCCTCAGAAGCACCAAAAGGGCCATCGCAAGCCCCATCAGCACCAGCCAACTGACCAGGTTTCGCGACATCTTCATGTTGGGCCCGGTCGGAGGCTTATTGGGCCCCTGGTTGGGACCACTCGGTCCCTGTGGCGATGACCCGTTGCCCTGGGGCATTCCTCGTCTCCGTCGGCCGTGAAAGAAGTTCACCGTGCAGACCGAATCAGTCCGCCTGTAACAATTTTAGGACTCTCACCACGCCGTTTCCAACTCTTGCACGATCTGCTCGGCCAGGCCGTCGATCCCCCGCACCATGCCCTTGTTGAACGACTCTGCGAGCGGGGGGATGTAGGTCGCCTGGTACACGAATCGAGGCCGATCCACCAGAATCCGGCCGTCCCGCAGGTCTTTGATCTGGAATCTAACCGTGATGGTCGAGCCGATCTGGCGCGGCTGGTCGGTTTCCAGGTCTGATCCGAAGGTTCGATTGGACACGCTCAGGATCTCGCCGGTGATGAGTACATCGGCGGTTCTTCGCGACTCGATTCGGTATGGCGTGTCCATCCCGATCCGTTTTTGCACCGCCTCGGTCAGCTCGAACTCCAACTCACGTCGGAACTCGCGCGACTCGAACATCTCCACGTGGACCGTCCGGAAATCCGTTGAGAACGGACGTTTGCTGGAGTAGTCGCATCCAGGCAGGGACAAAACACCAAGCGCTGTCAAGACAATGCCAACCGACGTCCGACTCGGCGATTGTTGGGACCGAGTATACACACGCCGACGGGGGACGAGAATGCGGCGTATTCGGCCGGGCTCGAGCTTTGGCACGGGCGTCGACGAATCCTGAGTTGCGATGCGAGCGATCACGTTAGTCACCCTCGGATTGATGAACTTCGTTGGCCATCGAACCGGGTGGCGGCGAGGCTGGCGACTCCGACACCGGCGCGGCGACCCCGAGTGCTTCAAGGCGGGCCGCCGCACGTGTCTTGGCGATGGTCTGAGGCCAATCCCGGCAAACGATCTGATAATAAAAGACGGCACTGCGCACGTGGCGGGTGCGTTCATAATACTGCCCGATGGAGAAATCCTTCATAGCCCGTTTTTGGCGGATTTCCTCGAGCGTGAGGTTGACGCTGTCGCGCTGCTCGTCGTCGGGGCACCGCATGATGTAATCCGTGTAACGTCCCTGCGCTTCGATCAGCGGCGCTTCGTCATATTCGGTTCCGCCGAACTGGGCCAAGGCCGCCACCGCCGCCTGAAAAAGAACGTGTGGGTAGTAACGGCTGCCCTGGTATTCGTTTAGAAAGCGGGAATACTCCAGCTCCGCCAACTCGTGATCCCCCGTTCTCATGAAGTAGTCGGCCTTGGTCTTGATCGCAAACTCGGCCAACTCATCACCGGGATAGTTGGCTGAGATGTCGTCCAGGATGCGCAGGGCGACATCGTCAGCCGGCAGCAGCCGCACGCCCAGGACTTTCCGCTTGACGCCGCTTAGATAAACCTCGGCGATGACGAACTGCAAACGCAGGGCCTCGTGCGTCAGCTCGGTCCCCTCGAATTCGTTCAGGAAACGCACAAGCGTTTTGTAACCCTTGTAGTAATCGCGATTCCCGATCTGAGCCTGGGCAAGGGCGATCAGGACAGCCGGGAAGTTGGTATCACCAACCCCATGCTTCTCCTCCCACTTCTTGAGCACATCGACGCCCTTTTTGTATTCTTCGTTCTTGACCATCAGACGGGCTGCGTGCAGATCCCCCTGCGGGGTTCCGGGCGAGGGCGGCTGCACCAAGACCCAGCGCCCACTCTGCTCGTCGTACTCCCACTTCTGAAGGCGGTCCCACGACTGCTGGCCCCAGCACGCCGTCGCCATGACCCACACGATCACGGCGGCGGCCATCCAGCACACGTGAAATCTCGGATGCCCACCCGCTGCCGACAGACTGCGGAAACGATGGTTGTGAGTGCGTGTCGTGATGTTATTCATGGAGGTGTACGCTGCCGTTATAGTCCTGACGTTTCGGCCACGCTGATCCATGCGCTGCTAAGTGCCCATCCCAAGACTGCAGGCAGGTTTTCTAACCTGTCATTTGGCCGGCTGGAAAGCCGGTCCCACAAGGGCTCTGGGTTAGGCTCCAACAGCGGCCTTGTCTGCGTGCTCATTCTATGGTCTGCTCCGAGGGACGCAACGGGTTCGCCGGGCCGGGCCGCCGGATAGGTGAGCGTCACGATTGTGGGTAGATCGTGGGTAGAGCAAAGTTCCACTTTGCTCAGCGCGGGGTTGAAGTGGGTACCAGTGGGCAAAGAGGATCTTTGCCCTCCCCCGCGTTCAGCAAAGAGGATCTTTGCCCTCCCCCGCATTCAGCAACTTGAGACTCGCCCCGCCGGAGGAATCGTACCGGCCTGGGTGACTTACCTTCGCACGGCAAACCCGCGGGGTAAGCATGACGGCTTCAAGAAAGAAAGACATGCTTTCCGGCTGCCGGAAGGTCCGTGCATCCTGGAGTTGGAGCAACACCTTATCCCCAGATTCGGACCACGTCCTGGAGGGTCACCCAGACAAAGGCGCTGATGATCAGCACGAGGCCGACTACCTGGGTGGCGATCTGAACGCGCAAGCTCACCGGGGTGCCCTTGATCTTCTCTATGATCAAAAAAATCATCAGTCCGCCGTCCACGATCGGCAAGGGCAGGAAGTTGATAACGGCCAGATTGGCGGAGAGGATCGCCAGGAAGAACAACATCTGCGCGAAGTCCTGCCTGGCGACCTTGGCACCTATATCCACGATGCCCAAAGGCCCGGAGATGTTCTCGACCCCGACGGTTCGCGAAAACGCCATCCGTTCGATGGTCTGATACACCTGGTGGATGAAGTAGTAGGTCTTCTTGATACCCAGTTGCACGGCCAGCAGCGGGTTGGGTTCTTTGATCGTCACCCGCTCGATACCCGGGACTACGTTAACCTGGTATTGCACCCGCCGCAGCCACGGGTCCAACATATCGTCCGTCACATCCACCGTGGCCTCTTCGATCGGGGCGACGGCATAGCGCCTGAACTTGACCGGCACGTCCGTGCGCCCCGCCAACTCAGCAAGAATTGCCTGGGTGCCTTCCGGGTGATTGACGTTGCGCTCCTTCAGACCCGATCCCGATTCATACGAAACCGTCGTCCGCCCGTCGATGGTAACAATGACCGCTCCCGGCTCCAGACCGAGCCTCGTTCGCAGACTGTTGGGCACGCTGAACGCCACCGTCTTGCGCTGGCCATTCAATTCATAGGTTAAATCAACCGTTAGGCCGGCGGCGCGTTGGAACTGCTTGACCACGTCGCTCCAGCGAGACACCTCCACCCCGCCCACCGCGCGGATCATTGCGCCGACCGGAACGTGCGCCTCAGCGGCCGGGGTGGGCCTGCCGTGGATGGTGGGGACGATGCCGGCCACCAGCGGGTAATCATTGGCTATCAGCGTAAACGAAGCACGAATACTGCCCGGCCGCTGCGTTTTGACGCGCGTGGTCACTTGGCGTCCGTCCGGCTTCCGCACTGTGACACTGAACGTCTTTCCGGCTTTGCCCCGGATCGTGCTACGAACCTGCGAAGCGGTGGGGTTGTCGATGTCACCCCATTTCAGAATGACGTCCCGCTCGCCAAGCCCAGCCTTCTCGGCCGCACCGCCTTCGCGGAGCGCGGTCAAGACAGCCTGTGGGGCGTCGCCCGATCCGCCCGCTACCTCGATCGTTTCACAAAGAGCCTGAATGGTCCCGGGCCTGGCGTCGCCCCTGGTGGGCCGGATGAATTCATCCACCACCCGGCCGTCGACCTTCCGAAGCCGAAAGGCGATGTCACGGCCCGGCTTGTCCTCATACGCCCGGATGATGTCCCGGCGATCGGGATAGATGATGTCATCCCACATCAAAATGGCGTCGCCCTGCTCGATTCCCGCCAGATAGGCCGGGCCTTTCTCCTCAACCTGGTCGAATCGAACGAGCGGCACCAGGCCCAACAGATCGCCGGTCTTCGTTCGCGACGGACCGCTGGGATAAAGAGACAGTAACGGTGCGGCGCCGACCTTTACCCGCATCGGCGTGGCATCCAGCGCGTCGGGGTCCACCCGCTCGACGAAGAAGCTGTCCGAAGCCCTTGGCAGCAGGATAAATGCTTCGATAGCGTTTTCCTCGGTGATCTGGCGACCGGCGACCTCCACCACCACATCCCCCACGCGCGGCTGTGCGGGGTCGTTCTCATCGATCCCGGCGCCCACCAACTGGATTTTATTCGTCACCCCCGGCAGGATGCCGATGGTCTGCCTGGCGACGTCGGTGTTGCTTTCCGGCATGACACGGATGGACGGTTGACGGCGGCCGTCACGTTCCACCACAAACTCCACCGGTTCAAACGGCGGCGCCAACATCACCGCCATCGTCACCTCGTGCCACTCTCGGATCGTAGAGCCGTTGATTTCCTTGACCACGTCCCCGGACAGCAGCCCGGCCCGGTCGGCCGGACTGTCCGGCTGCACAAAGCCGATCTTCGGCGCCAGCCGCTCCAGGCCGACCATGAACACGATCATGAACAACAGGAACGCAAAGACGACGTTCATGACAACCCCGGCCGACACAATGATCATGCGGCGTCCGACCGGTTTGTTCACGAACGACGTGGGATCATCCTTGAACTTCAGCTCGTTCGCTTTGTCGTCGAAGTCCTCCTGACCCAGCATCTTCACGTAGCCACCCAGCGGCAGGATGTTGAACGAGTATCGCGTCTCCCCCCTGGTAAACCCGAACAACTCTCTGCCGAACCCGATCGCGAAGCGGTCCACCCGCACTCCCGCCCACTTGGCTGCCGCGAAATGCCCCAACTCGTGCACGAACACGATCACCGAAAAGCCCACCAGAATCAGCAGGATGGGCCACAGTTTGCCCAACCACGCCACCGGGTCGAATTGGGCCAGCAACTGCGCAACGAATATGTCTTGACCGACGGTCAGCATGATGCCGTGCATCGGCTCACCTCATCTCGGGCCCATTGATCGGCCCGTAACAGTTCATCAAGCGTCGGACCGGCGATAAACGTGTGGTCGTTCACGACCGCCTCGGTCAAACGCGCGATGTCCAGGTAGTGAATCGTCTTTTCTCGAAACAGGCTCACAGCCGCTTCGTTGGCGGCGTTCATCACTGCCCCGGCGCTGCCGCCCCGGCGGGCGACCTCATAACCTACCCGAAGGGCGGGGAAACGATCGACATCCGGCGGCCTCAACGTCAGCCCGCCGACCGAAAACAAGTCCAACGCCGGCGATGGGCAGGGACGTCGCCGCGGATAGGTCAGCGCATATTGGATCGGCGTCCGCATATCGGGCGTGCCCATCTGGGCGATTATCGACCCGTCGCAAAACTCCACCATCGAGTGGATAATCGCTTCCGGATGGACAATAACTTGAATCCGGTCGGCGTCCAGGTCAAACAGCCACCGGGCCTCCACTATCTCCAGGGCCTTGTTCATCATGGTGGCTGAGTCAATGGAGATCTTAGGCCCCATGTTCCAGGTGGGATGGTTGAGGGCGTCCTCCGCCGTGATTCCCGCCATCTGCTCATCGGTCCAATCCAGGAATGGCCCGCCAGAGGCTGTCAGGAACACCCGCCGCACCTCGGACTGCCGCCCGGCCAACATCGCCTGGAATATCGCCGAGTGCTCGCTGTCCACCGGCAAGATCGTCGCCCCGGTCTTCTTGGCCAGCGGGACCACGATCGACCCAGCCATCACCAACGCCTCCTTGTTCGCCACGGCCACGCGGCGCCCCAACTCGACGGCCCGCAGCGTGGCCGGCACGGACGCCGCTCCCGTGATGGCCAAAATCACGCAGTCGCACTCGACTTCATCGAGCAGACGAACCGCCGCGTCCTGACCGGCGATCACCCGTGCTCGGTCTCCAACGGCGTCCTCGAGGGCGTTTGCCCCGTTGAGATCGGCTGTGGCTACCGCCTCTGGGCTGAACCGGCTAGCCTGCTCGGCCAGAACCCGCCAGCGTGAACCGGTGGCAAGGCCGACAACATCCCACTCGTCAGCCAATGCTCGGAGCACGTCGAGGCTGTTGCGCCCGATGGACCCCGCCGACCCTAATACGATGGCCCGCTTCTTCATTTCCTAATCACAATAGCCTGCAAAGCTGGTGCCTCCACCGATAACCCGCCGGATGGATCATAGGCCGACGCCGCAGGCAGGACAAGCGGTACATCCGGGCCGCTGAAGCGTGCGCCGTTACAGGGCGAACGGCGGTGAGCCTATTGGTCTCAGCGGCGCGCGGGCCTGCCCATATCGCCCCTGTGGGATGTCGTGACCGCCGCCTCTACTCCTCGTCCAGGTAACCCAGGCTGCGCAGCGATTTGGACAGCTCGTGGTCTATGCCAGCGGTGACTGCGGGCGTGGATGGCTGATATACCGGCACGTCATCGTACCATTGATCGAGGGCATCGGCCAGTCTCTGTGCCTGGGCCGGATGCGTGTCGATCAGGTTGTGCAACTCCCCTGGGTCGGCCTGCAGATCGTATAGTTCGCGGCGCCCGTTGGCCGAGACGATGTACTTGAACCGTCCGTCCTGCGCGGCGATCTGCGGCAAAGCCCGCATGGCGACCACGGGATCGTTAGGATTGTGCCTGCGGATGCGATCGCGCGTTTCGGGGCCCGCCCCGACGTACTCGCTGACGACCACGCGCGACATCCGGGCCCCGGCGGCAGCCACAGCCAACAGGTCGCGCGACCCGACGCCCGGACCGTCGTCGGACAGGCCCAGGGCGGCATTCAAAACGGTCTGGTGGAGATCGGAGAGGAGCACCGGAGTGCTCACGCGCACACTCTCCCCCCCCCTGGGGGGCCGGATCATAAGGCACACGTGCGTCGTGTCCTCCCATAGCTGCATCCGGTGCGCCCACAACCCGTGCGTGTCAAGGTGCTCGCCGTGATCGGATGCGATAACTACGAGCGTGTTGTCCAGCAGCCCGCGTTCCTCAAACATGCCGATGAGTTCCCGCACTCGATCATCCAAATACCGCAGCGCGGCTTCGTATTGGCGCTTGAGCAGCTTTCGGTCATCAGCGGCTAGAAAGTCACCTCCGACGACGTTGAACCGCAGGGCCAATGCCCACACAAGAGGTCCGTGGACGCTTTGGCACAGGTCGTACGATCGGTCAACCTGATCGTCAGTCATGTACAATCGGCGGTATTGCCGGGGAGACCAGTAGGGCAGATGCGCTTCCATGTAGTTCACAAACAGGAAAACGGGGTTGTCCTTGGCCGCGTCGGTGTTGAGCCAGCGGTCAATCATGTGATTGGTTGTTGCCGCTCCGAAGTCGCGGTCAAGCCAGGGGACGAGGGGGTTGATACCCCACTTGCGGCCAAGATATTCGAGCGAGAACCGGGTGAGGTGGCGTAGCTCATAGACGACCTGCGCCGTTTCGAAGCCGCTGACCAGGTTGGTCGTGCGCGATATCCACGGGTTGCCGGAGAATGAAGCCGTGGTGTATCCGTTCTTGGCCAGCACGCCGGCGACGGTAGGAAAAGCCTCGTCCAGCCGGATGTTGGGGTGGTCCGTGCCGTGCTCGCGCACGCTCAGGCCGGTGAACATCGACGCGTGCGACGGAACCGTCCACATATCGTTGGCGACGGCCCGCTCGAACACGATCGATTCGCTCGCACATTCCTCCAGGAAGGGCGTGGTTCCACCCGGGTACCCGTAGCAACTGGTGCGGTCGGGCCGCAAGGTATCAAGCACGATCCACAACACGTGAGGCCGGCTGCCGGCCTCCTTCCAAACACGACCGGGCGGTACTCGATACGAGGCCGGACCGAACAACGGTGACTGCACGAACACGATGCCGGATACGATCGTCACCAGCACGGCCGGCACCGTGGCTGCTCTGATCACTCGACGAAACCCCAGCGGGCTTGACCTCCTTGAAACGGTGCGCATCACCGCGTAGACGGCCAAGGGGGCAAGCAGGCCGCCAACGACAGTCGCGGCAGCCATGACTCCGGCGCCGCGCTGCCCAATTTCCAGGTCCGCCGGAACCGCGATGAGACCGAACAAGCCAACCAGCAGGGACAGCAGAAGCGGCTCGGGGGCTCGGGGACGTCTCCGGCGAACATACAGCCAATAGACACACGCCAGAACGACCATCACCGGGCACCAAAACAGAATGTGAGTAACGACCCTCATGCCCAAGGCGCCTATAATCAAGCGCATCGGCCACGAGGAATCCTCGAAATGTCCGGCACATAAATGGACGGCTACCAACCACTCGATCGATGCCAAGGCCGTCGCCCCTACGATCGCGATACACAGGCCCGAACCGACACACCGGGCCAGGGAAGGCGATAGCTTGGGATCTGCTCGACTCGTGTCGCTTATCTTATCGCTGTTTAGAGGCACACCTCGGTTCCTTGCTCGTTCCGTTATGGATCGGCTCACACACGGGCCGCATCAAGCCAATACTCCCAAACACAGCGAAGCTGCCGCCCGCCGTCGGCAGGACAAGCCGACACGGAGTGATGGAGCGGGCTGGCGCTTGGGTCGGTCCCCCACTCTTCGCTGTGCGAATGTGGGTAGGGCAAAGTCCCGCTTTGCTCAGCGGCGTTGAAGGTAGAGTGAAGTTTCACTTTGCTCAGCGGTGTTGAAGGTAGAGCGAGGTTTCACTTTGCTCAGCTGCGTTGAAAGGTAGAGCGAAGTTTCACTTTGCTCAGCTGCGTTGAAGCGGGTGTCGGCGGGCAAAGAGAATCTTTGCCCTCCCCTGCGCACGCGCTGAATTGCTCGTGCGGCTTGCAGTTCCTATAATCCACCGTGATCCAGGTTTTTCCCGTGGCGATAATGATCGAGTGAGGGTCATGCGGTGACGAGCAAGGTGCTGCTGTCGGGCAGGATTTTCGATATTGAACGCCGTGAATACCCCGGCCCGGACGGACGTGTGGTCAGGCGAGACGTGGTTGTTCACCCCGGCGCGGTGGTGATTCTGCCGTTGCTGGACGATCGCCGGATCGTCATGATTCGCAATCTCCGCCACGTTGTTGATGAGGAGCTGTGGGAGCTGCCGGCGGGAACACTGGAGGCGGGCGAGGAACCGATCAAAACCGCCCATCGGGAACTGATGGAGGAAACGGGTTACCGGGCTGAGCGCCTCGAGCCGTATGCGTTCTTTTACACATCTCCCGGGATTTTGACCGAGCAAATGCACGCCTTTTTGGCGACCGATCTATCGCCGGTGGGTCAAGACCTGGGTGAAACCGAGCAGATCACCGTCCATGGGGTCGATATTGATCAGGTGCGGCGCATGATGATCGATGGCACAGTGAAGGATGCCAAGACCATCGCCACGCTCGGCATCTACTTCACCCGCGGACAACGGAACTCGCAACCATGAGTTGGTACGATCGCGACTACGCTCGAGAGCCGACCCATTACGGGGGCGGATCGTACGGCCGGCCTGGAAGTGTCATCGGCGGCCTGCGCGGACGCAGCGTCATCACCACGCTGATCATCATCAACGTGGCGGTGTTCATCCTCTGCGAGTTGACCGGCGGGTTTCCCAACGCGGGGGTCGGTCGCGACGGCCTCGTCTACTCTAGCGGCAGCCCCCTATACCTCTGGGGGTTCCTGACAGCCCCGTCCGTACTCAAACACGGACAGGTCTGGCGTCTGGTAACGTGCACGTTCCTGCACGCAGGGATGTGGCACGTGTTCTTGAACATGTTGGGTTTGTATTTTCTGGGCCCGGCCATCGAGCAGCGATGGGGTTCGCGCATGACCCTGGCCGTTTACATGGTTTGCGGCGTGCTCGCGAACGTCTTCTACCTGATTCTGGCGAGTTTCGGCTATTTCGGCTTGCCGGGCGTGTCGCTGGTAGGCGCCTCAGGATGCGTCTTGGCGTTGCTGGGCGCGGCGGCGGTGATGTTCCCGCACGCGGTGGTATTCGTCTACGGAATCCTGCCGCTGAAGATCCGAACCGCCGCCCTGATTCTCGGGGCCATGTACGGATGGAACCTGCTTCAAAAAGGCAGTAACGCCGGCGGAGACGCGTGCCATCTGGTGGGACTGCTCGGGGGCGTGTTGTGGGCGTGGAAGGGACATCGCTGGTGGGACATTCAAGGCCGGGCGGGTTGGTCTCGCCTTATACATCGCGGGCGGGCGAGTCGTCCCGGCATTCGGCGGCCCACCCAGCCACGTTCGGAGCGGCCCAGTGGAGGATTCAAGCAGCGAATGAAGCAGCGCGAGGTGGACCAGGCGTTGGTCGATAAGATCTTAAGAAAAGTGTACGAGGGAGGGTTGCACTCGCTCACCGAGGATGAGAAGCAGGCCCTTAAGGACACCACCGCCCGCATGAAAGCCGAAGACGCCCAAGCAACCAGCCGCAGGCTTTAGAACCGGTCCCAAGACTGTGACACAGGCATCTTGCCTGTGCACCCCACCGGCTGGAAGCCGGTGCCGCAAGCGCGCGTGTGCTATGCTCACGCTTGCGTGGGCATGGTTTGATCCGGGGAATGGTCATGGCCCCGCAGGCGTGGCCACGACACACAGCCGCACTTGATCGTGAGTTCTGGAATCGTTTGTGCCGTCAATGAGTTGAGTTTCGCGTGAGCCCCAGTCGCTTCGACAGACACACGGACAACCCGATCAACTGGTCGTTCTCCGTCGGCAGGGTGTTCGACATCCAGATCAGGCTCCATCTGTTCTTCATCCTCGGGGCGTTTTACATCGTCAGCCGAGATGTGGCGTCTGCTCGAGAGGTTGGCCTGCCGCTCTCTGGGGCCCTGGGGTGGGGTCTTATGGCAACGGCCGCGTTGTTCGTTATCGTCTTGTTGCACGAGTTCGGACACTGCTTCGGCGCGCGACACGTCGGCGGCGGGGCCCACGAGATACTTCTGTGGCCTTTGGGCGGCCTGGCGTCGGTCTCGCCGCCGCACAGGCCCGGCGCCCACCTGATTACGGCGGCAGCCGGTCCGTTCGTCAATGTTGTCATCTTCGTCCTGCTCGGCGCGCTGTTTGCCGTGTGGATGGGCGGGTTGGACGCGATCCCCTGGCACCCGTTTCGCCCGTTCACGCCGCTGCGTGAGGGGATTTATCCGACCGGTCTGCATCGCCTGCTGCTGGCCGTGTTCGGCATCAATTACATCCTGCTGCTGTTCAACGTATGCCTGCCGGTCTACCCGCTGGACGGCGGGCGGATACTGCAAGCGTTGCTCTGGCCCGCAAAGGGCTACCGGCGTTCGATGGAGATCGCCACGTTCACCGGCATGGTGGGGGCGATCGTGTTGGCCGTTCTCGCCTTCTTCACTGAGGGTACAAGCCTGCTGCTGCTGGGTATCGCGGGGTTCGGCTACCTCACCTGCTACCGGCAGCGGCAGATGCTAAGGCACGAGATGCTTACGGAAGGCGGCGAGTTCGGCTACGACTTTTCCCAAGGATATACATCGCTGGAGGAGGCGGAGAAGCCCAGGCGACCCGGCTTTTTCGCCCGCCGACGGGCCCACAAGCTCGCAAGACAGACCGAGCGAGAGCGGAGCCGCCTTCAGCAGCGCGAGCAGGATTTCGACCGCATTCTCGCGAAGATATCCCACAGCGGGATGAATTCCCTCACGCCGCAGGAGCGACGTTTCCTGGAAGAAGAAACCCAGCGACGCCAAAGCCTGGCCGGTGACACCGCGAAAAAAGCGGACGGGCCAAATTAAGGAGTTATCCCGGAATCTCTGTGGGACCGGCTCTCCAGCCGGTCAAATGACGGGTTGACTGCCTGTCCCACATTTTTGGGACAGGCTCGAAGACTGCCTGCGGAACCGGGCCAAGGAATCAACGAGTGGGACCGTTCCGTCTCCTGTCGGCCGGTGCGAAGGACGTGTGCGAGCAACACGATATGAGTTGTGACTCCGACAAGAACACGTTCTCCATGTCGACCGAGCAGGTTAGGGGAACGCTGCATCGGTTCACACATGACGCCATGGCCTGTACATGGGGGGTCTATATTCTCGGTGAGGAGCGCGACTACGCCCGGCAAGCTGCGCAGGCGGCTTTCGAGGAGGTGGATCGGCTGGAGCAGGAGCTTAGCCGATTCGTCGAGCACTCAGACATCGCCCGGATCAACGCCCTGTCCGCGGGCGGGCAGGTGCTCATCGGGGCTGATGCGATGCAATGCCTCCAACTCGCAAGCGAAATCCACCGGCAGACCCGCGGCGCGTTCGATGTCACTATCGGTGGCATGCTGGAACGCACGGCGAAGGACAAATATGACAAGCCGGATGTCGTCGATGATCAGCGATCAACACCCGACCCGCCGAGCGGCATGTGCCTGCTGAAAATCGATCGCCGCACACGCACCGTTGACGTCGGCGCCGACGGACTCATCGTCGATCTGGGCGGGATCGGTAAGGGCTACGCCATCGATCGGGCCGTGTCGGTCCTGAGCGATTGGAGTATCGAAACGGCCCTGGTCCACTCCGGCCAAAGCACGCTCCTCGCACTGGGCGGTCCGCCTGACAAAGACGGGTGGACCGTCGCGATCCGCGATCCGAACGATCAGGCCAAAACACTGGGCGACGTGCATCTGCGCGACCGTGCCCTCAGCGGGTCGGGCGCGCTGCTCCACGGTCAACACATCATTGACCCGCGCACCGGTCAACGGGCCAATGGCCCAGTGAGCGCCTGGTGCATCGCCGAATCCGCCGCCTTGGCCGACGCTCTCTCAACCGCGTTCATGGTTCTTACGGAGGGCGAAGTTGAGGACTACTGCCGGCAACATGCCGACATTGGCGCCGTGCAGTACGTCCAACAATCCGGCTGTGTGACGCTGCGATGCTTCGGCCTCGCGTCCGATCTCCTCGATCAGGGCAACGGCGCATCTTGATCTCAGAACCGTGACCGTCAGTGCCACCCACCGCCGCGTCAAGCCAACTTCCTCGCGATTTCCTCCTCCAGAATCTCGCGGACGGTCAGAGCGATGATCGCCTTGCCGCTTTTGCGGAAGAAGCCGTCGATTTCGCGCAGGGCGTCGCGGGTGTAGTCGAAGGCCACAAAGAAGCCTTTGGTGCGGTCCTCGCGGGTCATGGCGGCCTCGAAGGCGTCGATGTCGGGTCTGCCGACCTTGTCCTTCTGCTTGACCTGGATGGGGTACCAGTGATCGAGGAACTCATCGAAGGCGGGCGTCTGGCCCTTCGCCGCCGGGGCCTTTGTCGGCGCGGCGGCCACCGGGAAGATGCGGCCGTCGATGCCCATGTCGCCGTCTCCGAATAGCACCACCACTTCCATCTTCGCCCACCGCGTCTTCGACAGGTTTCTTGAACGACCGGATGGCCTACTACGCGGAAATGTCAGGCAGGAGATTGTCATGCCTTCTTCGTGTGCCTTCGGAGGATATCCTTGACAAACTTGGGCAGTTCCTCGCTCGCCTCCTTTGACATCTGAAGGAGCTTGTCGTAGTCCGGCACCTCCTCCTCAGTCCAGACGACGTCCAATCGACGGACCACCCTGAGTGCGATGTGCGCGTACTTCTCTGGGCGGGCCCAGTAGCAGGTTTTGCACACCCTTGGAAGATGCTCGGTCGTCCAGTTGCGGCAATGCTCGCAGGACCATGATTTCACACGATTGCAGGAGCCGCAAATCGGCATGAACTTGGCTGGGGCCGGTTTGCCTTTTGCATCGGCTGAGACTTCATATGGTACTCGATGGTCGATCTGCAGGTATCGATACTCGTATACGCACGAACAGATCGCGCATCGTGATCCGTATAGCGCGATAAGTTCGTCCTTGAACGTTTTCGAGAACACACGCCGCCCACCGTAGCGAGCGCCACGAATGTCGGCCGGATCAGAGAACCGATAGGCGGCAATCTGCCGGCCGTGCTTGCCCACGGTCTTATACGTCTCGATGGGAATCCCCTGCTCGCGCACATCGCGCACAGCGCGTGGCGGATGGTCGTAACCGTACGTGTCCTTCAGATCTTCGGTGGTGATGTGGCCGTACTTAAGGATGTGATCGACAACCGTCCGGGAGCGCTTTCCCTTGACCGTCTTCAACCGTTTGAGAAAAGTTTTTGGCAGTTTCTTTGCCACCGCGATCCTATCCAAAGGCGAGTTTAAGCTGCTCAGCGGACTTCACCCGCTTCGGAATCCTCTTGCGAAGCGACGGCGAGATATAAAGCGATTCGTATGTCACGCAACTACGACCGAGCAGCGTGGCCTGCGTCGAACGCCCCACGCGGATTTCGAGATGCAGCAAGCCCAGGTCCGCAGGCAACGGCTCGCCATATTGCTTCTCACCCGTGCGACCGTCGTAGCTAACGATGTACGTGAGTCCTCGACGGTTGAGGCATTCGAGCTCGCAACAGAACTGATCGTGCGTCATCTTGGGTGCGTAGCGCTGGTCGCGATCACCGCAAACCCCTTGATATGGCGGATCCATATAGATCAGATCGCCACGCTCGCAATCGGCCAGCACCCGCTTATAGTCCTGTGCGGTCAGGCGCGTACGGCGCGCGAGAAGTTCAGCAGCGCCAAGGATTCGCCGCCGCATTTCGCCGGGCCGTGCGCCCAAGCGCCGATTGTCCGGTGTATTGTTGAACTCCCCGGCGGAGTTGTACCGGATCGCGGCTTTCACACAGCGGGCAAGCAGATAAAGAAAATCAGCGGGACCGTGCTTCTGGTTGAAGCGCGCGCGAACCTCATCAAAGAATGCCCGCTCGTGCCCTTGCTGAGATTCCCAAAGGTCGGCGTATGCATCAGCCAACGCCTCGGGCCGCTTCAGAATCTCGCGCCATAGTCTGATAAGTGGCGCGTGAGCATCGTTGAGCCAGAATGAGTCAGCTTTACGACGAAACGCCGCTGCGAGAGAAACCGCCGCAGACCCGGCGAACGGTTCAACAAGCCGCGTAACACTCCGTGGGCAATATGCAAGAATTGTCGGCGCGATGAGCCGCTTGCTTCCCTGATAGGGGATCGGATGCGGCATGTGATAAGGTCCATTCATCGCTGGCTCCTGGATTGCCCCGAACGACTGCCGCATTGTAACGGAGAATGCCTGCGTGGGTCGAGCGCACGGACTGGTATCTGATCCAGCATCACCTTGACGTAGTGGCTGGGGTGCCAGTCGCAGTGGTAGTAGAAGCTGCCGGTCTTCTTGAGCACCCGGGCCAGCTCGACGCAGCGCGGGCGCATGTAGTCGATGTACGCCTGTGTGCTGGCGTGGCGGTCCTCGAAGGCGCGCTTCTCCTTGGTCTCGCCCCAGAAGACCTCGTAGTTGCGGTTGCTGTTGAACGGCGGGTCGATGTAGATCAGGTCCACGCAGCCGTCGGGCAGCTTGCCGAGCTGGTCCTGGCAGTCGCCGCAGTAGATGATCCGCGTGTCAAGCAGTGCCGACGGGCGTCCCGCCGGGGCGGCAGCGCGCTTCGCGCCGGTTCGTTTGGTCGAGGCACATTTGCGGGCCATGGCGTTAGTCTATCCGAGGCGCTGTGTGGCGCCCATTCCGGGCGGCACCCGACCTACGCCGCTACTTGCGAAAAACGCCAAGGTAGTTCGAAACCTGCAACCTGCCGGTGATGTTGAGCGTTTCCGAAGTGTTTGGCTGAGCCAGCTTCGCAGGCGGATCGCGCTCGACCAAATCATATTCGGGAATGAGTTGAACGAGTTCCCACCCTTCCGCCTGCAACTTGGAGATCGGGTTTTCGCCCTTGTAATAATCCAGGAATGGGTGAATTCGCTCTACGATCTGGAACTCCATTGTCTTACTCCCAACGCGGCCTTTGGCCGCAACCAAAGAGGTCTTGATCTGCTCTGATTCCAAAAACGGCGTTCTTGCCTGACCATGGTACTGTTCACGCAGCCATGGAAAGGAGAACGCCGTGAGACAAT
>Ga0114922_10000416_pt1 | contig 40542 bp, 38 predicted proteins | sample AartaG_FD_100975 | JGI IMG/M metagenome (GOLD analysis project Ga0114922, IMG submission 100975) | Deep subsurface microbial communities from Aarhus Bay to uncover new lineages of life (NeLLi) - Aarhus_00045 metaG | ecosystem: Environmental > Aquatic > Marine > Oceanic > Sediment | place... | reverse complement strand
TGCTCGCGCTCTAAGCGTGATGCGTCCTCCGTTGCGCTGTTGAGAAACGATGAGATGTCGGGGTTCGGATGCCCCGATTCGCCGCGTCCCTTCAGTAAGGAAAGGTGGTGTATGATGCCTGAAACACAATTCGTTGCCACCTCAAGGCGCCGGAACACGGACGTCGACGGGGGGGGCTGCTCCGACGCCCGCCCGCCCAAAACTCTATCACCGTTCGCTTGTTTTGGGGCTAGCGTTTCGTGTCCGGGTCCACTCGGCCGCGCTCGCCGCAGCCGCGCTTGGGATCAAGGCGGTTGAGGATCGCGCGCCGGGCCAGGATGAAAGGCCGTGTGAAAGATGTGTGCAAACGAACATACCACGGTCTGCGGTACGAGGCGGCGAATTCCTGCGCGGTCAACTGGTCCGGGCGGGTTCGGCGCTGAAATTTGACCAGATGGTAGAGATCGCCGGCCTGGAGTCGTGAGCGAATCAAACGAACGGGCCAAAGCTCTCCCCCCCAGCGGCGAGGCAAGTACCAGGAGATCTGAAAATCGATCAGGCAGGGCTGCCCGTCGTCCCCCACGATGACGTTTTCGCACTTTTGCAGGTCGACGTAGGCCACCCCGCGCCTGTGCATTTGCTCGATGATCCGGCGAAGACGCGGGTGGAAGTCGTCCGGCACGCGCTCGTTTCTTCCAAGCACGTGACCCTCGACGTATTCGTGGACGACACCCGTGATCCCCCACCGCCCCAGGAAGCGCGGCACGCCCTCAATCCCCGCGAGCCGTTCGTGCAAGGTTTGCTCGCGGGCAGCCAGGAACCGCCCGATCCAGCGAAGTGGTATCCCTGCAAGCGATGCCTGGCGGTTGATCTTGAGCACCACCTTGCCCAACTCGCCTTCATACAGGGATGTGATCGCGAAGAAATCGTTCTTGAACACGCGAGTCAGGACGTAAGACGACCCGCCTATCTCGAACGTATCAGGCGGTCTCTTCCGTCCCAGGGCGGTCAAAAAGGCGGGAGGCAACTTGGCCACAGGAAAACCATCCGTTTAACGCAGCAAACCACAGGACCGGATTGGAACGAAGTGTGGATTGTAACCCGGCGGCGTAGGGTTTCCAGCGAAGCGTGTCCGCCATCCGTGTCGAAGGGTGAGCATGGCACCCGGCACCAGCGTTGAAGACCACACTGACACCACATTGCATTGTGACTTGGCAGGTCCTGGTATACCATTGGCGACGATATGCCAGCCCGAGAGACATCCGACACCAAGACCGGCGGTGGCCAAGTTGACTGGCAAGTCGAAACCTCGGCGGACATCTTCTGCCCCGGATGCAGCTACAATCTGCGCGGTGCCGTCAGTACAATCGTCAATCGTCAATCCGCAATCGACACGGTCCGCGCCAGAATGGGCAGCGGCACGTCCGCCCGCGAGCTGCGTATCGGACGTTTGGACTCGACGTTGACGGTCCTACCGACGTAGGGTAGGCTGGCAAAGTGGCGGTCGCTTATTTGTGGCACAGGCGTCTCGCCTGTGGGTCAATCAGAGTGATCGCCGGTCCGAAAAACGGTTCTCGGACCTTCGGCTATGGTAAACTGGGCAATTCGGTTAAGCTGTATGTCATTATGAGCCCCGGAAAAACCGTTTCCAAACTGAGATCGACTTCCGCGCCTTACTTGGCGCAGGCGCCCGCACCCAAGCTGGGAGTCGGCATCGACCTCAACAGGTGTCGGGACCGCGTAGGCTGCCTACTCGGTCCCGATACCGTGCTTACTCGGTCCCGACCTCACCGAGGTGCGGACGCTACGGAACTTTCACCGGGGCGTAAGCGCTGCAGTTCGTGGCGTCTCTCGTCTCCGGATACGGAGGAACATCACTATGCCCATTCAGGCCTTCATTAGCTGCCGGTTTCCGCCTAGCGACACGACCACGCGAATCTGCGAAATGCTCAAACCGGAGATCACGCCCTACCTCTCCGAGGATGTGAAGCTCGGAAGTCTACCTCACCGGCTGAAAGAGAAGATTTCCGCGGCAGATTGTCTTGTTGCGATTCTGACAGACGAAGGCAATTCGGCGTTCATTCAAAACGAGGTGGGTATTGCGTTCGCGCTGAATAGGCCAATCTTCGCGATCTACGAAGAGGGTGTCGATGTCGGTGGAATCCAACCCTACTTGAGTACTTTCATCAAGTACAGCTCGAGCGATGTGGCGGCGATCGCTCGCGAGCTCGTGAGTTTGAAACTGACTGCGGCCTCCGAAATCGCCTCTCGTGAGATCGCTGGTGCACCGGAGGAACTTCTAGAGAACCTACTCAAGAACGGCGTGCAGGGTATCTATCCCGATCGCGCAACCGCGTTTCGCGTGTTTACACGAGTCTGGGAACGAGAGCACCAGCTCAGTATCGTTGGATCGACCATTGAAGGTTTCAAGCGAGGGATCGGGATTGAGGCTCGAGAACTGATTATGCCCAAGCTGGAACGGGACAAGCAGTCTCGCGTTCGCATTCTGTTGACGCACGCATCTGTTGCCGGCCAGCGGGAGTCACCCGAGCGTGAGCCTAGCGGCTATATCGTTTTGCAGGTTCGCGGCACCACCGGCATGCTGCAAGAAATCAAGCAAAAGACAAAAAGCGAGGACAGACTCCAGTGGAGGTACTTCAAAGGGGCACCGACCTGCTTCATGATTATGGCAGGGAGCTTCATGTTGCTGAATCCCTACCTGTACATGCAACCAGCCTATTTTAACTTCAGCATGATTGTTAAGGATACACAGTCGCCCTTCGACATATATAACCACTATAAGGAATACCACTTTCAGCGCGCTTGGGACAGTGCAGAATTGACCACCGAGGATCCTGGTCTCAAGGACAGCGGGGAGTAGGAAGGACACATCGGGTGCCACTGCTCTTGAGCGGTGCGTTCGCGAGGTGACGGTTCCGCCCAGAGCACTGCTGACCCTTCGGCTGCGGTCAGGGCAGGCGCCGCAGTGGCACACCGGCGGGCGAAACGCCCGCCCACGCTGAACCCTGAACGCTGAACCCTACGTCCGGCACGGAGACCGGACGCTACGTCCCGATCCCTGAACCCTCCGCCTGCTCCGCAGGCACACGCGGCTTCCAACAATGGCGAGAAGCCGATCAACCTGTTCCAGCTCGGATGCCTGCTCGTCACCCGGTCCTCGCATAAGGTCCTGCCGCATCGGCAACGAGCCGCAGGACTTCCACCTGTCGCCGCACGAGGTCGAAAGCAAGGCGATCGCCGTTGTATGAACGAACCAGGGCGCGGCGGGTGTCGGCCTCGCGAAGCAGGCTTGCAATAAGCCCCTCGATCTGCGCTCGGGTTGCGGAGCAAACTCCGTCCTCCTGCTCCCGTTTCGTGCTGTCAACCCTGAGACCTGCCACGGAGTCCTCCAGCAAGGAGCCCGCCAGGCCATAGCAGGCCCAGCCGACGAGGCTGGAGATCACCGTCGGATGTGAGTTTATTGCCTCGCTGAAGGCGAGGAAGTCGTGCATAGTCTCGATCGCCTCGGCATGGTTCCCCGTTCGATAGTGGTAGGACGCTGAAAACCAGAGCAGCCTTGCCAGGGAACGCTGGGCGGCCTCCAAGCCGGTGTTGAAGTTGATGGTGTAGTCCTGGAGGCGTTGACTCCAGGCAACCTGAGACCTCGCACGGGCCTGACGAACCAAATCCAGCGCTTCCGCGTTGCTTTTGATAAGCTCCTCGGCGGCCTCCATTTTCTCGTCAAAGGTCTTGGGCTCATCAAGGAAGTTCCTGTAATGCACGCCTGATTGCGTGGTGCCCGCAACCGCGAATATCGCCTTTTCCAGCAGTACCGCAGCATTCTCCTCCTCGGGAACGGCGTCCAACTCGCTGTCGATGTCGCCGGCGTAGACCGGCAGACCGGCCAGGCGGTATCGCTCGATTACCGCTGCCAGCCTGCGATCGGCCTCGAAACCCCACCACCACCGCAGACAAGCCAAGCCCACAAGCAAACACCCCCCCAGAATGAGGAACCGCTTGAGCCACCGAAATCGTTCCGGAATGAGCTGGACGTTGACCTGTCCGTCGGCCCCGCTTACTTTGCACTCGCCAATCACAACGTCGTTTTCGGTAACCACAGCATTCCTCAACACAACGGCCCCATTGTCTTACGGGCAACCGGCACCATACACCATACCGCCTTGTCCTCCAACCCTCGCCCCCACATCGTGCGACGTACCAGCACCCGACGGCAGGTCTCGCTGCGCTCGTCCTGCCCTACGCATACCGAACGCTGACTATGACGTTGTTTTCGTCCCTGTGTTCGCCGCGTTCTTGCATTCTCGTGTCGGTGTTCGCCGCGTTCTTGCATTCTCGTGTCGGTAAGGGCATATTGGCGGCATGAGATACTCTGCGAAGATAACAATCGTTTTGGCGCTGCTGGTTGGCTTGTGGGTTGCCGGCGGCTGTAACGCGCCGCGGCGTGATTGGATTGCCACCGGGCGGTGCGGCATGGTCGCCAGCGATTCGGTCTACGCCTCGCAGGCCGGGTTGGAGATGCTCAAAGCCGGCGGAAACGCGATCGACGCAGCCACGGCCGTCTCGTTCGCCCTGGCTGTTACACGTCCTTACAGCACCGGGCTAGGCGGGGGGGGGTTCATGATCGCGCGCCTGGCCGACGGGCAGGTCGTGGTGCTCGATTTCCGGGAGACCGCCCCGGCGGCGGCGACGACCGACATGTATGTCCGTGCGGCGCAGGCGGACCCGGCGCGTCCACACGCCAGCCGCGACGGGCATCTGGCCGTGGGGGTTCCCGGTCTTGTGGCGGGTCGGTGCCAGGCCTTGGCACAATACGGCACGATGCCGCTGGCACGAACGCTGGAGCCGGCTATCAGGCTGGCGCGCGACGGGTTCCCGATCGATCGGCATTATATCGAGAGCAGCAACGACGCGCTGGACCGTTTTAAGGAGGACCCGTCGCTGGTGGAATCCTGCGGGTACGTCTACCGGGTCCACCTCAACCACGGTGAATTGCATCCGGAAGGCTTCGTACTCATACAACCGCAACTCGCGTCATTATTGGAAGAGTTGGCCCGGGGCGGGCCTGACTTTTTCTATCGTGGTCCGGTCGCCGCGGCGATCGAGCGGGAGATGATCGAGCACGGCGGCGTCGTTCGGGCGTCCGACCTGGCGCAATATCACGTGCGACGGCGTGAGGCGATCACGTCTACGTATCGTGATTTCACCATTGTCTCAATGCCGCCGCCGTCTTCCGGCGGTGTAGCCATCGCCCAGGTACTGAACATCCTCGAGCCCTATGAACTGTCGGCCGTGTACCGACAGGACGCTCCGCTAGCGACCCACCTGATGGCTGAAGCGATGAAACATGCGTTCGCCGATCGGGCGCGGCATCTGGCGGACAGTGATTTCGCGCCGGTGCCGGTCGAGCTGTTGACATCGAAAGAGTACGGCCGACGGCTCAGTGAGCAGGTCGATCCTAAGAAAACGCGGGACATGGGTCGGTACGGATCGGTACAACTGCCCGACGACACCGGCACGAGTCATTTCTGTGTGGTCGATCGATGGGGCAACGTGGTGGTCAGCACGGAGACGATCAACACCTCGTTCGGCTCGCTGGCGGCGGTCGAGGAGTGGGGTTTGATTCTTAATAATGAGATGGACGACTTCACCGCATTCCCAGGCCGGGCTAATGTCTACGGTCTGGTTCAGTCGGACCGCAACGCGCCGGCGCCCGGCAAGCGCCCGTTGTCAAGTATGAGCCCGACGATCGTGCTTAAAGGCGACAGGCCTTATCTGTTGTTGGGCGCGTCGGGCGGACCGAGGATCATCAGTTCGGTACTCAATGTGATGATCAGCGTGCTGGATTTCGGTATGCCGCTCGATGAAGCGATATCAGCCCCGCGCGTGCATCATCAGTGGCAACCCGATGAAGTCTATTTTGATGCGGCCCCCCCTGAGCAGATTGCCGAGGGGCTGACATCGCGCGGCCACGTCATCGCCGAGAAGTGCCGCACCGGCATCGTGCAGGCGATACTGCGCGTCGACGGCAAGTGGGTTGGGGCGTCCGACCCGCGCAAAGGCGGGAGGCCGGCGGGGTACTGAATAGTGAATGGCGAATAGCGAATAGCGAATAGCGAATAGCGAATGGCGAATGGCGAATAGCGAATGGCGAATAGCGAATAGCGAATGGCGAATGGCGAATGGCGCGTAGTGAATGGCGAATAATACGGGCTGCGCCGGTTAGCGAGGAGGCTTTTGTGTGACATTGGACGTAGATCCACCAACGCTCCCACCGGCCGCCGCGCCGCACGGTCCGCCGAGCGCGGCGCTGTGGCTGTTTCATCTGTTTTTTCGACCGAAGCGTTTCTTCGCCCATTTTCCGAGGATGGCGACGGCTTTCACACTAGCCTACGCGACGTGGATCGTGGGAATCGCCGGCGTGATGAGCCGGATATCGATGGAACAGATCAAGGAGGATTTCGGCCGGTCTGGAAGCGCGATACTCGATGCTGCATTGGAATCCTGGCCTTCATATTGGCTGTTCTGCGCCGCCGCGGGCGCTCTTGGTGGTATGATGTTTTACGCCATTGGCGGCTGGTGGTATCGGGTACGTCTTGAATTGAGCGGGGCGGACTGGCCGGACGCCAGGCTCGCACGCCGCGTCTACATCTTCGCTTCGCTGATAGCAGATCTGCCTTTGGTTCTGGTGACCGCGTCGCAAGCGGCCTTTTACGCCACCCCACTGGCCGCCGAGCGGGCCGATCCGGGTTGGTGGTACCTGGGAATGATGCTGCTGCCGTTCTGGTCGGTGTACGCCAGCTACCGAGGCGTGCGCACGCTGTTCGACGTCGTTCGGTGGAAGGCGCGGATCTGGTTCCTCGTACTGCCGAGCCTGGTGTATGGCATGGTGGTTGTCGGCGTAATGGCAGCGGCGGTGATGGTAGGTCTGGGTGTGATCGATTTGCCGCCGGATATCGACGATCCCGTCGTCATCGACCGGCCCGGATTCACGCTGCGTTATCCGGGCAACTGGTGGGTCAACACCGAAGATGACGACTACGATCCCGATTCCCAGTTTATGATCGAGCCGTTTCAGGATGCCCGCGCGCGCTTCCTGCTTGGGGAGGGGCCGGTCGATCCCGAGGACGAAACCGAGCACTATCTGAAAGCATACCAGGAGGTTTTCCGTGGCGACGATGTCTCAACCTTCACCCGGTGGGGTTCGCACGTCGGATCCGGCGTGAAGTACCGCGGAACGACGGAAGGAACATTGTACGTCGTGCGCATCTTCACCACGACCACCGACACGCGCAACCTGACAGTCGTCGAGTGGGTCGAATCATCCGTCGCGTACCTCCTCAAGCCGGGGTTCAAGCTGATGCGCGACTCGTTCCGCTTTAAGGATTGAACAGACCCGCGTGGCCCGCGGCACCGGCGGGTCGCTGGTGCCACAGAGGCAAAGGTGATAGCTGGATTCACCGGCGAGTCGCCTGTGCCACACGTCCGGTTGACCGGGCGGGCGCCACGGGCAAGCGGATTGACGCACCGGGTCTTCGCAGGGCGGCAAGGACCGGCGCAAAGCCCGGGGACCGCGTCATCGCCCATCGGGTTCCTCTCACCGGCGAGTTGCCGGTGCCATATCACAAGGGTGTCTGCGGCGGTCGGTTTCCGCTTCCCCAGTATTGGCAGTTTCTGGACATATACCCGTAAGTACCGTCCGTTGAGGAAGATACATCTGGTCAGGCCGCGTCCGCGCGCCGTCGGTCTCTGCGCGGGCGAAAAGGACCGCCCACGTTTTTTGCAGTCAAGCGGACCGGCAAGAATTGCCGAAAGAGAGGTTTGCCGCGTCGGGAGGACGCGGACTTCGCGACCGGACGGCTCAGGATGAGCAACATGACATCGTGGTCTGATCTTCGCCAGCGCATTGCGGGGAAGTGGCAGGTGCCACTGTTTGTAATCTCTCTTGTTGCGCTCGGTGCCTCCTTTCTGAACATCAAGCCGACCCCCAGTGACTATCCGATAGACCAGGCAGTTGAGGAGCTGGACGTCCTGGTATCCGGCGGGCTTTATAGCGCGGCGCTGCGCCTCTGCGAGCCCATCCTGCAAATCGAGGAGAAGACCGAAGCTCAGTTGGCGCCGGTTTACCTGCGCAAAGCCCGAGCCCTGACGGGACGGGGGGTTCGTGATCACAACGGCACACCACAACTCGGTCGCGAGGCGGCTGAGCTTTTCCGGATCGCCCAAGACCACCTCACCGACGAGTCGCCGGTGCCACACGTCAGGCTCACCGTAACCGCTCAGGATCATGAGTGGTGGGGGCAGGCATTGGAATGGCAAGAGGCGTACGACGAGGCCGTGCGCCATTACGAACGGGCGATCGACGAGTACGACGAACCCGTGCTCGATCTGCGCAAGCACGTCCTTTCGCTGCGGGTGTCAAAGCTTGACACTCCGCTCGAGGAATCGCGGGCCAGGCTGGAGGACTTTCTTCCGAGCACCGATGATCGCCTCGATCTTCGTCTGTGGGCGATCGAGCGTCTTGTCGATGTCCTCCACGATCAAGGGAAATCCACAGAGGCGGCCACGTTGCTGGTGCGACATGAGGATCAGTTCGACGCCTCGGAACTGCGCGATCGATTCGCCTATCTGCGAGCGCTGGTGCTCTACCGGACCGGTGAGCCGGATGAGGCCGAGTTGTTGCTGCGCTCGATTCGCAACCGCCTGACGGCTCTTGACGAAACAGACGCGATGACGGGTTGGCTGCTGGGGCGCGTCGTGCTGGGTGAAGACGGGGGGGGGCGACCGTTGGAGGCGATCTCGTTTTTCGAGAACGTTATCGCGACTCACGCTCCGGGCCCGTATCGGCTGGCCAGTCGGCTGGGGATGGCTGAGGCGCTGGTGAGCCTGAAGCGTCGCGAAGAGGCTGTCGATGCCTATCGAATCGCTATCGACGAGGCGTCGCGCCTCACCGGCGAGTCGCCGGTGCCACACGTCAACCGCAACGTGCTGCGTGTGTCGTTGATCGTCAATTCCGACGTGATGCGGCGGCAGGGCCGGCTCGAGGCCGCCATCGCGTACGCCGAACTCGCCTCGGAGTTGATCGACGATAGAGATGTCGAAGGGACCATCAGTCAGTTGCAGCGTTTGAGTGAGCTGCACGAATCGCTGGCCCTGCAATTAGATGGTCGAGCCGATGAGGTCTTAAAGGAACCCACCGGCGAGTCGCCGGTGCCACAGCGCGAGTCGCCGGTGCCACAGCGCGAGTCGCCGGTGCCACAGCAGCGGCGGTTGGCCGCCAGACGCCACTTCAATGACGCCGCCGAAGCGCTTCTTAGACTGGCACAAGTCTCCAGCGCCGATCAGGACCGAGCGGCTGAGGCGTGTTTCCATGCGGCTGAGCTTTGCGATCGGGCGTTCAATCGTAGCCGTGCCACGCAGTTGTACGAGGCATTTGTGGCGGATCATCCCGAAAGTGAGCGCGTCTCGTTGGCCCTGTTGCGGCTGGGGCACGTTCGCCGGGAGATGGGTCTGTCCGCGGAGGCGGCGGACGCCTACAGGCAATGCCGAGCACGCTTTCCCAACTCGTTAAACGGCGCCAGGGCGCTGCTTCCGCTGGCTCGAACATACCTGGCAATGAGACCTCAGAACCTGGACCTGGCTGAGAAGACGCTCCATCTGATTCTCGACGATTCGCGTGTTTTCACTCCCCAGGCCCACGAGTTCGCGGACGCGCTGTTCCTTCTGGGCGATGTTCTCAACCAGCGCGGGCAGTTCGAGCGTGCGATCACGGTGTTGGAAGAAACCCGCCGGCGATACTCCAAACACCCGAAGATGTGGCGCGCCCTTTACAAGCTGGCCGATTCCTACCGCCAGAGCGGCATGGCTCTGAAGAACGATCTGAAAGACGCGCGCTACGCGGGTGAGTTTAACCAGATCAGGGCCGAATACCAGAGCCGGCTGACGACCGCCGGCGAGTTGTATCGTGATTTGATCGATCACTATGAAACGGCGGACGATGCGACGCTCGAGCGAGTCGACCGGGTTTTCCACAGGCACGCGCTGTTGTATGAGGCGGACTGTCTTTACGAAAACATGCGGTACGAAGAGGCGCTCGAGCTTTACGAAACGGCTGCGGGAACGCTGGCAAACTCGACCGCGGCGCTGGCCGCTCATGTACAGATCATCAGTTGTCACGCGTTTCTGGGGCAACGGCTCGAAGCCCGCACGGCGCTGACGCGGGCCCAGGTGCTGGCGCGAAGCCTTCCGGATGAGAGCTTCGACCGCGATTTCTCATCCGAGACGCGTGAAGATTGGCAACGCTGTCTGCGCTGGCTGGAGCAATCGGAGATCTTCTGAATGGAAGGTGATGCAACCATGACCGTCGACGGGACGTTTCACCGGCGAGTCGCCGGTGCCACAGAGGTGGCCGGTGCCACAGAGGTGACCGGTGCCACAGAGGTGGCCGGTGCCACAGCCAATCCGGACGCCGCTTACACGCCGGAAGCGGTTCTGGCGGTGCTCCAGGAGCAGGCGAGCCTCTTTCGGCGATTGGAGGCTCTGGCAAAGAGACAACGTGAGTTGATCGCGCAGGACGACTCCAAGCCCCTGCTTTCGTTGTTGGCTGATCGCGGAAAAGTGACCTCGGAACTGACGAGGGTGAGCGAGCGAATCCGCCAGGTGCGCCGGGACTGGCCCGCGCATCGGGAACGATTCACTCCCGAAGACGCCGACCGGGCTGACCGGCTGATCGGGGAGATCGGCGACAGGATGAAGAGGGTGATCGACTCCGACGAACAAGACGCTCGGATGTTGTCGCTGAAGAAACAACAGGCGGCCGGCGCGATAGCGTCGACCTCTTCTTCTCAGCGGGCGCTAAGCGCGTACGGCGCCGGGGGGACGCAGCATTCGCGCGTGGATGAGATTCACGAATCGTGATTTCGACCGTTACAGCCCAAGACCGGACGCACCGGGAACGCGAGATCGGCGAGATGATCCGGGCGTTCAACGACGTGACGGAACGCCTCAAGCTTTCGCACGAGCGGCTGGGGTCTGAAGTCCGGCGCTTGCGTGATCAGCTCGACGAGAAGAATCGGGAGTTGGCGCGGCGGGAGAGGCTGGCGGCGCTTGGCGAGATGGCCGCCGGTGTGGCGCACGAAATCCGCAACCCGCTGGCGGGTATCAGGCTTTACGCATCGTTGCTGCAACGTGATCTGAAGGACCGCCCCGGTCAGTTGGAGCTCATCGGCAAGATCGACAGAGGCATCGTCGCGCTTGACGGCCTGGTCGGCGACATTCTCCTGTTCGCCGGCAACGCCGAGCCGGATCTGCAAGACGTGCGGGCGCAAGCGATCGTGGAAGAAATGCTGGCCCTTGTGGCGCCGCAGCGCAACACGTTGAGCGCGACCATCGAGGTGGATGGCGCGCTTTCGCGTCTGATCTTGCGGTGCGACGTGGGACAAGTCACACGGGCGATGCTCAACCTCGTTCTCAACGCGTTGGATGCCGCCGGGACCGGCGGACGTGTGCAGATCCGTGCGGGAACTCACCGGCGAGTCGCCGGTGCCACGGTGAGTGATGGGTGCGAGAGTGGGTTCACTCACCGGCGAGTCGCCGGTGCCACGCTGGCCGAGGTCTGGGTTGAGGACAACGGCCCGGGCATTGCGGAAGATCTAATGGACAGGGTGTTCAACCCGTTTTTTACGACGAGGGACAACGGTACCGGGCTTGGGTTGGCAATCGTTCACCGGATTGCGGAGGGGCACGGCGGCTGTGTGACGGCCTCGAATTTGCCGGAGGGGGGAGCCAGATTCACCCTGGCCTTGCCGAGGGGCGCAGGATTCACAGGCGAGTCGCCTGTGCCACAGAGGTGATGGGTGCGGGAACCCACCGGCGAGTCGCCTGTGCCACAGAGGTGATGGGTGCGGGAACCCACCGGCGAGGGCATCGCGCAGGCTAAAGCCTGCGGCTCGGGGCGCGGGAGCCCACCGGCGAGTCGCCGGTGCCACAGAGGTGATGGGTGCGGGAACCCACCGGCGAGTCGCCGGTGCCACTCGTCATGGAAGCGGAGCACGGTTTGCAGACCCGTGCAACAGTAGTTGCAGACCCGTGGTTTGGGGGCAAAGAGGATCTTTGCCTTACCTGTGCCACGGCGGAGGACAAGTGGGGAGTCGACTGGATGGCGCACATTTGTGTCGTGGATGACAAAGAGATTCTACGCGACTCGCTGGCGACGATCCTGTCGCGAGAGGATCATCAGGTGACCGCCTACGGCGATCCGGTCGAGGCCCTTGCCGACATCAAAAGTCGCCAGTTTGACCTAGTGCTGTCCGATCTGAAGATGCCGCGTTTGGACGGGTTGTCACTTGTTCGTCAGTTGCGAGACAGCGGTGTCGAGACGCCGCTGGTCATGATGACGGCCTACGCGACGGTCGGCACCGCTGTCGAGGCGCTCAAGCTCGGCGCGTTCGACTATATTCAAAAGCCGTTCGAGGGCGATGCGATTGTCGTCGCGGTCGAACGGGCGCTGGAACACGCCCGACTGCGAAGCGAGAACGAAGCCCTGCGCACCACGCTGGAAGACCTGCGCTCGCCGCGGCGGATGGTCGGCAGCGGGCGGGTCATGGCCGGGCTTCGCGATCTGATCGAACGGGTCGCCGCCAGTCACGCCACCGTGTTGGTCACAGGCGAATCGGGCACCGGCAAGGAGTTGTTCGCGTCGGCCATTCACGCATCCTCACCACGACACGATCGCCCGATGCTATGCCTGAACTGCGCGGCGTTGTCCGCCAACCTGCTGGAGAGCGAACTGTTCGGGCACGAACGGGGCGCCTTTACCGGCGCGGATCGTACGCGTAAGGGCCGGTTCGAGATGGCCGCCGGCGGCACGCTGCTGCTGGATGAGGTTTCGGAGATGGCGTTGCCTTTGCAGGCGAAGTTGCTGCGCGTGCTCCAGGAGGGGCAGTTCGAGCGTGTCGGCAGCAGCGTCACGCGGACAGCCGATGTGCGCGTGATCGCCACGACCAACCGAAACCTGGAAGAATGGATAGCCAAGAAGCGATTTCGTGCTGATCTGTACTATCGCTTGAATGTGTTGCCAGTGGCGGTGCCGCCGCTGCGTGAGCGATCGGAAGACATTCCGGAACTGGTGAACCACTTCTTGGCCGAGGCGGCCAGGCACGACGGGCGAGCACCGCTGAATGTCACGCCACAAGCGATGGAGCTGCTTCAGCAATACGCCTGGCCCGGCAACGTCCGCGAATTGGAGAACCTGTGCCGGCGAGCGTCGACGCTGTGTCCGTGCGAGGTGCTGACACCGGGTCTGATACGCCCCTGGCTTAGCGAAAATGCCGCGTGCGATGACGAATCAGCGGTACTTCGCGAAGGGCGTATGCTCGAGGACATGGAGCGAATGCTCATTGAGCGAACGTTGGCCCGGCACAACGGTCATCGAGCCAGGTCGGCCAAGGCGCTGGGCATGGGTGTGAGGACCTTGAGCATGAAGCTCAAGCAGTGGCGAGAGGAGGCCGTCGAGCAGGAATCACAGATCGTTGCGGTTGCCCGTTAACGGTGGTCGTGGAGCCGGTGACGATGAATGCGACGCGCGAGAATGGCCCCTATCGGCAATTCTTGCGCCAGACCGGATTGCTGGAACGTAGTCAACAGGGTTGTCACGCACGCCACGGCTCTGTGGAACGAAGTGTGCTCGTAGTAGCCGGTGTGCGGTAGTCGGCAGCGGGTGTCCGGGCCCAAGGAGTCGAGATGTTTGTTTCGAGTTTGACGGACAGTGGGGCGACTCCGGCCCTGGTCAGTACGTTGTCGTTTAATCATCAGCGTTTGAAGATGCTGGCGGAGAACATCGCCAATTACGGGACGCCGCACTACCACACCAAGCAACTGGATACCAGGGCGTTCCAGAAGGCGCTCAGACAGGCACTCGATGAGCGTGGGGCAGACACGGGCAAGCCGTTTGCGGTGCGGTCCGGGCGCGAGGTCGCCACGGATGAGCATGGCGGTCTGCACGTGACGCCGTCGGCGGCGCCGGTGAGAAACATCCTGTTCCACGACGACACCAACATGTCCATCGAGAGGCAGATGGCTGACCTAGCGGAAACCGGCATGACGCAGGAACTCGTGACGACGCTCCTGATAGGACGCATTGACAGTTTTGCCAAGGCCATACGCGGCACGATGTAGGATTCGTTTACTGAAGCCAAGCGAAGTGTGGGAGCAGAATATCGTACCAAGATACGGAACCAGAACGCAGGACCAAGGCGTGAGCGTTAAGTTGAGGCGTACGAGGGAGGGCAAAGATCCTCTTTGCCCGCTGGCACCCGTCTCAACGCCGTTGAGCAAAGTGAAACTTTGCTCTACCAACAATCGTGACGCCCGCCCTGAACCAAGATGTGGGACCGGCTTTCCAGCCGGTCAGTTGACGGTTGAGAATCGGCGCCGCACCGAGGGAGTAACCCACCGTGTACGGAACACTTGACATCAGCACGTCGGCGCTGACCGCCCAGCGGGCAAACATGGACGTCATCGCCGGCAACCTTGCCAACAAGGATGTTACGCGTGATGCAGCCGGGAATCAGAACCCTTATCGACGGCGTGTAGCTTTATTCACCCCCGCCAGAATTGTTGATGGGGACAAGGCGCCGGGGGTGCGAGTCGATCGCATCGTGGAGGATCCCTCGCCGTTTCATCTGCGGTTCGACCCGTCGCATCCGGACGCCGTCAAGCAGGGGCCGCAGGCCGGCTTCGTCCGCATGCCCAACGTCGATTATCACACGGAGATGGTGAACCTGCTGCTGGCCCAGCGTGCCTATGAGGCCAACGTAACCGTCATTGAGGTAACTAAATCGATGGCGAAATCGACGCTTCGGCTTATCGCCTGACGCGGTTTCGCATGGGGCAAAGTCCGATGACCGATCCGCTTCAACTTCCGGGATCGATTCCGCCGATCAGACCGGTCGGACCGGTCGGCCCAGCCGCGCCGGCCTCCGATCCCACAGCCAAGGATTTCAAAACGCTGCTATTGGACAACCTCAACGAGGTCAACCGGCTTCAGTCGGAGGCTGACAAGCAAGTGCAGCGGTTGATCACCGGCGAGACGGACAACGTGGCTGAGGTCTTCATGGCAGTGAACAAGTCCTCGATCGCGTTTGATCTGCTGATGGAGGTGCGGAACAAGCTCGTGGAGGCGTATGACGAGATCAAACAGATGCGGGTTTAGAGTTTCGTCACAGGTGATTTGATGGACAGGATTGCCACTTGCTACAGAGAACAGGGTGTCGTGGCCTGCCCCCAACGTGGCACCCAGCGCCGCCCCTTGTGGGTGACCCCGGGGGGGATCATTACGTCACCCACGAGGGATGACGCTACGCGAAAGCGAAGAACACTGTAGTTTTGCCACGGATGGTAAGTAGCGATGGACCGGCTTTACGCATTGCTCAAGCAAATCAGCGCCCAGCTTGCGGTGCTTACGGTTTCCCAGCGGCTGGCGATCGGGTTGTGCGCCGCGTTGATTGCGGCGTCGTTGTTGTGGCTTTTGCAGTGGTCCACCGCTCCCGATATGGTCCCGGTGTTTACAGGCGAGTTTAGCTGGAAACAGCTCAGCGAGGTGGAGGGATCGCTCAAGATCAACGGCATTGACTATCAGATGCGCGGGCGCCGGGTGTTAGTCCGCGCCAAGGACCGTAATAACGCGATTCGCATTCTTCACGAGAGTGACGCCGTTCCCGACGACGGCGGATTGGATATCGAATGGCTCATTGAAAACACCAGCCCGTTCAAGGCGGAGTCGGACAAGGCATACGAACGCAACGTGGCATGGGGGAACAAGCTGGCTGAGATCATCACGACCAGCCCGCTGGTGACCCGCGCCTCAGTCATGATCAACCCCACGACGAAGCGTCGGGTCGGGTTCAAGGGCGACGTTCCGACGGCGTCGGTGAATGTGACTCTCAAGTCGGGTCAAAAGATGACACAGCAGATGGTGCGGGGTCTGGCTGGGCTGGTCAGCAGGGCCGTGTCCGGGCTTGAGCCACATAACGTGGAGGTGATCGACGGCACGACGCTGCGCAAGTATTCCGTCCCCGCCCCGGACGAAGCTGATGCGGTCGGTTTTTTGGATGAAATCAAAAAGCACGAGCAGCACCTGCAGGCGAAGGTCATGGAGGTGCTCGCCTATATCCCAAACGTGATCGTCAACGTCAGCGTGGAACTGGACAACACGCGGTCCAAGACCGAGAAGCAGACCTTCGACAAGCCGCAACTGAAGACCGAGGACACCAAGAGTGACGAGACCAACGCCCCCGAAACATCGGGCGAAGCCGGGGCCAACGCGAATCTCGGCATGGGTCTTTCGTCCGGTGCCGGGGGGGGGTCATCCAACTCGGAGGACTCGAAGACCGAGTTTTTTCCCCCCAACGTCAAGGAAAAAACAACCGTCCAAAAGGTGGCGCCGGACCGGCGGCGCGTGACGGCGTCGATCATGGTGCCGCGCAGTTGGATCGTCAGCGTCTACCAGATCGTCCAACCTGACGCGGCGAATCCGACCGACGACGAATTGAAGCCCGTCAAGACCATAGAACTGAAAAAGATCGAGGACAGCGTAGCCGCGACCATCTTGGCCGACGCGAGCGACATCACAAAAAACGTCAAGGTCGATGTCTACCCGGACCTCGATCATCAGGGCCAGCCCCTCGGCGGACCGTATGTGGCGGCGGCGCAGGCCGCGGGCATGGATGCCGTGACTGTGGCCAAGACGTACGGACCGCAGGTTGGACTCGCCTTATTAGCCCTGTTGAGCCTGGTCATGATGATGCGCGTGGTTCGAAAATCGGCCGATCTGGCCAGAGCCGACGAAAGGGAAGATTTGCACGGAGGTCAAGCTGAAGGAGACGAAGACGCCGAACTATACGTGGCTGACGGGGCAGTGGGACGGGCGGTGCTGAGCGGTGGGTTCCTTGAAGGTCAGGAGCTTGATGAAAACGAAATGCGATATCAGGAACTCAGTGAGCAGGTGTCGAATCTGGTTGACGGTGATCCGTCAGCCGCTGCAGAACTCATTAGTGGGTGGATCAAGGAGAACGATTGACGTCCCCCGCTCGGGGCGTGAGTCGGGTTTGATCTTATGGCGTCGAAAGAAACGACCGTGAGCGATTCGGACGCACCAGCCGACTTGTCCGGAATGAAGAAGGCGGCGATCCTTATGCTTGCCCTCGAGCCGGATATGGCGTCCGCAATCCTGAAAGTGCTCGACTTGGACACGGTCGAGGATCTGACACGGGAAATCGCGTCCGTGGGGACCGTTGAACCGAGCGTACGCTGCGCCGTGGTTGAGGAATTCTACAACCTCGCCCTGGCCAATCAGTACCTCAAGCAGGGTGGGTTGGCTTACGCCAGGGTGCTGCTGGGCAAGGCGATGTCGCCCGACGCGGCCAATCGCATTTTAAGCCAGATCGAGCATCAGGTTTACAAGCAGCCGTTCTCATTCCTGGGCAAGACGGACGGGGACAGCCTGTTGACGTTCATCCAGGATGAGCATCCTCAGACCATCGCCCTGATCTTGTCACACCTACCGGCTGCAAAGTCCAGCGAGATCATGGCGCGGCTGAGTTCAGGCAAACAACTCGAGGTGGTCACGCGGATTGCCAACATGGACCAGACCAACCCGCAAGTCGTGCGAGAAGTGGAGAAATCCCTCGAGCAGCGTTTAAGCGGCGTGATGACCCAAACGTTCCAGAAGGTCGGCGGCGTGGAGAACATCGCGGAGATTCTCAACCTGGTCGATCGCTCCACGGAGAAAGGCATTCTGGAGTCGTTGGAAGCCGAGGATCCGGATCTGGTCGAGCAAATACGCAGGCTGATGTTCGTCTTCGAGGATGTTCTGCTGGTCAACGATAAGGGCATTCAGGCGGTGCTCAAGGAGATCGATTCGGACGTGCTGTCGCTGGCCCTGAAGACCGCCAGCGACGACCTGAAGGACAAGATATTCCGCAATATGTCCGAGCGGGCAACGCAGCTCATCAAAGAGGATATGGAGTACATGGGACCCGTGCGCGTCAGCGACGTCGAAACGGCGCAGCAGAAGATCGTCGATGTCGTGCGGCGGCTCGAGGAAGCCGGGGAAGTGATCGTCTCAGGTCGAGGCGGCGATTCGGACGTGCTGGTGTGATGTCGGTGACTTGAATTGTGCAGGTTGACCGTCCGGCGGATGATAAACCCGACAAGGTGGCGTGATGTCCACGGTGATCAAATCAGGCCAGGCAGGAACGATTCTGCAACGGTTGTCCACCGTTGATCTGGCCGACCATCTACGCGAGGCCCACGCTGTGGTCGCCGAGGCGCAGCGACGCGCGGCGCAACTGATCGATCAGGCCGAGGCCGCCTCGGTACAACTGCGCGAGCAGGTGCGAAAGGATGGGTATCAGGCCGGCTTCGCTGAGGGCGTGGACGAAGGACGCCAGACCGGTCGCCGGGAGGCTTTCGAAGAGGCGACCGAGCGATTCAACCGTGAACAGGCCTCGGCGGTCGAGGTGTTCAAGCACGCCACCCGGGAAATCGACGCCATGAAGGGTGATTTGGAGCTGCACGCCAGGCGTGACGTGCTCGAACTGGCCTTGGCCTGCGCGCGAAAGCTCACGTTCGAGATCGGCACGCTGGATCGCGAGGCAGCATGCGCCAATCTCGATCGTGCAATCAAACTCGTCGGCTGCCGGACCGATGTTCGAATTCGCGTCAATTCGGCCGACGTCGAGTCAATCAGAGCGTTCGCACCGTCGGTCCTCAAGCAACTCGACGACAACGCACACGTAACAATCGAAAGCGACGACGGCATAAGCCCCGGCGGCTGCGTGGTAGAAACCGGGGATTCGGAGGTTGACGCAGCCCTCGAAACGCAGATTGACCAGACCGTCGCGCTGTTGTTGGGAGGAGGCGTTCACCGGCGAGTCGCCGGTGCCACAATGGACGAAGACGTTCAGCGGCGAGACGCCGGTGCCACTGGTCTTGGAGGAGGCGGATCGGGAGAAGGCGGATTGGGAGAAGGTGGATCGAAAGAAGGTGGATCGGAAGAAGGTGGATCGGAAGAAGGTGGATCGGGAGGAGGCGGATTGTCATGAACGCGCTGTTCGCCGAACACCACAGGCTCCTCGAGACGGAATCGTTTGTCCTGGTAACAGGCCGTGTCATCGGCGTGACGGGCCTGACCGTCGTCGCCGGCGGCTTGTCGTTGCCTGTCGGGTCGATGTGCCGGATTCAGCGGCGTCACGGACGGTCGATCGCCGCCCAGGTCGTCGGCGTCCAGCGTGGCACCGGCGACTCGCCGGTCACCCAGCGTGGCACCGGCGACTTGCTGGTCACCCTCATGCCGCTCGAGAATCCGCTGGGCGTTGCCGGTGGTGATCGCGTCACCAGCACCACGGCGATGCAGCACGTGGGCGCGGGTCGAAAGCTGCTTGGCCGCATCATCAACGGGCTTGGAGAGGTCATCGACGGGGCCGGGCCGATCACGGTTGAAGCGCACTGCCCGGTCTACGCCGACGCGCCGCCGGCGCTCGACCGCACGCCGATTGACACGCCGCTGGCCACGGGCGTCCGGGCGATCGACGCGATGACGACGGTCGGTTGCGGGCAGCGCATGGGAATCTTCGCCGGCACGGGCGTGGGCAAGAGTGTGCTGATGGGAATGATCGCCCGCCACACCGCTGCCGACGTGACTGTCATCGCGTTGGTCGGTGAGCGCGGACGCGAGGTCGGAGAGTTCATCCGCAAGGACCTCGGTGAAGAGGGTCGCAAGCGGGCGGTGCTGGTGATCAGCACGTCCGATGAGTCTCCCGTGCTTCGCGTGCGGGCGTGTTTTGTGGCCACCGCCGTCGCCGAGTACTTCCGGGACCGCGGCAAGCACGTTTTGTTGATGATGGACTCTCTGACCCGGATGGCGATGGCCCAACGGCAGATCGGTCTGGCCGCCGGGGAACCGCCCACCACGAAAGGATATCCCCCCAGCGTTTTTTCCCTCATGCCTCAACTGCTCGAGCGGAGCGGGAAAACGAAAGATGGCAGCGTGACCGGTCTGTTCACCGTGCTCGTCGAAGGGGACGACATAAACGAGCCGATCTCCGACGCCGCCCGCGGGTTCCTTGACGGGCACGTGTGGCTGTCGCGCGACCTGGCCAACCGCGGGCATTATCCAGCCGTGTCGGTTCTGGAGAGCATAAGCCGCGTGATGAACGACGTGGTGGACGAAGAACATACGGGCGCAGCCATTGAGATCCGCCGGTTACTGGCCGTGTGGGCCGACATTGAGGACATGGTCAACATCGGCGCTTACGCGGCCGGATCCAACACGGAGTTCGATGCGGCCATCCGCATGAAACCGAGGATCGACAAGTTCCTCCAACAGGCGGTGGACCGGCGCGCCGAACATGAGGACACACGGGCGGCACTGATCGCCCTAGCCGAGGAGGCTAAGTCCCTGCGAGGCGAGCTGAGTGAACGCACCGAGGCGGCGGCCGTTTGATGAATGAGAAATCGGTGACACAGACTTGAGGGATTGGTGAAGGAACCTTGAGGAATTTGTGATGTGTGGCACCGGCGACTCGCCGGTGGAGGTTGCGTGCGTGGTGAAGAGGTTCGTGTTCAGGCTGGAAACGGTTCGCCGACTGCGTAAGCAGGCGGAGGACGCGCAGAAGCGCGTCGTCGCGGAGCACACGCGCAGGTTGACCCGTGAGCAGCAACGAATTCAACGTCTGCGCGCCGGCCTCGACGCCCAACGCCGCGCCGCCCGCGCCGATCACGGTGTGGCGTTGCTCGATCTGGCGTCGTTTCGTTGCCGCTATTTCTACATGGCCCGTCTGGATCGTGAAGTGATGGAATCCCGGCAGCGGGCCGGGAAGATGTCGAGGGCACTCGATCAGGAGAGAAAGAAGCTTGGCGAGTTGTCCGCGCGTCGCAAAGTGATTGACAGACTTCGTGACAAACAGTGGATGCGCCACCGGATCGCCGTCAGGCGAGCCGAGCAGGCGGAGGACGATGAAAACGCAACGCAGAAGTACATTCGGGAAAGAACGTCGTTTGCAGGCGTGCGGGCGTAACGAAACAGGGAGCGGTTTTGGATGTTGCGTCGGATCTACAATCTGATCGCCGTTTTCGCCCTGTTGAACATGTTGGTTCTTGGCGGCGCGGCGGGATACCTCGTCTCCAAGGGTTATTTGACCTCTGACAAGCTGCGGCGGATCGGCCAGGTAGTACGCGGCGAGGATGAGCAGGAGCCAGAGGCCGCTGAGAAACAGCCCGAGGCGGATGCCCCGGCGGAAGCGTCGCCGGCTCAATCCGAATTGACGTCCGTGCCGATCGATCTGTCAAAGGAATCGCAGTACGCCCAGGAGATCGTGTTCCATGAGATGCAGCGATTCAAGGATGAGATGGACCAGCGAATGGCGCTGAACAACAAGATCATGCTGATGATCACCACCCGCCGCGAGGCGCTGGAACGCGACATCAAAGCCTTTCAACAGCGTCGCCAACAGGACGTTGAAATCGTTGATAACGAGGCGTTCAAGAAGGAGCTAGAGATTTTTGAGTCGCTCAAGCCCGTTACAGCCATGGAGCGACTTGTGGCCAAGAGCAACGTCGAAGACGCGGCCAAATTGATGCTTCAAATGGACAGTCGCAAGGTAGCCAAGATCATCGAGGCCGCCAAAACGCCAGCGGATAAGCTGAAGCTACAGGCCGTTCAGGAGCGCATGAGGGAAGTGACGCCCGAAGAGTCCGACAAGACAACGGACAGTGAGTAAGACCGGCTGGTAAGACCTCTGCGGCACCGGACCTGCAAAGATCATCTTTGCAGTACCTGGTGAACGGGCGAGGCGGTAAGTGCCCATGCAAGTTGATGTCGTCAAAACCGGACCGCTCGATCATGGACCTGCAAAGATCATCTTTGCAGAACCCGACCGGCCCGCGGTGCAGCCCGACGCCGCACCCGTCTCGGGTTTGGCATTTGACGCGCTGTTGCAGACGTTGCGAGTCGCTCACGGCGGCAAGGCGCTTCGGCATCATCTGGCCCGCGAGACTCTCGTTTTCGAGGCGACCCCGGCGGACCCTCGTCAGCATCGACTCGCAACGCTGGGCAAGGAGGCCCGCAGCGAGGCTGTCAAGGGTGACCCGGGGCGCCTCGAAAAATATCGCGCCAATGCAAAACACACGCCCGCCCAACGATCGGGCGACCATGCTTTAAGCAACCGGACTGATCGAACCCCGGATCCGCTCCGCTCACCGGCGAGTCGCCGGTGCCACACGTCGAGCTCGGCCTCAACGGCGACAGGACCGGGCGCAGACGACACTGCGGCGTTCAACAAGCTCGCGGGTACTGCAAAGATCCTCTTTGCAGACAGCTGTATCTGCAAAGAGGATCTTTGCAGTACCCGATCACACGAGGGTGCTGGTCAGCGAGACCTGCAAAGATCATCTTTGCAGTACCCGAACGGGCCCCTTGTTGGCCGCGGTGCGCAGAGGGCGGCGTCGATGCCGGTCCGGGCTGCGAGCCCTCAGACGACGGACCGCGGCGGCTCGATCGCCAGACAAATCGGACGGGTGCTGGCGTCGGAGCGTGGTTCCGGCCCGGCAAATGTAAAAGCGCCGGCTGCACCCGCCGCCGGCTCACACGGCTCGGCGGCCTCCCGCGCAGACGGCAACCCCGGCAAGGGGGGCGATGCCGCCCGGGCGTCTCGACAGCAGCATTTTCAGGACACGGGCAGGTCGAACACGCCAGCCAGGTCGGACTTCGACCGGATCATCCGGTCGTTTCGCCTGCAAACCGGCAGACATCGTTCCACGGCGAGAATCCAACTGCATCCACCGCAGCTTGGGCGAATGCGGGTCGAGGCGCGACTCTCCGACACACGCCTGGAGTTGTTCATTCAGACCGAAACGCCGCGGGCGAAGGAGTTGATCCGGGAACGACTCGTCGACTTGCAGCAGTCGCTGGAACGACACGGCGTGCAGATCGGACGGGTCCAGGTGGACGATTCATTGACGGGATCATCAAGCGGCGATACCGGCGACACCGGCCAAACCCACGATGGTGAACCGGATCGTTCGTACGGAAAAGGACAGAGCGATGGATCGAAACATACCGGGAGCCGAGTGAGTGACGACAAGACGCCCGTGAAGCATACGACGGACGCTGACAGCTTCGTTGTCAGCGATACGGTTGTGGATATTCGGATATGAGTGCCGGACAAGACGTGTGGCACCGGTGACTCGCCGGTGAGTGAAGAGACAGGAAACCAGGAGACGGACAATGGATGTCGGTGCGATAGCAGGCCTTGACGAACCGTCGCAATCCGGGCAGGCGGATGACGCATTTTCGGAACTGGCCGGCGAGGACTTCCTCAAACTGCTGATCATGCAGATCACCAATCAGGACCCGCTGGAGCCGACCAGCAATGAGGACCTGCTCAGGCAGATAGCCTCGATTCGCGACATCGAGGTATCCACCACGCTGGCAGAGTCGCTGCGGTATTTGACACAGCAGCAGCGTTTCGGTGCGGCCTCCTCGTTGATCGGGCGGCATGTGACGTCCGTGCCCGACGGTGAAGGAGCAACTGCAGGCGGGCTTGTCATCGGCGTGCGGTTCGAATCAGACGGCCAAGCCGTGCTGCGGCTTGAATCCGGCGAGGAGCTGCCCATCGACCGCGTGCAGTCCGTTGAGACCGCCGCCGGCGCCGCCGAGCGTCTGATCGGCAGACTGGTGTTTGGCGTCGACCGAAGTGATCCTCAAAACCCGCGAGAGGTCCAGGGGTTGGTCACTGCGGTCCGCACAGGCGAGCACGATGAGGTCTACCTCGAGCTGGACACCGGTGAGCAGCTTCGGTTTCAAGATGTAATCGGTGTCGGCGAGTTGCCATAACAGCCCATCCGAATAACCCGTGAGCCGCGTGCTTTAGCCCGCGCGAAGCTTCGAATGACAGACTAGTCGGATGGATTGTAAGCGGCGCGACTGGAAAGGTGGACGTTTGGGTCACAAGTTTTAGGAAGGGCATGACATGTCGTTGACATCAGCGATGCAGGTTGCTTACACGGGGATCAAGAGTAATCAAACCACGGTCGATACCGTTGGCGACAACATTGCCAACGTTAACACTACGGCGTTCAAGGGCCAACGGACACTCTTCGAGACGCTTCTGTACGAAACGGTCAGCGAAGGCGAGGGACCGTCCGAGATCTCCGGGGGAACGTTGCCCCGGCAGATCGGTCGCGGCTCGGCGGTGGCGGCCGTTCAACGCAATTTCACACAGGGGGCAGTGGAAAGCACGGGCGTGGCCCAGGATGTTGCACTCGACGGTAGAGGGTTTTTCATTCTCTCTGACGCATCCGCTGGGCAGGTGTTCACGCGCGACGGCGCATTCCGCCTCGATGCGAACCAGACGCTGGTAGCCACCAACGGCGCGGCCGTTCAGGGCTTTGTCACCGATGCCAACGGCGAGATTCAACGGGGCGCCGTAAGCGACCTCGTGATTCCGATCGGCACCGAATCGCAGGCGATTGCCACGAGCAACGTTGTCATGGACGGCGCGCTCAACGCGGGGGACGACGTGGCCGCCGCCGGTCAGGTGATCAGCTCGCAGTCGTTAGTGACCGCCTCCGGAGCGGCTGCCACGGCCACAACTCGATTGACGGATCTGGTCGATGCCAATGGGACGGCTTTGTTCGCGACGGATGACGTGGTGACGATCAAGGCCAGGAAGGGCGACATCGACGTTCCCGCGTTTGAATTCGTGGTCGGAACGACCGGATCAACATTGGGCGACTTCGCTACGTTCATCGAAACGAAGCTGGGGATCCTTGCAGACAGCACCATCGATCCGGACGCCGGCGTCTCCGTGGGGGAGGCGGCGGACCAGGCCCCCGGAGTCCTGGTCGTGGGTTCCAACCGAGGGCGGATCAACGCCGTCCACCTCGGCCCCGGCTCGATCGTCAACACTGCGACGGGGGTTACACCCTTCACGTTCACCACGCAGACCGAGGCCGTCGGGGAGGGGGCGACAACGAGCTTCATCGTTCATGATTCGCTGGGTGCGCCGGTCGAGGTTCGATTGAGGCTGGCGTTGGAGTCTAAGACGACCGACAACACGACGTGGCGATTCTACGCGGAGTCGACGGGCGACACCGATCTTAGCCCCATTATCGGGACCGGCACCCTCATGTTTGATCAGAACGGGCAGTTCGTCGCGGCCACCGGGACCGATATCTCGATCGATCGCGCCGGTTTGGGGGCCGCCACGCCGCTGACGCCGACCCTGGATTTCAGTGGTTTGACCGGCCTGGTCAGCCCGGAGGGTGAGTCGAAGGTGTTCATGCTCAGCGAGGACGGCGAAACCGCCGGTGTGCTGGTCGGATACGAAATCGACTCCGACGGCGTCATTACCGGCACCTACGACAACCATCTTAAGGAGGTTCTCGGTCAGCTTGCCGTGGCCACCTTCGTCAATGATGAGGGGCTTATCGCCCAAAGTGAGAATACGTTCGTGCCCGGTCCGAATTCGGGCGACTCGACCATCGGTGTAGCCAACGAGGGAATCGCAGGCCAGGTGGTGGCCGGGGCGCTGGAGCAAAGCAACGTCGAGCTTGTTCGCGAGTTCATCAACTTGATCAGCGCATCGACGGGCATATCGGCTTCGAGCCGGGTGGTTCGCGCATCTGATGACCTGCTTCAGGAGTTGCTGATGTTGGCGCGATAACACGGTGCGTTTATAGGAGTTTCACGGTGATTGTTCTGACGCGTCTCAATGACCGCACGGTCGTGCTCAATGCCGAATTGATCAAAATGATCGAGGCAACGCCCGACACGCTCGTGACCATGGTCAACGGGGACACCATCATGGTGCGCGAATCCGTAGATGACGTGGTCGCCAAGGCCGTTGATTATCAACGCCGTGTGCACGGATTCAGTGTTGTGTGAAGCCGCAAAGTACGTGTGACGTGAGGTGCGACCTTAACGAGACGAAACGGCGGCGTCGATAAATAAATAGTCGCTTGGCCGGGTGTGTGTCCGGCCAGGGACGGGTGGTAAAGCGCTCATGGATATTTCCACGATTATCGGTCTGTTGTTCGGCGCGGGAATGCTCCTGTGGGCCATCATGGGCAAGAGCGACTTGGGCGCGTTTGCGGACGGCGGTTCCGTAATGATCGTCGGCGGCGGGGCCGTTGCCGCCGCCATGATCAGCTTCCCCATTCGCAACCTGCTGGGTCTGGCCAAGGTCGTCAAGAACGCGTTTTTGACCAAGGCCACGAACCCGAACAAGCTGATCGTCGACATGGTCAACTTCGCCGAGATCGCCCGGCGAGACGGCATTTTGTCGCTGGAGAACGCGATCGAAAACGTCAGGGATCCGTTCATTATCACCGGCATCCAAATGGCCGTGGACGGAACCGATCCGGAGTTGATCGAACAGATCATGCTCAGCGAACTCGAAGCCCTGGAGGAGCGCCACACCGACGGCAAGGCGCTGTTCGACAACATCGGCAAATTCGCCCCCGCCTTCGGCATGATCGGAACACTGATCGGTCTGGTGATCATGCTTGGAAGCATGGATGACCCCAGCACGATCGGTCCGGCGATGGCCATTGCGCTGTTGACGACGTTATACGGCGCCGTCATCGCCAATCTGGTCGCCATGCCCATCGCTGAAAAACTCGCGCTGCGAAGCCGCCACGAGGTGATGCTCAAATCGATCGTGATCCGTGGTGTGATGGCGATACAGTCGGGCGACAATCCGCGCATCGTCGAACAGAAGCTCAAGACCTTCCTGCCACACCGCCTGCGAGGCGGCGAGAAGGCTGAGGCTGCGTGAGAAAGGCGGCGCCGTGGCCAGGAAAAAGAAGGAACGACCCGCCGGCGCACCTGACTGGATGGTGACGTTCTCAGACATGATGACACTGCTTCTATGTTTCTTCGTCATCATTGTCTCGTTCAGCGAGATCAAGAAAGACAAGCGATTCTACGAGGTCATGCAGTCGTTGCGCGTTGCCTTTGGAGGGTTTGAGGGACTGGTCGGTACTATTACCTCCGATAACGTCCACAAGAACACACTGATCGAAAGGCTCGAAGAGCTCGAGCTGCCAAGCCCCGTCAAGAAGCAGGGCGATGCCGACGATCCCGGAATCGAGGGGCGGAAATGGCGCGTCACCGACGTGCGCGAGGGAACAAAAATCGTCGTCGGCGGACAAATCACGTTCGATCGCTTCGGTGCCACACTCAAGACCGAGGCCCGCGCACTGATCGCCAAGACCGCTGACGCCCTCCGTGGGCAGAATCTGAAAATCGCCGTAACAGGCCACACAACCCGCGAACCATTGCCGCCCGATTCGCCGTACATGGACAAAATGGAACTGTCGTACGCCCGGGCCAAGGCAGTCAGGGACGAATTGGAGGCCAACGGGGTCAGGCCTGAACGCATCCTATGCGTGGCTGCCGGTGATACCGAGCCGCTGGTGGCCCAGGCTTATACACAGCGGCGGCGAGCGGAAAACCGACGTGTGGAAATCATCGTCACCGAGGACGCGATCGAGGATTATGAAGGCAAGGCGATCGGGAACGAGTAGCCGGCGAGGACCGTACTTATGGCCGACCAACCGACACGAGAAAACGCGGAACCGAAAAAAGACGGCAGCAAGAAGGGGCGACTTGGGACCATACTGGTTGTTGGCGTTTTGATGCTGGTGGAAGGAGTTGCGATCTACCTGGCCGTGGATTTCTTTACCGACGATCCGGCGGCGGCGGCGGCAGGCGCGGTCGCCGAGGCGGAAGCCCAGGGCCAGGCCGCCCAGCCGCCAAAGGACGACACCGCTGAGCTGGAGGTGGCTCAATGCAGGTCGACCAACAGTAAGGAAGGGCGGGTGTACCACTACAGCATCCGCGTTTCAGTGCTGGTGCCCGAGTCTGAACTCGAACGCCTCACGGCGCTCGTGGAAAAGCGGCGATCACGCATCGATGAACGAGTCAATATCGTCGTGCGTAGCGCCGAACCGAAGCAACTCAGGGAACCCGGCTTTGAATCGCTGAAACGCCGGCTGCGGGCCGAATTGACCGAGGTGTTCAAGGACGATAATAAGTTGATACTGGACGTGTTCATCCCGGAGTTGATCCGAACCGGAGGCGGGGATTAGCTGGGGATTGTAAGAGGGAATCGCCGATAGAATCGGAAATGTGCACGGTAGAATGGATTTGATCCGTGGCGGATAATGAAAACAACGAGACCGAGGGCGAAGGCTTGGTCAGTCAGGACGACATCGACAAGCTCTTCGAATCACCGAGCGGCGAACCCGAGGGCGGTGCGCAATCGGAGACGGCGCCCGAAGAAGTAGCAGGGCCCTCGGGGGGGGGGCATGTCGACCAGTCGGACACCGACTCGCTTTTGGCCGACGCCGGCGCGGCACAGAACACCTCGCAGGGGCAGCCCGCCGCAGCCGCGGCGTCAACCACCGACAGCAGCGGGACGTTTGACCAATCGGACATCGACGCACTGCTGAATGCGGCGGATGCCGACCCGTCAGCCGCACCGGGCGATTCCACCACACCGCCTGCCGACGCGCGAGTGGATGCGTACGGCAAGCCGTTCGACGAAGCGGCCGCCGCAATGGCGGCGGCCATCGAGGAGGAAAAGGCCGCAGCCCAGGCGGCGCAGACCACTCAACCCGCCCAGTCCGTTCCGACGACATCCACCTTCGAAATGCCGGAACTGAGCGGCACGTCCGCTGATTCCGAACCAGCCGGCAAGCTCGACATGCTGATGGACGTGACCCTTCACGTCAAAATCGAACTCGGTCGAACGCACATGTTCGTGGAGGATGTCTTGAAGCTCGGTGAGGGCAGCGTCGTTGAGTTGGACAAGCTGGCGGGCGATCCGGTTGATGTTTACGTGAATGAGCGCTTGGTCGCTCGCGGCGAAGTGCTTGTGCTCAACGACAATTTCTGCGTACGCGTCAGTGAGGTTCTCACGCGCGATCCGCATCGTATTGGATCCGGATGAAAGACGATCGACAAACCGGACGGAACAAGCCTCCCGCGGCCCTGACCGGCGAGTCGCCTGTGCCACATGTGCGCGGGTCGCCGGTGCCACATGTGCGCGGGTCGCCGGTGCCACATGTGCGGGCCGTGGGGATGATCTGCCTGCTGATGTCGGTTCACGGCGCTTACGGCCAGCAGCCCCCCCCCGCACAAGAGCCGATCGCCAGGCCCGCCCCGTCATCGAATCAGGGTGTGTCGCTGCACGAGCGCTTGGGGCAGAACGCCGGGCAAAGCGGCGGCGACCTGCAGCACGCCGCCTCGCACAATTCGTCGGACGAGCCCGAACCTCGCAGGCCCGGACAGGCCTTGACAGCCGATCGGGGCGACGGCAAGCCGGACGAACCGACCAACAGCCGGACCATCGAGAAGCGTTCGCCGCGCCTTGGGCTGCGGTCCGCTCAACCTCTCGACTCGGCTCCGTGGTATCGAAGTGGAGTGGTTCCGCTCCTTGTGGTCTTGGGAGGCATTGCCGCGACCTTCATCGTGCTGCGGCGATTCATACCCGCAGTGCGAGCGACCGGTGGCGGAGTACTCCAGGTTGTTGCGCGGACCGCGCTGTCACCCAAGCACAACGTGGCGCTCATTCAGGTGGGTGCCTCGCGTTTCGTGCTGGTCGGCATCGCGGGCGACCGGGTGACGCCACTGTGCGATATCCACGAGAGCGACCAGGTGGCAAGCTTGGCCGTGCGGTGTCTGGGACGTTCCGGGCTGGACGGTACGACTTTCGACGCCATGCTGGAATTGCAGGATCACGAATTTGAACGCGCCTGCCAGGATGTGGGCGACAACGTCGTAGACGGTCCACGCGGCGTTACGGATGCGAAGGGGCGACTTGGCGGGTTGCTGGACAGGCTCCAGACCCTGCGCGACAAGGCGCCTGGCTGAGCCAGAGGCTTTAGCCTGCGCGATTTCGCGGATGGAGAACCCGCTTTACCTCAAGGGTCGCGCGGGCTAAAGCCGCTGCTCAGGCAGTCTGCCACGTACGGTGCGCGATGGAGAAGCGCATGTCAGGCGAGCATGGAGGCTCAAATCGTATTCGCCGAGCGGTCACAGCGTTGGTCGTCCTGTCGGCCTGCGCCGCCCCGTTGCGCGCCCAGCCCGCCCCTTCAACGTCCTCCATTGACAACACCGCCCTCAACATCCCCGACCTCAGCGGTATCCTACCCACCGCCACTGAGCCTCAGGGCGTTAGCGGCACGCTCAGAATCCTCGTTTTGATGACGGTCTTGACGCTCGTGCCGTCGATCTTGGTGATGACGACCGCCTTCCCCAGAATCATCATCGTGCTGGGGCTTCTCCGCCAGGCCATGGGAACGCCGCAACTGCCGCCGGGACAGGTTCTATTAGGGCTGTCGCTGTTCATCACGATGCTCGTCATGGCCCCCACGTGGCACAAGATCAACGCCGAGGCGGTCGCGCCATATTTCGACAACGAGCCGGGCATGACACAGCAAAAGGCCTTCGACATTACGCTCAAACACATGCGGGACTTCATGTTCGGCCAGATACAAAAGAACGACAACGACGAAGACATCTATCTGTTTCTCGAATACGCGCTGGGCCGCTCGATCGATCCGACTGAAAGGGTTCTGCTTGATCCGGACCCGGAAGACACGGAGGCGATCGTCGTGCCGACCACGGCGTTGGTCCCGGCGTTCATGCTGAGCGAGCTGAAAACGGCCTTCGTCATGGGATTTCGGATATATCTGCCGTTTTTGGTTATCGACATGGTCATCGCGTCGATTTTGATTTCTATGGGAATGATGATGCTGCCACCTGTGCTGATTTCGCTGCCGTTCAAGATCATGTTGTTCGTATTGGCGGACGGATGGCATCTGGTCGTGCAGAGTCTGTTGTATAGTTTTGTAACCTAGTGTAGTGATTCATAAATGGTGCATCAGAGTCCGATACCGTTCTTCGTGCTTACCAGCTACATAGGGCGTTGCGCTCCCTTACGGTCGCGGCTCGGATAAGATGCGAACTGTGTGAATCACTACACTAGAGCCTATCCCAAAACCACTGTGGGACCGGTATTCAGGAGCTATCCTGAAAGTGTTACATAGGTTTTTAACTCATATCTCACCGGCCGGACGGCCGGCAACACATAGGGAGTTGAGATATGGAATTCGGTGAGGCGTTGGATCTGGGACGAAACGCGTTCTACATGGCCATGAGCACCTCGGCGCCTATTCTACTCATCGGGCTTATCGTGGGTTTGTCAATATCGGTGTTTCAGTCCGTCACCCAGTTGCAAGAGCAGACGTTGACGTTCGTGCCGAAGATCGCAGCCATGGTGGTGGCAGCGTCGTTCTTCATTCCGTGGATCGCCAAGCGGATGGTGTCCTACACCCAGGATCTGTTCAGCTTCGTGCAGTAGAAGCAGTCACACGACCGGACACGGTGGAAGTGTCGCACTGAAAGGTGACAAGTGCCTTGGGAGCTGCTCAAAATCCCGCTGGCTTTGCCGGTCTTCGTACTGGTGCTGGGGCGTGTGTCCGGCCTGATGCTGACCGCGCCGATCTTCTCGAGCCGGTCGATTCCGAACCGCGTCAAGGTCACCCTAACGCTGGCGATCGCGTGGGTGTTGTACCCCGTGGTGGCGGCCGGGGCGCCGGCGGACATTTCGGTATTTAACGCGGTGGGCGGCATGTTCGGCGAACTGCTGGTGGGCGTCACGATCGGGCTGGCCGTTGCCGTGGTCCTCGCCGGAGTACAGATCGGCGGGCTGATCGTGGGACAACAGGCGGGCATGGCCCTTGCGCGTGTCTTTGATCCGACGACCAATTCGTCCACAAACAGCGTGGGTCAGATCTACACCATCGTGGTGCTGACAATGTTTGTGATCATCGGAGGTCACCGTGCGATCGTGGCGGCGCTGTTGGATACGTTCGATGTCATCCCGCTGATGTCGTTCGCCTTCACGGACTCGCTCGTGCTGCTGCTGGTCGAGATGATCACTGCCGCCTTTATTCTGGCGATTCGATTGGCCGGTCCGGCCCTGATCGCCTTGTCGCTGGTGACGCTGGCGATGGGGCTTTTGACCCGGACGATGCCCCAGATGAACATCCTCAGCGTCGGATTCAACGTGCGGGTTCTGGTAATGATGGCCTCTGCCGGGCTTGCGATCGTTGCGTCACAGGACGTGATGCTCGACATGATCATGGACGCGGTGGACACCGTTCGCATCGAGCTGAGTTCGGTGCCGGGATGATGGATGCAGCGCAACATAGGTATACGAACACGCTGGTGCGAGAATCCCTTCTCGCACCCACTTGCGTGTAGACGTACCGCCCGGTCAAGACGGTCGACCGAGCGAAAGGATTCACGGGTTCAGTATGAACGAGATGGGAATCTCGTTCCTGCACAGGGGGTCTACCCTGCGCGGACGCATCGCGCGGGTTAAAGCCCGCGGCTCGGGTGTTAGAGGTACATTAAGACCATGCCGGCTGACGAAGGCGACAAGACGGAACCACCCACGCCGCGACGCCGACGAGAAGCGCGGCAGAAGGGCCAGGTGGCGCGCAGCCAGGACCTAACAGCCGTCGTCACGCTGATCGTTGGATTGCTCGTGCTGGAACTGACGGGCTCGCGCATATGGGGTCGACTGCTTCTGATCATGCAGCGGTCGCTGTCCGACCAGGACTTGACCGACCCGGACAAAGCCGCTCCGTACGCATCCGCGTTGTTCGTCGAGATATCCAAGATCGTGGGGCCGATGTTCGTGATCGTCATGGTGGCCGGGATAGCGGTGCTGGTGGCTCAGGTCGGGTTGAACTGGACCTTGCAACCGCTGGTGCCCAGCCTGAACAAGCTCAATCCGATAAGCGGCATCAAGCGCCTCTTCTCCGGCCGGTCCGCTGCCATGATGTTCATCAACCTGGGCAAGCTCGCCATCGTCGGCGGGGTGGCTTATCTGACGCTCCTCGGCAGTGCGGAGCAGATACTCTTCGCTTCGCTGTTGGGGTCGGTGAATCTTCTGGGCATGGCCGCCGCCCTTGTGTTCAAGTTGGGCATTCGAGTTGGACTTGTGCTTCTGATCCTGGCCCTGATCGACTTCGCGTATCAAAAATACCGGCATGAGAAAGACCTGAAAATGACCAAGGAGGAGGTCAAGGACGAACTTCGCAGCATGGAGGGCGACCCGGTGGTCAAGCAGCGCCGCCGGCAGGTGCAGCAGCAACTTGCCATGCAGCGGCTACGCCGCGACGTACCCCAGGCCGACGTCGTCGTCACAAACCCCGCACACCTTGCGATCGCCATAGCCTACGATGCCGAAACCATGCCGGCGCCAAAGGTGGTCGCCAAGGGGGCGGACTATCTGGCCCTTCGGATTCGTCAGATAGCGGCGCAGCTCTCAATCCCGATCGTCCACCGCCCACCTCTGGCTCGACTGATATACGACGAAGTCGATACCGGACAGTACATCCCCGAGAAGTTCTATCAGGCGATCGCGGAAATCCTGGCATACGTGTATCGGCTCAGCGGCAAGGCCCCGGTGGGAATGGAACCGGCAGGAATGGAACCGGCGGGGGCGACGGGATGATGCGACGAGTAAGACACCCGCACAGGAATCGTTAATCGGTCATGGCCTTAGCAAACATCGGTCAATCAAAGATCGCCAAGCAGTTCGGCAAGTACTACAGCCTGGCCCTGCCGGTGTTTGCCATGGGTATGATTCTCGCGATTCTCATTCCGCTGCCCACCTGGCTGATGGATTTCCTTCTGCTGGTGAATATCACCCTCTCAGCGGTGATTGTTCTGACCGTGATGTACATGAACGGGCCGCTCGAGTTCACATCATTCCCTACGCTGCTTTTGGGCATGACGTTGTTCCGCCTCGTTTTGAACACGGGCACGACCAGGCTCATCCTCACCAACGCCGGCACTGGCGGATCGGCCGCGGCGGGACACGTCATTCAGCAGTTCGGCCAGTTCGTCGCCAGCGGGTCGCTGGTGGTGGCCATCATCATCTTCGCCATCATCGTCGTGATCCAGTTTGTCGTGATCACCAAGGGGGCGACGCGCATCGCCGAGGTGGCCGCCCGCTTCACCCTGGACGGCATGCCCGGCAAGCAGATGGCCGTGGACGCCGATCTGAACGCCGGCGTGATAAGCGATGAGGAAGCCAAACAACGCCGCTCCGAGATCACCCGGGAATCGGATTTCTACGGGGCCATGGACGGGGCCAGCAAGTTCGTCCGCGGCGACGCCATCGCGGGCATCATCATTACGTTGATCAACATCATCGGCGGCGTGCTGATCGGCTGGCTCGAGTACGACATGGACATCCCCGAGACGCTGCGGACCTTTACGATCCTGACAATCGGTGACGGGCTGGTGTCACAGATCCCGGCGTTTATCGTATCCATCGCGGCGGCCATGATCGTCACGCGCTCGGCAAGCCGGCGGAATCTGGGGCAGGAACTGGTGGAACAGGTCACAGGCCAGCCGATCGCGATGTTCCTGGCTGCCGGCTTTTTGGCCGTCCTTGCCTTAACACCGTTGCCCAAGGCCCCGCTGCTTTTGTTAGCCGTCTCGTGTGCCGCCCTGGCGTATGTCCTGGACAAGGCCCGCAAGCTTCAAGCCGTTCCCGCCGGCGCGGCTGGTAAGGGCAAACCGACCCCCCAGAGGGTGGAGGATCAGCTCGCTCCGGACCCAATGGGGCTGGAGGTCGGCTACGGTCTGGTCGGCCTGGTCGATCGCAAGCAGGGCGGCGACCTGCTCGATCGGATCACCAATATGCGGCGTCAGGTGGCGCAGGAGATGGGCCTGATCGTGCCCCCCATCCGCATCCGAGACGACGTTCAGCTTCCGGCCAACAGGTACCGCGTCAAGATCAAAGGTTACGAGATCGGGACCGGCGAAGTGCTGCCTGGACATCTGCTTGCCATCAACGCCGGAACGGTCTCTGAGGTGATCGCCGGCGTCGAGGCGACTGAACCAGCATTCGGTCTGCCGGCGGTCTGGATCGAAACCGAGCAGCGCCACGATGCCGAACATCGGGGCTACACCGTGGTCGAGTCTTCGAGCGTGCTGGTCACGCATCTGACCGAGTTGATCAAGAAGCACGCCGACGAGTTGCTGACCCGTCACGAAGTGAACCGCCTGCTGGACAATCTGCAGCAGCGATCGCCCAAGCTGGTCGACGAAGTCGTGCCCGGCGTGCTCAAACCGGGCGAGATCCAGCGCGTTCTTCAAGCGCTGTTACGTGAGCGGGTGCCCATCCGTGATCTGGAAGTGATCATCGAGACCATCAGCGATTGGGCCGAGCGAACGAAAGACCCGGAAATCCTCACCGAGTACGCCCGCAACGCCCTGGCACGCACACTCTGCCACATGCAAAAGGCCGCAGACGGCAGGATCCATTGCGTGACCTTCGACCCCGCCGTCGAGGAGACGATCAGCAAGAACCTGGAGCGGACCGAGCGCGGGACGTTCCTGGCCCTGCCGCCCCAACTCCAGACGCGCATTGTCGAAGCCGCCCGGGTGCAGGTCGAGGAGGCAATACCCAAGTGCCAGGGCAGGCCTCCCGTCATTCTGTGCGCTCCGCAGATCCGACCCTGGGTGCGCAAGATGGTTGAGAACGTCCTCCCGGCTGTCGCGGTGCTTTCCTACAGCGAAATTGTCCACGGCTTTGAAGTCGAGTCTCATGGAGTCGTCACGATAAGCGATGAAGCTTAATACTTTTACAGGCCAGACCATGGCCGAGGCGCTTCGCAAGGTAAAGAAGCACCTCGGTCGCGAGGCGGTGATCGTCAGCACGCGAACCGTCAGACAGGGCGGATTCCTCGGGTTCGGTGGCACACGGCGCACCGAAATCACCGCCGCACGCCGAATGTCGGATTTGCCAAAACTGCTGCGCGCTGGTAGTATTCCCATAAGGTCAGGGGGAATCGAGCGTGCAGATGGAGCTGCCACGACGATGACCGCGACACTCGCCACGCAAACGGCGGATGTCCAGACCAGCATCCTCTCCGAGGTGGGGACGCTCAAGTCGCTGGTTGTGGACCTGATGCACGAGACAAAGCGCTCGCGCGGGCCGGAAGTTCCCGAGCCTCTCTTTGACACTTATCTGAAGCTGGTTCAGAACGAGGTCGCCGAAGAACTCGCCCAAGCGCTTGTCGCTCGAGTGCGGGATGAGCTCGCCGGGGATCTGCTGAAAGACGCCGACGCGGTACGCCGTCGCCTGGCCGTGGCCGTGGAGTCCATGTTGCCTACCGCAGGGCCCATCAAGATTGATCAGGGTAAGGGCCCAGCGCTTATTGCGCTGGTGGGGCCTACCGGCGTGGGCAAGACAACGACCGTGGCGAAGCTGGCGGCCAACTTCCGTCTGCGCGAGAAGCGCCGGGTCGGGCTGATTACGATCGACACTTATCGCATCGGCGCGGTAGAGCAGCTTCGCACCTACGCCCAGATTATCGACGTCCCGCTTGAGGTCGTGATGACGCCGCAGCAGTTGTCGCAGTCCGTCGCGAGGATGAGCGATCAGGACATCGTCCTCATCGACACAGCCGGTAGAGGCCAGCGCGACACCGTAAAACTCAACGAACTCAAGGCGTTTTTCGCCGCCGTCAGGCCGAATGAGGTACATCTGGTGTTGTCCGGCGCCGGGCGCGAAGCCGTCTTAAGCGAGACTGTAGAGCGGTTTGCCGGCATCGGCATCGACCGCGTGATCTTCACCAAGCTGGATGAGGCCGTCGGTTTCGGCGTGGTTCTTTCATGCTTGAAAAAGGCCAACGCAGCGCTCTCGTACGTGACCACCGGGCAGGATGTGCCGGACGACATTGAAGTCGGGCAAGGGCGGAAGCTGGCGAATCTGATCGTAGGGAACGCAACGGAAACGGCGGGAGTCTGACGATTCGAGGCCGCTCGCGGCAACTAGAGGTGCGACAATGACTACGCCGGGTTTGAACTCGGCGCGAAGCGATCGGTGATTAGTGGCCACTATACTTGCTCAAAACCCGGTCGCGGATCAAGCGACACGCCTGCGAGAACTGGCTGCCGCAGGCCGCGTTCGCGCCTACACCGTCGCCGTTACGAGCGGCAAAGGCGGTGTCGGCAAGACGAATATCGCCGTCAATCTGGCGATTTGTCTTGCCGGTCGCGGGCTGCGTGTGACGCTGGTGGACCTCGACATGGGTCTGGCCAACGCCGACGTCCTCATGAAGCTCCAGACGCGCTACAACATGTCCCACGTGATATCCGGCGTACGGACGCTGGCCGAGATCACGACGCTGTGTCCGGGGGGGGTTCGGTTCGTGCCAGGCGGTTCAGGCCTCGATCAGCTTGCCAACCTCTCGGAATTCGATCGCAATCGGGTCAGCGCGGCGCTGCACACCCTTGATCGCAACACTGATGTCGTGCTTTTGGACTGTGGGGCGGGCATTTCGAAGAACGTCACTACGTTTGCCGCGGCGGCGGATCGCACCATCGTCGTGACCACTCCCGAGCCAACCGCGATCACCGACGCCTACGCCACTATCAAGACGATGCACCGGGGACTGGCCCCGACAGACGTGCGGCTGCTGGTCAACCAGGCCGCCAGCCGCGCCGAAGCCAGGAGGACCTACGCCCGCGTTTCGCAGGTGGCTGACAGATTTTTGAAACAAAGGGTTGCAGACGCGGGCTATTTGTTGCAGGATATGCACGTGCAGCTTGCCGTGAGGTGTCGCTGTCCGTTTGTGATTCGCTATCCGCATTGTGCGGCAAGCGCCTGTATGTCGGCGGTGGCGGAGGAACTGGCACGAAGCCGGTTCCCGCAGCAGGACAGTGCCGGGTTCTTCAAACGGGTGTTGGGCCTGTTTGTTTAGGCTTCCGGGCGGCGACAAGGATGTTGTGAGCATGGTTGCCAGGCTGACTGGAGCGGCTCTGGGGTTTCTGGCTTTTTTCGTGGCGATAGTCGCCGGCATCGCTGTGGGCAACCCCGTTGACGCCACGTTATCCAAGGCCATTCTAGCGCTATTCATCTTTGCTTTCGTAGGCTTGCTGCTGGGCGGCGCGGCCCAGTTGGTGATCTTGGAGCACGCGCGCAAGCGCGAAGCGGATATACTCGAACGATTAGACCAGGAGGAACACGCCGGCCGACCGGGCCAAAGATCGGACGGCGGCGCGGAACAACCTGTGGAGTCGTCAACCGCACCGTAAGAGCCGAACGGGTCTTTCCCGCGGTTCGCGTATGGCAGTGTGTGGCAGCGGTTGGCGCGGAGGAGAACGGATAGGCAGAGGCTCAAGGAGGAGTTCCAATGCCCGTTGCCAAAACCGAAAGGGACGTTACTGGAGTCTGGGACAGATTCCGCCGGACAGGCGAGAGTTCGCTGCGAAATGTCCTGATGGAAAACTACATGCCAATCGTCAGGTACAACGCGGAACGGATCGCCGCAAAATTGCCCGACGAAGTGGACACCGAAGATCTGGTCTCCGCTGGCATCTTCGGCCTGATGGACGCCATATCGGGCTATGATGTGGACCGCGGCGTCAAGTTCGAGACCTACTGCGCGCCACGCATCCGAGGGGCCATCCTGGACGAGCTTCGCATGATGGACTGGGTGCCTCGTCTGGTGCGAACTCGGGCTCAAAAGCTTGAACGCGCCAGCCGGGATCTGGAGGCGGATCTGGGCCGAAGCCCGACCCAGTCCGAGATCGGACAGCGATTGAAGATCTCCAAGTCGGAGTTCGAGAAAACCGTGCGCGACGCGACGGCCGTGTCGCTGGTTTCGCTCTCCCGCAAACACTACGAGAGCGACTCCAGCCGAGACGTTACCGAGATCGACGTTCTCGAAGATCGACGCGGCAGGGATCCCGTGGGGGAGGCCCTTAAGAAAGACCTCAAGGAATTGATCACCCGCGGGCTGAACCGCGCCGAACGGCTCATCCTCGTTCTCTACTATTACGAGGAATTGACCATGAAGGAGATCGGCGCGACCCTCGATCTTTCCGAGAGCCGCGTCTCGCAGATGCACTCTTCGGTCATGAGTCGTTTGAAGGCCCAGCTCGAGCGGCGGCGGCAGGAACTGACGCAGACGGCCTAAGTGTGGCGCCGGTCTCCAATCGCCAGTCTCCGGTGTGGTGCCGGTTCCCAACCGGCGGACTTCCCCGCGATAATCCCGCTACACTGCAAGCGACACCTTCAAGAACCGACCCACCGGCGGCGGTCCTCGCCGCAACGCAGCGTTTCACCAGGGTTTCCCGCTGTCAAGCATCGCCCATATCTCGCCTCGCCTGACCGCGGTGCCGGCCGCGTGACGACGTTTGGCGTTTGCCCGCCCTGCACTGGCGGACGGCGACCCGGTGCGCCGATATATCTGTGTGGGGCTGTTTGTCCAAGTGTCGCGGCGCACCCTTTGCCCCACATGTGTGCGGAGAAACCACATGGCCGAGATGCCGTCCAACATCGCCGGCTCTGCCGCACAGGCAGGTTATCAGGCCCATGACGTCGCCAAGGGCCGGGACACCGATCGCGCCGGGCAGGCCAGTGCCGTCAATCGGCAGGTTAAAGCCACCGATGAAACCGACACCACCGTCGAAACCACCGATTCCGACACCGCAGTCTTCGCCGACTCCGAGGGCGCGGGCAGCCAGGGTAGAGCTTCTGAGGAGCCCTCCTCCAACGAGGAGCCGAACGAGGACGCCGCGGATGCGCCGACGCCTGAAGGACTGACCCAGGACGACGACGGCCGACTCCACCTCGACCTCGAAGCCTGACCCCGATATCCGTGCCGCTGTGCGAAGCCGGAAGGAGGTATGCGTCGTAGGCGCGCCTCTGATTGACATTGTGGAGTCAGCCGTCCGGGTGGATCGGTTTTCACTCTTCGCTGCGCGAGGAATGAAACACCCGTTGGAGAATTAGGCGCCACACGCCGGAGAACTCAAGGAGTCGTTCACATGACCGTCGAAACGCACAGGCTTTCGGTTCGAACACAGGGCCACACCCAGGTTCTAAATCTGACCGACGGCGTGCAAAGCGCGATAACGGGGGGGGTGATTTCCGACGGGATCGTCACCGTCTTCGTGGTGGGATCCACAGCCGGAATTACGACGACAGAGTTCGAGCCAGGCCTTGTAAACCGGGATCTGAAGCAAGCATTCGAGCGTGTGGCCCCGCAGGACGCCGTCTATCTACACGAACAAACATGGCACGACGACAACGGGCATGCCCACGTGCGGGCGTCACTGTTGGGTCCGAGCCTCACCCTACCGCTGATCGAGGGCAGGTTGCCGCTGGGCACGTGGCAGCAGATTATCCTGATCGACTTCGATACGAGGCCGCGAACGCGCGAAATCATCGTCCAGGTTGTCGGGTGACACACTGCGATGAGTGCCCCGTCCTTTCCGGAGGAAAGGGTGGGGGACGGACGCGGTGCGGGATGACTGGTTCGGCGGTGTCCGTCCCCCACCCTTTCCATGAAAGGCATTCTCCCGTCAAGTGTGCACGTCCCGCGCCGAAAGATTTTTTCCTTCCGTTTTTCAGGAAGGACTGTTCCTTCCCTTCGCTG
>Ga0114922_10000415_pt1 | contig 40574 bp, 45 predicted proteins | sample AartaG_FD_100975 | JGI IMG/M metagenome (GOLD analysis project Ga0114922, IMG submission 100975) | Deep subsurface microbial communities from Aarhus Bay to uncover new lineages of life (NeLLi) - Aarhus_00045 metaG | ecosystem: Environmental > Aquatic > Marine > Oceanic > Sediment | place... | reverse complement strand
TCCAGATGTGCCTTTTGCGCCTCATCGGCGGCCCGGATGGCGGACGCGTATGCCTGGGTAGCAAGCGACCGCCAGCCGTCGCGCCGGATCAGCGGGATCGCCGCCTCCGTGAACTCCTCGGGGCCGGTCGTCGCCGCCAGCGAGGTCATATAGGCCGCGACGTATTCCTTCTCATCGCCCGGGATCATCCATCCGCCTATCTCTTCGCCGAACACGATCTCCTCGCCGCGCTCCATCGTGTCGATCAGTTCGTACAGAATGCCAAAGCAGGCTACCGCATGCAGATGGTCGCCCTGCGCAGTGAGTTGGCGGCTGGCCTTCAGGTAGTCGCCCAGCTCCTCGAACCATTCTTTCGTCTCTTCTGGGACGTGCATCCAGTTCTTGGAATTGATGTCGAACGGCTCGTAATAATGCCCGGCCAACGACGATTGTTGGAATGCTTCAATCTGGCTCAACAACACCTCACCATCAAGCGGTGCCGGCGGCAGCTTCTCGACGTACTTGCGGAACACCCGTCGGCGCTGGTCGATCTTCATTTCGTCATAAGCCCTGTTCAGCAGATCGAGCAGCACGGATGTCTCCTCGCTCGCCAGGGCCTCGAATACTCGTGCCTTGTCCATCTGCTCTACTTCCTCCTAAGCCGCGGTGGCGCAGCTAGACATAGCGTGCGCTCCATCCGCTCAATCTGTCTTCAATGAAAACCGCCGCTGGCGTGACGCTGTTGCCCAGCCGCAACATCGGCTTGGCGGCGGTCACGATGGCGATGATCTCGCAGGCGATGCACAGACCATGATCCGAGTCGCCGTCGTGGCATTACGCTCTCCCTTGAAACCCCCTCATCATCGGCTGTCAGACCGGCAGAATCGCGCCTTGGCAGACATAAGAGATTATAGCATAAAAGGCATCGCTTGTGAAATCATGTCGTCCTTCCAGTCAACCGTTTCTTTAGCATGGCTGTGCCATCGCTTCCACGTAACCCACAGCAAGCCGAGAATTGAAGGCCCCAGGGGTTCTCTGCGCATTTTGCTCCCTCACAATCCCTCTCAAATCATCGACAGGACTGCAAGGATACCGCAAGTTGTCCAGCCTCTCGTTATCAACCACGGCATCTCAAGTTCCTCTCCGTTCTGTTTGAATTTGGCGAGAACTGCAAACCGGTTGCGGGTATTGACAGAAAAACTCGTAGCAACCCAAAGCGGGGGACGGGGAAACCCTTGCGAAGGTTAGGTGATAGAGCAGCATTGTGCCTGGGACCCAGACCCGAACGTGAAGGACGACGGCGAAAGACCCCAACAGACCGGGCACGCAGACCGCATCAGCTCCGCCTTTGCCCAAGTGATTGCTGCACCAGCCAATCGCTCGTTCTGATCGGTTCTCTCCCTACAAAGGAGTTCTGCAGTCAAACAAAAGGATCTCACGCCGTGCGCAGGGTCAGCGTGCGCGCCGCCAGCCCAAACAGTGCAACCGCATCAGTCCCAGCTTTCGCTGTGAGACTGTCCGGAGTCTTGCCCTGAGCTCTGCCAAAGAGTCGAAGGCCTGAGTCTATGATTTGTTGCACTCTGCCCTATTCGGAGTATAATTGGGTTCCAGGGAATGACTCTGCACATCTCGGTGATTGCCACCGATTCTGGCTGCTCTAGTATGACCAAAGGTGACAACGACTATGCCCCTGACTCACCCCCTGCTCTCTGAAGAACGTCCTGGCATCCTCCGCTTTGGCGGAGCGCGCATGACGCTGCTAGACGTTGAGAGCAGCTTTTGGGGGTTACGTCGCCAACTGGAAGCCCTGGTGGGCCGGCGGCTGACCGATGCCGTGTTGCAGCAGGCCGGGACCAATGGTGGTGCCTCCTTCGCCCGCGCCTTCATTGGTCCGGACGCGGCCGGCGACGCCCAGGCGCTGCGCGATTGTGTGGCCGCCTATCAGGCCGCCGGCTTTGGCCGCTTTGAGATCGAGTTCCTGGAATGGCCCATCGGGCGCGCACTTATTCGCGGTACCGACACCTTTGAGGCCTGGATGATGCGCCAGCATGGCCAGAAAGTGGACGCACCAGCCTGCGCTTACACGTCGGGCGTGCTGGTAGGATTTGTCAACGCGCTCAGTGGCCGTCGAGATGTCGTCTGCGTCAAGCGTGCCTGCCAGGCTCAGGGCGCTGAAGCCTGCCTGTTTGAGCTGCTACCCGCGGATCGGGCGTCTGGCACCCTGATCATCGCCTTCGATCCCGACCCCTTTCTCAGCCACCAACTCAACCTGCTAGAGATCCTCTTCGACCGTATGCCAATGGGCATCGCCATCCTCGACCAGGATCTCGTACTGCGCCGCTGTAACCCCACCTGGGCGGGCTTCATTGACCGCTACACGCCCTCGACCGTCAGCCAGGTGGTGCCTGGGGTTCACTTCTTCGACCTGGCCCCTGGCATCGAGGCTACTGCCAGTCCTGTTTTCGAACGGGTGCTGGCCGGTGAGACGGTGCGCCGGGAGGCACTGCGCCTGGAGAGCGGCAATATCGTCTCCTATTGGAACGCGGTTTTTACTCCCTTGATTGAGGATGGCCAGGTGGTGGGCCTTGTGGATGTGATGACCGACGCCACGGAGCGGGTGTTGGCTTACCAGACACTGGAACAACGGGTGGAGGAGCGCACACATGAGATTGAGCAACGGCGCCAGGTGGCTGAGGGCCTGCGCGACATCCTGACCGTCCTCAACTCCAACCGCCCGCTGAACGAAATCCTGGACTATATCGTGGCCCAGGCGGGCCGACTGCTGGGCACCGATGCTATCGCCATCTACCGCCGGCAGGGCAAAGATGGGCCGCTCAGCGTCCAGGCCGCCCGCGGCCTGCCGGCTGATTATGTGGCGGATGCCAGGATCCCGGTCGGCCAGGGAGCTGTGGGGCAGGCGGCGCTAAAGCGCCAGCCAGTAGCCGTTTCCGATGTGACCGTCGTCTTGCCAAACGGCAATGACCTGATGCCGGCCGCGCCGCAGCACGCTCACCAGGCGTGCCTGGCCGTGCCTCTGATCGTCAAAGATGAAGTCTATGGCGGCATCGTGCTCTACTATCCTGAGCCCCGCGAGTTCTCCGTTGAAGAGATTGCACTGGCCGTCGCCTTCGGCGATCAGGCCGCACTGGCCATCGAGAACGCCCGGCTGCGTGCCCAGGCGGAGCAAGCCGCCGTGGCCGCCGAACGCAGTCGCCTGGCGCGCGACCTGCACGACGCCGTCACCCAGACGCTCTACTCGGCCAGCCTGATCGCCGAGGTACTGCCTCGCCTGTGGAGGCGGAACCCGGATCAAGTGCGGCGCAGCCTGGAGGATCTGCGCCAGTTGACGCGAGGCGCGCTGGCCGAGATGCGCACCCTGTTGCTGGAACTGCGACCGGAGGCTTTGACGAAGGTTCCGTTGGGCGACCTGCTGCGCCAGTTGACGGAAGCGATCACTACCCGGACGGGGATGCCCGTCACGCTGACGGTGGAAGGGGAGGGCTCTCTGCCGTCCGACATGCGGGTCGCTCTGTACCGCATCGCCCAAGAAGCGCTGAACAACGTGGCCAAACACGCCAAGGCCAGCCAGGTGGCGTTGGACCTGCGTTGCCAACCAGAGGAAGTGAAAATGCTCGTCAGCGATGACGGGCGTGGTTTCAACGCGGAGGACATCTCGCCAGAGCACCTGGGGTTAGGCATCATGCGCGAGCGCGCCGAGGCCATTGGCGCCACGCTCAAGGTCGAAAGCCAGATCGGCCACGGCACACAGGTCGTGGTTGTCTGGGGCGGAGACGAATGACGAACATCTCAGCCATTCGCCTTTGGTCCTTCGTTTGACACTGGAAGAAATGGAGAGTCTATGAACGAGTCAGATCCTATTCGCGTATTGGTGGTAGATGACCATGCCATGCTGCGCCGGGGGCTGGTGACCTTCCTGCTGTCCTTCGACGATCTTGAGTTGGTCGGTGAAGCGGCCACCGGCGCAGAAGCTCTGCGTCTGTGCGACCAGGTTCAGCCTGACGTGGTGTTGATGGACCTGGTGATGCCTGAGATGGACGGCTCCACCGCTACGCGGGCCATCCGCCAGCGCCACCCCCAGGTGCAGGTCATCGCTCTGACCAGCTTTCGAGAGGAAGAGTTGGTACAGGGGGCTCTGAAGGCCGGGGCCATCGGCTACCTACTCAAGAACGTCTCGGCCGACGAACTGGCCCAGGCTATCCGGGCGGCTCACGCGGGCCGGCCAACGCTGGCTCCAGAGGCAGCCGAGGCCCTGATCCACGCGGCCACCCATACACCTGCGCTGGGCCAGGATTTGACCCCTCGGGAACGGGAGGTGTTGGTCCTGATGGTCGAGGGGCTGAGAAATGCCGAGATCGCCGAACGGTTAACCGTGAGCCCCTCCACGGTCAAGTTTCATGTCAGTCGGATCCTCTCCAAGCTGGGGGTCTCCAGTCGCACCGAGGCTGTGGCCCTGGCCTTGCAGCATAACCTTTCGACCCTTCAATAAACTGAGGACATCGCAGGCTCAAGATGATGCCCTTGACCCTTCGGTAACCCTTCGACTGTGCTCGGGACAAGACTCGGGACACAGGGGGCTCAGTACACACCTGGTCATCTGACCAGGCAAAAAACTACTCATTTGTCCAGTCCTAAATCTCCCCGGATGGCGGGCGCATCCGGGGAGATTTTGTTGTATACTGAGTACGAAGATGAAGCCATCCGAGCAGGAGAAAGCAAGGACAGCCAATGCGCGTGGAAAAGATCATGACTTGGAACCCCGATACTGTCACTCCTCATGATTCGCTCAGATGGGCCATCATCCTCATGAAGGGAGGTGGCTTCCGCCGACTGCCCGTCGTGGAGAGGCAGCAACTTGTGGGCATCGTCACCGATCGGGACATCCGTCTGGCCACCAACTCACCGGTCATTCTGCGGGAAAAGTGGCACGACGAATACCTTCTGGACAACGTCAAGGTTAGCGCTTGTATGACCCGGGATCCCATCACCGTCACCCCGGACACCAGTGTAGAAGAGGCGGCCAAGTTGATGCGCGACCGAGAGGTGGGCGGTCTGCCGGTGATGGAAGGTGAGAAGCTGGTGGGCATCGTCACGGAGACGGACGTGCTGAACTATTTCATCGAATTGTTGGAAAACGGGGTGGTGTCAGAACTGAGAGGCGAGCAGGCGGGAGATCGTTGCCCAGTGGACGTCGTCTTCGGGCCGGAAGGGGAGACAGATAGCACATGAGCCTTCTTGAAATGACCCGTCAGGAAAAGAGGGAGCACGAAAAATCGGGAGCATATCCACAGGAGCCCGAAGCAGTCACGCTGCGCGACGGCACGATGGTGACAGTCCGACCCATCCGCCCGAACGATGCACTCCGCCTACAGGCGCTCTTTGCCCGGCTCTCACCGAGAAGCATCTTTCTGCGTTTTCTAGCAGTTTGTCGGGGAAAACACTTCATGAGCAAATAGCCTACCGCATATGGTACGCAGTTGCAGAGTACTACTATATACAGTGTAATTGTAGCCCGTAATTCGATTACTCCGACAAACTGCTAGGGTTTCGCAAAGAGTTGCCCTGGGAACTGGCCGAGCGCCTGGCCAATGTGGACTACCAGACGCGGATGGCATTAGTGGCGACGTGCGAGCAATTTGGTGAAGAAGACATCCTCGCTGTCGCGCGCTACGAAGGGAACTTGCCAGGCGAACCTGACTTGGCTGATGTCGCAATTGTCGTCGAAGACCGTTATCAGGGCCGGGGGCTAGGGACGCTCTTGCTGGAGCGACTGGTGGCGTATGCCCGGACGCACGGTATCCGCGTCTTCCGGGCCACGGTTTATCATGACAATGCTCCGATGAAGCGAATCATTCGGCGCAGTGGACTGCCGATCGAGAGTCGTGTGGAATCGGGGGTATGGGAGATCCGGATGAAATTGAAGGAATTAAGACAGAACCTGATCGCTTCACAATGAAGCAGAAGAGGAGGAAGATGCCATGTTTGTACGCGATCGTATGGCTTCGCCAACTGCATCTGCCCCAACTGCGGATATAAGGTGCCGCACCAGGTGGGACAACCCTGTTTTCAACGGCAGTGCCCCAAGTGTGGCATATCGATGATACGCGAGTGAAATGGAGGGCAGGCCCGCCTCCGCGCTGCGGAAAGAGGTGAGCCCGTCCGTTTCAACCAAAGAAGGGAGGTCATTATGGCCACCAGAATTCTTGTTCCGTTAGATGGTTCGCCGCTGGCCGAGCAGGCGCTCCCCTGCGCTATGACACTGGGTCGGGGGCTGGCGGCCGAACTGGTGCTCTTTCGTGCCGTTTCCATCCCGTTGGATGTGTGGGAGTCCTTCGCTGATGCTGGTCTGTTGGAGGCCGACGATCTGATAGAGCGGTTAACCGCGGAGGCCGACGACTACCTCCAGGGAATCGCCGGCCAATTGCAGGAGATCGGCCTGAACGTCCGCCATGTTGTCCAGCGTGGATCAGCAGCGGAAGCCATCGTGGACTATGCTGAGCAGATGGACATGCAGCAGATCGTCATGGCCACCCATGGCTATACCGGCATCAAACATTGGGCGCACGGCAGCGTGGCCGAGCGCGTATTGCAGGCAGCTAGCGTGCCAGTGCTCATGGTGCGCGCAAAAGAAGGTGCATTGAGTGACTTGCGGCAGCCCATGTCCTGCCGGCGCATCCTGGTGCCGCTGGATGGCTCGGATGTGGCCGAGCAGGTCTTGCCACCGGCCACCTTGGTAGCTCAGGCTTTTGGCGCCGAAATGATCCTCTTCCAGGTGTCAATCGTCCATGTTTCCGGATGGAGTACAGGCGAGTGGTTCATGCCATTGGAAGGCGACTTTGAGACAGCCGACCGAGACACCCAGGCTTATCTGGATCGCGCAGCCAGCCGCCTGAAACAGCAGGGGGTCAGCGTGTCCACAGCCACGCGGGTGGGCGCGGTGGCGGAATCCATCATCGAGTACGCTGAAGCCAATCACATCGATCTGATCGCCATGTGCACCCATGGCCGGACGGGCCTGGGGCGGTGGGCCTTGGGCAGCGTCGCCGACCGGGTTCTCCGCGCTGGCAGCGTCCCCATTTTGCTCGTGCGGGCCAGGTGAGGGAGGAACACAAAAGCGATGGAGAAAGGATGACTCAAATGACGCCACAGGAAAAGATGGACTGGTTTTGGGCTACGGGTGTTGTGCCCGGGTCCATATTCGATGACTGGAATGACCAGAAAGCCAAGCGGCCGGGGCAGCGCCGTCGCCAGCGAACCAACTGGCAGCGACTTGTCCTCAAACAGCGAGGAAAGAGACCGTCACGTAACGGAGAGACTACCCGACCCTCTGATAAGTGAGGGTTTCACTACATTGATGGAGCAGAGCAATGCGCGTTTTTCTGGCTGATGACCAGGCGAAGGTGCGCTCGGCGCTGCGGCTGCTGCTGGAGCAGGAGCCGGGGCTGAGCGTGGTAGGCGAGGCGACCGAGGCCGAAGGCTTGCTGGTGCAGGTGCAGAGGATCCAACCAGATCTGGTGCTGCTCGACTGGGAATTGCCGGACCTTCGGGCCACTGACCCTTCGACCCCTTCGACAGGCTCAGGAACCAGCTCAGGGCAGCGTTTGTTGTCTGCCCTGCACTCCCCCGGCTGTCACCTGAAGGTGATCGTCCTCAGTGGACATCTGGAAGCCTGTGAAGAAGCTTTGGCCGCCGGTGCCGATGCCTTTGTCAGCAAGGGAGATCCCCCGGAACGGTTGCTGGCCACGCTACGGACTGTTGGTGTAACGAGCGAAATCTGAGAGAAGAATACATTATTGCCTCTTCGCGGTCTTTGACGAAGAATTGTGTGTCCGGGCAGAGGAAGAGTTGACCAAGGCTGGCGTCCGGGTCATGGCCTCTCACACAGCGAAAGCTCTTTTGGGGAACGGAAAGGTCGCGTACGTTGAACTGGACGACGGCCAGAAACTGGGGGCAGATGCCGTCATCTTGAGCATCGGCGTTCGTCCCAACATGGAACTGGCCCAGAAAGCGGAGCTGGAGATCGGCCCCACCGGATGCATCGCCGTAGACCACACATGGTGACCAGTGACCCGAACATCTTTGCTGCCGGTGACTGTGCCGAGAAGGTATGCTTTTTCACTGGCAAGCCCGCCAGGACATGGCTGGCCTCCGTCGCCACCTCCGAGGCTCGCGTGGCAGCAGCTAATCTCTTTAAGATTCGGCGAGCTCACAAAGGCTCTATCAGCGTTTTCTCCACCAAGATCGGGCATCTGGCTTGCGGGCTGGCCGGGATCGGGGAGAGATGAGCAAGTGACATAACCCAAGAGCCTGTCACTAATCGCCAGGCCGAGGGCAACAATGACACAGTCTCACTAAGGGAGGAAAAATGGTTACAGATAAACAGGTTCTTGATGCCTTGCGTGGGGTGACGCACCCCGAGAACAAGCGTAATCTGGTTGAATTGGGGATGGTCAGAGAGGTAAGCGTCGAGGATAAGAAAGCCACGCTTACACTGGTGTTGCCTTTCATGGACGCCCCGATCAAGGACGACCTGGTGCACGCCGTCGAAGAGAGGGTCACAGGTTTGGACACAGCTCTACAGGTCAAAGTCAATCTGGCCGAGATGAGCCAGCAAGAGCGTGCTGCATTCATGACGGCGTCCGAGGGTGGCCCCAGGCCGGCGCAGTCGGCGAGCAGAGTTGCTCACGTGATAGCCGTGCTGAGCGGGAAGGGCGGCGTGGGCAAGTCGTCGGTGGCAGCGTTGCTGGCGGTGACGCTGAGGCGGCAGGGGAAGCGGGTGGGCGTGCTCGATGCCGACATCACCGGCCCTAGCATTCCCAAGATGTTCGGCCTCCATCAGCCGCCACCCACAGGCCCGATGGGCATCTTGCCGGCGAGGACAGAAACAGGCATTGAGGTGATGTCCATAAATCTGCTGCTTCCCAGCGAGGATGAGGCCGTCGTCTGGCGTGGCCCCCTCATCAGCAAAGTCATCAAGCAGTTCTGGGCAGACGTGGTCTGGGGCGACCTGGATTACCTGATTGTGGACCTGCCCCCCGGCACCTCCGATGCTTCGCTGACAGTGATGCAATCCATCCCTCTCAGCGGGATCGTACTGGTCACCTCACCGCAGGACCTGGCAGGGATGGTGGTGCGCAAGGCGGCTCACATGGCCCAGCGTCTGGGAGCCCCTATCCTGGGGCTGGTGGAGAATATGAGTTACGCCGTCTGCCCCAAGTGTGGCGTACAGATCGAAGTCTTTGGCCCCAGCCAGGCGATGCAGACGGCGACGCAGTTGGGGGTGACGCTCTCAGGGCGCTTGCCTCTGGACCCCGAATTTGCACGCCTCTGCGACGCAGGAAAAGTTGAGAAATACGCTGCGGAATCCTTCGAACCGATTGCCAAGCAAGTGGTAGAGCGTGTGCCACCAGAGAAGACAATGCCTGTTTTTCCAGGCAGGTAGCGCATGAGGACCTCTCTGGATTGTTGCCCTTGTTTCATGCGCCAGGCGCTGGAGGCAGCCCGGATGGCCGGCGCTGACGAGCGGCAGCAACGGGTGGTGCTCAGTACCCACCCCATCCCGCAGAACTACTACCTGACCCATCAGGCACTGGGGACCTGGCAGTCGGACAGGTGGCGCGAACGAATATAACATGTCTTGACAGACAAGGAGACACATCTGGCGTACGATTGACGACAGAAAGGGAGTGAATGATGCGCATTGCAGTTTCAGCAGACGATAGCAATGGCCTGGACAGCGTGGTCAGCCCCCATTTTGGACGTTGTCCCTACTATATCCTGGTCGATCTCGACGGCCAAGAGGTGAAACAGGTCAACGCGGTGGCGAATCCCAACTACGGCCGGCATGCACCCGGGACGGTACCCACGTTCATCCAAAATCAGAGCGCAGATGTCATGCTCGCCGGTGGGATGGGCAGACGGGCCATCGCCTTATTCCAGCAGTACGGCATCCAGGCGGCGACCGGGGCCGCAGGCTCCGTGCGCCACGCTCTGGAGCAGTATCTGGGCGGGGGATTGCAGGGGGCCGAACCGTGCCTCACAAGCCGCGGACACAGCCACGAGGAGGTTCCTGCCGAGGAAGAATATGAGCAAGACGATGCAGGCCGGCTGCGGGAGGAAGCCGAGATGCTGCAGCAGCAGTTGACCGAGGCGATGGATCGCCTGGAGAAACTGACGGCTGGTTGAGATGGCAGTATTGGAGATCGTCACATATCCCGCCCCCATTCTGTTGAGCAAGGCCCAGCCAGTCTCCCGCGTCACCCGGCGGGTGCGGCGACTGGCGCGCGACATGCTGGAGACGATGTATGATGCCCCGGGCGTAGGGCTGGCCGCGCCACAGGTGGGCGTCCGGCAAAGGGTGATCGTCGTGGATGTAGCAGAAGAACCCATCGTGCTGATCAACCCCGATATCACCGCTGCCGAAGGCGAGCAGGTGGGGCTGGAGGGCTGTTTGAGCCTGCCCGATCTGGTGGGTGAGGTACCCCGGGCCGAGTGGGTGGTGGCGAGGGGACTGGATCGCTACGGAAGGCCGCTCACCTTGGAGGGCGAGGGGCTGCTGGCCCGTGCCTTACAGCACGAGGTGGATCACCTGAACGGCATCCTGTTCATCGCCCGCGTCGCAGACCCGACCCTCATCTGGAGGGTGAGCGAGCTGAAGGCGGCGGCTCAGAGAGAAGTCGTTCACATATGAGTCGGGGAGGAACTGAACGGAGATTTAAGTGGTTAACCAGAAAGAGATAGGCGATTTCGACCGCATGGTAGAGGAACTACAGCAACAGATCATCGAGAAGGAGCGGGCGCTTTACTCGGCCACGGTGATTGAGCAAGCCCACAACCCTCGGAATCTAGGTTGCATATCCGGGCCGGATGCCTACGGGTGTGTGCGCGGCTGGTGCGGCGACATGATGGAGATCTATCTGCGGCTGAACGGGAAGAGGATTCAAGAAGCTACGTTCATGAGCGACGGCTGCGGGCCAAGTGTGGCCTGTGGAAGCATGTTGACCGCCATGGTGCAGGGAATGTCGTTGGAAGAAGCGGGTGAGATCAAACCACAAGACCTGCTCGCTGCCCTGGACGGTCTGCCGGAGGAAAGCGTTCACTGCACCGAACTGGCGGTGAGCACGTTACGAGAGGCCATCGCAAACTGGCCTCGTGCCGAAGGTAGGTTGTGAGATGGCGTGAACACAAGGCAAGTGAAAGCGAGCCCACTTCTATGACCGGTGGCTGTGGGCTGCCGGTGGTCTGTAGGAGAATGCTTACCACGACGGCAGCGGGAATGTCGCTGGAAAGTGCGTCAGTTTTGTGCTGGAAGGTGCTTTCTTGTTTGCATATTGACAGAGTCTTGTCGATGCTGGTGCTAATGCTCTAAATCGCTTGCATGGATGGTTCGGTTGCGCAAGATGCGTATTGATAGAATTGGTTGAAAGAACGGTTCGGTATGCCATTGTACGAGTACGAGTGTAAGGCCTGCGGCATGCGATTTGAACGCCGACAGTCTATTACAGACGATCCGGTGAAGACCTGCCCGGAGTGTGGGGGCGAGGTGTATCGCCTGGTCCATACTGTAGGGATCATTTTCAAAGGCAAGGGGTTCTACGTTACCGACAATCCAAAGGCCAGGTCATCCACCCTGATGCCGAGGGCCAGGGAGAAATTGAAGGCATCTAAGGCGAGTGAGACGACTAGAGAGAGTAGAACCGGCACAAACACAGAGATGAAAAGCAGAGTTTCTGGATAGCGTCACCGGTCGCTGTTTTGCGTCTGGCCGAAGGGCTATCTGGTTCCTCACTGCGACGCCGGGAGTGCGCAATGGATACAGCCTATGTGCTCGTGCCTATCTTCTTTGCCATCTCCTTCGTCTTTTCCATGCTGGGCATGGGGGGGTCACAGTTATACATTCCTATTCTGTTCTGGGATGAATCAGTTGCTACGGGAGCAAGTTTAGCATAAAGAGCAAAGAGAGGGAAAATGAAATGACAGAACCCACAAATACCGCCTGGATGGGGCCAGCGGACAGAGGGAGGCGCCCCCCGAGTTTGAACGAGCAGACTGTTGAACGCGCCGGCTGGCTTTCTATCGGCGTCAACGTCTTTCTGACGGCCCTGAACCTGGTCATTGCTGCTACCTCCGGCAGTCTGGCTGTGGCCGCTGAGATGGTGCATAACCTGGTAGACCTTGCAGCATCGGTGGCGGTGTTGGCTGGGCTAAAACTCTCGCAGCGCAAGAGCAAGGATTTTCCTTACGGGCTGTACAAAGTGGAAAACGTCGTCGCCGTCGTCGTGGCACTGCTCATCTTTTTCACCGCCTACGAGATCGCCAGTGAAGCGATTCTCTCTCCGGCGCGGGAGGCGACGGTCAACCCGCTGATGCTGGGCGGCGTCGTGGTGGCCATGATCGTGCCCCTGACCTTCAGTGCCTACGAGATGCGGATCGGGCGGGCGGCCAATTCACCCAGCCTGATGGCCGATGCCCAGGAGTACCGCGCCCACGTCTTTTCATCGGGCGTGGTCTTGTTGGCCCTGATCGGTCAGATAGTGAGCTTGCCGCTGGATCGAATCGCGGCACTGGTCATCGTCGTCCTCATTGCCAGAACTGGCTGGGAGTTGCTGTCCGACGGGATGCGGGTATTGCTGGATGCCTCGCTGGACGCCGAGACGCTGGGCCAGGTGCGGGCTATCCTGGAAGGCGACCCGCAGGTCGTGGACGTCACGGTACTGACGGGGCGCAACGCGGGGCGCTATCGGTTCATCGAGGCCGAGATCGTCTTACGAACCCACGACCTGGATAAGGCCCACGTTGTCGGTGCCCGCCTGGAAGCGGCAATTAGAGAACAGGTGCCCCACGTAGACCGGGTGCTCATCCACTACGAGCCGACGGCCCACACCCATCTTCGCTACGCGGCCCCGCTGGCCGACGCGACGGGCACGCTGAGCGAGCACTTGGGCGAAGCGCCCTACTTTGCCCTGACTACCGTCCGCACTGCCGATGGGACCCTGGAGCACCAAGTAGTGCAGGCCAATCCTTTCGCCGAGGTGCCGAAAGCCAAAGGCATTCGCGTCGCAGAGTGGCTGGTGGCACAAAAGACCGACGTGGTGCTGATGAAAGAATCACTCAAGGGCAAAGGGCCGGAATACGTGTTTGGCAATGCCGGCATTGAGATGCACGTCACGAACGCCGCTACGCTGGAAGCGGCACTGGCGGAGGCGACGGCGAAGGACGTGCGGTGAGACAAAGGAGAAATGACCATGAAAATAGCCATATCTGCAACCGCATCGGACATCAACTCCCCGTTTGATCCTCGATTCGGGCGGGGGGCCAGCTTTGTGTTCGTAGACACCGAGACCGGCAAGTGGGAAACCTACCCCAATACGGCTGTCAGTGCCAGCGGCGGCGCGGGCATCCAGACTGCTCAGTTTGTGGCCAAACACGGTGTGCAGGCCGTCGTCAGTGGTGGTTTTGGCCCCAACGCTTTTGCCACTCTCAACGCTGCTGGAATCAAGATGTTCGTGGCTCGTGATGGAACGGTTCAGGAACTGGTAAAAAAGCTCAAGGCTGGTGAATTGCAGGAGGTGGACGCCGCCAAGCGGACTGTGGGGCTCCGTCATGCCAGAGGGGGAGGGAGATGATCATCGCTGTTGCAAGTGGGAAAGGGGGCACCGGCAAGACGACTGTGGCCGTCAATCTTGCCCTAGCCGCCAATTCCGCCAATTCACTGTTTTTAGACTGCGACGTAGAAGAACCTAATGCTGCTCTCTTTCTTCATCCCACACTGGAGCACCGGAAAGAGGTAGGTATCCTCATCCCGCAGGTGGACGAGGCTAAATGCACTGCCTGTGGCCGCTGCGCCGAGGTGTGCCAGTTCAATGCCATCGCCGTGGTGGGCCAGAAAGTGCTGGTCTTTCCCGAACTCTGTCACGGCTGCGGGAGCTGCACCCTCAACTGCCCGGAAGAGGCCATCACAGAGGTGCTCAACGTGACGGGGGTGCTGGAAAGCGGCCCGGCCGGAGCCATCCAATTCTGGCAGGGCGTCATGGACGTCGGCCAGGCGATGGCCACACCTATCATCCACCAATTGAAGACCCGATCGCTGGAGGTCCAACCACCCGATGGCCTGGCCATCATTGATGTCTCGCCGGGCGCAGCGTGCCCTGTTGTGGAGGCGGTGCATGGGGCCGACTTTTGCCTGATGGTCACAGAGCCGACACCTTTTGGCCTGCATGACCTGCGCATCGCAGTCGAGGTCATCCGCGACGAGCTTCACATCCCGGTGGGCATCGTCGTCAACCGTGAGGGCGTCGGCGATAGCGGCGTGGACGAGTACTGCGCCGCCGAGGGCGTGCCTATTCTGATGCGCATCCCGCTAGATCGGCGCATCGCCGAGGCTCATTCCGAGGGCGTGCCGGTGGTCGAAGCACTGCCTGAATACCGCGCAAAGTTCATCACCCTCTACGGGCGCATTCAGGAGGAGGTGGCAAAATGAAGCAGATTGTCATTCTCAGCGGCAAAGGTGGCACGGGCAAGACCACCGTGGCTGCGGCACTGGTGCATCTGGCTTCTCAAGAAGCATCCATCGTTTTTGCCGACGCCGATGTGGACGCGGCCAACCTGGAACTGGTGCTCGATCCAACGGTTCAGGAGACCCACGATTTCGCCAGCGGCAAGTTGGCTGTGGTGGACCCCGAACTGTGCACGAGTTGCGGCATCTGCGCCCAGGTCTGCCGTTACAACGCCATCTCGTCCACGCCGGGTGAGTCTCATTACGTGGTGGACCCCATCGCTTGCGAGGGCTGCGCGGCATGTTTCTACCAATGCCCAGAGGACGCCATTCGGCTGGAAGTGCCGGTGGCCGGGCAGTGGCTCCGCTCTGATACCCGCTTTGGGCCGCTGTTCCACGCTCGCCTCTTTGCCGGGCAGGAAAACTCGGGCAAACTGGTGACGACCGTCAAGCAACAAGGGCGCCTGCGGGCGGCGGACGAGGAGCGCGAGTTTCTCATCGTGGATGGGCCGCCGGGCATTGGCTGTCCGGTCATCTCGGCCAGCGCGGGAGCCGACCTGGCGCTGCTGGTCGTCGAGCCGACGGTCTCCGGCGTGCACGACTTGGAGCGGGCGCTGGCCACGACGAATCATTTCCGCATACCGTCGCTGGTGGTCATCAACAAGGCCGACATCAACCCCAAGCGGGCTGACGAGATCGCTGCCTTCTGCCAAGAACAAGGCATCGAGGTAGTGAGCCGAATTCTCTACGATGACGTCGTCACCGAGGCGATGGTGCAGGGCTTGCCCGTCACAGCTTTCGAAGACGGCGCGGTGACCGCTGAGTTGGAGCACGTCTGGCGGCACGTGCGCGATTGGCTGGCGCGCTGATCGGCCCATGAAGACTTTTCTAGACTGTTATCCCTGTTTCGTGCGCCAGGCGCTGGATGCAGCCCGCATGGCCGGCGCCGACGAAGCGCAGCAAAAAGCGGTGCTCGACCGTGTGCTCGACGCATTGAAGCAAATAGGGCCATCGAGCACGCCGCCAGAGATGGGCGACCAGATCCACCGCATCGTGCGCCAGGAGACCGGCAATGACGATCCGTACCGGGCGGCCAGGGAGGCATGCACCCGCCAGGCGCTGGCCTTCTACCCTCGGCTGAAAGCGCTTGTGGCGGAGGCGGACGACCCACCGGAGACAGCTCTGCGGTTGAGCATCGCCGGTAACATCATCGACCTGGCTCCAAAACAAGATTGCGATCTGTGGGAAAATGTCCCACATCGTCATGTCCACGCATGGGCGCGGTGGCCTGACCCGCTGGACCTTTGGCAGCTTCGCCGACAAGGTAGCCCGTCACAGCCTGAGGCTATGGCCAAGGCGGTGGGATGCCCTGGCACCGATCAGCATAGCACATCAGCCCGCCGGGGTCGATCCTGTCGGTAGGCTTTGTTGTATTGCAAGGGCTGGTCAGTTCTCCCGGGCAGCAGCAGGGACGATCAGGACATGAACACGACGCTAGCGACTCGGAGTAGTGACGGCGACTGGAGGGGGGAAAATGTACCGGCGTATATTGGCTTTTGACTTTGATGGCACCCTGGCCGAGAACGGAATTGTGCCGCCAGCGCTGCAGACGGCGCTGGAGCAATTACGCGCGGCCGGCTATGTCCTTTTCATGGTCACCGGACGGCGGTTTAGGAGTGCTGAGCTGGGGCCATTGAGAGGTGTCTTTGCCGGGATCGTGTGGGAAAATGGCGCGGTGCTCCATCACACTGCCACTGACGAAGTCTACCTGCCCTTTGGCCAGATAGACCCGCGCCTGGTGGAGGCGCTAAAGACGGCGGGGGTGCCCCTGGAGCACGGGCGGGCGATCGTTTTTACCCACGCACCTCACGGTGAAGATGCTTGTCACGTGCTCAACGAGTGGGGCGGCGACGCCGTGATCGTGCACGACAAGAGCGCGGTGAGGGTCCTGCCTTCAGGCGCGGCCAAGGGCGCCGGCCTGGAGCGGCTGCTGGGGCTGTGTGGTCTCTCCCCCCGCAACCTGGTCAGCTTTAGCGATGGAGAGAGTGATCTGTCGCTGCTGCAATTGGGGGAGATTGGCGTGGCCGTAGCCGACGCCGTGCCCTGCCTGAGAGAAGTGGCCGACCTGGTGACGACCCAGCCCGGCCCGGCGGGGGTGCTGGAAGCGTTGGAAGCCTATTGGCTGAGCGAGGGTCCACTTGACATGTCCCTCGTCCGCCGGCGCGAACGCCTGATTCCGCTGGGCGAAGACGGGACTGGTGACTCGGTTTCCATGCTGGCCGCTGCTCTGACCGACGGAAACCTGGGCGTATTTGGTGATTCGGGCAGTGGCAAATCGTGGGTGGCCGGGTTGCTGGCCGAAGGGATGCATCACGCTGGCTACCAGATCCTCCTGATAGACCCCGAGGGAGATTTCAGAGGGATGCGCGCCCTACCGGGTATGGTGGCCCTCGAAGGGGATCGGAGAACACTTCCCTCGCCGGCGCTGGTCGCCGCGTTGCTGGAGATGGCGACCGTTTCGGTCGTACTGGACCTGTGCTCATACCCCGTAGCCCGCCGTGACGGCTACGTGGCCGATTTGCTGCGCGTACTGCGCCCCCTGAAGGATCTCAAGTTCCGGCCCCACTGGATCGTGCTGGAGGAAGCCCAGCACTTTCTGCCGCCCAGCGGCAACGCGGTTTCCGCCGCGCTGTTGCCCATGCTGGCCGGCCGTGGATGGGCGTTCGTCTCGTATTGTCCGGACCGGCTGGCCAAACAGGTGTTGACGGAGCTAGACCATTGCATCCTCACCCGCCTGAGCCAACCGGAGGCCGTGCAGACAGTACGCCAGATGCTCCACCACGTCCCAGAAGTTTCCCTGGCTGACATCCCCCAGGGACACGCCTGGCTGGGCGGCCAGCGCGTGGCGCGCCTGCGCCCCAACGCCCGGCGGGTGCCGCACATCCGGCACCTGTATAAATATCTGGACACGCCCCTGCCAGAAGACAAACGTTTCTATTTTCGCGACGAACAGGGTTTCCTCGGCCTGGAAGCTGCCAGTCTGTTCGAGTTCTTGCAGTGCCTCCGCAACCTGCCGATTGAGAGCCTGGCCTATCACCAGGCGCTGGGCGATTTCGCCGCGTGGGTGGATGACGTGTTGGGCGATCGGGTGCTGGCTGACCACCTGCGCAAACTCGGCCAACGGTCATTAGAGGGGGAAGGGCTGCGCCAGGCGCTGCTGCAGCGCGTGACGGAACACTACGAGGAGTTACACGCATCGCGTTGACTTTTGCGCTCCGCCCTGTTCGGAGTATAATCGGATTCTGGGGAATGACTCTATGCACATCTCAGTGATCGCGACCGATTTCGACGGTACCATCTCCCAAGGTGACCAACTGGCCCCTGAGGCCGGTCGTGTGTTGCGTCGCTGGCGTGAGGAGGGACAGTTCACGGTGCTGGTGTCGGGCCGCCCCTTTGAGTTCTTGCACGATCTCCAGGAGCGTGAGCAGGCGTTTGATTTGATCGTGGCGGAGAATGGCGCGGTTTTGTATGACCCGCGCACCGACGAAATGCGGCTGCCCTTTGGCGAAGTGCCGGAAGATCTGTTAGATACCCTGGCCAAAGTGGGTGTCCCGCTGTGGCGAGGCGTCGCCATCGCCGGCACAACGACGCGCTACGATGACGCGATATGGGTCGCCAGCCGGGAACTCGGCCTGGCGGTCCACGTTGAAACGAACCGCAACGAAGTGATGTTGCTGCCACCCGGAGCCAGCAAAGGCGCAGGACTGCTCCATTTACTCCAGAGCCAGGGGCTTTCGCCCCATAACTTGCTGGCCTTTGGCGATGCCGAGAACGATCATAGCCTACTGCAGGTGGCCGAGGTCAAAGTGGCCGTTGCCAACGCCGTCGAGGGCCTCAAAGCGATCGCGGATCACGTCACACCGGAATCCGGACCGGCCGGTGTGACGACCTTCATCGAGCGCTATCTGCTGGACGGAAGACCCTTCGACTTCCCGGTGCGTGGCGCGCATCACTTTGGCCTGGGCACGGCAGCCGAAATTAGCCTGAATGCCCACGATCTGGTAGACCGTAACATCTTGATCGCCGGCGGGAGCGGTTACAGCAAATCCTGGCTGGCCAGTCGACTGGCCGATGGGTTAATTGACGGCGGCTACCAACTGCTGGGGCTGGACCCGGTGGGTGATCTGCTTGCCCTGAGTCGCCACGCGACCTGTTTGTGCCTGGGGTGGGAAGAGATACCGCCCATCAGCCTGACCGTGCAGTTGTTGGCCGAGACCGACTTGAGCCTGGTGTTGGACCTGTCTCACCTGCCCACGCCAGAGGAGCAGGTGCTCTACACAACCGGGCTGCTGCGGCGCATGTTAGAGGTGCACCGCCGATTCGGCAAGCCCCATTGGCTCCTGATAGACGAGGCGCAAGACCTGCTCGGCGGCCAGGGCAACCCGGCGCGGTTGCCGCTACTGCAAGACTCAAAGGTGCCCGGCCTGTGCCTGGTGGCCTGGCAGCCCAGCCGCCTGGAGGGGGGTCTGCTTGATCGGCTGGATGGCTTTTTGTTGACCCGGCACCGTCTGAGCCGCGAGGTGGAGTGCCTGAGCCGTTTGTTGGCCGGGCGGGGGCTCGACGTGAGCGAGTTGGCCGAGCACCTGGGTAGCCTGGGCGAGGGTCAAGCCCTGGTGTGGGGATTGATGCCCTCACCGGCCGATGCATTGACGCCGCTGAGACTTGGAACTGGGCCGCGCATCTTTCCCCGGATGCACCATCTGCACCAATACCTGGAGGAAAGAGTCGCCCCAGCCCAGCAATTCTACTTCCACGACCAAACGGGGCACACCGTGCCGGCCGGCAACCTGAGTGAGCTGATCGACCGAATGCGCACCCTGGATCTGGCCGTGCTGGCCTTTCATTTCCAGCGCGGGGATTACGGCCGGTGGATCCGAGACGTGCTGCATGACGAGACCCTGGCCCGATGGATGGATCGATTGCAGACCACAGACCTGTCCGGCGAGGCGCTGCTCCTGGCCTTGCTAGATGCCCTCGAGCAACGCCATCGCGTGCTGGAGCGACTGATCTAACTCCGTCTACCCATTGCTGCCGGTCAAGCCTAGACCTGGCAGTCAGAGCGGTCTGCCCCCTATCCAGCAGGAACCGTCCTGCTGTTCTGAATCTCGCTTCAGGGTAAAGGGAGAGACAACCATGCATTCTGCACTAACCCTGGGCAAGATCCTGGGCATCCCTATCAGGGTGCACTCCAGTCGGTTCCTGGTTGCCGCTCTGATCACCTGGTCTCTGGCCAGTGGCTACTTTCCCCAGGAGTACCCCAGTTGGGCCACGGCAACCTACTGGTCCGTCGGGCTGATCACCGCTATCCTGTTTTTCGCCTCGGTGCTGATCCACGAACTGGGCCACTCGGTGGTTGCCCTGCGCCAGGGGGTGCCCGTGCGGAGCATCACGCTGTTCATCTTTGGCGGTGTGGCCCAGATCGGTCGTGAGCCGCCGACGGCCAGAGCCGAGTTTCGCATCGCCATCGCCGGACCGCTGACCAGCCTGGGCCTGGTTGGCGTCTTTAGCCTGCCGCAACTGGCGGTCGCCTTCAACCCCATATTGGCAGCGCCAGTCACGTGCCTGGGCCGGATCAACCTGATGTTGGCCCTATTTAACCTGATCCCTGGCTTTCCGCTGGACGGCGGGCGAGTGCTGCAGGCGGTTCTCTAGGGGCTGGGCGGCAGCTTTCGCCAGGCGACGCGCTAGGCGAGCGCCATCGGTCAGGGTGTGGCTTTTCTGTTTATCCTCCTTGGGGTGCGGCAGATGTTCTTGGGCGGTTTCCTGAATGGGCTGTGGATCGCCTTTAGCGGCTGGTTCCTGAACAACGCTGCTGAATCCAGCTATCGGCAGGTCCTCCTGCGGGATCGGCTGGTTGGGGTCATAGCCCGTGACGTGATGGACCAGGAGTGTCCCACCGTGTCCAGGGACCTGCTATTGGATCGGTTGGTGGACGATCATATCCTGAATACCGGCCGGCGCTACTTCTTCGTCACCAACGATGGAGAGCTGCAGGGCTTGATCATCCTGCACAACGTCAAGAGGACGCCTCGGGAACGGTGGAATGTCGTCACAGTCCATGAGGTCATGACGCCGGTGGATGCGCTCTTTTGGGCACGGCCCGACGAGGACATGTGGGCTTTGCTCCAGAGAATAGACGAAGCCGATGTGAACCAGGTACCAGTATTGGACGGTAGGCGCCCGGTGGTCATGATCAGCCGAGAGCATCTGCTTCGTCAGGTTCGTATCCGCAGTGAGCTGGGGATATGAGATTCTTGGTTTGCGCTTGTTCGAGAAGGGAATGGAGACGTGGAGAAGCAAACCTCTGTTGGGAGGGCTAGATTGTTTCATGTAGCCTCTGACGAGGAGATCAAAAGCGGACGAGTGGCTGACGTCTACTTTCGGCGCACGATGGACATCCTGGCGGCCAAAGGGGTGGATAAACACGTCGTCGGCGAGGTGCGAGGCAGAGCGCTCCCCCGCGACTGGCCGTGGGCGGTCCTGGGCGGCGTCGAGGAGTGTGCTCACCTGTTCGCCGGACTGGATTGTACTGTCCACTGCCTGGACGAGAGAACCCTGTTCCGGGCTGGCGACCTGGTCATGGTCGTTGAGGGAAGCTATACTGCCTTTGGTCTGCATGAGACCGCTTTCCTCGGTTTCCTGTGCCAGGCTTCCGGTATCGCAACCGGTGCGGCGCGTTGCCGCATCGCCGCCGGGGATCGGGTGCTCCTCAGCTTTGGAGTGCGGCGGCGTCTCGGCCATGGCCGGGGCCGATCTGATCGGCGTCGAGCCGACGGGCACCGTGCCCCACGCCCTCGTTCTGGTCATGGGGGATACGGTGGCGGCCACCCGCGCCTTTCACGAGGTGGTAGCGCCCCACGTGCGGCGCATCTCGCTCATAGACACCTTCCACGACGAAAAGTTCGAGACGTCGCGAGTGGCCGAAGCGATGGGTGAGGCGCTCTTTGGTGTGTGGCTGGACACACCTGGCTCAAGCCGGGGCGATTTTTTGGAGATCCTGCGCAAAGTGCGCTGGGAGCTAGACTTGAGAGGTTTCAAAGAGATCCGGCTGGTCGTTAGCGGCGGGATTGACGAGACCCAGATTCGGCACCTGAACCCGGTGGCGGATGGCTACGGCGTGGGCACGTCTATCTCCAACGCCCCGACGGTTGACTTTGCCTTCGACATTGTCGAGATAGAGGGCCAGCCGATGGCCAAGCGGGGCAAACGGTCGGCTGCCAAGCAGTTGTGGCGGTGTCCGGCTTGTGGCGAGTCGCAGGTGACGCCTTGCCACGTAGAGAAGGTGACATGTGCGTGCGGCCAGGCGATGAGGCCGCTGCTCAAGCCGCTCATAAGAAGGGCGAGATCGTCCGCGATCTGCCCCCTGCTCAGGCCATCCGCCAGCACGTCCTGACCCAACTGGCGACGCTGGAGCCTCCTCTTGAGGCTTGAGAGATGCATTCTTCAGCACCACCTTTCAACAAGACTTGGACGGTGAACTGTACGGTTCGGGCTGTCGAACCGCTGAGGGCGCTGCCTGGTCATCTGACCAGGCGAAAAACCATTCGTTTGTCCAGTCCTAAATCTCCCCGGATGGCGGGCGCATCCGGGGAGATTCTGTTGTATACTGGAATATAGCGATAGAGAGCCGAAGAAAACGGTGTTAGCCTCGAGCCCTTGGCATCAAAGGAAGCAGGTAAATGAAAGAGGCCATACTCTACGAAAAGTTCACGGACAGTCGCGTGCGTTGCCATCTGTGCGCGCATCGTTGCGCGATTGTGGATGGCAAGAAAGGGCTCTGCCGCGTTCGCGAGAATCGAGGCGGGACGCTCTACACGCTGGTCTATGGGCGCACCATCGCCCGGCACGTGGACCCGGTGGAAAAGAAGCCGCTATTTCACTTCTATCCCGGCTCGACCGCCTACTCCATTGCCACACCAGGCTGCAACTTTCACTGCCGCTGGTGCCAGAATTGGAACATCTCGCAGATGCCGCGCGAAGAGCACCTGGTCGCCGGCCGGGAAGCACCCCCCGAGCTGGTCGTTGCTGCTGCACAGCAGGCCGGCTGCCGAAGCATGGCTTACACCTATACCGAACCGACTGTCTTTTTCGAGTACGCCTACGACACGGGCCGCCTGGCTCATGATGCCGGCCTGGCCAATGTCTACGTAACGAACGGCTACATGACGGCTGAGATGCTGGAGACCTTCCATCCCTATCTGGACGCAGCCAACGTGGACCTAAAAGCCTTCTGCGACGAAACCTACCGGCGGTACGTCGGCGCCCGGCTGCAGCCGGTGCTGGACAGCCTCAAACGAATGAAAGCCCTGGGCATCTGGCTGGAGGTGACCACCCTCGTCATCCCCGGCATCAACGACGACCCGGCAGAGCTCCGGGACGCGGCGCAATTCGTAGCCCATGAGCTGGGCACGGACACGCCTTGGCACATCAGCCGCTTCTTTCCGGCTTACAAGATGATGGACGTGCCGCCCACGCCGGTGGCGACACTGCGTCAGGCGCGGGAGATCGGCCTGGAGACAGGACTGCACCATGTCTATGTGGGCAACGTGCTGGGCGAGGAGAACACCTTCTGCCATCACTGCGGTCGGCTATTGATCCGGCGCGCTGGCTACCGGATTCTAGAGAACCACGTCCAGCCAGACGGACGGTGTCCCGATTGCGGCACGCCGTTGGTCGGGGTGGGGATGGCGGGCGGCAAGGATGGAGTTGACTATGAGCGTTGATTCGATTGGGGCGAGAGTGAGGCACATTCTGGACACCCTCCCACCGGGTGTCACCCTGGTCGCCGCTGCCAAATCACGCACAGCAGAAGAGGTGAAGGCAGCCATCCGCGCCGGGGTCACCTGCGTGGGACACAACTATATCCAGGAAGCGGAACGAATGATCGGGATCGTCGGCGCCCAAGTCCGATGGCACATGATCGGCCACCTGCAGCGAAACAAAGCGAAGAGAGCCGTGCAACTCTTTGACATGATCGAGACGGTGGATTCGTGGCGCCTGGCTGTGGTCATTGACCGGCACTGTGCGGCCATCGGCAAAGTTATGCCTGTCCTGGTGGAGATCAACAGCGGGCGGGAGGCCAGCAAGACCGGTGTGCTGCCGGAGGACGCTGACGGCCTGGTACGGCACCTGAGCGAGTTGCCACACATCCACGTGCAAGGGTTGATGACGATGGGGCCGCGCTTTGGCGACCCAAAAGAAGCGCGGCCTTACTTTCAGGCAACGCGGGCGGCATTTGAGCGGCTGGCGGCCTTGAACTTGCCCAACATGACGATGCACTACCTCTCCATGGGCATGAGCAACAGCTACCGGGTGGCTATCGAGGAGGGCGCCAACGTTGTCCGCATCGGCACCGAGATATTCGGTGGCCGGCCGGAGATAAGGTAGGGGCTTGTACTCTCCAGGGACCGTTTGGAGCGGCCCCCGACAACATCCAACCGCAGTCTAGAGGGATACCGATATCGTTGAAGAACAGCGGCGGAACTGATGTTAACAAACGCGTTCAGAGCTCTGATCTCGGTCAGTTCTTGGGCATGCATGGTGACCGGGAGGAGGTGACGTAAGGAATGATCGAGGCTTTCTTTGAACCGACCTCGGTGGCCGTGATCGGTGCTTCGCCCAATCGGGTCAAGCTGGGCCATGCTGTGCTGAAGAATCTGGTGGAAGGCGGCTACGCCCAGCGGGGGAAAGTCTATCCAATCAATCCCAAGGCGAAGAAGATTCTTGATTATCCGGCTTATCCCTCCGTGTTGGATGTCCCTGATCCTATCGAGCTAGCCGTGATCGTGATCCCCTATCCGTGCGTGCCAGCAGTGTTGCGCACCTGTGGGCAGAAGGGGATCCCAGCAGCGATCGTGATCAGCGCTGGCTTCCGTGAAGCTGGTATGGAGGGCCTGGAGCGCGAGCGCGAGTTGATCGCCATCGCCCGCGAATACAACATCCGGCTGATCGGCCCGAACTGTCTGGGGGTGATTGACACTTTCACGCCGCTCAACGCTTCGTTCGCGGCCGGCTCACCGCCCGGTGGCCCCATGGCCTTTATGTCGCAGTCGGGCGCACTGGGCGCGGCCATCCTCGATTGGGCGCAGGCTGGCCGTTTGGGTCTGTCCAAGTTCGTCAGCCTGGGCAACAAGGCCGACGTTGACGAGATCGACCTGCTCCGGGCCTGGGCCAAGGACCGGCATACGCGCGTGATCCTGGCCTACATCGAGGAACTGTCCGACGGCCAGGAGTTTATCCGTGCAGCCCGTGAGGTCGCTCGGCTGAAGCCTGTCGTTGCCATCAAGTCCGGCGTGACACCATCCGGCGCGCGCGCCGTGTCGTCGCACACCGGCTCGTTGGCCGGGTCCGAACAGGCCTACCAGGCCGCCTTTCGACAGGCGGGCGTGTTGCGGGCCGACTCGATGGAATCGCTCTTTGACGCGGCGCTTGCCTTCGGCTGCCAGCCGCTGCTGCAAGGGGACCGGATCGCGATTGTCACCAACGCCGGCGGGCCGGGGATTCTGGCGACGGACGCGCTGGAACGAGCCGGGTTGACGATAGCGCGATTCGAGCTCGAGACCATCAAGGCCCTGATGCAACACCTACCCGATGCCGCCAGCGCGGCCAACCCGGTTGACGTGCTTGGCGACGCCTCGTCCAACCGCTACCGCTCTGCCCTCAAAACCGTGGCCGCCGATCCGAACGTGGATGGTCTGCTGGTCGTGTTGACCCCCCAGGCGGTGACGGACATCGAAGCAATGGCTAAAAGCGTGAGCGACATCGCGGATCAGACGCAGAAGCCAATACTGGCCTGCTTCATGGGCGAGGCGCGGGTGAAAGCCGGGCTCGATATTCTGGCAGCGCACGGCGTCCCGAACTATCCTTTCCCCGAGCGTGCCGCCCGCGTCTTCCGGGCGATGGCTGATTACTGGGACATTCGCGCCCGACCCATCCCCGAGTTCGTCGAGTTCGAGGCCGATCGAGCGGCGACCAGGGCCGTGTTTGACCAGGCGCGCGCCGAGGGACGGGTGACGATCGGCGATGCGGAGGCGCGGACGATCCTGGAGGCCTACGGACTCTGCATCCCCAAGTCGGAACTGGCGGACACGCCCGAGCGTGCGATTGAGATAGCCCGGCGGATCGGCTACCCGGTCGTCCTCAAGATCGCTTCGCCAGACATCCTGCACAAGACCGACGTGGGTGGGGTGAAGCTCGGGCTGCGCAACGCGGAAGACGTGCGGGATGCGTTCGAGTTGATGACCTACCGGGCGCAGCGCTATCTCCCCGAAGCGCGCCTGTGGGGTTGTCTGATACAGGAGATGGTTCCTCCAGGTGGCCTGGAAGTGCTGGTGGGAATGAACCGGGATCCCCAGTTCGGGCCGTTGGTCACCTTCGGCCTGGGCGGCATCTACGTCGAAATGCTAAAGGACGTGACGTTTCGTATCGCCCCCTTCTCATCGCAAGAGGCCGAAGCGATGCTGGGCGAGATCCGCACACATGCTCTTTTGGACGGCGTGCGCGGACAGCCCCCGGCCGACAAAGCCGCCATTGTTGATGCGCTGCTGCGGGTCGGGCAGCTCGTTCAGGACTTTCCCGAGATCGTCGAACTCGACATTAACCCCCTTGTCGTCTATCCCCAGGGGCAGGGTGCCATCGCGATTGATATGCGATTGGTGCTGACGAAGAAACCAGGAAAAGGAGAGCTTTCATGAAATCGTTGTACGTGACCTCAGTTGAACGTCACTCAGGCAAGACCGCCACTTGCCTGGCGCTGGGCAAACGCTTCCAGGCCGACGGGTACCGCGTGGGCTATCTCAAGCCGCTCAGCCTGCAACCCTGGCGAGTGGCAGGCAGGGTGGCCGACGAGGACGCCGCCTTTGCCAAAGAGGTGCTGGGGCTGGCGGCGGAACCCTGGGATCTCTCGCCCGTGGTGGTGACTCCCGAATTTCTGCGAGCGCGCCTGAGCGGCGAGATGAAAACGGACCTGTTACAGAAAGTGCAAACGGCGTGCAAAGCAGCGCGCGCTGGCCAAGACGTGCTGTTGCTTGAAGGCGGTGGGAGTCTGCGGGAAGGGTACGCAGTCGGTTTGCCGACGCCGGCCGTCGCGGCCAGGTGCAGCGGCGACGTGCTCGCGATCGTCAAGTATCGGGATGAGGTGCGCGTGCTGGACGACGCACTCACGGCCCGCACCCGGCTGGGCGAGAAGTTGTGTGGCATTATTATCAACCGGGTGCCGGCTGACGCGGCTGCCTTTGTGTCCGATGTGGCCGTACCCTACCTCGAAAGGCAAAGCATTGCTGTACTGGGCGTGCTCCCCGAGGTGCGCAGCCTGGAGGCAATGATGGTGGCGGAACTCGTTGAGGTGCTTGAGGCCGAAGTGCTGACGGAGCATTATAGCCCGGAGGAGCTGGTCGAAACGCTCACCGTGGGTGCGATGACGGCCGAAACCGTCCTCAGCCGTTTCCGCAAACAGACCAACAAAGCTGTGATCACCGGCGGCGACCGGATTGACATTCAGTTGGCCGCGCTGGAGACCTCCACAACCTGCCTGATCCTGACGGGTAACCTGCGCCCTAGTCCTCTAATCGTCAAGCAGGCCAACGAGTTCGGCGTCGCCGTACTCCTGGTGCGCACAAACACCTTAGAGACGGTCGAGGCGATTGAGCGCGTTTTCGGCAAGACCCGATTGGGGCAACCTGCCAAGCTGCAGCAGTTCCAGAAGCTGCTGGCCGAGCATGTCGACCTGGGCCGTCTGTACAAGGCGCTCGACCTGGAATGGCGAACTGCACAGCATCATGATCACCAGGGGACAGGGGCTTTGCCGCACACGCCGTCGGCATAGATGTCATCGCCAGGAATGTCTACGATGCCATCGGTCTTGGGATGCCTGTCACTGCGGTGTCTGCTGTGGTCAAAGTCTTCAGTTCGGTATAGTCGCTGGGGAGGTTAACGACATGATTGCTTTCGGTCCGGTCCCATCCAGGCGTTTAGGGCGGAGCCTGGGGATTAACAACATCCCGCCCAAGGTGTGTACCTACTCTTGCGTGTATTGCCAGTTGGGGCGTACCATCAAGATGCAGGTTAAGCGCCGTGCGTTCTACCAGCCAGAGGAGATCTTGCAGAACGTCCAGGACAAGGTCGAAAGGGCAAAAGAGGTCGGGGAGCCCATTGACTACCTCACCTTCGTGCCCGATGGGGAACCTACGCTGGACGTCAATCTCGACCGTGAGATCGAGCTCTTGAGGCCGTTGGGCATTAAAATCGCCGTCATCACCAACGCCTCCCTCATCTGGCACGAGGACGTGAGGGAGGACCTGATGAGAGCCGATTGGGTCTCTCTAAAAATGGATTCCGTGCGACAAGAGGTCTGGCGCAGGATCAACCGGCCCCACGGCTCTCTGCAACTGACCTCGATCCTCGATGGAGCACTCGAGTTTGCGCAGGCCTTCAAGGGGGACCTGGTAACGGAGACGATGCTCGTAGAGGGCGTCAACGATGGCGAGGACCACATCAGGGAGATTGCCGGCTTTTTGGCCCGCCTGCGGCCTGTCAGGGCCTATCTCTCGATCCCCACGAGGCCGCCTGCGGAGGAGTGGGTGCACCCTCCCGCTGAGCAAGTCATCAATCGGGCCTATCAGATCCTCAGCAAGAAAGCGGATCAGGTGGAATATCTGATCGGCTACGAGGGCAATGCCTTCGCTTCTACTGGCAACGCCGAGGAAGACCTGTTGAGCATCACCGCCGTGCATCCCATGCGGGAGGAGGCTGTGAGCAAGTTCCTGGCGCGGGCGGGGGCCGATTGGTCTGTTGTGCATAAGCTGATCTGCGAAGATCGCCTCATTGAGATAGAATATGAGGGGACAAGGTTCTATTTGAGGAGGCTGCACTGAGAGGCCATAGGCAGATGCGCGAAACCCCACGTCGTTGGTCGTATTACTAGATCGGAAGATCTCCAAGTGAGCGTAGGATAGTGACGGAGGGAAGATGAACCTAACATCAGAATTGGAAATACTCGGGCGATTGATGTTGGCTGCATTCCTTGGCTTCTCGATCGGGCTGGAGAGAGAATTGGCTGGTCAGCCGGCAGGCGAACGCACACACGCTCTTACTTCCTTGGGTGCGGCGACTTTTGCCTTGCTCTCTGTCAATGCTTTCCCTGGCTCTGATCCAGCTCGAGTGGTTGCTGGAGTGGTAACAGGGCTGGGCTTCCTGGGAGCAGGAATGATCCTCCAGGGGAGAGGGCATGAAGTGCATGGACTGACCACCGCAGCGGGTATCTGGGCAGTGGGAGGCGTGGGTCTGGCAATCGGAGCGGGGATGTACCTGCTGGGGATAGTTTCAGCAGTGCTTGTAGGGTTCATCCTTGCATCGGAAAGGGTGTTAAAGACCCACAAGAGAATGGCTCGCTGGAGGCTCAAGTCAGCAATGAATGACCCAGCAGAACTATCAAGCATTGATGACTCTGGTGGCAAAGGAACAGTTCCAGACAGAGTTGATTAACCGGGAGGTTGATATGTATGACACCATATTGGTCCCGTTGGATGGATCGAAGCGAGCGGAGGCGATACTGCGTCACGTGGAGGAACTGGCCCAGCGTTTCGATGCCAGAGTGATCTTCCTACAAGTCGTCGAGCCAGTTCCCCTTCTTGTGGGTCTTCGGGGAGCTGAAGTAGCGCTGGAGCAGCTGGAAATGGGGCGGCGGACGAAGGAAGCAGAATCCTATCTGGCTGGCCGACAGGGAGAGTTCCGCGAGAAAGGCATAGAGGCCCAGACGCGCATCGTCTATGGCCCTGTCGTGGAGGCAATCATAAACGCTGCCGAACGCGAAGGTGCGGATCTCATTGCCATAGCCAGTCACGGCCGGAGCGGCTTATCCCGGGTGTTTTATGGAAGTGTGGCGGCCGGCGTGCTGCACCGTGTAGACCGGTCTCTACTGCTCATACGATCGTGAGGTGACAGGTGAGAGAAGCTGTGCTCACGGAGATACCTTTGAGTTACATCCGTGAGCCGTCGGTTACGTCGCCCGCGTGGCCAAGTTCAGAGATCCGCCCCTCGTCTTAGTCTGAAGCGTGATGGGGTACGGGGTCACATGTACTGTCGGCATGGGCAGGACAGTAAGTAACCCTTTTTTGCGCGGCGCGCGGCGGGGGTGAATGTCCTGGTTTGCTTTTGAGGCACGGATGCGAAACCGGAGTGTGGAATGGGGTCTTGGAAAACGTCGCCCACTGCCGAACTTGAAGGAGGTAACGATGACAGACATACCTTTAAATGCTGATGTTGAATGCGCCGACGGTTCCGTCGGCAAGTCCACCTACGTGATCATCAACCCCACAACCCAGCAGATGACGCACTTGGTGGTGAAGGAAAAGGGATTCCATCACACTGAGCGTGTGGTACCTGTTGACTGGGTCGTGGAAACCACCCACGACTTGATCCGTCTGCGCTGCACCAAGGACGAACTGGCAAAGATGGAGCCCTTCATCGAAACTCATTACATCCTAGAAGAGCGCCCTCGTTACGACGACGTTCGACATAACGCATATCTGATGTTGCCCTACGTCGTTGGGAAGACTGAGGCCACATTGACACCGGTGGAATACGAGCGCATTCCACCAGGCGAATTGGCCGTGCACCGGGGTGCCCACGTGGAAGCCACCGACGGGCACGTGGGTCGGGTAGACGAGTTCCTGGTGGATCAGGCAACTGGGCACATCACCCATCTGGTGCTGTGGGAAGGACATCTGTGGGGCCAAAAGGAAGTGATCATTCCCGTTTCGGAGATCCACCACATTGAAGAAGACACGGTCTACCTGAAACTCGACAGGCACGCCATTGAGTCGTTGCCTGCGGTCCCAGTGAGGCGGCGATGAGGAGTCATCACGTTTGAAATCTGTGAACATGTGCGTCAAGAAGTCGAGAGCTACCTGAAAGCCCGGGAAGCTGAACTAAGACAGCAAGGACTTGATGTGCGAATCCTGCTGCCTGACCCTCCGCCAGCTGAGAGCATCATCGACGCTGCCATAGCCGAGGACGTTGACCTTATCGCCATCTCCACACATGGGCGTGGCGGTCTGGCCCGTTGGGCTTTTGGCGGCGTAGCCGACAAGGTGGCGGGTCACAGCTCTTGTCCGGTATTGCTCGCTCGACAAGATCTGGATACCCGGAGCGAATCATAGCTGATAGGCATGACCAAGATGATTCAGTTTTCACTGCAAGGCCTGCAGAGGTGGTCCTTGCCATCACTCAGCCGCAGCAGTGCACTCTCCACCGTCGGAGGGCACTCCTGGCAGTGTTGTAAACCTCCGCAAGGCTGACTGGTGCGAGCTAGGGGAGAGAGGCTCACGAAGCGAGGATACATCACATCATCAAGTGCCAACCTAGCAGCACAACCTGGTCGTCTGACCAGGAAAAGACTAGCCAACTGACCAGCCTCAAATCTCCCCGGACGGCGGATGCGTCTGACCAGGTTGTGTGCTATTATATATAGAGGGGGATACTGGGATCTCTGTTGGAAGCTGAAAGTTGGAAGTAATTTAAGGAGGAGGTGTGTGAAATGGCCAAGAGTTTGATTCGATGGGATCCAACCAGAGAGATGATCTCACTGCGCGATGCAATGGATCGCCTGTTGGGCGAGAGTTTCATCCGCCCCTGGCCCAGGCTGGGGACGTTTTTCGGAGGCGAGGCGTTGGCGGTGGACATGTACGAAACCAAAGACGACATCGTCGTTGAGGCTGCAGTACCTGGCGTCAAGCCGGAAGAGATCGACGTGCAGGTCAGCGGCAATGTCCTGACCCTCAAGGGCGAACGGAAAGAGGAGAAGAAGGAGGAGAAAGCCTCCTACATCTACCAGGAGCGCAGCTTTGGCAGCTTTTCCCGCGCCGTGACGTTGCCCACCGAAGTGGACGTGGACAAGGCCAAGGCCGAGTTCGAGCATGGGGTGCTCACCCTGACTCTGCCCAAGTCCGAGACCGTCAAGCCCAAGACCATCAAGATCACGGCCAAATAGCGTCGCGGTTGATGGACATAGACGGCAGAGAACAGAGAAGGTACCGGTATCCCCCTCTGCGATCTAGCACCATTTGGGCGACAACATGGACACAACCGATGTCTGAAAAACAGGAAGATCACTTGCACAGACTGCGCCACTCTGCAGCTCACGTCATGGCCCAGGCGGTGCTGGAAAAGTTCCCCGAGGGCAAGATCGCCATCGGCCCGGTCATCGAGGATGGCTTCTACTACGACTTTGACCTACCCCGTCCGCTGACGTCAGAAGACCTCGACGAAATCGAGGCGCGCATGAAAGAGATCGTCACCGAAGACCATCCCTTCGAATACCGGGAGATCTCTGAGGAAGAGGCACGGGGCCTTTTCGCCGATCAGCCCTACAAACTGGAGCTGGTTGAGGGCATCCTCTCGGGCGGTGGCGACGAGTACGGTGAAGTCTCTGATGGGCCGCCCAAGCTGAGTATCTACCAACATGGCCCGTTCGTGGACCTCTGCCGGGGACCACACGCGACCAATACCAACGAGATCAACCCCGACGGTCTCAAGTTGCTCAACGTGGCCGGCGCGTACTGGCGCGGCGACGAGCGACGGCCGATGCTTCGGCGCATCTACGGCACAGTCTGGCCCTCGGCCAAAGAGCTGCGGGCATACCTCCACAAGCTAGAGGAGATCAAGCGGCGCGACCATCGCAGGTTGGGAAAGCAACTAGATCTGTTCAGCACGCACGAAATTGGCGGCGCGGGGCTGATCTACTGGCACCCCAAGGGCGCGCTCATCCGCGAGATCATCGAGGATTTCTGGCGCAAAGAGCACCGCAAGCGGGGCTATGACATGGTCTACAGCCCCCACATCGGTCGGGTGGACCTGTGGAAGATCAGCGGGCATTGGGACTTTTACCGCGAGAGCATGTACTCGCCCATGGACATTGACGGCATCGAGTACCTGCTCAAGCCGATGAACTGCCCCTTTGCCGTGCTGATGTACAAGACGCGCACCCGTTCTTATCGCGATCTGCCCCTGCGCTGGGGCGAGCTGGGCACGGTTTACCGCTATGAGCGTAGCGGTGTCCTGCACGGCATGTTGCGCGTGCGTGGCTTTACGCAGGACGACGCCCACATCTTCTGCCGACCTGAACAACTCATGGATGAGATTGTCGGTGTGCTGGACTTGGCCTTCTTTATGCTGCGCGCCTTTGGCTACGAGGAATTCGACGTCGAGCTTTCGGTGCGCGATCCGGTCAATAAGGAAAAGTACATCGGCGACGACAACGTATGGGAGAACGCCGAGGCAGCCCTACAAGAGGCGTTGCGGTTCCGCGAGGTCAAGTACAAGGTGATGCCCGGCGAGGCCAAGTTCTACGGTCCAGCCATCGACATCAAGATGCACGACGCGCTAGGTCGAGGCTGGCAGGGACCGACGATCCAGGTGGACTTTAACTTCCCAGAGCGGTTTGACCTGACATTTTCTGGTGAGGATGGTAGGGAACACCGCCCGGTGATGGTGCATCGTACGGTGCTGGGCAGCATGGAGCGATTCGTCGGCGGCCTCATCGAGCATTACGCCGGGGCATTTCCGGTGTGGCTATCGCCAGTGCAGGCAGTCCTCATTCCCATTGCCGACCGGCACACCGAATATACGCATCAGGTGGCCGACCAACTGCGCTAGGCCGAGATCCGCGTTGACGTGGACGATTCCAGCGGCCGGATGCAGGCCAAGATTCGCAAAGCGCAGCTGCAAAAGATCCCTTACATGCTGGTCGTCGGCGACCGCGAGCAGGAGGCCGGTGTTGTGGCCGTCCGTCTACGCACAGAGGAAAACCTGGGCGCCGTGCCGGTCGCTGACTTTATCAAGCGGGCGCAGAGAGCCATTGCTGACAGAAAGGCCTGTGAAGCTCTAGTACCTTTTCATACAGATTTTGACAAATTCTCTTCCTGTGGTAAACTAGAGGCAAACTTGCCTTTGCAGGAGGGGAACAATGCCCAGAAAAACCTACATCGTCGACTTAACAGAAAAAGAACGTGCATGTTTACTGGATTTCATCAGGAGCGGCAAACGTTCTGCGCGTAAGCTCAATCGCGCCCGGATTCTGCTGCTTGCCGACGAAGGCAAGGCCGACAGCAAGGTTGCCGAAGCCTTGCACACTGGCCCATCCACAGTGCAACGAACCCGCCAGCGGTTTGTAGAAGGCAACCTGGAGGGCGCCCTCAACGAACGACCGCGACCAGGCAGGCAAAAGAAGCTGGATGAAAAGGGAGAAGCCATCCTGGAAACCCTGGCCCACAGCCAACCCCCGGCGGGTCGGAAGCGATGGACGTTGCAGTTGTTGGCGGACCGGTTGGTGGAATTGAGAGTCGTAGACAGCATTTCGTATGAGACGGTGCGGCAGGAGGTGAAAAAAAAGGCTTAAGCTTGGCGTGAAGAAGAAGTGGTGCATTCCGACCGTGGGCGCTGAGTTTGTGTGGCGCATGGAGGACGTTCTGGATGTCTACACTGCGCCTTATGACCCGCAACGACCGCAGGTTTGCTTCGACGAACACCTGGTTCAACTCATTGCCGAGACACGCCATCCGCTGCCGCCGAAGCCTGGTCGTCCAGAGCGGTTCGATTACGAATACCAGCGCAACGGTACGCGCAACCTCTTTCTGTTCTTTCAACCTTTGGCTGGTTGGCGCCACGTCCGAGTGACAGAACGGCGCACCAAGATTGACTTTGCCCATTGTATGCAATACCTGGTCGATGACTTCTTCCCCAAAGCGGACAAGGTCGTACTGGTAGTGGACAATCTCAATACTCATGGCCCGGTAGCGCTCTACGAGGCCTTCGAACCCGCAGAAGCGAAGCGTATCTTGGACCGACTGGAGTTTCATTACACACCCAAGCATGGCAGTTGGCTGAACATGGTCGAGATTGAAATCGGTGTCTTGTGTGAACAGTGTCTGGCTGACCGTATCCCCGATGAGGAGACATTGCGTCGCGAGATTGCTGCCTGGGAAACAACGCGCAATGAACAACAAGCCACTGTCAATTGGCAGTTCACTACCATTGATGCTCGCAACAAGCTCAAACGTCTCTACCCGATTATATCAAAATCATCTTGAAAAGGCACTAGAGGCCAGGCACCTGCACGGCCAATTTCGTCTGACGGAGCCCCCCGATGGAGGTTAGGTCTCTGATGGAGCGACTGACGGAAGTGGCTGGCATCTTGATACGTATTCACAACGTCGCTCCGCATTTACAGCAGAAAACACGCAGCCTCCACAATGCCACTGTGGAAATGGTTGTGAAGAGACTGCTCCTTGCTTGCCTGACGCCACCAGGCATGAGTGCCCGGATTCCAGAACGCCGATCGCCGGTGTCGGGATGGAAGGTAGGCAGATGGCGCAGCGGGTACTGGCGCAGATGTAAAACAGAACCAGAAACAGGGAGGAACCAAACACTTTGGCAGAAAAGACGAAAGCACTCAGCGGTAAGAGAATAGGGATATTTGGAAAAGGGGGAGCCGGCAAGAGCACTGTTGTCGTCTTGCTGGCCAAGGCTCTTAGAGACTGTGGATATGAGGTTTGCGTGCTGGATGCAGACTCGACCAACCTAGGATTCCATCAGGCACTGGGACTTAACGAAGCCCCTGTGCCTCTCATGGATTATTTCGGGGGGACTGTGTTTAGCGGCGGAGCCGTCACCTGCCCAGTGGACGATCCTACTCCCTTGGCCGGGGCAGAGATCTCCCTGGACAGACTTCCTCGGCAATATTGCGTTCACAATCGAGAAGGAATATCGCTCCTGGCGGCAGGGAAAATAGGGGGGCAAGGCCCAGGAGCGGGATGTGACGGCCCTGTTTCCAAAATAGCCCGAGACCTCAGGGTACATAGGGATGGAGAACGACTGGTAACGTTGGTGGACTTTAAGGCGGGATTTGAAGACTCTGCGAGAGGAGTCCTCACCAGTTTAGATTGGGCAATTGTGGTTGTCGATCCGACCAACGCCGCCATTCAAATGGCGGCCGACATGAGGCATATGGTTGACCAAATAAGGGCCGGCGTATTGCCCGCCACCGACCATTTGAAAGACCCCAAACTTGTTGAGGCAGCCAACAGGGTGTTCAGGGAGGCAAGTATCAAAGGCGTCTTGTTTGTGCTGAACAAGATTGGAGATGAAGAGATAGAAAACTATATGAGGAAAAGGTTAGAAGAGAAAGGAATAGAGCCAGTAGGGGTCATTCACAAAGATCCCTCGATTGCAATGGCCTGGCTAAAAGGAACACCGTTCGAGGGAATTACGACAAAGAAAGACGCAGAGAGAATTATTGAGGAATTGGAAGCAGCCGAAGAGGCGCCTTTTTCCATCACCTCAGCACAGAAGGAGTAACGATGTGCTGCGCCCCAAGATCTGGACACAGAATCACGATGAGGACGCACTGGTCTACATGTGGTCCCTGTACCCCCGGGGGTAGTCTTGGGGCAAGCATGGACTTGAGGAGGAAAGCATATGGAGATGTCAAACCTTTCTTACTGGTTCTGGCCGGCACTCTCTTTCCTGCTGGCCATACTCTGGCTGCGGACGCTGCTGCGGCAGCGCCGGGCAGCCCCCACGATTCGAACATCTGCGACCGGGTGGACACACCGGCCCGTGGAGGCAGAGGACGCGCTGAAAGCAGCTTATACCCTTCAGGAAGCGGAGGGCACCTGGGATGACGAGGAGCTGGCCCGCTCCCTGGGCCTTCCCGCGAGGCTGGCCCGGGAGGTTGCAGAGACTCTCGTTGCCTCCGGGTGGGCCGAGGGGAACATCGAAGACAGCATGCGCTTGACGGAGGCAGGCGAGAGGCGCGCCTGCGAACTGATCCGGGCACACCGCCTCTGGGAGCGCTACCTGGTGGATCGAGAGGGCATGCCCCTGGAGGCCGTCCACGCCGAGGCCCACCGCCGCGAGCACGAGACGACGCCGGAGGAACTGGATAGGCTGGATGCCGAATTGGGACACCCGGCCTGGGATCCTCACGGACACGCCATCCCGGCTTCGGGCAGCCGGGTACCTTCACCGCCGGGCCGCTCCCTGCTGGAAGAAGGGGCTCCGGAGAGACGGCTACGCATTGTCTGCCTGGACGACGAACCGGCGGCGCTACTGGCCCAACTGGCGGTGATGGGGTTGACGCCGGGCGTGGATGTGGAGGTCCTGGAGCGGGAGCCTGATCTCTTGCGGCTGAAGCTGGATGGGAACGTCGTCCCACTGGCCGCTGCCGCTGCTCGGCACGTCTTCGTGGTGCCAGCGCCGGTCCTTCCCATCCCGATGGGCGAACTCCCGGTGGGCAGCCGGGCAATGGTGGCCGAGGTCAGGGGCGGCGGCAGACACCAGCGGCGTATGTTGGACATGGGCCTGGTGCCTGGCGCGGAGGTGACCGTGATCCGCACGGCGCCCCTGGGCGACCCGGTCGAGTACCGCGTCAAGGGCACGGCCATCGCCATGCGCCGGAGTGACGCTAACAGCATCCTGGTAGAAGAGGTGAGAAATGGATAGCAAGCAAATCATCGTCGGCGTGGCTGGCAATCCCAACGTGGGCAAGAGCGTCATCTTCAACGCCCTCACCGGCAGCCACCAGCACGTGGGCAACTGGCCGGGCAAGACGGTCGAGCGGGCCGAGGGGGTCTTTCACCATCAGGATTGGGAGATTCGCCTGGTGGACCTGCCCGGCACCTACAGCCTGGCCGCCCAGTCGCCAGAGGAGGTGATCGCCCGCGACTACATCCTCTCCGGCAAGCCGGATGTGATACTCGACATCGTAGATGGCACCTGCCTGGAGCGCAATCTCAACCTGGCGCTACAGATACTGGAGCTGACCAACCGGGTGGTGATAGCCCTCAACCTGATGGACGAGGTCGAGCGGGGGGGATGGGAGATAGACGTGGGGGCCCTGGAGGCAGACCTGGGCGTGCCGGTGGTGCCCACCGTGGCCACTGAGGGGAAAGGCCTCCCGGCGTTGGTGGAGGCGGTAGTGGAGGTGGCTGAGGGGCACCGGCAGACTTGTCCGGCGTCGGTGGACTATGGTTTGACCGTCGCGGGATACATCCAGACCTTACAGGAGGATCTGAGCCGCCTGGGCATCGAGGAACGGAGTCGCTGGGTGGCCCTCAAGCTTCTGGAGGACGACCCGGAGATCGTCGAGGCCTTCAAACAGGGGGACTTGGCAGCCCTGGAGCTGGCCGCTCCATCCGCCTCACCTGAGGCATTGCAGGCTCTCCTGAGGCGGGCCATGCGCCTGCGCGAGGGAATCCGGCCCGACGCCAAGGTGGAGATCGTCCGCCGCCGCTACGAGTTCGCCCACGACGTGGTGCACCGGGTAGTCCGCCGCCTGCGGCTGGAGGAAGAGAGCCTGACTGAGCGGGTTGATCGCATCGTCACCCACAAGGTCTGGTCGTGGCCCATTACGCTGGCGGTATTCATCGCCATCTTCTGGATCACCATCAAGGGAGGCGAAATCGGGGGAGGATGGCTAGGGACCTTCTTCTCCTGGCTGATCGGCGCCGCCCGAGCCTGGTTGACGAGCGTGCAGGCCCCCTGGTGGGTAACCGGTGCCTTGGTGGATGGCTTCATTGTAGGCGTAGGGACAGTGATCACTGTCATGCTGCCCCCTATGATCATCCTTTTCACCGCCTTCGCCCTGCTGGAGGACCTGGGCCTTTTGCCGCGGGTAGCCTTCAATCTGGACCGGCCCATGCAGGTCTTGGGATCCCAGGGCAAGCAGACCCTCACCTGGGGCATGTCTTTTGGCTGCAACGTGACCGGCGTGATGGCCTCGCGGATCATTGAGAACAAGAAAGTCCAATTGGCGGCCATCCTGACCAGCCCTCTGATCATCTGCAGCGGAGGCTACGGTGCGGGGATAGCGTTGGTGATCGTCCTCTTCGGCGACCGAGCGCTGCCGGTGATGCTCTCCTTGGTCTTCCTCAGCCTGGGGGCAGCTTCCCTGGCCACCTTGATTCTGAACAAAACCCTCTTCCGGGGGGAGCCGGGGGGCTTTGTGCTGGAGATGCCTCCCTATCGCAAACCGAAGTGGGGACAAGTTGCATGGCGGGCGCTGGTGGACAGGGTGGCAGGCACTATGTGGCGGGCGGTGGAGTTCGCGGGGCCTGCCTCGCTGCTCATCTGGCTCTTGGGCAACCTCCCTCCCGGCGCACCCTTTGAGCAGACGGCCATCGGCTGGCTTGTGCGCACGTTGGTGCCGCTGGGCCGGCCATGGGGGATGAGCGGTGAGATGATAACCGCTCTACTCTTCACCCTGCCGGCCAAGGAGATCGTCGTCCCCGCCCTGGCCATGACCTATGGACTACAAACCACCCTGGTGGAGTCTGAGGGGGTGCTGAACTATCTACCTCAAGTGTGGACGCCGCTTTCGTCGTACACGTTTATGGTGTTCTTCATGCTCTACCTGCCCTGCCTGGTCACCGTCTGGGCCACATGGAAGGAGACCCGTAGCGTCAAGTGGACGCTGATGAGTCTCTTGGTGCCGTTGGTGATGGCCAGTGTGATTACGTTCGCAGTGTACCAAGGCGGGCGGTTGCTGGGGTTCTCGTGAGATCGGGGTCTGCCGAAGCGTGGGAAGAGTGCACATTATAATAGGTCAAGGAGGATGCGAATGTTTAGCAGTACTTTTGCAGCAGTGATACTGGCCAGCTTTTTGGCATGTGGCGTTACGACGATCGGCATATACATCATCAGCAAATACGAACAATGGGGCAGGGAACATTCCGCCTACTTTATGAGTTTTGCGGCCGGCGTGTTGATCTCCGTCTCGTTTATGCACATCATACCCAAGTCTTTCCAGATGAACAGCGCGGCTCCCGTGTTCTTGCTGGTGGGATTCCTGGCCATTCATCTGTCCAACCGCCTCTTGACTTTGTACGTCTGCCACGAGTACGAGTGCACAGACTACGCTGTGGGCATCATCCCAATGCTGGGCATCGGTTTTCACTCCTTTATTGACGGAGTCATCTATTCGGTGACCTTTAACGTCAGCATATTTACGGGCATGTTGGCCGCTATTGGGATGGTGCTCCACGAATTTCCCGAAGGGATTGTCACGTTTGTGCTCCTGGAGCGGGGAGGCTTCAACCGAAGGAGATCGGCTATGTATGCCTTTCTGGCGGCAGCTATATCTACCCCGTTAGGCACATTGGTGTCGTATCCCTTCATCAACAACATCAAGCAATCCACTTTAGGCATATTGTTGGCTATCTCCGCCGGCGCCTTGGTCTACGTGGGTGCTTCTCACTTGCTTCCCGCCGTCGAAAAAGAGAACAAGAGGTATAGCATCCTTGCACTGGCCGCTGGCGTGCTGGTCGCCGTGATCATCATGCTGTCCAAGGGCTAAAAGGAAGGATCGCAGGATGTAGACTGATATGTTGAAAGTCGCCGCCTTGAATGCCGAATCGAGCAACGCGATTGAAGTGAGTGACTTGACCAAGTACTATGGCCGCCCGCGCGCGGGGGTGCTGGCTGTAGACCACAAGAGATATTGGGTCACCTGGTGGGACGCGCTGCCGCGAGGAAGCTGGCGAGGGTCGTTTGGCGAACGACCCTGTGGCCGATCTAGTCAGGCGCGCTGCCGTTGCCGTGGGGCGGGTTCACCGGTATGGTCGTGAGGCTGTCATGACGTGGAAAGAAGGAGAACGTGATAGGTATCGCCGCGCAGGTCAGCCTGTATCCTTTGCGCCAGGAATCGCTGTCAACGGTAGACCTGGTAGCCGTAGAGGGAAACGTGTTACGGGTGCGGGGCCTGGATGCGATCGACGGCACGCCGGTGTTAGATCTCAAGCCAGCGTGACCAGCGAGAATTTCACAAAGGAGTCTGACGATGACGAAGCAAACCGATTTTCTATTCCGAGGAAGCCTGGCGGAGTTGGACCCCGCTGTGGCCCAACTGATCGAATGCGAGGCGGAACGCCAGGCCCGAAAGTTGATTCTGATTCCCTCGGAGAGCTCTCCGCCCGGCGCCATCCGCAAAGTCCAGGGTTCCGTCTTTCAGAACATCTACGCCGAGGGCTAT
>Ga0114922_10000414_pt1 | contig 40631 bp, 35 predicted proteins | sample AartaG_FD_100975 | JGI IMG/M metagenome (GOLD analysis project Ga0114922, IMG submission 100975) | Deep subsurface microbial communities from Aarhus Bay to uncover new lineages of life (NeLLi) - Aarhus_00045 metaG | ecosystem: Environmental > Aquatic > Marine > Oceanic > Sediment | place... | reverse complement strand
TTAGTGACGGGACTATATTTGAGGGTACGGATACGATTAGAGTGATAGATAAAGGCCGGAGGAGAAATAATTTGCCCGGCAGGGCTGGAAGAAGGGTTATTCTGAAGCGCAAGTCAACCAAAGGGCTGTGAGTATAACGCTTACGGCCCTTTTGTTATGTAGTCTGTAGTTCGTTATGGTCTTATCTGGCGCGAGGGGCGAATTACGAGCATCCCATAGAGTTACCGCAGTTGAAGCACTTGTAGCAGGTACCGTTTCTGACGGTAATGGAGCCGCAGAGGGCTGCGGGCACCAAAAACCACAAAAACGCCCCCGAACACCATTAGGCAATTATTTATTCTTCTTTTCTCTTTTTAATTTTCGTTTTTCCTTCGGAGTAAGCAGGGCCTTTTTCTGTTGTTCTCTTTTGCCTTTATCTTTTTTTCCCTTGTCACCCATATCAGCTTACCCTTCCTTCGCAGAACGAGAAAGCTCACCTGCGAGTCTATTAGTCTGTAATAAGTTTTTAAGAACAGCCCATTGAGTTGCCGCAGTTATAGCACTTGTAGCAGGTCCCGTTTCTGACGGTGATTGAGCCGCAGATATCGCAGGCGGGGGCGTCATCCTGGAAGTGCTGAAACTGGGCGTTAAACTGCTCCAAGAGGGCTGTTTCAGGCTGTAAGGGGCCGGAGGGCTCGGCAGCAGTTGAAGTCACCAGAGCACCAATTCGATTGGCAAGGTTGGCGAATCTGCCCTTCGGGGGTGCGGAGGCCTGGTTAGTAGAGCGTTTATCCGCGGGAGGTACCTCCTTCAACTGAACCGCCTTGTCCTTGACCTTAATTGTGGTCTTCGCCTCGGCTATCTTATGTGCGAGGTCCTTGGTCTTCTCAACCAATGTTTTGGCGGTTGTGGCATCTTTATTGTCGGTGGGAGCCGGTGGCGCCGCTCGATTGGGGGTGTTTTGCTCGGCGTAGCCGGGTATGAACTTACAGCCCAGCCAGCAGAAAATATAATCAATCAGGCTCTTGGCGAAGGGGATGTCCTTGTTCGAGGTCATCCCTGACGGTTCGAAGCGGGCGTGGCGGAACTTGTCCACCAGCGTGATTAGCGGCACGCCATACTGCAGGGCCATTGACGTGCAGGTGCCAATAACGTCCATAAGACCACCGACGGTGCTGCCCTCCTTGGCCATAGTGATAAACAACTCACCAGGCTGTCCATCCTCGTACAGCCCCACCGTCAGGTAGCCTTCATGTGCGGTAACGGAGAATTTATGTGTTATACTCTGGCGGGTATCTGGCAGGCGACGTCTAAAGGGCTTGGCCGGAGCAGGCGCTTCGGCGGGCGCTGCGGCCCTGGCCTGCCTGTGCTTTTTGGTCGAGACCGGCTGGAGCTTCTTGGAGCCGTCGCGATAGATTGCCACCGCCTTTAACCCGAGTTTCCAACCCTCCATATAAGCCGCGGCGATTTCCTCGGTTGTACTTTCCTTGGGCATATTGATTGTTTTGCTGATGGCGCCGGATATAAACGGCTGGACCGAAGCCATCATTTTGAGGTGTGCCATATAATAAATATGTCTTTTGCCGTTGCGCGGCTTAAAAGCACAATCAAAGACCGGCAGATGGTCGGGGTTCAGCTTGTCGGCGCCTTCGATAGTCTCGTTCTCATCTATATAATCGCAGATGGATTTGATGTCCTCGACGCCATAGCCGAGCCGCTCAAGGGCCATCGGCACGGTCTTGTTGACAAGTTTGAGCATTCCGCCGCCGGCAAGGAGCTTATATTTGACCAGCGCGATATCCGGCTCAATGCCGGTAGTATCACAATCCATCATAAAGCCGATGGTGCCCGTAGGGGCAAGGACAGTCGCCTGGGCGTTACGGAAGCCGACCTTAGAGCCGGCATCAAAGGCCTGGTCCCAGGCATCCTTGGCGGCGTTTCGCAGATGCTCCGGGCAGTGCGACTCAGGGATATCATACGCGTGCTGGCGATGCATATTTATAACCTTGAGCATGGCATCGGAACTGTTGGAGAACTCATCGAACGGACCTTTTAGTGAGGCGATTTCGGCACTTGCGGAATAAGCGGTACCGGTCAGTATGGCGCTTATTGTCGAGCCCAGTGCCCTTGCCTGGTCGGAATCGTAAGGAAGAGAAAGGCTCATAACCAGAGAGCCAAGATTGGCGTATCCGAGGCCAAGCGGGCGGAACAAATGGCTGTTTACGGCAATTGGCTTATCGGGATAACTTCCGTTGTCAACCAGAATCTCCTGAGCAATGATGAACAGTCGAGCCGCTCTTTTGAAGGCATCAACGTTGAAGGAGCCATCATCAGCGCGAAACTTCATAAGATTCAGCGAAGCCAGATTGCACGCAGAATCGTCGAGGAACATGTACTCACTGCAGGGGTTGGAGGCATTGATGGGTCCTGAGTTCGGAGAGGTGTGCCAGCGGTTGATTGTACTGTGGTACTGCAGGCCGGGGTCACCGCAAATCCTTGTGCCATCAGCAATTAGCTCCATTAGTTGGCGGGCGGAGTGCTCAGACATTTTTTCGCCCGTTGTCACAGCGTATGTGGCCCAGTTGTCGTCTTTTTCAACGGCCTGCATGAATTCATCGGTTACGCGAACAGAAAAGTTGGAATTCTGGAACATCACGCTGCTATAGGCTTGGGTGTTGTGGTCACCGTTGTAGCCGGCCTCAATGAGGGCCCATGCCTTCTTTTCCTCCTCGGCCTTACAGGTAATAAACTCTTTGATATCGGGGTGGCTGACCTTCAGTGACTGCATCTTTGCGGCGCGGCGGGTTTTGCCGCCCGATTTTATTACCGCCGCTACCTGGTCATATACCCTCATAAAACTCAAAGGACCGGACGGTTTGCCGCCACCGGAGAGCTTTTCTTTGCTGCTTCGCAGGGTTGAAAGGTCAGTTCCGGTCCCTGAGCCGTGTTTGAACAACATTGCTTCGCTTGTTGCCAAGCGCATTATATCTGTCATCGAGTCCTTAACGGATTGGATGAAACAGGCCGAGGCCTGGGGGTATTCGTAGCTGTTTTCGCAGGGAACAACCTCGTTGTGCTTCGGGTCCCAATGGTAATTGTGCTTGCTGCCGGCAATTCCATATACGTCCAGGAGGCCCACGTTGAACCATACGGGCGAATTGAACGACCCGCACTGGTTCACACACAGCCAGGTCAGCTCATTGTAGAAAATCTCGGCATCTTCGTCGGTGGCGAAGTAGCCGTCTTTCCTGCCGCGGTCGGCGATTGTTTTGCAAACACGATGGACAAGCTGCTTGACCGAATGCTCCCGCTGGCCGGACTCGACATCGCCATAAAAGTATTTGCTGGCCACAACCTTCGTTGCCAATTGGCTCCAGGAGGTTGGAACCTCGATATTATCCTGCTCGAAGACTATCTGCCCGTCGTCGCCGGTAATCTTCGCCGAGCGCGTCTCCCACTGCAGCTGATCAAATGGGTGAACGTCCGGCGTCGCGAAGAAGTAGTCCATTTTCAAGCCCGGTGACTGGGGGGTGTCTTGCGTGGTTTGCGGCTTCGATTGGTGGCCCGTAAAAGGATTTTCGGGGTCGAATTTGCAAGGCATTTACGTGCCTCCGTGCGAAAAATAAGACCACAATATATAGAAAAATGACCGAAAGTTAGACCAGATATAGTGGCAAAACCTTAAATCTGTATCGGCAGGTTAATGATAATCCGATTAGGTGTAAAGACCAAATTCAGAAATTTTCGAATAAATTTTTTGGCGGTGCTGTTAGTCCTTGTAGTTACTGAATATATGAAGAGAAAAAAATTTAAAACAATTCAATGTGTTTTAGATAATTTCACAATGATGTTAAGATGACGATATGTCAGCACAGAGAAAAGACAGACTTCGAGCAATTCGTGACAAGATAAAGAGCTTCCCGGCCGGACCGGGACTCTATTTTATGAAGGGTTCAAGGGACAAAGTGCTCTATATTGGCAAGGCCAAGAACCTGCGGTCGCGGGCAGCCAGCTATTTTCAACAAGGCAGCGACCTTGCCGTCTCCCGGGGGCCGAAAATCACCGAAATGATAGACAAGGTCAAAACGGTTGACTTTATTTCGACCGAAACGGAAGTCGACGCGATGCTCCAGGAAGCCCGCCTGATTAAGGACGTCCGCCCGCCCTACAATACCGACCTGGTTGATGACAAAACATTCCCATATTTGGAAATCAGCACAAGAGAGGAATTTCCGGGCGTTTATATCACACGCAAACCACGCCCCAAGGACAGCCGGCTCTTCGGGCCTTTTGCCAGCGCAAAAGACCTGCGGGGCGTTTTTGTGGAATTGCAAAAGATATTCAGGTTCCGAAGCTGCAATTTAGAGATTCGCGAAGACGACCCGAAGCGTAAATTCTTCCGCCCCTGCCTGCTGTATAGCATAAAGCAGTGCGTTGGGCCCTGTGCTGCAAGGATTGACAAGGCCGAATACAAAAAAATCATCGGCGACCTTGTAAAATTCCTGCGGTCAAAGCGTTCAACGGTCCTGCGGCAGTTGAAAAAACAGATGTCGGAGGCATCTGAGGCGTTTGAGTACGAAAAAGCTGGGATGTTGCGCGACCGGATGCGGCTGATTGACCGGCTTGACCGGCGGGGCACGCCCGATGAGGATGTTCAGCCGGAGGTATTTGCGACTGACCCTGCTGAGGCGCTCGAAAAGCTGCAAAGCCTGCTGCAAAGCCCTGAGCCGGTCAGGATTATCGAGGGTATTGACGTGGCCAATATCACCGGTGCCGAATCAGTCGGCTCACTGGTCAAATTCATAGACGGAAGGCCATTTAAGAGCGGCTACCGGCGATTCAAGATTAAGACCGTCAAAGGCATCGATGATTACAGGATGATTGCGGAAGTGGTCAAACGCCGGTATAAATACGCCCTTAGAGGAGAAGAGCTCTGGCCTGACCTTGTTTTGATAGACGGCGGCCTGGGCCATTTGCATGCCGCAGAAGCCGCTTTTAGAGAAATGGATGCACCGGTCCCGAAAATCGCCTCGATTGCCAAGAAAGAGGAGGATATCTTCCTCCAAAGGAGCTCCAAACCGGTGAAACTGCCTGCTAACTCCCCTGCCCGCAAACTCCTGCAATACGTCCGGGATGAGGCCCACCGCTTTGCCCAGCATTACCACCACATCCTGCGGAGCAAGAAGATGTTGAACAAGAAATCCTGAGCCGTTGTTTTGCAGTCGTTCATCATCCTGCGTAGCCGCTCTGGGCGTGGAGTATATCAATGAATGCTAACATATTCTCCAGCGGGACATCGCCCTCTACGGCGTGAGCAGGCGCAAAAATATATCCACCCGGCCTGCCGGCTTCCAACAGCCTGGCGGTTTCTTTCCTAACATCCTGGACGGAGCCATACGGCAGTGTCCGTTGTGTGCTCAATCCCCCATGAAAGGCAAGGCGGCCCCTGTAGCGGCTCATAAGGTCGAATACGTCCATAACCTCAGGCTGGAAGGGATTAAAGCAGTTAAGCCCTATCCCAATCAAATCGTCGAAAAGCTCATCCACTTTACCGCACGAATGAATACAGACGTATTTACCCGCCTGTCGAATCACTGAGTACATCCGCTTCAACTCGGGCAAGATAAACTCCCGCCAGATTCGCGGGCCCATCTGCAGACCTCTCTGGTAGCCCCAGTCGTCGCCAAACCGGACCGCGTCTATATCGTATTCGAGAGCTTGGGTAACCTGGGCGATGTTATAGTCAGCAATCGCTTGGAGCAATTGACGGGCAAAATCGGGGTGCTCAACAAAATCCATCAACAAGTTTTCCATCCCTCGCAGTGTCCAGGCCCGCTCGTAAAGTGAAAACCCAATTGAATAAACCCTGAAACAGTCCCCGCAGGCAGCTATCTTGTCGGGGATATCGTCGAAAAAGCGCCTGTCCAGCGGGTCAGGGAACGTGTAGGGTCCAAGTGTAGGCTCCGGCAAAACACATCCCTGAACATTGCCTATATCCTTGTCAATCGTTCGGTCCCACTCAACTGCGAAGACGTCCCGGAAGCGGTTGTTGCCAAGGTCAGTGAAGAAACCAAGGTCATTACCCAGCGTAACAAAGTGGTTATCCAAAACATGGTCCAAATCATCCTCGCCGAAATGTTTCCGCAACTTATCAGCCGCTTCCACAGTAAACGAGCACGACCAAGGCACATATGGAACCTGGCGTCCCTCGATTGCCAGCCTAACAATCTGCCTTTTGTCCACCACTGCCTCGCAAAATCTCATCAAGTGCCTGTTTCGATAGGCCGGACAGGCGGATATCTTCGCCGAATTGCTTCGTATCAACATGATACAAATCAAAACTGTCAGTCAATTCCGCCATTGGCGGGCTTATTCCAACGCTTCCGGCGGCGCCGAGTACCTTCGGAGTGATATAAACGATAATTTGGTCGGCGAGACGTTCTTTCAGAAATGAAGCAATTACCGTTGGGCCGCCCTCGACAAGCAATTGAGTGATGCCGCGATTGCTCAATTCATCAAGCAAATAATATAGATTAGACCGATCTACCGCCGGGCAGGCAAGCACCTCAGCCCCCCTGCCGGTGATTTGGTCTTGTTTTTGCGGGTCAGTACGGGCCGTCTCGGCACTGGTTACAACCAGCACAGGCGCTTCTTTTGCGGTGGCCAGCAGCTTACAATCCAAAGGAATCCTTAGATGGCTGTCGAGAACGACTCTGGTCGGTTGTTTGCCTTTGTCCGGCCGGGCCGTCAACAGCGGGTCATCGGCAAGCACCGTATTTATACCCACCAATACGGCTGCGGCCCGCTGACGCAGCTTGTGCACATCTTCTCTGCTCTGCCGGCCGGAGATCCACCTGCCCCCATCGGTTTTGTCAGCCCACGCCACTTTGCCGTCAATACTCTGTGCCCATTTCAATATTACCCAGCATTTGCCCGTAGCAGTGAACTTCATAAAGGGAGCATTCAGGAGCCTCGCCTCAGTTTCACAGACACCGGTCTGGACTTCGATTCCTGCGCTGCGTAATTGCTCCAAGCCGGCACCATTGGCGTGCTCAGATGGGTCAATCGTTGCAACGACGACTTTTGCCAACCTGGCGTTGATAATTGCATCAGCGCATGGAGCGGTCTTTCCCTGATGGCAGCACGGCTCAAGTGTGACATACATAGTAGCCCCCTGCGGATTGACAGCGAGCTTCTTACAATCCTCAAGGGCGTTTATTTCCGCATGTGGGCCGCCGAATTCCCTGTGCCAGCCCTTACCGATAACCTGATTTGCTTTCACCAGGACGACCCCGACCGCAGGATTCGGCTCAACCGAGCCTAAGCCCCGCTGGGCCAGTCTCAAGGCCGTCTGCATATATTTTTCGTCCTGGGCAGCCACTTTATCGAGCCTTAATTCAAAGCATCTCCAGAAATTGCTGTTCGTTTATCACTTTGACCCCCAGTTTCTGTGCTTTATCGAGTTTGTTGCCCGGTTCCTTGCCGGCCAATACAAAATCGGTCTTCTTGCTCACGCTGCCTGCTGGCTTTCCCCCGGCCTGTTTAATTGCCTGTTCTATTTGCTGGCGTGTGAAGTTCTCCAGACTTCCGGTGACAACAATTGTCTTTCCAGCAAGTTTGTCTGAGCGTTTTGCTGTTGGCTGCTCTGGTTTTAGCCCCTGCTCGGTCAGCTCGTCGATAACTGAGCGGTTTTGCTCTTTGTGGAAATATTCATAAACACTCTCGGCCATTGTCGGGCCTATTTGGTCTATGTCTTCAAGCGTTTGTTGGTCAGCTTCCATAAGGGCCTCGAGCGAACCGAAATACTCCGCAAGAATCTGGGCAGACTGACCACCGATGTGTCGAATACCCAGAGCGGCGATGAGCCGCCATAAAGGTCGGCGCTTACTTACCTTGATTGATTCAATGACGTTTTTGGCGCTTTTTTCAGCCATTCGCTCAAGCCCGACTAATTGCTCAAGCTCAAGCGTATAAAGGTCTGCGAAATTGTTGACCAGACCGGCATCGACCAATTGCTCAATCAGGGCCTCGCCCAGATTCTCAATGTCCATCTGGCCCCGGCCGGCAAAATATTTCAGACGCTCTCTTAACTGGCCAGTGCAATCCCGGTTTACGCACCTGATATAGACGCCGTCTTCGTCTTTTTTGACCTGGCCACCGCAACTCGGGCACCTTTTAGGCACCTTGAAGCGCAATGCGCCGGGAGGTCTTAACTTTTTATTGACCTCTACCACCTGCGGTATTATCTCGCCAGCCTTCTCAATTACCACGGCATCGCCGCAGCGTACATCCAGCCGATCCAGTTCGTCAAAGTTGTGCAGGCTCGCCCTTTTGACCGTTGTGCCTGCGAGTTGAACGGGGGCCAAGTTCGCCACCGGAGTAAGGATTCCGCTTTTGCCCACCTGCACATCGATCGATTCTATGGTCGTCTCGGCCTGTTCAGCGGGGAATTTGTACGAGATACACCATCGAGGTGCCCCGCCGGTCGCACCGAGTATGGCCTGCTGGTCGAAGCGGTTGACCTTTATCACCATCCCGTCAATTTGGTAGTCAAGCGAAAATCTCTCCTTACTCTGACCAAGACAGATATTAATAACCTCATCGATATTACGGGCTGTTGGGTAATTTGGATTGACTGGCAGACCAACAAGTAGATTGAGATTTAGCAATGTTTTCCACTGCACATCTGCTAAATTCGCAGAAACTTGGCCGGTAGCGTAGGCGAAGAATGATAGGTTCCTCGTAGCGGTGATTCTTGCATCAAGCAACTTTAAAGAGCCGGCTGTTGCGTTTCGCGGATTTGCAAAGGCCGGCTCACCAGCTTCCTCGCGAAGTTTGTTCAGCTCGACAAATGCCTTTTTAGACATATAGACTTCACCTCGAACTTCGAGGATGTCGGGAATCTTCTTCCTGTTCAACAGCACAAGCGGAATGTCTTTTATTGTCCTAACATTAGCGGTAACATCATCGCCAACTTCGCCGTCGCCGCGGGTTGCAGCCCTGACAAGCACACCTTTTTCGTAGCGAAGACTTATTGCAACACCGTCGATTTTCAATTCGACAACATAATCATAATCGTCGCTGCCAAGCTGCTTACGGACCCTCTCGTCGAAGGCCCGCAGCTCTTCGGAGTTGTAGGTGTTGTCCATGCTGAGCATTGGCACCGCGTGGCGGACGGAAACGAACTCATCGAGAGGCCGGTCGGAGACGCGCTGAGTCGGTGAATCAGCCGTGATAAGTTCAGGGTGTTTTTCCTCAATTGCTTTTAGTTCGGCAAAGAGTTTGTCATATTCCTGGTCGGGAATTTCAGGCTTGTTGTGAGCATAATATAGGTAATCGTGCCGGCGGATTTCGCTGCGCAATTGCTCGATTTGTTTTTTCACATCCTTGGCCATAGCAGCTTAATTTATACGCTGTTCAGGTTTACTTTGCAAGAACATGATTGGCACAGGTAAAAACCGAATTATCACTGGAATGGCATTTGACAAAACAGTCAAATCTTTAGATAATACCCTGAATTTGATATCGAATCGGCTGTCGAAGCCGATGTATTTAAGTTAGCTATTCCCCGACAGCTCAATTGGTCCCGAATGAAGGGCACCAAAGAAGTAGAGCTTCGGGATGCCGAGGAAGCAGCTTCACTGAAGCTTCTCCATTCGGCATAGAGCGAGCATCGAAGATATATGCATTATTTATATATTCTTCAAAGCGAAGAAACAGGCAAATACTACGTTGGCGAAAGCCGCGATGTTAAAAAAAGACTGGAAGAACATATATCCGGTAGAACAAGTTACGGTAAAAGAAACACTGGAATAAAACTTGTCTTTAAGGAAGCTGTTATCAACCGAAGTAAGGCGAAAAAACTGGAGAGTTTTCTTAAGAGGCAAAAAAGCCGGAAGTTTATTGATAAGTTTATAGACGGAAAAATAAATATTCCCCGATAGCTCAATTGGTAGAGCGAGCGGCTGTTAACCGCTAGGTTGTAGGTTCGAGTCCTACTCGGGGAGGTAAACACGAATTGTCATGAATTGCACCTTCTTGCATATCATCGCAAGTTGTTGCAAAGCAGGGGGTAAGGTCAAGTCCACTGTTTTCAGTTTGCGGCTCTGTGCAGGGTGATACGGCAGTATTCAGTCCCCGATTTAGGCCACCTTTTTCAACGGCTCTCTGGAAATGTTCTTCATGAGTTTGAAGATAATGCTTTTGAGCAACGTCTGGGCTATTTCCAAGCCATCCGGTAACAACGTGAATAGGAAAATCTTCCACCAGTTCAGTTTCCCTGCTGGCTCTCAAGTTTTGAAACGTTTTCCCCCAAGGTTTAAGCCCTGCTCGTTTTATGATTCGATGGGCTTGGGTGCGAAGATTGCTACGAGTATCTAAATCCGCAACAATGACCTTCTTTTGTCCTGACCGTGCCTGTTCGAATGCTTCCATAAGATAAGGTTCAAGCTCAGGAAACAAAGGACAGATTCGGGTTCCCTTGCCTTGAAGATGTTCAGTTTTGGGGCTATGTATAGCAAATCTTTTTTTGTCCCAAAGAATATCATTCCATGTTAAACCATGCAATTCTGAAGGGATTCTCAGGCCACCATAACGAGCAAGTGCAAAGATAAGCCTCCATTCATTGTTGGGACAGGCATCCAAGACTTTCTGAATATCCTCACGGCCAATAAACTGATGCCGCTCAAAATTGGATACAGAATTTGTAGGAATGCCATCAAAGGGGTTTTCGCTAATCAGGCGTTTCCTGCGTGCTGCTGCAAAGAACTGTTTTATTCGCTTACAACGTCTCCGAATAGTGTTTTCAGCAAGTCTCTGTTTCAATAGATGTCTACGAAATTCTTCAGCATCATAAGCGGTGAAATCATCGAGGCCTATACTCGAATCACAGAACTCGAAAAAGTTATTCCTTGCAGCCTGCATATTAATTTTTGTACTTACCTTTATGTCAGTTCGACCTTCAATGTATCCATCTATCCATGCAGCCAAAGTAATTTCTACTTTGCGTTTCATCGGTTCAGCAAGCCCCAACGATTCCAAACATTTTCGTATGGGGTCTCCCAAGCCGTTAAGCCAACTTTGAACAGCAATAGAAATCTCGGAACCGGTATTCTTTGCCCTGACAAGATTTTCGATATTGATTTTCGCTGTCTCTGCTTGCCGTTTGGTAATTCTGCCGAAGCCAATTCGAGGCCGATTCGCTGATTCACCGTCAGACAAACGTATTCGGTAGGTTTTGCCGTTCTTATTGTTTCGACTTTCGATACTTGCCATTATGATTTTCTCCTATGTTTTTTGGGTTTCAATTCCAAATCCAGAGCTTTAATTAATTCCGATACCACTTCTGATCGAGCGTCCGTATTACAGGACAAAAAGTCGTATATCGTTTGGCGTGGTATCTTGCCCTTGAGCATTTCTGATAACCGATTAGGGTTCAGATTCAACTCATTCATACGTTTTATAATTGCTTTTCTAATCATTGTCATATTAGCATTATACGGCATATCGGATACATGTCAAGCCCATAATAAAAAAAATTTATATTTTTTTCAGTTGCTCTATGAACGAGTCCAGATCAGCAATGTCAAACCGAACGGAGCGGTCAATCCTGACTACTGGGATACGTTGTAACTTTTGCAAATCCCAGAGTTTCCGCTCAGAAATGCACAAATATCCCGCAGCCTGCTTGCTGGTCATAAGCTTACTCATTGTTGCCTTATTGCCACCTTTTATGTGGTCTTCATTGATTGTTTGCCGTTCCATTATTTTAATCTTTCTATCCTAACTATTATTTCACTTAAAGCCTGTTTGTCAGCATCTTCTCTGCTCAGTCCGCCGTCATATTCGAGAATAGCCGCCCGTTCCTCAAACTCTATCCGCCAGTCCATAGGTAAATCATCAATGTCAGTCAAGGCCGGACTGTCTAAACTCTTTCCAGCCCGTAAAGCTCTCAGGCGGTCAAGGGCAGAAATCATAACGTTACCTTCTGCGCAAATTGCGCACAATACGCAGAATTCAAATCAGCACCGCAATTTTGCGCATTCTGCGTATTGTGCGCGAGCCATAAGGGATTTATTTTGTATTTTTGGCTGGGTTTTCGACCCGGCCCCTTGTGCTCCTGCAAAACTTCTCTGATGTAGCCATGATTGATAAGTATCTCCAAAGGCTTATCAAGTTCATTGACTTTCTGGATACTGCCACGAAGGGAATTAAACGCCTCACGTCTGGTAAACTCTTGTATTTGTTCAGAGGATACCCAGTCAAGTATTCTCCGTGCCGAATCAATAGCTGGGTCTGCTCCCATTTCAAAAAATGCAGCCTTTGCATGTGGTATCAGGTATTCACCGATTGCGATTGCTCCCAGTATCGTTTCAGCATCTATCTGAGCCTTTGCCGGATTGCCCGAAGTGGCATAAATCAAACTGTGAAAAATACCGGCAATACGACATACAGCACCAACAAGTTTACCTGCCCAGTCTCCCATTGCTGCAAAATCTCCACCAGGGCCAAGATGTTTCTCAACCTGCATTGCAAATCTATCAATTTCTTGCAGAGCATCACTGCCAACAGTTATTATATGAGGACACGGGTTACCATCGGTATCAATGTTAGGCTCAAGCCTAAGTGCATTAAGAATCTTGTCTTGATATGCAGTCGCTATTTTGGAATCAACCGGACAGGGATTGATTTTTCTATGGCCTAAAAGCGATTGAGGCAATGAATAAAGAAACCGCCCCAGCAACCCACGTCCACGAAAGCCTTTTTTAAGCGTAAGCCCTCTTAATACTTCAGGCTGGACAGCAACGCCAATACTAAGAGCGGGCTTGTGTGTGTATCTTGGCGTAAAGTCCTGATTAGCTCGGTTTACCCGAATATCATCACCTGCATGTCCCTTTAGGTAAACTCCAAGATTTGGAGCGCCGCTACTGCTATAACGACCGGCCATAAGGTCAAATACATCGCCTTCGGGACTCAACAACGCGAATCGACCAGCGTTATCGTTTAGCAATAACGCTACGCTCTCAGGTGTTGCATCATCGCCGATATACTGTGGGCTTGTCAGGACTTCCAGTTTGCTCAATTCTTCTAAGAATTCACTTGTTTGCTTTTTGTAGCTTTCTCTGCCCTCTGTTTTCTTTGCTTTGGCAGCCTGCTTTCGGGCATGTTTCAAAGATTCTTCAAGGATAATTCGCTGATTACGATTCTGTTCTATCATCGGTGCTAACCGCTCGGCTTCCAGTCTCTCAAAATGTGCAAGCGGTTCTGTTACTACACTGAAAACACCGCTTTTACGGTTCGCCGGTGGCAGGGCAACAACCGTAAACAGATTAACAGGCTCCCAATGGTCTGCCCGAATGTGAACAACGACCCGTTTCGCCAGCGAAGCACCACTAACAGACAAAACGAGCATCGCCGGTAGATCAACCGGAACCTGATATGATTCTGCTACTGCTTCGCAAAATGCGCACAATACGCACAATTGCCTCGGGAACGCTTCAAGAGGAAATATTGGCAGGTTAAAATGTCCAAGTGGTGCCGGTAATTCCCATTCGCTTTCAGACTCAGGCAGTTTGGTCGTTTCTATCAATTTCAGCAGCTTGCTTTTATCCCCGCCGTTGTCCAGCCAATCAGAAACATCTCCCTTTTCCGGCAGTCCAGGCAGCTCAATTATCCTTGCCTTGACTCCTACACCGGCAAGGCTTCCAGTCACTTCTCTGGAGTGCTTTCTGCCGGCATCATCGTTGTCGGGTATGATAGCTACCCTGGAGCGGTCATTCAGAAATTCACTGTACTTATCGTCCCACTTACCAGCACCCATCGGACAGGTTGTCGCTGTCAGACCTTCATCGTAAAGCCTGTCAACGTCCTTTTCGCCCTCTACAATGAAAACCCAATCGTCTGGTCTTGCTTGTAGCAGTTCCGGTAATCGATATAAAACCCGCCTGACCCCTTCAAGATTCCATATCCAGCCATTACCATCCGGACGCCGCTGTTTGAACTCTTTAGGCTCTTCTCGAACCGCCTGATAGAGTAACTCCCCAGATTCATCCATGTAATCGTAGGTCGCTACAATTCTCTTTTCAACATCCACCGGTCGCATCTTCTCTTTACCTGGCATAATTATCCCCCTGGCTTGACTTTTTCGATTCTGCACTGAAACTAAGCCCCTCAGAGGTGTTTTTAGAGCGGCATTTCGGCTTATCACGGTAAGGACGATACGGCCAAAGTGCGCATTCAAGCGAAGTGCACAACCTTACCTCTTCCCGCTGATACATTACACACTGAACACAAAAGCTGTTGACCGCCGCTCTCAGGCTCTTGCCAGTAACCGCCTTGTCGTAAGTAGCGCGGTAAATCCTCGGCATGTCGGCCCTGCGCTCTGCTATCTTCTGTTTGCGCTCAGGGCTTGACAGTGTGGAGTGACCTTGGTTATAATGTATTTGTGGCATTTTTCCCCCCTCCTATGGCCAGTCGTATCCCTCTGCAATTAAGCGGCTGGCCGTTTTTCTTGCCGTTCCTTGGTTTTTCTCTTGACGGAGCCGGACACTTGCGCTTGAAATGGCGTTGATTCGATTGTCCCTTAAAACGCTGGCTACCTCCTTCGGGTGTGGGCAGGTAGCCGCTTGAAGAGAGCCATCGTCTCCCCGGCGGTGGCTTTCCCCTTTTCTCGTTCTTGCCTATTGACTGGTAGAGGTATCTGTTGCTATAATGGCGTTGGAGTATTCTTCCACAACTTACTACTCCAAGGGCGCCCAACGCACCGCTAATGCTTCCGGCGCCCTTCTTTCTTTCTTTCTTTCTGTTACTCATTTCTTCGCCCCCTTCCTTGCCTCAAACACCTGCATATCGCAGTTGCAGTCCAAGAACAGGCTGATGTCAGATAGCTTCCACCTGATTGAGCTGCCAACAGATACGGGCTTCGGCAGGGCCTGCGATGACCTATAACGCCATACGCTCCTGACGGAAGTTGAGAGCATCTTTGCCAGCGCCTTTGCACTGAGTAGTTGGGGGTTTTGATTTGATTCTTGATTACTCATTTTGAACTCCTTATCTGAATACCATACAATCCCTGCTTAATTGCCTTGATTTGCTCTTCACTGAATAACCGAATAATGCCGACCCTTGAAGCAGGCTTGAGCCGGTATTTTCGAATGATGTAAGTTACCCGCTGAGGCGGTTCGCCGAGCTGGTCAGCTATCTGGCTTGCCGTGTAGAGATTCGTATCTGCCATTTCTAACTCCTGTATTAGAAAAACTATTCTCTCTTTACCCTAAGAGGCATAAACAACCACATGAGCAACCGCTTAAAATCAGAAGGTGATATAAACCTCTGAAGTGAGAGGAGTTAGGAAATTTCAAGAAAATGTTTAAAAGTTGAATTAGGGGTTGATACTCAAATGCTCTGACCGTAGGAGGTAATCAGATAAGTGGTTGGCCCCGTTTATCGGTAGGAATTTTTTGTGCTTTGCCGTGGTCTATAGAACGCGCCTGTTTAGCTTTTACCTTCGCCTCTGCTTGCCCAAGAAGCTTATATACGTTCTGCGCGGTACACCGCATCTCAATGGCGGCTTGTTGAGGTGTCTTCCCCCCGACATGAACCAGTGTATACGCCTCTTGTTGTCTTGGTGTCAATTCAGACGAAACTCTGCGCTTCATCTTTCCCGATTTTTCCCTGGCCTTCCCAGTTTTACCCACTTTGAGCAGTTTTTGTATATCTCGGTGTTCACATCTCGCAACCATACTTATCAAACAGTTGTCCGGGAGCATACCTTTCCGTACCAACGATATGCTTTGCTTAAGCTTGGCGTCCATGACCCCGCTAACTTGGCATGCATGACGACGATGAAGGTCAAATAGGCCCTGTAGGGCGACTTCGCAAGTTTGCCCGGTCATATACCTCGCAGCTTGATGCACATCGGACGAAAATTTCTGGACAAAACCATCAATCGTCATGGTCTCAAGCTTGCTGGCAAAACCAACAAAACCAGCTGCCATTGCTCTATCGTATACACTACCTAACTTATCTGTGAAGATGTTGAGGGCATAAAGCCACTCGGGGTCATACTCTTTGCATTCGCTCGCCAGGGTCGCAAAACGCCTATCTATACACTGTGAACAGGTCCCACAATGGTTCTGCGGGCTTCGGTAGACCGATTTCGCACAGCTTCTTGTTTCACGAATCTGTGGCTCGTGATGTAGTTCTTTGAGGCGGAGACAGACTTCTGTTTTTGTCTTAAGAAAGTATGGGTTTTCTAAATGGAAATCAGAGTTTGTCACTTCCGAGATAAGACTTGATAGCAATTGCAAAAACTTAGGATGTGTCACCCGTGTCGAACGGGCTTGAAGCGTCTGGCCGTCAAAAGGAAGCTTGCAACTGACAATACCGTTCTCATACAACTTAACTCGGTTTAGACCAAACATTTTCGCCACAATCGTCCCTAACGCAGCGTACAGAAATGAACGGCTTCGTTGACTCGTGTCTTTTGTTAGTCGTCTGTCCTTGTTGATTGTCACAGGTACGTGGAGTGGTTTAAGGCCAGCAGTACATAGACTTACAACGTATTCGTGTAGCTTTTTCTGAAGACCAGTCATTTTTCGGTTGGACTGATGGCTTACGAGAACAGGGTGCTTGTTACCGCCCACCACTTCGTCTATGGCCCCTGTGAATGAATCCACACCGCCCGAAAACAATACTACTTCATCATAATCATATTGAGGCTCACCAACTGTGCTATAAGTTAGAAACTCCGAAAATTCACCTAAGGGTTGCCGAGTAAAACAAAACTGACAAACGTCCCCCGAAGCAAATGATAACGCCTCTGCCAAAAGTCCGCTGACCTCCGGGTCAGACCAGACTTCGTACTCTCTAACAGGTATCGCAAAATGAAGACAGCGAACCCATTTCTCACCGTACTCAAATTGCCTCGTCCCACCTCGCGATACTACCTGGTCGGCAACATAAACGTAGGTTGCAATCTCCAAAAGGTCGCGCATTACGGTGGGGAGGTCCTGCACCATCTTCTCTGTTATAGCATCGACATCAAGGCTTATTTTTCCTCTACCTTTGCCCACTTCAAGCTTGTGGACTATTGCATCCTCAGGCCCGACTTCTTGGGCTCCGCCGCAAAGGATAAGATGTGGTTTAGGCATTGATTCCGCTCCTCCGCTGCAATTCACTTTTTATCTTCTTGAAAGCGGCAGGGACGAACTTTGTCCGTACGTTCTCGACTGTGATACCTTCCTTGAAATCGGTCGCAGAAGGCCAACACCCTGAAAACTCTTTCACTATCCCAGTAGTTTGGTGGCAATGAAGAGCCAGAGCGTTTTTGAAACCCTCACACGCGCCGACTGACTCAAACTGCTTGGCCGGGCCGATGTGATTCGGAAGCTCACGGCTCAAATGATAGTCCAAGAAACGGTACAGGAATTTACCGAAAAAATTCTGCCCTACGACACCAAATCGCTCAGGCGTTGCGTATCTTTTGAGTACCGCCTGCGTATCGTCAAGAGCAACGCCAAACAATCGCCCGGTTTCCTGATGACAAAGGTCGGTAAGAGCCTCTACGGCTGAGAATCTGGCCATTTCAGCCAAGTCACTTCGGTGGCCAGCCCTCCTCAGACCCCTATCCAGAGCCTCATCAAAGCCTCCTACAAGGTCAAGCAGGGACGCCTCCGGCGAAAGGCGTATACCCAAGTCGGCAAGTCTTTCTCTGAAGTTCTCTATTCGAGAAGACCACACTGTATCCATAAGTCGAAAGATGACTTGTGCAACGCCCTGGTCCTTCTTGGCAAGCTCCAAACCCCGCTGCGCGGCCTGGCTGGTAGCGTCAGCAACGCTGGTGGGGTCATCGGTTTCCTTAAGAATCGCTACTACCTTCCGCCAGTTCCTCGTAGCAGGCCACTGCTGTAACCTATCGTGTCCCATCGTTCCAATTCCTCCCTTATTTTATTGGCCAGCCGCTGTGACGACTTTTTCTTCTAGACGCAGGTCAATCCTCTTCAAGATCTTTCCTAATTCCTCGTCGATTCTATGTTTAGTTAAGACACTAAAATCTAAAGAATTGAGATTATGTTTCTTGTAGTAGTTCTTTACTCTATTCATCATTCTAAGTCTGCGTTGCCACGTCGGAGACGTTTCTATTGCTTCTAATTGTGGTGGCCTTCCCATGTGAAAGAACTTAAATGTGTTATGAATTGCGCTCCACTTTTCCATCCGCTTGTCATATGTGAGACCCTTGTCTCTTGCATATCGTATCGAAATATTGTGCTGTCTGACTCCTTTCCGAAAATCTCTAATCTTCTGGTCAGTCCAACCAGATTTTTCATGAATATAATAATCGTCTCCTGTTTGGCCAGTCCGGAATTTGGTAGGGTCGTATCTGTCCTGCACAGAGTCTAAAGGCCTAAATCTACAATCCGTGATCTGTACTCCCCACTTCTCGCAGTAACGTAGCTTTCTCACCATATCTTTGTAAGATATATCATAGTTGTATATCATGAACACCGATATGTCTTTGGGATTGTATCCAGCCTTGGTTAGGTAGCTTAGCTGCCTCTTAATTGCTGGGGCGTCAGAAAGCGAATTGTCCCAAGCTATCTTTACATTTTGGAACCGTGCCTCCTTCAACAGTTGAGCCAATTCTGGACTCTTTTCGAGTATCCGACCATCAAAGCCGCTTTGGGACTCGAACATAAAGGCTCGGTTATTAACTCTCAAACCACCCAATTCTACAAGAATTTCTTTAATGTGCTTGTTTGCTAGGAAATTATTATCGAAAAATATGACCCTGTGCTTACCAATAGTCTTAATCTCTTTCACCAGCTCGCTTGGCGTTTTATCACGTCTTTCAGGTTCAATTTTCCATACACCACAAAACTTACACCTCCGTACGCAGCCCCTCATTGCATGAGTAACATGGTGGTCGACACTACCTTTTAGCAATGTGCAATCAGGGTAGTATTTCTCAGCGCTTTTGTGTAGGCCCACATGGCATTTTGCCCTATAAACTTTTAGCTTATTTTGGAAATACTTCTTATTGTGGTGTAGCGTTGCATAAATCCCGCCAACAATTATTTTAGCCTCTGGGAAAAGACCCCGGTAATGTTCGACTGCCTCCCAAACATACCTGGACCAGTAGGTAAATATCGATGTGACTAAAATTAACGACGGTTCAAAAGAGCGAAATCTGTTTTTTGGATGATTACCCCTAACTAATTTAACCTTGTAATGACGCGATCTATAGTATGCCCCAAGCTTCAGCAATCCAACAGGGACAAAATTCTTGTGAATGCTGTTTGCCTTATTTCTGCTTTTGGAAGGATAGGGGAAATCAGGTTCAACCAGCAATATCTTACTTATCTTCGGCATGTTTCTTGGGTTCAAGGCTTCCATACGCTTCCTGCATGTGCTTCTCAAATTGCTTCCAAAAACTGCCAAATTCAACAGAGGCTATTTTTTCTGTCAACAACTTTATTCCTGCGTGAGCATATTCTTCCGCTATTCTATAAACGCTAGCTTTGTCCGACAGTATACCGACATCATCCTCATCATGCAGAGCCACGGCATTTATTAAAGCTTCATCCTCCATCTTTAGGTCCTTTTTGAGGAAGAAGCCATCTCTGCTCTTTAAGGGCACACGCATTCCATTGCTAAAGCCAAATGCCACCGCAAAAAGGAACTGCTCCTTACGGTTCTTTTCCTGAAAAAGTGACACTTCTTCTGAAATCTTCTCGTACAACTCTCTGTCTTTAGGATCGATATTCAGTCTGTCGGGAACACTCGCCATTTCTTAATACGCCTCCAACATGAGTTCTTTTTCATCGGGCGATAAGAACAGTCGTATTGCGTTACTGGTGTCGTCCTCTAATACATCTCTCACATCGCTTGCGTAATCTTCTGGGGTCAATAACAGAATTATTTGCCGTTCGTCGCTGATCTGAGAAAATATCTTGGAAATGAATTCTCTCGGAGGACCAGACACCATCGCAAAGGGTCTGTCAACAATAATCGCCGAGTCGAAACCAGATATATTATGTAACGCCAAGCTGAACGACAAAGCTAGAACTTCTCTTTCCCCTCCGGACAAAGTGCCCAGACAGTCATACCCCATAGAATGAACAGGGCTAACTGTATAGTCATTCTTTATCATGACGTTCCTATAAGTTTCTTTCTTCCAGTGCAATTCGAAGAACTTTTCTTCCGTTTCTTTTTCAATCTTTCTTCGCATCGATTCCATAATTTCTTGATGAGATCTTTCAAGAACATCTATGCCTCTCTTAGCAAAAACGATATCGTTCTTAAGATCAGCTAACTTAGTTTCTTTTTTGATCTCATCATCTAACCGTTTTCTTAGTTCATCAATTTTCCCTTCGCTGTTAATTTTGATTTCTTCCAGCACTCCAAGTCTTTTCTGGTTGATTTCAAGCAGTTCTTCAAACTTCCTAAGCTCATTAGCCCAATTACGTATTTTTATCATATCGTAGCCAGCAATTTGCTTGTCGATTTGCTCAATTCGGTCGGTAATGCGTTTCAGAACCCCTTCCACGATTCGAATTTGCTCGGTCGTCCTGCGATTCTGGTCCAAATACGACTTTGCCGCGTCCTTAGCAGAGTCAAGATAGCTCTCCATTCTCGTCAATTCCTGAGATGTGTCACGGGATAAACTAATCCTTTCGATAAGCTTTTTTATCGCTCCTTCTTCAGAGCTTCCACTTCCGATTTCTCTCTCACATATGCACTTCCCCTCCATAAGTATTTTTTTCAAAAGATTCTTGTCTATCGTGGGAGGGATTTCCCCCTTATCGTGTTTTTCTCGTATGATATCTCTTGCTTTTTCTATCGCGGGGAAGAGCATAATGTCTATGCCTAACAGAAACAAAATCTCCTGTTTCGCTCCGATTGCCCTCTGGTAGAGTTCCTGCTGTGTCTTATACTCGGCTCTCAATGTATCCTTTTCTTTTTGGAGTTCTTCTACTTCAGGCATGCCTCTGAGATTGTCATCAAGCTTCTTAATCTCTGCTTTAGCCGTTTTTACTTGGCTCTGACATTGATTAATTTCTTCTAACTTGCTGTTTAAATCCTCTTCCAGTCTTTCAAGTTCTTTTCTTGTCTTCTCGATTTCTGGGTCTGTCTTTCCTGCATCTTTGTGAAGGTCGCTTATGACTTTTTGCATATGGGTCTGCGTTCGGTCCAACAGTTCCACCTGAGAGATTTGATAGATTGCATTCCGAATGTTTTGTCCCGTAGCTTCCCTGAAATATTTATCTAATCGTTCCCCGTCAAAGAAAAAGAAGTCTTTAATTCCATATGGCACGAAAAGGTGCACCTTTTCGGTGGCCTCTTTTTTACCCTCCTCATCTTGGAATATCTTACTATTTCCACTCTCATCCAAGAGAACGGCTTTGAACACTTGTCTAGTTGGCCTGCAAGTACTCTCCACTCCTATCGAACCTTTACCAATCTTAAAGTACTGGTCCCTTATAAAGGTTATGTGTTTCCCTCCAGATTCAGCGTTTATCTCCACGGTCATTCTGTATTCATTGCCTTGGCTAGCGTCTCTCAAAATTTTTGTGTTCAGTTGAGGTAATTTTTTGCTATCTTCCCTGGAAAGAAATGGTTCTTCACCGTACAGACACCAGTTGACTGCGTTCAGAAGGTTGCTTTTACCAACACCCATTACCCCAATGATTATGTGCAAGTCCTTTTTGCTCTGAACACGATTGAGACTTACTTCGACATCCTTGAATTGTCGGTAGTTCTTAAGCTTTAAGCTCTTGATTCTCATTGTCCTTGGCCCACTTTTTCGAATATCCCCTTATCTTCTTTTTGTAGTGCTCCTTGAACCACCATTGAGTTGGGTGTTCAAGTTCTTCAAACAGCATTTCTTTTATAAATTGTTGTAGTACAGGATCGTCAGCAGTCTTTTCGCTAACAGCTTTGAGAATCTGTCTGTTTATTGATGGTCCGTTCATATCGCTTACCCGTAAAGCTTTTCGCGAAGATCATATATCTGAGAAAAAGCGGTTACATTATTGACCGCAATTTTCGCGATCTCCTGATAACGCTCTATCTCTTTAGCAAAAATATTATACTCAATTTTTTTTAGTTCGGAAGGGAGATTGTCTAATGAGGGAACCACAATTACATCATAAATCACAGCAACTTTCTTGCCTGAGTACCTTCTTATCACTCTGCCAATCCTCTGAATGTACTCTCTTGGATTACCACTACTTGCCAATAATACGGCAGTCCTCGCTTGTGGAACATCGACTCCTTCATCCAGACATCTCATTGCAACCAGCACTTGATATTCAGTATCGGCGAATCTATTAAGGAGGAACTCTCTTTCAGATAAACCATTGTATTGGGCATCGGGTTGTGCGCTTTCATCCATAGTAAACCGATGTGCAAAGATATTGCGTTCATTGACTATCTTCATAACCTGATCTATTTGTTCAGGGGCGGAGTATATTATGGTCCATCTAATGTCGTGTCCTTCTGAATCCAGAATTCTTTCCAGGGCTTGATATTTTGCAGACGCGTTCTTTATTACGTTAGCCCTAATAAATCTGAGAATATTAACTTGCTTATCATGTTCCATATCGCCTCTGGAACTACCTATTCTGGAGACTATAGACTTGGTAAGACTTACGTACCTATCAAGTTCTTCCTCCTCAAGTGAAATAAAGACAGGAAGATATTTGTAGGGAGTAAGATACGTCTGATTCGTTTCAGGGTTAACAGTGTTTATTGCCTGCTCCAGACTGAACTCGAAAACAACGTCTTGAAAGTAGTCATAAATGACTTTTGTTCCAAGGTCATCAAACCACCTCTTAGGTGTTGCGCTAAGAGCAAGTCGGAAGTCGTATAGTTCCAACAATCCTAATTTAGTTTTTTCCGCTCCTAATCTATGAACTTCATCAGCCAGCAAGATTATTGGGAAGCTTTTCTTGTTTTTTTCTATGATTCTTTCGAAGTCTATCGAAGAAAAAGTATTATGTGTGGCTAAAATCGCCATGTTGTCCAGATGTCCCAGAGTCACATCGACCAGACCATCAGCCAGTTCGTCTCTCCACGTCCTATTCGAGCTATCTGCGACTAGCAGTCGGTCAAATACTAGTCCAAACTTCGCGATTTCCTTTTGCCACTGTTGGCTAAGATGTCCGTAAGGTGTGGTAATAATAACGACCACCTTTTTTTCTTTTTCTAATAGATGTTTCACACAACCCAAAGCAGTAAAAGTCTTGCCAGTACCTGTTGCCATTTCGAAAATGCCTTTACAGGCACTTTCGATCCAGTTGCCTATTGCTTTGCGCTGATAATCTCTCAGCTTTATATTTTTAGTTCTTTTCCCTTTTCCGTAACTCTTCGAGTGTTCCCGCAGTAATTCTTCGGTAGCACTCTGGGATAGTCTTTTGAACTCCTCATCAGTACGAGGAGCATTCCGGATTAGTCCCTGCTTAAATGCATCCGATACATTATAAACTCTCACCCTCTTGCCCCTATCTCCCCATAACCTCCCAAATCTCTCTATGTCAGGCAATAAGTGCTCCTTGTCTCCGTCTTTCCAACTGCAGAAGACATGAAACTGCTCATCATTATGAAGCCAACCTTTCAACGTCTCATTGTCAGAACCACTGAAGGAAACTACGTTATCTTGCGCATCTTTAAGTATTCCTGTTTTCTGGTGTTCGATTCCATTCTTCACAACTGCAATCTTAATTTCCAAAAGGTCGTTCTTAAGCATCCACCCCAACATGGCTATGTGGTCCTTCTTTAACTCATCTTCCAGGTTGTCTATCTCTATCAGCAGCTCTTTTTCCTTTTCGCGCAGGGCTTCTTTTATTGCCTCTTGGTCTTCCAGGGAAAGCACCACATTCGCGATTAGCCGGATTCGTCCCCCATTTTTAACAAAGTCCGCTATTCCTCTTGCTGCAATGGCTAAGGCGTTCGAAGAAAAATATCCAGCTATTCGGTCGTATTTTATCGACTTAGACAAGACGGGCAGGTAGAACTCCTCGAGAAGATTGTCCTCATCCGAATAATAAACAGGCTTTAATTCAATATCCTTCAGCGCCACAACGATCCAGTTCCTCAGAAAAATGCATCGCAGCCGCGTTTAGAGTACAGCTTCACAACGAGCCCTCCCACCTTCTCTTTTGTTAGCTCATCTAAACCCGCAACCGCCATTTTCTCTGCCATTTCGTTATTTCCCCAGTGCTTCCACGAAACGTAAATTTTGGCCAAATACTACCACCGGAAGCCAGATAAAGCAAGTGGATTTTAGACGACCAAACATGCCAAACAAAGCCAATAAATGCCCTGATACCGTCCAAACAGAACGGCAAATCCTATCAATTCCTCTTTTGTTCAAAAACGTGGAAAACTCCCTTTTTTATAGTGTCCAAAAACTCATTTTTACTGCAAAATCGCACTTCCTGCTCTTTCTATAGTGTTCAAAAACTTCCTCGCGCGCGCGTGCGCGCGTAAGGACTCTAAAAACTCCGGAAACCCCCCTTAGCTTTTTAGACGCTCAAAATATTCCCCGAAGGCCCCCATTGTGTAAAATCCTTCACAACTTTTTACTACAAAAACCGCTCTAAAGCCCTGTTAAACAGGCAATCAGGCAGATTCTTGGTTTTCACTACCACTTGACTTATTAAGATACATTTACCATGCGGTCAAGGGAATTAGAGCTTGTCATATTAATCAGAATTTCCCCGGTTAGCATAGGGGGAGTCTGGCTGCCCGGTCGAAGCTACTGTTGTTTTGCGTTAGGTGCGTAGCGACCCCCTGAGAGGCCTTCTGTGGCGCCAGATTTGATTCTGTGAAGCGGTTGGAAGGAATTAGCCCATTGTTCCGAGATTGCCCTTCTGGAAGGCTTCGGCAATAGCCAGCGGCACCTTCGCCTCATTTTCTACAACGAGCGCCCTCATTTCCTGCTCTCGCGCCACAGCCATTGCGCGGCGTTTTTCGGCCTCCGCCTTTGCCCTTCGCATATCGGCCTCGGCCTGGGCAGCCTGGAGTTGGGCCCCGACGTTCTCACCTACATCGACGTCGGCAATATCAATAGAGAGAATCTCATAAGCGGTTCCGGCGTCGAGGCCCTTTGACAAGACCGACTTGGAGATATCGTCAGGATTCTCCAGAACGGATTTGTATGTTATGGCGCTGCCGATAGTGGTGACAATACCTTCACCGACACGGGCGATGATTGTCTCCTGAGTCGCGCCGCCAATCAGCCGTTCTATATTGGCGCGGACCGTTACGCGGGCCTTTGCCTTCAACTGAATACCATCCTGCGCAACGGCGTCGATAGTACCTCGGGTCTTTTCCGGGTCTGGGCAATCGATAACCTTTGGATTCACGCTTGTTTGCACGGCCTCGAGGATGTCACGACCGGCCAGGTCGATTGCGGTGGCTGTTTTCAATGTAAGTTCGATATTTGCCCGGTTGGCGGCAATAAGTGCACGGATGACATTCGGAACCTGCCCCCCTGCCAGATAGTGGCTCTCCAAATCCCGGGTAGTGAGGGTCAGACCCGCTTGTACGGCCGTTATTTTGCTGAGGACTATGGTCCTGGTGTCGACCTTCCTGAGCCACATACCAATAAGATCGGAGAATTTAACATCTGCACGGGATAGTCTGGCCTGCAGCCACAATCTGAAGAACTTCAAGAACAGCAGGAAGAAGACCACTGCTAGAAGTACAAGAATGACCAGAACCGCCGTTCCGACAACTCGTACGGGATTAGTCGCCACCAGAACTATGTTTGTTAAGTTATACATATTTATTCCCTTGCATTAGCTTTGTTCTATTACCTGACATTTCCCATATTAAACGCTTAGCTACGCCGCTAAGCCTAATTTCCATTAGAATATCAAACCTATCTCGGAAAGCCAAGATTTTCGACTTCATTTCGAGGATATTTCAGCCACAATAATCGCAAAAATAAGAATTTGGCAGCTGATTATCAATCTTATGACGCACCTTTACCTTTGTCTCCGCCTGAAAAACAAGTTTTCCAGTAATCCTTAGCATTATCCAGCTCCTGGAGTCACTGCTACGAGTGTCAAGCGACTAATACGCTCAAGGATTTCACAGAACAAAGCCCTCGGAACAGCCACCTCTGCCATCTGAAATATCACATATCTCGAATGTCTCACTACTTTTGCACCAATCTTTATCAGTTTCACTTGTAGCGTTCTCAGCGACCAGTCCCTTATATTCTTTGGCAAAGCCAAACGTCTCAGGAAATTGCCCAGATTATAGGCTAAAGCAAACAACTGAAGACGAACCTGATTATCAACGAAATCATGGCACGAAAGCCGTGTCCAGTTCAATGCGTATTTGCCTTCCTTGATCCATTGCTCTGCTGTCCCACGTTTGTTATAGAACTTAACCACATTGCTTGACTTCCACCGAAGATTTGTAACTATAAATCCTACGCTCGGAAACAGTTCTCCTGCATGCCATTCAATCTTAGCGACCACCCTGCGAGACTTATCCCAACTGGCTGCCCTGTATTGAAAACTATGATAAAGAACGATGGGCTTCTTGGATGGACGACCTACAGGTCGAGTCATTAAATGCTCAATCTTATCGTGCAGTTTGGCGTTACCTATTAAACGTATCGCATAGAAATAGCCCTCGGCTTCAAGGTATGGATATATGTTGGGGCCAGCGAAAGCTGCATCCCCACGGAAGAATCGTACAATGTCGTATCCTTGATAACGTTCAACAATTGGTTCCAAAACACTCTGCCAGTCATCGGCGCTATGGACATTTCCATTACGAAGAAGTGCTCGCTCAATATCACCGAATTGGTTAAAACAAAATATCGGGTGATAACAGGTACATCCAAAATATCCGTTGTAGGCAGAACCTTCCTGATTTCCATAGGTTGGACTAACAGAGCTATCCATATCAAGGATTATTTCTTTGATTCGTTTGCGTTGATGAACTTTGTTTGCCCAAATACCTGACAGGTCCATCAAAAGTTGAAGGTTTTTGGATTGTGTTAATGTCTCAGTTTCAAATCTACCCATCAAGCTGGTTGAAGCAGCTGCCCTTTCTTTGGCTCTTCCACCCACAACCTGACGCATGGCAGGATCAACAGACAAACGCTCTGCGTCATTGGTGTCTTCATAGCCTGCTAATCTGCTGTATATCGACTGTCTCAATAAAGCAGTTAGGCTATGCTGAGTATTTCTACATACCCGGTTGTCTGTAAGTTTTGAGTTTATCATCGCTGTAAATCCAAAGGCTTCATCAAGTTCTCGAAAAGTCAATAAACCTGCATCGCTGGTGACTTTCACTCCATGAAATTCAAGCTTCAATTTGCGGTCGAAATTGACTCTTAAAGCATCCTTTTTTCTTTCACCCATTGGGTGTTCCCTTTAATTATGGCCAAAAGTTAATCAAATCCATTCGATAAGCTCTATACTATCAAATCAATATCAAATGCGCCATCTTAATATGGGAAATCCGGGATTAAGGACAAGGTGAGTCGGTAATTCAAAAACAGCTCAGATTTTTCCTTCCGGCTTTATAACTACAGTCCCATACCCCAAAAGCCCCCCCCCGGGGTAGTCTCATCTGGCCAGAGATTCTGCCTTACGACCACCCTTTTTACACACTCACTCCTGCACTCCACTGCCGGGGCCTGTCGGGTACGCACCTCTTGCCGACTACGATTGTCCAGAATTGTAAAATCGACTTACATGCCGGTGCCGTAGGTACCTTATTTTGCATTAGGGGGTGCCTTCCCCTCCCCCACCCCCCCTAAGTTCGCATAAAAGCGATTCCAAGTAAGTTGAGAAGGTCATTGACCTTCCTATAAGACGTGATAACTGTGTACTAAGTAGGGCTTGAGCTGAGCTTTGCCTTTGCTTTGTTTATAGTTTGACCTGGCTTTGCTGGCTGTTTGGGCTGTCAAACCAACACCAAAGCAGCAGTAAGGTCCTGATATTTTTTACCCCGGTATCTGCCCTTATCTGCCAATAACAAGGATTCACTACTTTATTATATAAATATTGTGAATTTCCCTGTTTTTTGCTTGCACTTTGTGTCGATAGGTAGTATATTCTATTAGTAAGATAGTGAGTTTTGCAAGTTAATAGATTCAGGGCCGGCGTGGTTCTGATAAAGTGGCGCCGCGGTACGGCGGTACCCGACGCCGTGAACCAATACTTACTGTGAAGGGAGTATTGATTATGATTAGATTAGCAGAAAACCGAAGTCAAGTCAAGAATGAGAGGCAGGCCGAAGCGCTGAGCCGGGCACTTACAGGCCAAACGTTGTCAAACTTTCCGGCGATTATTTTGGGATTCGCGGCCCGCGGGATTCCTGAAGACCAGATACTGCCGCGGGAAAACGTTTTTACATACGCAGCGTGGAGGGCTTTGGGACGGCAGGTCCGCAAGGGCGAGCACGGTGTTAAGGTCATTACCTACATTAAGCGCGATAAGAAAACCGAAGACCCCGACACCGGCGAGGTCAAGTTCCAAGTCTATTCAATGCCGCGAACCGTCTCTGTTTTTCATATCAGCCAAACAGACGGAGAGGGGGTGCAACATGCAGCTATATGAAAAATACAGACCGACGGCGCTTGACCAGATAATCGGTCAGGACAAAGCAGTTAAGGTAATCAAAAGACTTATCCAAAACGGCGCTGGGGGGCGCTGCTTTTGGATTAGTGGTGCAAGCGGAACCGGCAAGACTACACTTGCCCGGATAATCGCCGGCAGTATCGCTGATGAGTTATATATCAACGAATTTGATTGTGCCGACCAACTCTCGGTATCGGCCATAGATAAGGTCGAATCCGATATGCACTATTTTGCGGCCGGCAAGGGCGGACGTGCTTTTATCGTCAATGAATCCCACGGCCTGCGAAAGCCGGTTATACGGCGTCTGCTGGGCCTTCTGGAGCGAATCCCTGAGCATGTCTGTATAATCTTCACGACGACCAAAGAGGGCGAAGCTGGGCTGTTTGAAGACCAGATTGACGCAAGTCCGCTGCTGTCCAGGTGCGCTAAAATCCAGCTCACCAATCAGGGCCTTTCCAAAGTATTCGCTGAACACTGCAGGGATATTGCAACTGCCGAAAACCTTAATGGAAAGTCGCTCCAGAGTTATATAAAACTGGCAGCGAGAAATCACAATAATTGCCGGGCTATGCTGCAAGAAATCGAGGCCGGCGTCATGCTGTAAACAGTAACCCAGGGGGCGCTTCGGCGTCCCTCTTTTTTCAAGGAGACACTATGGTAATTGACAGAGAAAAATACATGAACGCCGACGAAGTAAAGCAACTGCGGACCGTAACGGAAGCCAGAGCAATCGTTGACCTGCGAAAAGGTCGTATAACTGGAGTCACGGTCTGGATGGTGGTTGACCTGGCTCTTGCAACCGGTCTGCGGGTCTCGGAGCTCGCGGCGATCCAGATTAAAGACATCGACCTGAAACGCGGGTTTATAAAAGTCCGGCGGAAAAAGCGTAAAAAGAAAATCGTTGACTCTTTAGCAATAAGCCCGGACCTGATAAAACACCTGAAGGAGTATATCGAGGACAGGGCAGCCGGAAAACTGTTTGTCGGTGAACGTGGAGACCTGACCCGATACGGTTTACAGCAAATCTGGAAATCTGCCGTCAAACGTGCTGGTCTGCCAAAAGAGCTGTCAATCCACTCGGCCCGACATACGATGGCAGTCCACCTGCTCAAGAAAACAGGGAATTTGAGACAAGTACAAAAGCAGTTAGGTCATGCATCGCCGGCTACTACTGCCAACATGTACGCTGATATATCTTTTGAGGATATGCAGAACGGCGTTACTAACCTGTATCAGTAAGAATCAGGCCTGGGTTTAACAACCTGGGCCTTTTTCAGCAGAAAAAGTGGTCAACGTATTGAACATACGTTTGCCACTGTGAACATATAATTACCATAAGAACTTACAGTTGTGATGTTTATGGAAAGCTAAGAAATTTTACTATTCCTAAAATACAACCAAAAGTACAACTGTTTTGCATTTAGCTGGCTACAGGATATGTACAGAATGTTTCCACACAAACGGATAGAGTAATTGAAAATAGCAGGAAGTATGTTTGTTAGATTGATAAGCAGTACACCAAAAAACTTCCGTGGTTAAGTAAACCTGGCAAACGGACTGTCTTGATGAGTTAGTGTTATTAAAAAAGCCCCCACCTGAAAATAAGTTGAGGGCTGGGGCTTTCAGTATCTATATCATAAATGTCATTTATTTTTTCCTGAAGCAGCCTCTTTGTCGAGCATACCCCTCAGAACAGTTCCCATCAGCGCATCGGTCATACCTGCACCCGCACCGCCGACCATTACTTCCGGCGTAATCCTGATTCTCCCGGTCTCGACCAGTTTCATAATCTCGATAAGAGCGGCATTGTCTGGGCCAATCACCTCGGAAATCTTCTTATAAGCTAGAGCCTTAGCCTCAGCGGTAACCCGAATTTGTTCAGCATTAGCCTGTGCATCAATAATTCTTTTCTGCTTATCCTGCTCAGCGACCTGAACGCTGTACTGGGCAGTTGCCAGCCGTTTTTCCTCTTCAGCCTCCTGCTTGGTCTTTGTCAGTTCCTTTTGTTTTTCCGCTGCACGCTGCTGTTCCTCGAACGTTGCCTGTTCCTGAAGGGCTATTTCACGGTCTGTCTGGGTCTTCAGAAGCAAACCCAGGCTCTTTTCGTCTCCGATATCGCCGATACGAACAGCAAGAACGTTTACTCCGTATTTGGCGAGTTCCTCTTTGAGCATTGATGTACTTTGCGATTCCTGCTTGGAGCGGTTCTGAACATATTCAAGCGCTTTGACCTTTTCAGCATTATTTCTAAATATTGCTCTTACTGCCGGCGTCACCAGCTTGGCCAGAACAAGTGCATCATCACCGACAGTGGCAACCACTTGCGGCGCATTTTCGCTGTTTATCTTGTAGGTCATACGAACGTCTACGGGAAACGTAAAGCCGTCCTTACTGCGAACAGTTATTGGCTTCATAGGCTGATACCCTCTGCCTTCACCTTGTTCTTTCTCGGTGGTGTAGCTGACCTTGACCTGCCGAATGCTGATAGGTGTCGATTCATAAGCTTCCGTATGTAGTCTGTACTTTCCTTCTGTTAGCGGCTTGTTCCATACCCCTTTCTGGCCTACCTCCACCAGGCGGTCTTCAGAGTCAACTGCTTCGCCCACGTTACTCTTAATAACCATAACCGTGCCAACCGTAACATTTGTTACCGGCGCTGCTGTTATGGTAAACAGCTTGGTATTGATGCGGTACCTGCCAGGCGAAAGTACTGAAAGCTGGGGGCCTTTGTAGCCTTTGCCTTGGCCGAGGAAATACTCGGCGTTGAGCATTTTTTCCGGTTCCTTCCATTCCGGCGCATAGATTACACCGGCAGGTAGGCTTTGCCCGTCCGCCGCCTGTATCAGGCCCACAGACCCGGTCTTTATCTCGGTCATCTTAATCCGGGTGACATCGTACTGCCATTTCCATTTGACATGCCAGCCCGGCGCCAGAATCTGGGCCTGAACGCCGTTCTCTCCATTTACCGCCAGAACCTTTCCCTCGGGAAGGCTTCCTCCGAACAGTTTCTTCTCCACGATCCCCACTTCATCGCCGTCAATTTTCACAATCGAGGTGGCAACTAAGACAATAAAAGTAATCAAAACCACCGCAACAAGTATCAAAGTTGCCTTGGCCTTACTTATAGATATTCGTTCCCATGTATCGTCCATAATAGTCCCTTTCCAAATAAACTGTCAAAGATACAGTTTCTTAAGACACCCCGGTAATTATAATGCAAAAAGCCATAGTTGTTTAGCCTGGGATTTCCCATATATACCTGCTCAGCTGCGCCGCTGAGTCTCATTTCTAATAGAATAGAATATGATATCAAGTCTATTTTTAAAAATCAAGCTTTCTTGCTGCTACTCGAAGATTTTTCAGGCAGATACCAGGGCAGGCAAAATCGAGCGGCCTCGGTTGTGATTTGAGGGAGTATAATGTCATTTTGCGTAAATGTTCTGCCGAAATGACATTTTCATCAAACAACCCCAAATATTTGAATGGTATTAAAGAATAAAGCCACCAATGCGTTAGCAATGGTGGCTTTTGGTGATTTGAAATCATTGATGGTTTATTTTTTCTTTTTTGCTTTTTTCTTCTTGGTTGCTTTCTTTTTCTTAGCGACTTTCTTTTTTGCTACCTTTTTCTTTGCCATTTTAAGCTCTCCTTGCAATTAAAAATAGTTTTAATAGACTGACTCAAATCCATTAAGTCATTTCTTCAGAGTATTATGGCATTAACAATATGTTTTCAACAAAAAAAGTGGAAAGTGAAAAATTTTGTGGCTATAAAGTAAATAGATTCTGCTGGTTTTCTAAAGACTAGCTCCCTCTTCATCTTGTTCCTGCTCGATCACGAGGCCTTGCTCCAGTTTTCTGGCATATTCAAAACAGTATCTGGCCCAGGGCTTGGCTTCAAGCCTGGCCTTGGATATCGGCGCACCGGTAGCTTCGCAGGTACCGTAAGTTTTCTGTTCGATACGCCCCAGGGCATCTTCGATTTCTCTCAACAGTTTCCTTTCGTTATCCATCAGTCCCAGAGCAAATTCCTGTTCGTAGCTATCAGTCCCTGCATCAGCCATATGGATAGGCATATTTGAGATATCTCCATCGGATGCCTTGAGAGCCTCCTCCTCTATTTCACTTACATTACCAATGATCTCCTGGCGTTTTTTCAACAAGATTTGCCTGAAATGTTCAATATCAACTTTCTGGCCGGCATCTACCGCCGCATTGCTGCAGCCATATTCTTCTATTAAAGTCTCAAAAAGTTCTTTAACAGAGATGATTTTATCTACCCGATAAGCGTTAGCTCCCGCGAAAGCAAATCCTTCTTCCATGTTACCCTTTTTGGCATTAGTCAATGCATGAGCGATACAATACGGCACATTTTTAAAATCACAAGTTCTCAGACACTTCCAGGGGCATTTAAAACTTTCTTTAACTCCTGACGAGATCCGCTCAAGAAACTTATTCAGTATGGCTCTACCAGGCAAGCCGACGGGGCTGTCAATTATAACAATATCATCTTTTTCGCATCTTAAATATGCCTCCTTAAATTCGAGGGAAGCATCACATTCGTAAGTTCCAACAAACCTGGTCCCCAACTGTACTGCATGAGCCCCTAACTGCATAAATTTACGAATGTCCGCACCTGTATATATCCCTCCTGCGGCGATTACGGGAATGCTTTTATTGAATTGCTCCTCGTAGGGTTTTATCACAGAGATGACCTCCGGCAGTATCTTTTCCAATACATAGTCAGGATCGTTGATTTGCTCGTTTTTGAAGCCAAGATGCCCCCCAGCTAACGGACCTTCTACAACCACAGCATCAGGTATATGGTCAAACTGTTTTGCCCACGATCTAAATATAATTTTAGCCGCTCTGGCGGAAGATATGATAGGGACAAATTTAGTAGGCAGTTCTCCTAATTTATCCAGTGGCAATGTCTCAGGAAGCCTTATTGGGAGGCCTGCCCCAAGAAAAAGTACATTTGCTCCCTCTTCTACAGCACATTGCACAAGGTCGTCGAAATCTGAAACGGCTACCATTATATTTACACCAATAATGCCGTCCGTCTTGGCTTTCGCCTTTCTTATTTCTCTCTGCAAGGCTCTTTTATCCGCTTCCTTAGAGTTTGTATCCCAGTCCGGCTCAAACTGGCCAATTCCAGCAGTAGCGATAACACCTATCCCACCGGTATTTGCAACCGCGGAAGCTAAACCTGATAGTGAAATGCCGACCCCCATGCCCCCTTGGACAATTGGTATATCCGCTTCCCAATTCCCTATCCGCAGTGCTGGCATCTTCTTAAAACTCATATCATTGTTTCCCTTCAGTCAAACTGTATAACTATCCGGGACTTTGCAAAGAGCTAAGCACCTGGGTTTATCCGCAGTATAAAACAAAACGCTCCTTTTAAGAAGCTTAAAATAAGTTGACTTTCTGGCCAAGCCGGTTTACGCTGTGATAGAATTGATTTCTACGGTAGAGATAATGGAATATACCGATAACTTTACGAAAGAATGGAAAACATGAAAAAATTGTCTATTTTAAGTTGTGTTCTGCTGTTGGCGATTGCTTTGCTTGCCCCAGGCTGTAAAAAGAAAGAGGATGTCTCAGGTAAGGAACAGGAGCCGGAGGTTAAAGTCTCTGCCGAAGAAACCGTCAAGGCTTCTGAAGAGAAGGCGGAGGAAGTTTCTACTGAAAAGGTGGCTGAGCCTTCTGAAGAAAAGTAGCTGGCAAAGTTCGGCAAAACCAATAGTTCTTTTGACTGGCGATACTATTCGCAAGAGCACATTTATCAGCATTGTGGTGTGCGTATGTACCTGTTGATGGCAGGTGTGCCAGATGCTAATAAGGAACTATCCGTCTCTTTTTTTCTCGCTCTTTTCACGTTGAATTGCTTCGTAGACCTCCCTTCGATGAACCGGTATAGTTTTAGGTGCTGTTATGCCCAGGCGAACGTTATCTCCGCGGATGTCAGCAATGATAATTTCGACATCATCGCCGATCATAATCGATTCATCTTTTCGCCTAGTTAAAACCAGCATTTTTCAATTCCTCTTGCGAGATGGCCCTGTCCAAATGTTTTTCAAAAAGACCTGCGCAGCTATATCTTCGGCTAATTATGGGGGTGTCAATAGATGTTTTTGCCAGGCACTGATTCGTTAATACCCCCTAGCGGCCTTATTCATTTTCGGAGTTCTCGTGTGGTCCCGTTTTTCGAGTCACAGGCAAGGATTTGAAGCACAGTCGCAAATGATTATAAAAAGACCCCTGCTTTAGGAGGAACTGAGAAAGGAGCAAGGGTCATCCTCGCAACGCAAGGAAAGAGATTATGGATTTAATTATAACCTGTTACGTTTGGTGAAGTCAAGAAAAAAGTGTAGGCAGCATAATGAAAAAAAGGCCCCTCGCTCTGGGCTAAAGAGGAAGGTGTGGGTTGGCGCTCCTTTGAATACCCAAAGCAAGGGCCATTCTACATAAGAAGCCGAGATCAATACCGCTTTTTTGATGATAACCTTAATATCCCTAATATCAAGAAAAAAATATAGGTAGGACTATCGGCCTACATAGCCTTGCTGGGCCAAAAATAAGGGTTGTTTCAAGGTCAAGGTTTCCAAGGAAGGAATATGATAAGAGGACCTGTGCCATACTTGGCGTTTGGGCTATTTACTCAGCTCCAACATAATAAAGCAAGGACTACCGGCATTAAACACTTCGTCACCATCGGTTTTGAGTAGTTTGTCCTCGACTGCAATGAGTGTGCGGTTATATTCCCATTGTGTGTCGCCCTCACTTTTGCTATGTGGCTCCAAAATGCAAATTTTAACCCTCTTTCCTATGAATTCTTCAAACATTACCTGTTCCCTTCTCTAATTGCATATTGACAATTGTAATACCATGATGGCCTCCGTCCAATGGGAACAAGAAAGCCTCTACGATTTTCTCACTAATGCCCGTAGCACGCGCTACCGCACCTCTCTAACCGTCCCGATTTACTTATTGGTTTTGCTATTGCGACTTCGGTTCATAATCATCACAATAGAAATCGAGGCTTGTATTTTTTCCGTGTTTTTCGCACCCGCCCCACGTCGGTTCAGTATCCATTGGTTTGCCATCTTTACCGTGTAAGTTGTCAGTTATTGGTTTCCAGAAGCTGCAACTTGAACATTGTTCTTTGCTCATAAACGACCTCTCTTTCAAAAAATCTGCTGCCACACCATTCTACCGACCACCTGCCCTGATACAAGGGAAAATTTTTTTCATTTTCGCGAGATTCTCTTTTGCAATCTCCATCCAGTCTATTCACTCTTTCCTTTTGACCTTGCAACTGTAAAAAGTGAGCGAAAATCCATACAACCAAACTACAACCAAAAGCTCAAATAGCTCATAAAATCGCACAAATAGCAAATTCGTAAGATTTGTAATATCAAAGGCTTAAAAAAATGCAAAAAGTGGTGAACGTTTTGAGCATCCGATTGCCACTATAAAGACAAATGGCTTATATAAGCCCCCGCCAAGAGTGCCTACCTACGCCCTTATGCTGTTTTACCTGCGCGAGGGTGTGGGGGTTTAGTGCGAAAAGGTGCTGCATAATATCGATATTATTTGGTTCCTATAAACAATGATGATATGCGGTCTTAAGTTTTTGCTCCTTAGCCATCTGGTCGCGATGTACATGACAGTATATTTCATGGTTATAGATACTCAAGATATGTTTGCAGGCCGGAAACATACATTTCCTGTCATTAGCCGAGGTCTCCAGTTTTTTTCTCATAGTTACTCCTGTAAATAGAGTGCCAAACAAAAAAGCTGCAAAGGTTAGTTATCTTCTTTTGCAGCTTAAAGAGTTTCTAATCTTTTGCGTCTTTATCATTTTAACACATTATTCAGCTTTGTCAGACAATCTTTTAATAAATAAGTGACCGACCCTCGCAGCGCAGCTTCTCGTTTAGCCCCTTGCATCGCAAAGCATGCACCAAAGCCGACCAAAACAATAAGTACATCGGGACGGCAATCGTTAAAATGGTGCGGTGATGTTGAGAAGCAAACGCTAAACACGAAAAGAAAACAGCAAATGTGTGGTATCTACTGGTATTGTCTTGATATGCTGGTTTTATATGAAGGCTTATTTGAAAAGCCCTTCAGTGACCCTCTGACAACATGCGAAAAGATAACTACGTCTATCAAAGATTCCGCCAAGCGTTCAAAGCATATCGTCTGGATGGCAGAATATACCGCTCTGGATTTATTACTACCTCGTTGGTATGTTGCCTTGAGAAAAAAGCAAATAATTTGTTTAACATTTCATCCCCCCTACATTGAACCGAAAACTAACTGTCTGTTACAATACCACTCTAACAAAACACACTAAAAACATCAAGAAAAAAATGTCCGAGTAGAAGCTAAAAGGTATTTCTTAGAACAAAAAGCTAAAAGAAAACAGAGCTGAAAGATTTTATAGGGCCTAAACATCAAAATCTGTGAAAATTATTAATGTTTTTTCCAAAGCCTCTATGTAATCCACTGCCGATAGTGCCACGATAATATCAAAATCTTTCTTCAGTCGCAATCACTGAAATTTTAATGACCTTGCGGCTGTAATACGAAAACCGACCCCAAACCACTCCGCCTGATTCCGTTTTCCCTGATGAGGCCAAACAATTGATTGTTGCCCCACTCTTGCTGAACCAATACAATGGGGACATGGAGCCGTCGTGAGTTCCGACAGAAAGATGCGGATAAGACGGTGAACAACATAGCCTATAGCAAGATACACGACTCATAAAAGAGAGCACGCGAAGTGAGCAACTTATTCTACAATATAGGCAAGATGGTCGGCCCGAGGGTTCGCAAGGTTAAGTGGATATGGCAATCAATAACTGCCAGTGAAGCTGACACTATCAAGGCAGAACACAAAGTCGGCCAAGACCTAGCACGTGAAATCAGGAATCGGTTGGAGCTTGACACAGAACCGCGGTCTGGGCAAATGTTAAACCAAGTGGGTCGTCATCTGGCCGCTTGTGTTGCCAATAAGCTTCGCACGTTTAGCTTTGAAGTTATCAAAGGCACTGAACCCAACGCTTTTGCCCTCCCGAGCGGGTTTATCTTCGTGACCCGGTCACTGCTGGAACTCTGCGGGTGGAACCAGGATGAGGTTGCTTTCATCCTTGGACATGAGATGGGTCATGTCATCCGCGGACACGCCATGGATAGGATCATCGCCAATTCGGCAATTGCTGTCGGTGCCAAGGCTGCACCCATTCGTGGTCTCCTCGCCAGTTGGCTCCGCGGGGCAGGTATGAAGATCGTTGAAAGCGCCTATTCTCAAGATCTGGAGTTGGAAGCTGACACACTCGGGGCACGTCTAGCTGCCGCTGCTGGCTACGATCCTCACGCTCCAATACAATTACTCTCGCGCCTGAGTGAGCTGAGCCAGCCTGCTAAGCAATTCAGTCTTGGGAATTACTTTTCCTCTCACCCGGCCTTCGACGTCCGTATCCACAATGTTGATCATCTGCTGCGTCCGCGATGCAGCTGACGCGGCGATTTTCCCCTTAAGGCGTTGAGTCTTAATTAACCTTCATGCCGCTCCTACCTCCTTTACTCAAAAATTACTTATGAACTACTTGCAATTACTTTCTCATAAAAGAAAAAATTTGCTTCGTCAGCATTTTTTTGTTGACACATCACTCTTAAGTATTCTAAATACAAAGCAAAAGCAAGTTCGATGGATATAGGCTTGCTTATTGAAATGTTTTTCTATTTAACATGGAGGTTTAAAAAATGGCTAAAAAGAAGAAGGTAGCAAAGAAAAAAGCAACTAAGAAAAAGAAAGCGACCAAGAAGAAAAGAGCAAAGAAGAAAAAATAAGCATCTAAGATATCAACTTATTATGAAGCCATCGATGCAAAACACCGATGGCTTTTTTTCACGATGACAAGCCTTAATTTGCACCAGCAAGTTACACTTACAGTCTTTCTTTTTCTCAAGCCAGATCTGACTCCGCTTGCTTGGTTTCCTGACACGAGATGGTGTTGCGCCATGCTTGCAGCCAAGCTGCTGTAGTCCGAGAAGTTACACCTTTATATTTCGCTCGTGATAAAAGAAGCGCCCTATAACGTAAGCTCTTGATTTTTTAAGTATTAAATATTAATGTCTCTGTATGACCCAATGTTCATATGTATTTTTGTACCCCACAAGCAAGGCGATAAAGGCGGAGAATCACATAAAGTGGCAAATTCACCCGTTGATAATGTGAAAGTATTAAGAGATGTCTCTTCTAGAATGACCCTGAAGGAAATCAGATCATGCATCAGAGGTTTAGAAGGTTTTAAAGTACAAAATAAAGGCTCAGAAATTCTTTCTCCATATTGGGGGTTTTTTGTTCAGGTAGCAAATAAACTGCCAAGCAAATATCTTGAAAAGATTCGTAGAGTTATTTACCTCAAATATTTTGGTGATATTTCTAAACCAACGAGCGTAATTATTAAATTAGATCCCAAAGATTACATTAATGTGAATAATCGCTGGGTTCGGGCTATTAAGATTAAAGGTATAACCGCTCGAATTGCGATGATCAAAAAAGGTAAGCTTCGCCACATTCGTTTGCTTGGCCAAGGTAATATTCCATTTCTGCTTCCCTATACAAATCCCGATGGAATGAGAGAAGACTTCAGATTTGATGTGGGGGAACCCTATAGGGCAAAAAGGTTCCGCAGTGTAATAAACGAAATTGTCCTTACACGATACGCATTATCACAGGGTCGGGTGGTAATGGTACCTATTGGTATGGGGATATATGAGGATGAGGAGCTTTTATATAAAGGCGAGCCGATAGCTTTTTCTATCTGGGGCCTGGAGCATCCAGACGATTTAAGATCGGGAGATGAATTAGACACCAGATTTTTCCACATGTTGGATGAAATTGAAGTCGCTGCTTCAAAAGAAGAAATATGGACGGCGTTTCAGGAAGCGCTCTCGTGGATGCGCCAACACCATGCCCAAATAATTGCGGAAATGCGCAAAAATCACGATATAGGTTTAGTTCATTATGAAGTCCATTTTAATAATACCCTCTTTTTTGATAATTCCTTGACAATTGCGGATTGGGAGGAAGCTGCACACCGCCAGAATCTGGCAAGATGCCAATTTTTGGATGGCATTGTAGTTGATTTCGTAAGACTTATCGAAAACTGCTGTAGCGAAGAGAGTGTCTATCGACACTATTATAATAGGCTCTCTTGGCTTGCAGCAGAGTCTGGAATAGAAATTCCAGTTTTTCAAACTGTAAATTATTTTATGTATTATTTTAACGAGAACGAGATCAATCAGGGTGACAGAGAAAAACTACAATCTCTTCAGGGGAAGTTGTTAACAGAATGTAAGGAAAGAGTGGATTTAATAGAAAGGCTTGTTGAAAAACTCATTCTTACATTGTTCGACAGAGGACGTTTTGGTAAAGGTGTTAATTGGAAGGATGTTGCACGACCGTTTATGCCCGGATTTTCAGACGATAATCCCATATGGCGACCTCAAGCCATAACGACTTATGATCCGAAGCTATTTGTTCAAAAAGGCGGATGGCCTTATGGAAAGAAGAAAAAGTATCCGACGAAGGCAATACGCCGGGCAGAAGAAGCCATATATGAAGGCAGGTTTGAGGATGCCATAAGGATTTATGAGAATATACTTCGTTATGGGCACAAGCGTAACCGCGACTTCGATAGTTATATCCACCATAATTTAGCATCGCTTTATTTTGTTCTTCGCCAAGACAAAAAAGCTAAAACACATTTTGACCTTGCGGCTATGATATGTGAGCAAAATCCCTACAACCACTCTACAACCAAAAGCCCAAATACCTCATAAAACCATAAAAATTGCAAATCCATAAGATTAGTAATATCAAAGACTTAAAAAATATGCAAAAAAGGTGAACGTTTTGAAGTGCGCCAAGCAAAGCTGGTGCAAGCAAGCTGGCTAATCCAGCCTGGCCAAAGCCTAACCAGCAGGCCAGAACAGAACTTTGCGCATATGGAGGTAACGAAAT
>Ga0114922_10000413_pt1 | contig 40696 bp, 33 predicted proteins | sample AartaG_FD_100975 | JGI IMG/M metagenome (GOLD analysis project Ga0114922, IMG submission 100975) | Deep subsurface microbial communities from Aarhus Bay to uncover new lineages of life (NeLLi) - Aarhus_00045 metaG | ecosystem: Environmental > Aquatic > Marine > Oceanic > Sediment | place... | reverse complement strand
TGGCGAACTACGACTCCCGAAACGAGGTTCATGCATCTTATAGTAGCTCAATAGAATACATGCATTAAGCTACCGAAATCATTGTTCGGGCAGCACCCGATATGGACTTTTGGCACCGCCTGTCGGTGGTCGACACAATGACCTGCAGAAAGAAAGCTGTCGACCGCGGAGAGTCGACAGCACCAGGATTGCATAGATTGCTTTCCCTACGGGTCGCAATGACAGAATATTATGTTTCGGCAGGTCGTAGCGAAGCGTGACCTGCCGAATGAAGAAAAATAAGCAGTATTAAGACTTTAAAATGAGGAAACCTTAATTGATAATACGTTTTGCCGGTTTTGGCGGACAGGGGATAGTGCTGTCAAGCTATATCATGGGGCAGTCGGCTGTTTTTGATGGCAAGAAAGCTTTGCAGAACCAGTCGTACGGCAGTGAATCACGCGGCGGCGAGTGCCGCGGCGATGTGGTCATTTCCGATGAGGCAATCTTCGATCTAGAACCGACCTGTTATGATGTTTTAGTAGCCATGACCCAGCCCGCTTATGATAAATTCATCGCTCTTTTAAGACCCTGCGGCACGCTTATATTAGATAAAGATCTCGTGGTAACCGACAACAGCCTTGAACCTGAAGGCATAAAAAAATATGGTATCAGCGCAACTGACATTGCATTTAAGAAATTTGGACGAAAGATCGTGGCTAATATGGTGCTGCTTGGTTTTATGAATACGCTGCTAAACATGGTATCGGATAAAGCGCTGGAGGATGCCATCTCAAAAAACGTTCCCGACGGAACTCAACAGATGAACCTCGATGCCATGCATGAAGGTATCGAGATTGCTAAGCAGGAGATGAAAGGAAAGAAAAGGCTGAAACGATGAGGACCGAGATTAATCCGTCAGGTCACCCCTGCGGGTACGACCTGACTAAACAAGAATTTAGAGATTTGAGATCACAAATTGTGACCTCAAACAGGGGTGGCCGCCGTTATCTTCCATATGCTTTCACTGAACAAGGCGTTGCCATGCTTTCCAGTATTTTACGAAGTCACCAAGCTGTTCAAGTTAACATCGAAATAATAAGAACTTTTGTCAAGCTTCGCCAATTATTATCAAAACATAAAGATTTAGAAAAGCGGCTTGACAATTTAGAGAAAAAATATGATAAGCAGTTTAGAGTTGTTTTTGATGCTATTCGTCAATTGATGGCCCCTCCACAATCGAAGCGACGGCTAATTGGATTTAAAAAAGATCAAAAGAATGAAGACCGAGATTAATAGTTTCGGCAGGTCGTAGCGAAGCGTGACCTGCTGAAGGATAAAATAATGAAGAAGAGATTTCAGCAATGAGGACCGAAATCAGGTTCGTAGCTTTCGGCGGCCAGGGGATAATTTTAGCCGGTGTTATCTTCGGCGAGGGCGCTATCAACGATGGCAAGAACGCTGTCCAGACTCAATCGTACGGCCCGGAATCCAGAGGCGGCGCCGCCAGAGCTGAGGTAATAATCTCAGGTGAAAAAATCGATTACCCGATGGTCATAGAGGCTGATTTCCTAATTGCTTTGTCACAGCCGGGATATGATAAGTATATTGCTGAAATCAAACCCGGGTCCACAGTCATAATTGATGAAGACCTGGTGGATGCGGAAAAGCCTCCTGTAGAATGTGCGTTCTACAAACTGCCATTTGCCAGAGCAGCCGACAGGCTCGGTAACAGAATAGTCATGAACACCATTATGCTTGGCAGCGTTTGTTCAATAACAGGAGTAATCGGCAAAGAGAGTCTGCTGAAGGCAGTTAAATCCAATGTACCGGAAAAATTTCTCGAACTTAATATAAAAGCTTTTAATGAAGGTTATAAAATCGGTCAGCAGACCGTGAAACAAAAAAATATTAATAAGAAATGAAAAAGCAGAAAACCAGTTTCAAAATCAAAGCAAGGTATAAGCCATCAAGACCTTTTACCAAAGATGATTTTAGCAGGGTCAGGCGAGTACTGGGTAAAAAGGTTATGTTTACTCAGGGTGATATCGCTGTAAGTTATGGCGGCTTGCTGGCCGGCTGCCGTTTTTTTGCCGGGTATCCGATCACTCCGGCAACGGAAGCCGCTGAGATGATGTCATTTCTGATGCCTAAGATTGGCGGAGTCTGCATCCAGATGGAGGATGAAATTGCCTCAATCGGGGCGATTATCGGCGCCTCACGTAGTGGGGCTAAATCGATGACCGCTACCAGCGGTCCCGGGTTCTCGCTTATGCAGGAAAACATAGGTTATGCGGCAATGACTGAAACGCCATGCGTGATTATTGATGTTCAGAGGTCGGGACCATCAACAGGCCAGCCAACCGAAGGCGCCCAGGGCGATATCATGCAGGCCAAGTGGGGCAGCCATGGCGACTATGAACTGATAGCCTTATCACCCAGCACGGTTCAGGAGTGTTTAGACCTGACTATTGAGGCTTTCAATCTGTCGGAGACTTACCAGGTTCCGGTGATATTGCTTACCGATGGCATCATCGGACACATGCGGGAAAAGATAGTCCTGCCCGAATATGAAGATATAAAATTTGTCTGGCGTAAGGAAACGTCGGCCCCCAAAGATAAATATGAACCATTCAAAGATGATGGCACAAAAATCCCGGAGATGTCAACATTCGGCGCTGGCTACCATGCTTATATCACCGGTTTGACTCATAAGGAAAGCGGTTACCCGAGCACGGATAATCAAGCCGATCACGATCGCCTTGTTAGACGTCTGTGTGACAAAATAAGAATAAACAGCGAAAAAATCATCCAGGTAGAACGCGACTTTCAGGATACCAATGAAGATAAAACTACCGGTATAATCAGCTATGGCGTCACATCGCGAACGGTCAATTATGTAGTGAAACAATTGCGGCAAACGGGATTGAAAATCGATCATTTGCGAATTATCACCAACTGGCCGTTCCCTGAAAACGAGGTTGCTGAACTTGCCGAAAGAGTTGACAGAATTATCGTCCCGGAGTTGAATCTTGGCCAGGTTTGTCATAGCGTTAAAGAAGCGGTCGCAGGCAGGTGTGAGGTTGTGCCTGTATGGAAAACCGGCGGTCTAATGCATACACCGCAGGAGATTATTGACGTTATTAACAGGAAATCCGATTAATGTTCAGACAGGTAAAACATATAAGAGAAAAATATCTCGAGGAAAATATGTGGCCGTCGATTTTCTGCCAGGGCTGTGGAATAGGAACCGCGTTAAACTGTTCTCTTCGGGCTATAGATAAAGTCGGTCTGGATATAGATAAAACGGTGTTTATCTCGGGCATAGGCTGTTCATCAAGGCTTCCCGGTTATATCGACGCTGATGGGCTTCACACTACGCATGGCAGAGCAATCGCTTTTGCTACCGGCGTGAAGCTTGCCAATCCCGAACTTGATATCATTGTATTCACCGGCGATGGCGACCTTGCCGGCATTGGCGGCAATCATTTCATCCATGCGGCGAGAAGAAATGTCGACATGACCGTGATCTGCATCAACAACTATAACTATGGAATGACCGGCGCTCAGGTGTCGCCTACCACACCGATTGGGGGATTCACAATGACCTCGCCGTTCGGCAATATCGAAAGCCCGTTTGACCTTTCTGCTCTGGCGATAGGCGCGGGGGCTCCATACGTGGCTAAATGGACTACTGTTTATCCCCAGGAAACTATGATGGCAATAAAAAAGGGGATCGAAAAGAAAGGTTTCTCATTCATAGAGGTTCTCACTCCCTGCCCAATCGGCTACGGCAGAAAAAATAAATTGAAGGATGGGCCGGAAAATCTTCTGTGGTATAAGAGAAATACCATTGGCAGATCGCGGTACGAAAAGCTTTCAGATGAAGAAAAACTCAAATGCGACAAAATCGTAATAGGTGAATTGCGGAATGTGGAAAAGCCGGAGTTTGCCGCGGAGTGGTTTAAGCTGGTGGACGAAGTTTATGTTGAGTAAGATGTTTCTTCACTGCAAATTCTTAAGTTAATCATAACCAGTATAGACGATCATTCAGAGGGTTTACCGGACAAGATATTAATTTCACAGAACTATCCAAACCCGTTTAATTCCTCTACAATTATACAATACAGCCTGCCCGATGAAGCTTATGTAACTATTAATATCTATGATCTTCTTGGTCGCAATATTGAAACGTTAGCCGGCAAACAGCAATCTGCCGGTCTTTACCAGGTTCCCTGGAATGCCTATAATTTTCCATCGGGAATATACTTCTATAAGATTCAGGCGGGTGACTTCTCAGGTACAAAAAAGATGATATTGATGAAATGAAAAAATTATATATCTATCGTTATATATAAATCAGACGGCATTCCTATCAATAATAATACTCTATATCGGATAATTTGAGACTTAAATATTGTTAATAAATTCAGGTTGCTTTAATGTCTTATAAAGATTAAATTTAATAATGTAAAGACATATTATTCTAACGGCGTCTGGGTATAAATATGGCAAAAGATTTAAAAATGACCGGAGAGCGAATTGTTCCGGACGACATTCGAACGCCAATCGAATATATACAATTATTGCGTCACCTTTTCGTTTATGAGCATGTTAAAAGTATAATAAATACTGATGAAAAAGTCCTTGAAGCAGGTTTCGGAGAGGGTTATGGCGCTAAAATGCTATCGGAGACATGTAAAGAGATCGTCGGAATAGATGTCGAAAAAAAAGTTGTTGAATATGCTGCTAACAAATACGGCACTAATAAATGTTCATTCAGGCTTTATGACGGCAATATTATTCCCTTTGATGATGAAACCTTTGATGTAGTAATTTCGTTCCAGGTAATTGAACATATACATGATGACGCTGGCTTTATCAGCCAACTTCACCGGGTACTTAAAAAAGGCGGCAAGCTTTATTTATCCACACCAAATAAGGCAACCAGACTCAGACCCGGCCAAAAACCCTGGAATAGGTTTCATGTCAGGGAGTATTATGCTCATGAGCTTAAAGCTCTTATTGAAAACACTTTTAGTAACGTTGAAGTTTTTGGAATCAGCGCTACCGAGGAGATTCATCGGATCGAGGCGCACAGGATTAGGCAGGGATTTTTCTTGTCATTAGCGCTCAGACTGGGATTACGCAAGCTTATTCCCGAGTTCATTGATCCTCTGATAGCAAGGCTTGTAAGCGTCAAGAAAAGCAAGCAGGTGAAATCGATTGATAATCAAGAGCCAAAAGATCGATTCAACATTAGTGATTTTCGAGTGGAAACAATCACGGTCGATGAAAGTCTTGATCTGCTTGCTCAGGCAATTAAAAGTAAACTCTGATTTATATTGTAATTAGGATAGAAAGGACAATTCTAAAAGTAATTTTCTCAAATCCTTTGCCAGGAGTATAGCCTCATTTACCTCAGTCTCTGAAGAAGTTCCTTCAGCATCGTAACTCACCATTGCTCTCTTCTTGCTAATGGCTTCAAGAGACATGATAAGCTCCGGATCAGGATTAAGGAACAACTTCAATGACTGAATAGTCCGGCAATGATGACCAGCCCCTCCAGGGATTCTATAGCCGCTTGCTCTCAAAGCGATAGTTGCACAACCCAGGCAAGCGTTGTAAGTTATTGATAGTTATTCAAGGATACTTGACATGAGACATGCCCTCAAATGCCTGGAATACAAGGACTTATACCGTATTGTGACCAGATTGTGACAGGATTTTGTCCGGTCTGTCCACATAGACTGACCGTTCCCCCGTCCAAAATAGTCCAGTTGAAACTCGACCGGCCTCCATTGGGGATACCACTGATTACATCACGATCACAGCGCTAACTTGGAAAGAGACAGGGTCATCGGGAACAGAATAATCCACCCATCAGATAACTGCAGTCGCAATGTAACAATTAACAGTAATTGTCGTCTTAATAGTTAGATGAGAGGCGATAATCAGCAACAGGATCGCTTCTATGAATTGCTGGAGCCAGAATTGACGCGCCTGCAGGCGTTTTGTCAGAAACTGGTCGGAGACCCGGATCTGGGCGATGACCTAATGCAGGATGCCCTCTATGACGCCTGGAAGGGTTTCAGGCGGCTTCGCGAAGCCACGGCCTTCAGATCCTGGCTCTATCGGATCGTGATCAACCGGTACCGGACGACTCTGAGGCAGTTCAAGAAGCGGGCAGGTCAAACCGTGCCGCTTGCAGGCGACATTGCGGATGACAGAGATGCCCGCCTGCGCGATGCACGCGAACGGTTGAATCTCGCTATGGCAAGTCTGTCAGCCAAAGACCGGTCCCTGGTTACGCTTCATGAACTGGAAGGATGGTCGTATCCAGAAATGGCTGAGATGTTCGGTTGTCGAGAGGCCACCCTACGAACAAGGTTGACCCGCTGCCGACTAAAGATGCGGGAGGCTTTACGAAGGTATTACGAAAGGACGGGTAAATGTTCACTCATGACCAGAGTCACGAAACAATGCGCTGTCGCGAAGCAAGAAAGAAGCTAATCGAACTTGCGGATGGCTCTTTGGCCAGCCGCGAACATAAAGCTTTACACCAGCATCTTAACCAGTGTTCGCGCTGTACGCAACTGGCTCTGGCTGAACAGCTGTTGACCCGTGATTGCGAACAGCTTCGTCATCTGGAACCGTCCCATATCATGACTGTCGAGCAGGTCCGTGAACGGATATCCATCCGGGAAAAATCAGAAAAGAAAATAAATTTAGGAGTGAGAATCATGAAACAGGCAAGTGAGACCATTTACAGGCGCCCACGGTTATGTATAGCCTCAGCGGCCATGTCTGTTCTGCTTTTGGCAAGTATTCTGGTGCCCGTAAGAACAGAGCATGCGATTAAATATGAGGTTGCCTTCGCCGCGCCGGCAGAGGGGCTGATCCTGAATGAACAAAACGCTGAGGAGATGTTGGCGGCGCTAAATATGGACGACGCACGGGTAGAAGTCCGTAAGAGCTTGGTAGGCACCGAATACAAAATCGCGCCATTAGCGGATACTGCTCAGGTGCGACGCCTAATCGCAGTGCTCGATTCGTTGGGTGGGGGTGGGTCGCATCGGGTGCTGGCGACTACCCAGCCGGGGGAGAAACGGACCATCTGGGAATTATTGCTGGATGACAAGGCCCGTTCCTCGCCATCATCACGTAAGAACACCGGCCATGTCCATATTTCCGTCGATGACCTTGATGAACTGTCCCGGGATAATTTCGTTTTGTGGATACCGGACGAGAATCGACAGGCTGACAGCACAGCCGGAATTTTGATTGACCGGCAGGGAGAAAAGACCCGTATCTGGATGCCAGGATTAAAGATGAAGCCCGACGATCGTGGCTGGAATCCAATGCTGAATGGCAAAACAGTATTATATGTTGAAACTAATGAAGGACACCTGGTGGGCTTTGACTTTACTGAGGTCGAGGATGTGCGCAAGTTGGAGAAGATGGGCTACAACTTCTGGCTGATGGAGTTCGATACTCCGGGCCAGATTCCCGTATCTGAGATGGGTCCTCAGTTGAACAAAATTGACTCCGATAACCCCTATACGGATGGCATTGTCATCAGTTATATGATTCCACAGGCAAGCAAAGTACAAATTCATGTCCTGGATAAAAACCAGTGCGAGATTCGTACCCTGCTGAATAATATCGTGCTAGCAGGGATACATAGTGTCGTCTGGGACGGACTGGATACTGACGGCAACCAAGTTGAGCCGGGAACTTATCTATGCCGCTTAATCGCAGGAGACTATCTGGAAACTCAAAAGATAGTGCTTGATCGTTAGCTTTCGAGACTGCGTCTGTAAGTTGATTGAGCCCGGCCGATGGTAACATCCGCCGGGTTTTCCATATGGAATCCTGAGAAAGTACAGAGTTCCTCCCTGAATCATAATAGTCATGCATTGCTTGTTTTCAGGAAATTCACCAGCGGCGGATCGGTGATTGAGTCACAAACCCGTGAAGTCATTTTTGGTGTGACCAAATCGTGACCAAAACCGTTGCACGTTATTCGTGGTTATTGGGGGATATACAGTTACAAACGTAGCAATGGGGTTATTAAATCCCCGTCCCATTTGTAAGGCGTTGTAGTGTAATGACTTATCTTGGTGAAGGCGGGGGGAATCTACATGCGCTGTTTTCGTAACCCCTAGAGACACCTTCAATTACAGCACAACCTCTTGATTCCCAAAGGATTCCATTTTTTATTTGGTTTTATTCGTTTGTGTTTGTTTTTATCTGTTTTGACCTCAATCTGGCACAAATCTGGCACAAAATATAGATGCGTTTATTGCCTTTTTACTTTTACATTTTAGAAATTCAATTATTGCTACTTCACATACTTTACTTTTCTTGAATATTTTTTGAGTAGGTCAGAAACCGAGAGTTTATATGTATCAACTAACTTTTGAATGTGAGGGATTGATAAATCCTTTAAATTAATCGATTCAAATGCCTTAAAGAATTCTCTAATACATTTAATAAACTTCTTCAACTCATCTTCTGTCATAACCTCTACTTCACAAGTAAATGCTGCCGGTTTCGAAACTTTATAAGTTGGATGAATCATCACTCGCTTAACTTGCATATTTTCATAGTTTTTTTCAAACCAAGCACTTGAACTATTCATTTGTTCCGTTTCTCGTTTATTAATTTCTGACCTTCGTATCTCCACTTCATTTTTACATTCCCATAATAAATATTGTGCATCTTCCAATGCCCATAAATTATCCGGGCCTTCTTTCCACACCTTATCAGGTCTTTCACCCGCAAAACCAAGTGCTCTGCTGAGTTCATCCAATGCTTGCTCAAATTTGTCAGCTTTAGCACCAAAAACCAAAGAACCTAAAATATCTGTAAGTGCTATATCCAGATGAGCATAGTCTTCGAAATTTCTAATCCATTCAGCAATTCTCTCCATTCTTTTTTGGCTAATAACACTCAATTTTACTACTGTTACACCGAAAGGTGGCTTCAACAGAAATCGGTTTTTTTTGTGAGCCGAAACCTGAAGCTTCTGTGATTCCGCTCGATTAGCCCGATAGTTATATCTTGCCATCTCTTGTAAATACCAACCTTTTTCGGCATCATCGTGCTTAGCTGTGTCAAGGAATGCTTGTATTTGGTTTGTTGCACCTGAATAATCCCCGCTTTGGTACGATTGTTCAGCGTTTAATTCAACGGTATAAATATTTAAAATATTTTTGTTTGCACCAGAAGGCTTGACACTGGCCATTTGTTGAGCATAGAAAGCTTTCCAGTCTCCATTACGATTCAAACATTGTTTAAGTAATGCAATAAATATTTTAAATGGTTTTTCACCGTCATCTAAATCCAGTTTTGCCATTTCTGCGATTTCAACACCAATTCCAATTTGAGTCGACATCTGAGGTGAAAGGAATTTTCGAGATTGCCTGTCACGTACAAGCCTTGTAATATCTGGTCCCGTAATAATAATAACAGAATAATCTTTTTCACCACGAACACTTCTACCCAAACCTTGTTCAACAGTTCTTATCGTTCGCATTAGTATTGCTTCATTATCGGGTCGGCAAAATTCCTCATAAAGGTCGGTAAGGTTTTCAGAATAAGGTTTGCTATCGAAAATCAGAATTCGACAAGTATCATCTGGAAGATCAATGCCGTCATAACGATTTGCTAAAACTATTGTATGTTCGTTTTTTCCTTCTCGTAGATTTTGAATAATATTAGTAAGAGTATCTGTTGTAGCTACCACGGCTCCATAAGCTTCCCAATCTTTCGTACGTAGAAAACTTGGAGTAAATGCGACAACACCAAATTGCTTCTTTGATGTAAATGAGCCAAAGTACTTTACAATCTCCTCTCTATTTAAATCTTCGTGAATAAGTGAGGGCAATAGAACCATTTTTTCACCAGACCAACTTTCTTTTGAGTAAGTAAGTGGATTAACTATAGTATCTGGTAAGAGTTGCAGTCCTTTTACTAAGAATGAATCATCGGTAACTGTTGCTGACATAAATATTCTATGTTCTGCTTCCCAATAACTACCAAAAGCATATAGTGGTGGAATATAGGGTTCGATTTCGATAGCAGCTCCAGAAATTACACATTTGCAATGACTTAGTAGATCTTTCAAGAGCGGCCACGCAAATTTAATCGATTGCTGATCTTTGGCTGCAGATAAGATCTTCGCAATTTCGGTTTCTCGATCGAACCAAGCCCAATAAGGAACAGGAAGAAAGGAATCCCTTTTATTGTTTTGGATATCTGAAAAAGTTCCTACACCTTGTTGTTCCAATTCATTTTCAAAGAGTGACCTCAACTTATGATATGTTTCTTCTTCTTTGTGAATGCGAATTCTGCATGCTTCACGAATTGAATCCGAGCAAGCGTGCGCATCATCCATTAAAAGTGAGTTAATACTAATGGACTTTGTATACAGTCCAAATTTTGTTAATCCATTAAAAAGTTTTTGAATGGACGTTACCAAGATTTTATTACTATCTATAAAATCGTCTGGTAATTCAGGTTCTGCTTTGCATGTAGATATTCCAAATTGCTTTGCCTGTTCACAAGTTCGATCAATTAGAAAATTATTTGGGCACAAATATACGGCAGGTCCTTTTGAATCATTCAATCGTGATTGAAGCATCAATAGACCAATCAGGGTTTTACCTTGACCAGTATGTAATTTTACAATAATATCACGATTATTTTGATGATAAAAATACCATTCTTTTAGTACAGATTCCTGGGCAGGTCGAAGAGGTCCTTTGTCGTGGGCACGATCCAGATCATCATAGAGAATTAAGGGATCAATTGGCTTCTTTACGTTCTTTCCTACCATTCGCTTCTTAAAGTCGACCATTTTATCCTCTCCCTATGTTCTAATTTAAAACAATTTAGCACTTTTTAAAAATAATATCATGTATATTATGGTCATATTTTGGAGATCATGCGTCTTTTGTTTTCTGAATAAGCTCATTACTGATATCGCCTAACATCATTACCTGTTTATATAATTATGCAGCATTATATCTATTCTAAAGCGGAATATCAATTTTTTTTGTTTTCCTGCCGTTATTAGTTTTCGATTCAAGCCATTTGATAACATCTTTTTCTTTAAAACGAACAAACCTGCCCAACTTCATATGCGGAATATACCCGATATGAGTCCACTGGTAAATAGTAGATACCTTCACGCCAAGGTATTCCGCCATTTCTTGTGATGGAAGGAGTTATAAGAAATTTGCTGGAGGTTATTTCAACGAACCTATAATTATTGCAACCTGTTGTATTTTATTGACTTATAATATAATGGAGGCGGGGGGAATCGAACCCCATTATCCGCATTAAATACCAACGACTTACAGCATCGTGTGGCTAAATTGTGGCAGATTTAATATTTGCCTATTCTCAACAAAAAAGGTAGTCGCCGACTGCCTTTTTTTATCCAGAAAACACCGTAGATATACCGGCGTTTATTATCGTATTGTTGGCGCCAGAAGATACTCTATTTATTTACTCTCTACCTGTGCCAGGAAATCACGTATGATCTTGATATCAGTCTCAGGATCGTCATGCATCGTAAAATGGGCGCAGTTCTTCAATAGTGCAAACTCTGCGCCGGGGATCAGGCTCTGGTAATACTTGACGGTCGCAGGTGTGGCTTCGTCGAATTGGCCCGCTGTGAGTAGAGTCGGTATTGTGATCTCGCCGAGGCGATCGGTACGATCGTAATCGCTGAGTGTCCCTGTAGAAGTGAACTCACTTGGCCCCCACATGTATCCATACATAGCCAGATTCATCTGCGCGAAAGCGCTGTTTACATCATCTGACCAGGGCTGCCTGCGCGCTAAATATTGCCCGTAGTAGACCATTACGGCAGATTGATATTCGGGTGAATCTGTTGTTTTTTCCCGTTCGTGATGCCTGATTACCTCCTGCACGGAATCCGGCAGAGCACCCAGCAGGCTGTCGGCATCATGAATCCAGCGGGGAACACTAAGAGCGGGACTCGCCAGGACAAGACTACTTACACCGGCGGGCCGATTGAGCATATAGTCAACGGCCAACATTGTACCCCAGGAGTGTCCGTAAAGGTGAATTTCTTTCAAGCCTAATGCCTCACGTACTTGAGTTATTTCCTCCACGAAACGTTCGATCGTCCATAATGTCGTGTCTGATGGACCCGGGGAGCTGGCGCACCCGAGTTGGTCGTAGAAAATCACTGGACGGTCAGCGGCGAGGGCTTCCAGCGGTTTCAGATAGACACTCGATGAGCCCGGACCGCCATGTAATACCAATAGCGGCGTACGTTCCCCGCTACCGACAATTTTATACCACACTTTACCGCCGGTGACCTCAACAAAGCCTTCACCCTGTAGCAGACCGGCGGACTGGCAGGCGCTTAGAGCCAAAACTGCAAGGACGCAAAGTCCAGCCGTCAAAATCGTTTTTCTGATCATGAATTTCCTCCCGTGAATGTACATCGTTATCCTAATTAAGACAATTTAAGATAAAATGTAGGATAAGCTTTTGTAATAGTCAAGCACAAATTGGACTTTTTGATTGTTTTTGTTTAGAGTGATTTTCTTCAGTTAACCTTCTTTGATTTGTTTGTTTTAATGTCTATGTTTAAGGCTGGTTCGAGTTCGGTCCGGGGAGATTTCGCTCCATTATTGTATGAAAACTATTACAGCAATCCTAAGAGAGGATCAAATAGAATAGTGATTCTTGAAATCTTATATGTATCTCTAACTCGTAAAGAAAATCTCAAACGTCCTAACGATATCTATTAATGAATTTCCAATATTTATATATTTAGCAGTCTTTCTTTGCCTACATTAAACTATTGTATTAATTTTGTGTCAAAAATGTTAGTTGGGGATTGTAACTTTGGAAAGAACCAACTCTGTTTCTGGTACGATTTATGAATTGCTCAATTATTAATGAAAGGCTAGGGTGTATGAAAAGGCAGAATGCGGCGTTATTGATCATTATAATCATATTAATGACCACAATCGCTTTCGCTCAGGATCGCCAAGGAGTAAGAGGCCATCGATCGGTAGGAGGTTCAATTACTGGGCATGTATATGATTCGGCTCAAAAAACTCCAATCGAATATGCTACAGTTATTCTGTTTTCTCAAAATGACAGCACCCAGATAGGCGGAATAAGCACGGACCAGGATGGTGATTTTTCTCTTGATAGAATCAAGCCAGGTCGTTATTATCTGAAAATTAACTTCCTGAGTTATGAGGCTACTACCATCGACACTATAAGTGTCTCACCGGGAAATAGAGAGATCAATTTAGGGGAAATCTCTTTAACTCAAGCCGCTCTGGTTGTTGAGGATATCCAAGTAACCGCTGAAAGGCCGACATTTGGATATAAAATCGACCGCAAAGTTATCAATGTCAGCCAACTTCAAACAGCTATATCAGGTACCGCTGTGGATATACTGGAAAATGCTCCATCTGTTAGTGTTGATATTGAGGGCAATGTCAAACTGCGGGGTAGTGCCAATTTCACTGTCCTTATCGATGGCAGGCCCAGTATACTTGACGCTAATGATGCCCTTGAGCAGATACCGGCAAGTACTATTGACAATATCGAAATAATTACTAATCCCTCCGCTAAATACGATCCCGACGGTACTTCAGGCATTATCAATGTTGTAACAAAGAAAGACGAACTTAAAGGCATAAGCGGTATGATAAATTCTTCGGGTAGTTTCGATGATAAATATGGCGGCGATATCCTGTTAAGTTATCGCAACAGTTTCTACAACGCTTTCCTGCGGCTCGATTATAACAAACGGTCGTTCACCGGTTCATCGATTGAGGAAAATCAAACCGCAATCAACGATACTATCTCATATGCCAATTCAACCGGCAACTCTACACGAGATAGAACAGGTTATGGTATCAGAAGCGGTATTAACCTCAATATAACTTCAACTGATAACCTTAGCTTCGGTATTCGTTATGGTGGAAGAGGTGGTAAGAGAGAGTCTGTTCTTGATCACGAAGAATGGCATGAAGGCGATCTCCAGCACGAATTATATTCAAGCTGTAATGAATCTGAACAGTCGGGAAATTTCTATGTGTTTAACATGGATTATCTTCATAAGTTCCCCGGAAAAAACCAAGAGTTGTCAAGTCAGTTTATTTTTAGCCTCAGGGATATGGAGGAGGATCAAATCAGTGAAATCTTCACTAATGGTAGTGTGATATCATCGGGGCAACAAACAACAGAGGAAGGACCGTCGAAAAGATGGCGTATAAAGCTGGATTATTTGATGCCGCTGGGGGAGTCTGGAAAATTAGAATCCGGCTATCAGAGCAGATTAGGTAGTTCGGAAGATATAACCAAGCAATACGAATACAATGATTCAACCGGCGATTATGAATTCTTTCCTGACTACAGCCATACTACGGAATATGTCAGGAATATTCATTCTGTTTACACCATGCTTGGAGGTGAAACAGGTAACTTTGGATACCAAGCTGGAATCAGGGGCGAATATACTTACAGAGATATCAATATCCTGGATGATAACAAAAGCTTTAATATCGACAGATGGGATTATTTCCCATCTTTTCATGTATCTTATCAACTTAAAAATAATAACCAGGTAATAGCAAGCTATGCCCGCAAGATTAAGCGTTCCCGGGGATGGTGGTTGGAGCCGTTTGAATTCAGAAGGGATGCTTATAATATTCAAAAAGGTAATCCTGATCTCAAACCGGAATATATCGATTCCTATGAACTGGGTTACCAGCGAACATTGGGGGAAAATATGTTTTCTGTGGAAGCGTATTACCGGATAACTCACAATAAAGTCGAGTTTGTCCGTTCGGTTTATGATGAAAACATTACCTTAAACACGGTTGAAAATGTCGGCGCCGATTATTCTCTAGGTACAGAGATCATGGTAAACCTTTTGCCGTTTCGATTCTGGGATATAAATCTTATTGGAGATCTATATCACTACCGTGTGGAGGGTGAACTTTATGGCGAAGATTTTTCAACTGATAATAATACCTGGCAAATGCGAATCAATAATACCTGGACTATCGGCCGCAAAACACGATTGCAGACAAACAGCAGATATAACGGCAAATCTATTTCGGCTCAGGGGACTCGTGGGGGTTATTTTAGTATGAATGCGGCTGTTAAATATGATTTGATCTATCGAGCTCTTACAGCCACGCTTCTGGTTAACGATATTTTCGGCACCACTAAACGGGAAAATACCACCGAAGGTGATAATTTTATCAGATATTCATCGTTTGTACGGGATTCACCGATTGTGATGTTTAATTTAAGTTACACATTCAACAATTTCAAAGCAGAACGCGACCAGGATCGTGACGGTGAAGATTACGGCGAAGATGATTTTTAACAACTAAAACGGCCCCGACCTCACTCTCAGCCGCCAAGGTCCTACGGACAAACTTTTGTGATTTTTGAATTCGCAATTTCCACAAACCTTAAAAATGTCGACGGAACTCGTTGGAAAACAATTGTATAGGGGACTGCTCACTCCTTGTCAGGCGGGCTATTGCGGTTCCAGACTTCCCTGCCTGATTTTGGATCACCGGACACTACTGGGCATTTATTTTTTCTTCTTCTCTTCTTTTAATCTTCGTTTTTCCTTTGGGCTGCGCTGGGCTTTTTTCTGTTGTTCCCTTTTGCCTTTATCTTTTTTCCCCTTATCACCCATTTTCGTTTCTCCTTGTTTGAAAATGACCTGTATTTCTCAAGCTGTCCACGATATCCGATAAACAGCCATAACGCCGACGACAAGAATCAGGCACATGACAAGTGTACGTTTTCAAATGAATTCTGACAAGTAGTATTTTAAATTACGAAACACAATTTTCAAAGCTATAAAACCTCAAACAAACTTGACTTCAGCTAATGCAGGATTAAGTTAAGATGAGGTGTAATCATTGGGGGCATATCATCAATACCGTTTCTATTGAAACAAACGTTATTTTGATATAAAAATACGTAGGCTATAAACACTCTACATTCATTCAAGGAGGATTTCAATGCCAGCAAAGAAAAAAATCAGGTGCGGCGGTAAGACCAAAGATGGCAAGAGATGCAAACGCATGGCAACACCGCCAGCAAAATTCTGCTCAAGCCACATATGGTTCAATGGATGAGAATATTCCTTACCTGGCAAAGTGTCCCTTCTGTTTTTCAGGACAATTTAACATTAAACTTGACCCGGTATCGCAACTTAATATATTCATGTAAACGCTTAAGATATAGGCTGAATTGCAAATGGCGAACTTATCGGAAAGATTAATTCAAAAACTCTGCAACCCGAAATCTTATGAACGGGGTGAAAAATATTATCAGCAGGGTCGGGTTACCGATTACATTGACAGGGACAACGAGCTTAAGGCGACAGTTGTCGGTACCGGACATTATCAGGTGGAAATTAATCTTTCCAACCTTGATATGTTTTGTGATTGTCCTGCTTTCGGAAGGATAGGAGTCTGCAAGCATCTGGTGGCGGTGATGCTTACAAAACTACATGGCGAGATAAAACCCGCCAAACCGCCCAAAATCAAGCACAGCGGGCAGACTGTTATTGAAAAAACAGATTTTGATTTGAAACCCGCTCTTAAATCACTTTCAAAGGCCGAGATGGCGGAACACATCCAGCACCTGGCGTCTGAGCTGCCGCAGGTCTGCAGGTATTTTGTTAACCTTACAGCTCCCAGGGATAAGGCGTTTTACAAAGCTGTTGAAAAGCGTATCAGGCAGAAGATAAATTCCATAAACCGCAGAGTCCTGTATGATTCTTACTGGCACAGGCAGCGTGATGCCGTGGATGCAGTCCGTTCAGAGATAAGCCTTCTGCCTTTTACTAAAAGTACTGCAGAGTTTCTACTTCGGCAGGGCTATTGGATTACCGAAAAAATGACAGAGATTGACGATTCCAACGGTGTTCTTAACGAGCTAATATCGGAAATAATCGAAAAATCAGTGAGTATCCTGGATAAACTGGGGACGGAGGCGCTGGATATTTTCTATGAATACACGGGGAAGGAATCCTCATTTGACTATCATATTGGTATTGTTGATACAATTCTGGGTATTGCGGATGACCCTCACATACTGGAAGAGATTACAACAAAACTGGAAAGAACTCAGTTTAAAGAGGATAACGATTTTGGTTTTGAAAGGAGTTACGGCCTTCATTCGCTGATGTCATTTTACCTGGTTCATAATCCGTCAAAATATGAGGATTTGGCCATGGATCTAATGGAAAATGACTTTATGGTAAAGCTCAATTTCATTGAATTTCTCTCACGAAATAAAAGGCATGAGGAGGTCCTAAAATACGGCTGGGATATGCGGGATCATTTTGATATCAACGAACTAATTGAAAAGGCGTTATTGGAATTAAACGAAACCGATAAGCTGATAGAGTTCTACAAAGAAAGCATCCTGGATAAATTTGATAAAGAGCAGCTGAAACGTTTTCGCCAGGCAATCGGCGAATCAAAAAAATCGGTTTGGGATGAGTTTATAGATGCGCTTTTAAACAGCAAGCTTCATCTGTTTGATCGCCTCAGATTGCTCGTGTTTCTTCAGCGATACGATGATTTCTACAAGCTGTTGTGTCCGCCAACCCAACATGGGCATATTTTCTATAAAGAGATGGTAGAGGATTACGCGGTAAAATTCACCATTATTCATCCTGAAACTTCAGTCAAGCTGTATCGCTACCTGCTTGAGGCTGAAATAGATAAAATGAAAACCTCAAATCACTACAAACATTTTGCCCTATATTACCGCGAGCTGAAAGAACTGGGCGATACAGATTACTTAAGCAAAACAAAGCAGACACTTAAAAGCAAGCACCCAACCAAGAAAAAGCTGATGAAAATGCTTGGCTGGTGAGATGTGATTTGGTAGGATAATATACTTGTTAGTCGTTGTTTCAATCTCTCAAAACATCAAATCATATAAGCGTATCTTATTATAACAACTTAGTGCTGTAATTTATTCATGCAGGAAAGACATTTGCCGACATAATAAATATCTTGTAATCACAAGATATATCCTTTAATTTTGTGTTAGGTGCATCTTGACTTGTGCGATGCTGGATCAATTTTGTGAATCAATGAGAGGACTGACAGAATATGGCTGTTCGTAAAGAAGTTGAAAAGTATATTACAAAATTGACAAATGGGCACGAAATAGATCATTCTCTGAATCTGTTTGAAAGCGGTTTTTTATCCTCCCTGGATGTTTTAGACCTTCTTTCGTTTATTGAGAACACCTATAATATCACCGTTTCGGATGACGATCTCGGGATAGAAAATTTTGGTTCGATTGACAGCATGGTAAAATATATTGAAAAGGCGAAACAAGAGTAACGAAGCCTTTTATGCCAATGATTCATGAAATACTAACCAAGTCATCAGCAGATTTTCCCCAAAAAGAAGCAATTGTCTGTGGAGACAACCGAATATCCTATAAAGAACTAAATAAGGCATCAACCATATTGGCAAATTTCTTGCGGTCTCATGGAGTAAGCTACCAAGACAGGGTTGGCATCTTCACGAATAAGAATATCGAAGAGACAATTGCCATTTTCGCCATCCTGAAAATGGGCGGGATATTCGTCCATATAAATCCTCAGCTTAAGGAAAGCCAACTGTCTCATGTGATTTCAGATTGTGATATTAAGGCGCTTTTTGTAAATGACTATAAATCGACGGTCCTTAATAAAGCATACCCGGAAGTAAGTCCAATAGACCTGGTTATTTCATTATCATCAAAGCTGAATCTGAATAAAGATGTCTTTAAGAATATTCGTAATCTCGATGATATTCTTAAAGAACCATCACCCGATAAAATATCCAGCGATAAGCAAAGTGAAGACGACATAGCCTCGATTATTTACACATCAGGCTCAACAGGAATGCCGAAAGGCGTCATTGTTACTCATAAGATACTTCATGACTCTACAGTAATCTCTGCCTCTATACTTGAAAATAATCACGATGACCGTTTAATATGTGTTACTCCGTTTTCTTTCGATGGCGCGCTGAGTCAGCTTTTCACATCCTGCTATGTTGGCGGAACACTTGTCCAACAGCAGTCGAATTTCCCCAAAGATATTGTAAATACGATGTTAAATGAAAAAATAACCGGCTTCCATGCGATGCCGTCACTCTGGAGCATACTTCTTCAAAAGCATTCGCCGTTTGCAAAATATGATTATCCCGATCTCAGGTATATCTCGATTATTGGCGAGGTGTTCCCTCAGAATCATCTGGATAACTTAAGGATGATACTGAATAAGACAAAGTTCTACATGATGTATGGCACAACTGAAGCTTTCCGGTCTACTTATCTTCCCCCGGAGGATTTTGAGAGAAAGAAATCATCTGCAGGGATACCGTTCCCGGGCGTGGATATATCGATAGTTGATGAGCAAAACAACATCTGCCAGCCGGGCGAAACCGGAGAAATCATCCATAAAGGGGTGTTCGTATCGCCGGGATACTGGAATGACAGCGATAAAACCGCTGAAACGTTCAAGGATGGATCCCTTTATACTGGCGACCTGGGGAAATTGGACCAAGGTGGTTATCTCTATTTCATGGGACGCAAGGACAGCATGATAAAAACCCAGGGATTTCGTGTTAGCCCCGAGGAAATAGAAGAGTGCATATTCAAGGTCGATGGTGTAAAAGAGGTCGCGGTTATTGGCGTATCGGGTAATGAAACAGGTGTCAGGATAAAAGCAATAATTGTCTGCAAAGAGGGATACATTTTGACAGATAAAGATATAATAAGCCATTGCCGGAACAGGCTTCCCAATTATATGGTACCCGGCATCGTAGAATTTCGCAGTGATCTGCCTCGTACTGCAACGAATAAAATCAATAGATCTGAACTGTGCTGATATGATAAATATACGGTGAGTTAATAATATGATACGATGTGTAAAATGCATACTTCCGGAATCTTTTCCCGGTATCACATTCGATTCCGAGGGAATTTGTTCGGTATGCACAATATTTAACGAGCAAAAACAGCATATCCCATCGCTTGAGAAACTAAAAACGAAGTTCGATCAGCTTGTTAGTGAAAACAAATCTGATGATTCAAAATACAATGCCCTGGTCGCTTTCAGCGGTGGTAAGGACAGCACCTATCTTGTTTACAAACTAAAAGAAACATACGGGTTAAATATACTGGCTTTCACATTCGACAATGGATTCATATCGGAATCTACATTTACCAATATGAGAACAGTTATGGAAAGGCTGGCTGTAGATCATATTATATTTAAGCCCAGGCATGATCTTATCAAGAGAATATTTTCCACCAGCGCCAGCGATGATATATACCCGACCTCGCTGTTAAAATTTGGCAGCTCAATTTGTATTTCATGTATAAGAATGGTAAATAACCTGTCATTGAAAACCGCCATCGAAAAGAATATCCCTATGGTGATGCTGGGAAACAGTCCTGGGCAGTTGATTCAATCTGAAAATGAGATTATTTACCAGGATAACCGTATTCCCTATGAATTAAAGAAAGGACTCTTTAAGCCGTTGGCTGATAAAGTCGGTGATGAGGTTTATCAATATCTACTGCTGGATAAAAAGGATTATCAAACTAAACCGTTCCCCCATACAATAAATCCGTTTCCGATAATCGGTTATGATGAAACCGCAATCTATAAAACTATTTCGGAACTCGGTTGGCGAAGGCCCGAGGATGTCGATCCGAATTCCTCGAACTGTCAGCTAAACTCCCTTGGCATTGTTAAGCATAAAGAGAAACTGAATTTCCATCCCTATGATTATGAAATGAGCATGCTAGTCCGCCTTGGCAAGATAAGCCGCGAGGAGGCCTTAAGAAGGGTCGAAGATCCTGATAACATAACACCCGGACTTGCTGAGAAGGTTGAAAAGAAGCTGAAATAGAGTAATTACAGAACTATGAGCATATAAAACTATGTGTGGAATCTGCGGCATATACAATTTTAATAAGGATAGGCCTGTATCTGAGAACACCCTGAACATCATGAATGATTCCATAGCCCACCGGGGTCCGGATGACAGCGGCATCTATACTGACAAGTTTATCGGTTTCGGTCATAGAAGGCTGCCCATTATTGATATCAAAAGCGGCCAACAGCCTATGAGCAACGAGGATAATACCATATGGGTTACCTATAACGGCGAGATATATAATTACAGGGAACTGAAAAAACATCTGATAAACAAAGGGCATGTATTCAAAACAAACTGCGATACTGAGGTCATTGTTCATGCTTATGAGCAGTATGGAACTGATTGCGTACTGCATTTCAACGGCATGTTTGCCTTCGCTGTCTGGGACAGCAAAAACGAAACGCTGTTTTTAGCCCGGGACAGGCTTGGTATTAAGCCGCTTTATTATACTATCTCTGATGGCAATTTTGTCTTTGCCTCGGAGATAAAGGCGCTTCTGAAGCATCCATTAATAAAAGCTGAGGTTGAGATAAATTCAATCCTCGAATACCTGTTTTGCACATCGCTTTTAAAAAGTAATACCATGTTTAAAAATATCAATTCCTTGCCAGCGGGGCATATTGCGGTTTTTAAAAATGGTACACACAAAGTTGCAGAATACTGGGATATCAAATCAAAAAATGTTCAAGACGATGAGTTCTCTTTTGATCAGTATAAGGAGCAAATATCATTTCTTCTTGATGATTCAGTCCGGATGAGGTTGATGAGCGATGTTCCTTTCGGTTCTTTACTAAGCGGCGGGCTGGATTCAAGCCTTATCTCTGCGCTGGCGACAAAACATGCGAGCCAGAAATTAAAAACTTTCTCAATGGAATATTCAAAGAATATAGAGTTGGGACAGGCAGACTCAGATACAAAGTATGCAAACCTGATGGCTGATGCTTTTCATACAGACCATAAGGAGTTCATCTTTGAACCTGAGGAGTATTACAGCTTTCATGAAAAAGTCACCTGGCATATGGAAAAACCGGTGGAGCTGACTACACCATCACTGTATCTTCTGCATAAGAATCTAAAGAAATATGTTACCGTGGTATTATCGGGCGAGGGGTCTGATGAACTATTCGGCGGGTATTTCTTCTTTCTTCAGGAGGTTCAGAGTAATCGGTTGAAAGAATTTCCATGGGCGCCTTATTTTGATGAGGTCTCCATGCTGTTAAATGATGATATTGCAAGGGAAACGAAGTTTAGAGATAGTGTAAAATCCACACTTCACGATCTATTAAATAAATTTGAAACGGATGATTTTTTAAATAAGGTGTTGTACCTGTTTATTAAGATATACCTGCTTGAAATGCTTGAACGTCAGGACAAAACCAGCATGGCCTGGGGAGTCGAAACAAGAGTGCCGTTTCTTGACCATCGCTTAGTGGAGCATATCGTGAATATCCCGTCAAAATATAAAATCAAGGACGATTCTGAAAAATATATACTCAAAGAAAGCTTCAGGGATTTTATACCAACCGATATTCTAAACAGGAAGAAGAAACCGTTCCCGTTTCCAGTCGATCTAAAGTCTGTCATCAGCCAGAGAAACACCGCCAACGACCTTGTGCAATCGGGAAATTCCAGGATAGCGGGATATTTTAATAAAACGGAAACCGATGATTTTTTCCATAAAAGGAATAAATTTAAAAATATTGACAATCTCGCCATTTTTAGAACATCTTATGCAATGATTGCGTTGGAATTATGGCATAAAGCGTTTGGGATTTAACCTGATGGAATACACTGAAGATCAAAAGATAGCAATAGAGGTAGCCCGTGGATTCATCACGAAAAGGATTGAGCCGATTGCCAGCCTCATTGATGAGAAAGAGGAATTTCCGCTGGAGAATATTAGGGAGATGGGCAAACTCGGTTTGCTGGGGATTCCCTATCCTGAACAATATGGCGGAGCCGGCCTTGACTATGTGACCTATTCAACGATTATAAGAGAGATTGCCAGGGTTTGCGCCTCAACAGCGATGACAGTAGTAGCCCACACTACATTGACCGCTTATCCCATATTTAGCTATGGAACTGAGGAGCAAAAACAAAAATACTTGAAACCGCTTCTTGATGGCGAAAATATAGGCGCCTTTGGGCTGACAGAGCCAAACGCCGGATCCGATATAGCCGCAATGGAAACCAAAGCTGTGAAAAAAGACGGTCATTACATACTAAACGGATCGAAAATATTTATCACAAACGCAAATGTAGCCGATACTTATATAGTAGCGGCAAAGACATCGCCTGAAAAAGGTATGATGGGGATAAGCCTGTTTATTTTTGAAAAAAGCATGCCCGGTTTTACTCTATCCGGGAAAAAAGAGAAAAAGCTGGGAATGAAAGGGGCAGATACAGGCGAACTGGTGTTCCAGGATGCTTTAGTTCCTGAAAAGAATTTGCTGGGCAGAAAAAATTTTGGATTTAAGTTATTGCATGATATTTTAATAAGCGCCAGGATAGGTATGGCGGCAATTGCTTTGGGGATTTCCGAGGGCGCGCAGAAACATTGTCTGAAATATGTGAAACAACGAAAGCAGTTCAGCGAATATCTTTATCATTTTCAGTCTATTAAAAACATGCTTGCCGATATGGAAATGAATATCAGCGCCGCCGAATTGTTATTGCAAAAAGCCGCTGTTATGAAAGATGATGGAAAAGACATTACCAAGACCGCATCAGAGGCAAAACTGTTTGCGTCAGAAATGGCGATGAAGATCACCAAGGATGCCATCCAGATATTTGGCGGCTACGGCTATTCCCGTGAATTCCCGCTGGAGAGATTTTTCAGGGACGCCAAAATCACCGAAATCGGCGACGGAACATCCGAAATGCAAAGGCTGATCATTGCTGATGAGATTGTGAAGAGGCAGGGATAAAATGGGCCATTTGGGGTTGAGTAAATACAGGTGTTTTTGAAATATTTTGGATACTTGATTTTAAAATTCTGAAAGAGCTTTTATCTTATTAATAAAAATGAGCCCATTACTGAAATGAGGCAGTATAAAACCTCATCCTATATCAAATTACCCCTCGGGGATTTGATAACCTCTATATTGGGAGTACGCATTTCATTCTTTATCTTGGCGAAATAAAGATCTCTGAACTCAGTAGCCATCCCAGCCCGCAATCCTGGCCATCATCCACCAGAACGCTTTGCCCTTCAGGTAACAATTGAAGCAATGCGAATGAGGACAGTTGCAGGTAGGACATGGATGCGAGGAACACCAGTCATGGCACCATTCACAGCCATCGCCACCATAAGGATAATAGTTGCCATTAGGGTCATAACTCTCGATGTCAGCAAAATTGAAAAGGACTTTATCGTTAGTAACGCAGTACTCCCGAATCTGGTTGTTGCGGGCATAAAGATTGCCATCAGGACCTGTACCGTCCAGATGGCCAGTCATATAAATGAAGGTTACACCAGAGTAGTCCTGCTCCAGCCGATTCATAGCATTAAGATAAACATTGATGCCCTCTTCGCTATTATTCGAACAACCGCCACACCATGACCACATCACCACATTGTAATCGGGATGATTATCAAGCCAGTCCCGGGTAGGTGGTACCCAGGAAGTGTCACCAATGTGTCCCAGATCGTCACTGTATTCATGGAAAGTGGGTAAATTATACAAAGAATTCTCATCCTCCAGTTCATTGAGTCCGACTATAATCTGATAACCATGTGAGGTGCGACCATAGAATATTCTATAGTCTGTCCTTATCTGCTCAAAATATGATTCCGGGATGAGTTCAAAATCTGCTGACGAATTATGATTAGTTATAATCGCTCCAGTAACAATATCTATCCAACTGACATTTCGAGGTGGACCGATATCAGCGTATAACTGCAAACTTGAAAACCCGACGATCATCAGGCTTAGAAATAATCGCAAAGTACACTCCCGACTTTAAATTCTTACCAACAAACTGAGAATAAAAACCAACTGACATCCATTCATGATGAAGAGTTCTTACTTTTCTACCCAGAATATTATATATAGACACGTCGTAGAAGTCCTCCTCAACGACCTGCCATTTTAGGACAAGGCCCGTATTTGATGGATTGGGGTAAGCCTGCAGCCCGAAGGCTATGGGCCTTGGATCCAGGTTACCCCACGCGGAGGGCCTATGCCGGTCTCCGTATCGTAATAGGCTGTATCGGACAATGCCACCTCAGATGTATCGTTTACTACCGATACAGCGCGAATATAAAATATCGCCCAGTCTCCAACGTCGGCTAATGTCACCGAATTGTCCAGCGTGTCCGCTGCTGCCGAGTTCCCGGTTACTGAATCCACTACACTATTGATAGTGTATGACCAGATATAATGGTCAAGCGGATTACCATAATCAGGCGACTGCCAGGTCACCTCGAGTTGCCCGTCATGATCGTTAAACTGGGCAGAAGCGATAGACGGGATTGCGAACAAGAGGATCAATACAAATAACCTTTTCATGCTTTTTCCCCTATTTATAGGTTATTACTATTAAAACATTCTCGATTTACTTCACATAATATTTTCGGTTAAAATAGAACATCTAACAGCAAATACATTAGATGAAGCTTAACTAAATCATCTTTGCGTAAAGTTAGATAATAAATTATCAATGTCAATAGTAATTTTCAATAATATTCCTTCGAGAATTTCAATAACCCAAACAGGTAATTGCAGCCTGTCGGCTATCTTGATTTCCTGAAACTCCAGAGCGAGTCGAAATTTGTGCTGACCGACTCCGGCGGTATCTAGGAGGAAACTACTTACATGAGGATTCCCTGCATCACGCTCAGGGAAAATACCGAAAGACCTGTAACTGTTGAAGTTGGCACAAATACTAATGCAGGTATTGATCCTGATAAGGTTTTACAAATAGTAAGTCAAATAACAAACGGCAAGTACAAAGGTGGGAGCATCCCTGAGCTTTGGGATGGGAAGACAGCGCCGAGGATTGTGGGTGTTTTAAAGCAATAAAGAAATTATGCAACTTTTTCTATTTCAAAGATTATTTTAATTCAGGCAAAACACGTTTGCTATTCTAACCGCAAATCATCAAAGTAAAGAATAAAAGGTTTGCCAGGTCTTACAACAAAAAAATAAATAGCGTAAATTGCAGTCATGTCCATCTCTCGATAAGAGGGAGCATTCTTAACCTTTTCCAGAGGAATAGAAATCTGATTAAGACCCGGATTAATTATAATTGAATAATTAAACCTGTCATCATAAAAATTGTTATGATGGATATCCTCAATTCTCATAGTAAGATTTACTGTTGTATTTAATTCAGAGTATACAAAAAAACTCATATACCTATAAGCAGTCCAATTAGGGAAAGGTTCTTCTAAGCTAAATCCCGGGTATGTATCCCTAAATAGAGTTAATTGCCCTACATGGCGACTATTCGGATTTTTCCACCCTGCTGGCGGATGAGTCTTTACAAGTTCAGCATTGTTAGTCCTTGTAAATTTGTTTTCCAAGGAAGATTCAAAACCGAGAATTTGTGGGAAAGCCTGGTTTCTCTGATGATATGCCCAGGCCCACATGCTTACCGGTATAATCGATAGGAAAAGTAATAGGAACGCACTAACAAAAGTAAAAATTCTTATATTGTTCCGTTTTCTCCAAAAGACAATCATTTTGGGATTAAAAACCACATAAAGCCCCAGAAAGGAAACTGCTCCGAGAATATCTCTTATTAGATCGGATATATCTGCGTCACCAGGTCCATAGATTTGAATAAGTTCAGTTATAGCACCCATTAAGACTGTGAGAACAAGAGCAATAAGATAATGAAAATATTGTTTTAGTAATCTTTTTCCGAGAATTAGTGATGATAAACTCAGAAACAGCAAAGATAACATCCCGAATAATGGTGTGTGACCAGTATTATGGATTTCCCTCCACAAATGTGTATCATCTGGCAATTCGAGATTGAAAAAAATCAATATAATGCTGCAAAATCCAAGAAGTAAAAATATTATGGATATATTCTTCTTTACAAACATGATATAGATTGATAATTATCAGAATTCATCTTCTATCAATAAACCATTATTCAATTCATTACGAACGTTTGTTTGACGATTAATTTATATGTCAAAATCCTCCCATTGATAATATTATACTATATAGATAAGCCAAATACAAGAAAGTATAGTCTCAAGCCTTTTTTATGCCACATTCTTTCAAATGAATCTTGACATAATTTTAATATTGCCGATATTATCTAATAAAAAAATTATCCGGAATCAGGGTTCAAAATATCTTACCTGCTTTTGGAAATAAACTAGGCAAAAACGAACTGTTTAGAGTATTGGAGTAATTTCTGTTTGGATTATTTATTGCTGTTGGTTCCGTGGCACAGGCACTTAGTGATGAAAGAATAAGGGCCTCTTGGCCATCCAATGCTCAATGCAATGTTCTTTCAGAGCTGCCAGATGTTAAGATAGCACGTTTTACTCCATTATCCTTTACTCAAGATCCAGGCTTTGTTTGGTCAAAAGATCGTAGACTCGCTGTCTGTGTCGATGGCTACATTTTAACTAATAAGGTTAACATTGGCGCCAGTCTTGCAGAACATATTCGCTCTTTTGCAAATACCTGCAGTAAAGAGGGATTCTCCGCGGGATTACATTCTATTATCAGCGGCACCTACACTCTGGTTGTTGTAGACAAAACCTCATCACACTGTTATGTGGTTAATGACCATGTAGGATCCCTGCCTTTGTATTACAGTAAGCTTAATAATGGCTGGTTGTTAAGCACTAATCCTGTTGCCTTGGCGCAATCAGGGCTGATTAATAATCAGATCGATATGCTTGCGTGTACCGAATGGATATATGCTGGCAGCACAATTGGTGACAGATATATGCTGCAAGGCATAAAATTGGCTTTTCCACATACATCCTTTAAATGGAATAGAAATAATGCTCAAGGGCACTTTGAGGAAAACAACAACAGCCCATGGGATATAATTCCTTCAAAAACTGTACCAACCGTTGACCAACTGGCAGACAGTTTTATCGAGGGATGCAAGCGATTAAGCTCAATTGAACCACGACCAGCACATTTCCAGAGTTCTGGTAAAGATTCTCGGCTTATCCTGGCCTCATGGCCAGATGGATATAATCCACCATGTTACACTTACGGAGATCCTGAATCTCTAGAGGTTGATATAGCGCGATCGATTGCAGATCTAAGGGGTTCTAAATGGATTCATGTCTGGCTGGACGGCGATGAGGTGGCAAAAAACCTTATTAATCTATTTAATGCTTGTGGAATGATAATATGGCCAGACCGATATTTTTCGGCTCGTCAAATGCAAAAAGACGGCCATAAATGGGTAACCGATGGTTATTGGGGTGGAATTCAAATACATCCAGGTGGCTATGACTGTGATCGCTATTTTTCCCTTATTTCGAGAATTTTAAGGTATGCAACAGTGTTTATAGACCATAAAGTGTCTCCTATTGGCCTTGATCAAATAACCGAGAAATTAACTAATTATTTAATAGGGTCACATCTCGTTCGCCACTCTCTAGGCGATTTTGTTTCTGCAGATTTTATAGCAGAGCTTTCAAAGCAAAAGTCTCAAATAAAACAAGACGTTTATAATGAACTCAAACGTCTTGTTCCAGCAAATGACTCGCTGGCGATTCTTTGGCGCAAGTACATCTCTTCCAATCGGGGACCTCATCAACATGCACAGCAGGGAGTGATGTGTCGCTCATTCATTAATGTTTACTATCCGTTTTGTGGCGACCTTGATCACCACCGCCTTCAGCTGCAGGTTAAGCCAAGGGTTTCTGCATATAATCGGCAATATATTCAACTCTATCGTCGACGGTTCCCGAAATATGCCGATCTACCTTATGGAAGCACTCTCTTGCCGTTGCGTACTTCTGCTTTTCGTACAAGACTTGCTTTCACGTTGTTGAATAAAGGTTGGAACATCCCATATTTAACTGGTAAAACGCACGGTAGGGAACGTGACGCCAACAGCTGGGGAGCATGGCTTAGAAACAGCCAGGCTCTCAGGGAAAATACAGCTGAACTCCTTCGCGATGGAGGTATAATCGACGAAAAAAACATCGCTAATACATTCAAAGCCATCGCTTCTGGAACAAAAGCTGGAACTGGCCAGGTATTTCATCTCGCAAGTATTGCGAAATGGATATCAATGTCTGGCAAAGTTCTTGGATGATGTGAGTTAAAGAAGTTAATCCTCATATTGTAGATAAATACTTCTTTACCAAGCTGGAATAACTTGGTGTTTTTGATTATTACGATGTTTTTTTAGGCTTAGGATTTAAGCTTAAAAAGCAAAGTGAAATATATTGAAAGTATTTCTGTTAGGGGAATAAAGTCTTTTGTCTTTAAAGCTTTTTAGCAAACGACATCTCGAAACAAACTTTTATCGAATGACCAACAACTTCCCATTAGAAGATCCCGAAGGGAAATTAATCGCATACAAATAAACGCCGGGAGCAAGGTTATTACCTCTGTCATTTTTCACTTCCCATGCCCAATCTTCAGGACCAATGTTGTCTTCTCTGAGAATAATATCCCCCGAAATTGTTGAGATCATTATACTGCTGTCTTGCGGCAAATTCGTAAATGTAATGTTAGTATGTCCCTCCGATGCCCTGAACGGATTCGGGTAAGGATGAATTTCAAGAAGCGCACTGAAACTAATTGGAGATGTCCAGACAGCATTATTATTGCTTACACGCCAGTAATAAGTAATTCCCTGCTCAATTGGGTCTGTAGCAGGAAGCTGCCATCTGGTTTCATCACCTGGAGTGGGTGGCACCGATCCTGATTCCACGGGTGAACTGAAATTATCGTTATCATCAACCTGAAAATATAATTCAGAAATATTCTGCGGGTTTTGTACAATAAAATATGGCCTACCGGAAGGAACAATTTCGCCCTCAGTTGGGTATCGACAATGGGATTCTGCCAGTGATGATATTAGTCCAAAATTCAAATTGAATTCTATAGAAGGGGTCCAGGCGCTGGAATCAGTATAATCTGTAGAAATAGCACAACAACGCCAATAATAATTAACATCATCGGATAATCCCTCGAAAACAGCCATAGCCACATCACTTGGCAGATTAGCTAGAGAATCAATTACAAACTCGGGGTTGGAATAAACACTTACAGAATCAAGAGCAAAAAGATAGTAAATTGATTGATATGATTCCACTAATTCACATGAAACTGTAACTAAACTTGACAATGAATCAATATAAGTTTCAATTTGAATTGGCATCATGATACCAGCGGAGAAGGAAAAAGCGACATTCGACAGATCAGAAACATTACCTACCTCATCATAGGCTTTCATAGCAATATAATAATAATGTCCATCTTCATGAGTATCAAAAGCAAAATAAGTGCTACCTCCCGGAGATAAAGGTTGAGGGGGATTTAATATTGACAGAACCTCTGTCCAGTTTGATTCAGATATATCTGTGGTGGAGTATTTTATAACATAATGATCAGTTAAACCTATATAACCATCATCCCCGGGAGCAGTCCAGGTTAATATTATTTCACCATGTTCATCTCCTGGAATTGCATTTAAGTCTTCTATAGTTCCGGGAGGAGTTGAATCTGACCCGGGAGGATAAGCTCCCATATATGGCAAGAAATCTCCGCCACGTCCGCTTACAGCACATGGCGAACCTGTTGCAAGTCGGAGATTATAGCCCCCAGCAACAGTAGTGTCCATAAATACAGGATACTGATTAAGCGAATGTTCGCCGTTTTTCTGTGTGCTGTCAGCCCAGAGAGCCTGCCATTCAGTAAGAGTATAAGCTGTGCCTGTATGCGGGTTAGTAGCGTGTTGAAGACAATACAAATCTGCATGGCCATCAGAATTCCAGTAACAATTATAATCAGACCATAAATCGGAAAATGAATCGCATGACATAGTATACCAGGATTTTGCCAGCGCATTATACCAACCATCTGACCCATAACTATCGACAACGATGTTATTCCAAGATGCGGGTTCATAAATCCAACCCGTTTCGCCAGCATGAATAGACAATCTTATACCCGCCCCACAATTATAAATAGTATTATTATAAACCTGATGACGAGCATCATTAGCTATAGCAGTACCCTCATAAATAATCGCCGCCCATTGAATATCATAAATTACGTTATTATGAATCCAAATATCATAGCCGTTTCCTCTTATGCCTCTGGCACAATCATAAATTGTATTATATCTAATTATTAAACTGTCATGGCTTGTATTGTTTTGGTAAAGTGTGTCACCCTCCTTGAAGCAAATTCCGTTCCCGGGTAATTCACCAACCATGGGGTGGTCATACATCACATTATATTCAAATATGCAGTTTTTTGTATCGTAACAATGTATCCCGCTTGCATTATGATTCTCAAACGACCTGTTACTGAAAAGAGTGCAGGCGGTAATTGTAATATTGCTATGCTGTTCTTCACCACCCAAGACCCATTGAAAAAAGATGCCCCCTCCGTTCTGATCTTGGTCGCCATTACCAACATAGTTGCTGTCGCTAACGCAATTTTTGATTGTAACATTGTGGCATGCGTTTTGTGGCCCATCAGGAACGATATAAATGCCACCCTTAAAAGAGTTCTTAAATTCCAGGCCGTCAAGAACTATATAACTACAGGCATATAAACAACAGGCAATAGACATTGAACCAGAACCGTCTATTACCGGCCTGCTTGAATCGGGAAAAGCTTTATAAACAATTTCGTTGCCCTCCGAACCATCAAAATCAATGAGCATGGGGCCGTCCCACATATCTCTCGCCGGACTAAGCTGGTTCTCATAAAAACAATGTGTTGTCCTTTGTTCGCTGTAAACTCCACCCATGATAAATATTGTATCACCAGCACTAATAGCCGATGTTGTGCAGGCTTTTGACAGATGTTGCCAGGGCGTTTCTGTGGACGTGCCATTATTGCTGTCATCGCCATCATTGCCGACATAATAAGTTATTGCAAATGAATGGCCGATTATCACTAAACTGATTATAACGCTTAAAGTCATTCGCCTGAACATATTCCTCTCCTTTCATTATTAGTTTAAAGGAATAATGAACTTAATATATTATATCGGCATTATATAAAGCAAAAGCCACACCGAACAAGTGTTATTTTTACTCTTTTTACCTCCATGCTGTATAAGATATTACAGTTTTAGTTTGATATTACTAATTATTTGCAGGTTACGTTATGTTCATTTTATAATATAATGTGTAGTTTCTGCGCAATTTTATAATACTTTTAGAGTAACCTATTAGTTTAAGTCTAATATATCCGGAGTATAATGGCAATCGTATATATTGGAAAATATAAAAGAGTTGAATTTTTTATTAAGAATGTTTAAAATAAAAGGAAACTGCTGAAGAGGTATAAATGGCATTCATTATCTGGATATATGCCGCCTGAGGAATTTGAAATACGGTAAGAAAGGAATTTACAGCATTGCCAGATCATTGTAATTGATGTTATTGAAAATATGAGCGTGGTACAGGGAATTTGTATTGGGTATAAGAAAAATCTTATTGAAATATTATTGGTGGATCCAGGGATTTATGATACCTGGATTAAAACACTCACAATCCATATATAACAACATTCTAAAAAACTATGTCAAACACGATATATATTGGTTGGATTTAGGTTGCGGACATCGAATATTACCTTTCTGGCTTTACGAAGAAGAAAAAAATTTAGTTAATATAAGCCAGCTTGTTGTAGGTATCGATTATAATCTAAGTTCTTTAAAAAACCATAAAAGTATTTACATAAAGATAAGAGGTGACATTACTAAATTACCATTTAAGAAAAAATATTTTGATTTAGTAACGGCGAATATGGTTGTTGAACATTTAAATGAACCTGATATTCAGTTTAAAGAAATTTCAAGAATTTTGAAGCCTAAAGGTATATTCATTTTGCATACACCTAATATTTTTAATTTGTGGATTATTATTGCCAGGTTGGTGCCAGATAAAATTAAATTAGTATTTATTAAACTATTGGAGGGAAGAGAAGAAAAAGATATTTTTGATGTACATTATAAAGTAAATTCAAGAAAAAAAATATTAAATGTGGCTTCAAAATCAGGATTTCAAGTACTTAAGCTTAAAATGATAGTATCCACTCCCGTATTATCTATAATTCCGCCTCTCGTGATATTTGAACTAATATGGATAAGGATTTTAATGATGACACCATTTAAGTTGTTTAGATCAAATATCATAGCAATATTGATAAATAATGATTCTTTTTGACAGGTATATTTTGTAACGCTTTTTACAATTTTGAGTTTGACATGTCAGAAAAATGTCCTTTAGTTTGAATGTTTATATAATATAGAAAAGTAAATTCATTATAAAGATCAAAATCAAGTGTCTTTGAGTATATCGAGATATTTTATAACCGGGCAAAGAAGACATTCAGCATTAGGCTATAAATCGCTGGTTGACTTTCTAAACGAATCAAATTACATTAATTGTGTGTCCGTTAAAACGGGGTAAGATCATTCTAGCGCTGTTTCAATTAAGGTGTATATAAAATTCAAACAGGTAATTGGCATTTGCCTAAGGTGAACTCGTATGCTGACTGGTGCACGAGGACGTACACCTGCCGCAATTATATATTATTGTAGGTAGATCTAAATCAAATCCAGAAATATTAATAATGTCCTTGAAAAATCATGATTGGCATATTATTATAAATGAAATGCTAAAAATGATTGCAGATAGAATTCAATAACCCGAATTTTTAAAAGATGCTAACTAAACGAAAAATTGATATTTTGCTGCTTGGTGTTTTTGCGTTTCTGTTTTATTTCATCTATAGATGGTCTTATTTTCTTGGTGATGCTTGTATTTACGCCGATAACATTTTAAGAACCAGGTTTAATGATATCTCTATACATATAGGGTATTATTTCATAGGATATATATTTCATAAGATATTGAGTCTTTTTAATGCACCTGTCGATGTTTCGTTAATTTTAATGTCAAATATATTCGGCGCCGTTGGAGTAGTATTTGCTTACTTATTTGTATATGAAATACTGTATGACCACAAATTGTCAATTATATGCGCAGCTATCTTATTATTTTCTGGCACTTATGTAGAATACTCTACACAGGCAGAAATATACATTCCTCAAGTGGCTTTTATTTTAGCAAGTATGTATTTATTTTACAAGGAAAGAAATATATTATCCGGGTTATTATATGCCGCAGCCCTTCTAATAACCCCTATTTCCGTTTTTGTCTTACCCTATTATATATTCATTGCAGTGAAACGAAGAAGTTCTATAAAAGAAATGCTGTATTTCATAATACCTTTTATGGTGATTTACCTGCCAATATTCTTATCTATATATAATGAACTTCTCTGGGGAAGAAGGGGTTTATTACGCATTAGTTCTAACCTCCCTTATAATTCTCTAAAAATGATAGTGTCAAACATAGTGTTTGTACTTATAAAATCATTTAACATCCTTGCGCCTTTTGTTTTAATAGGGCACATAATCTATTGGTTTAAAGATAAATCAAAATTTCTGCTCCTATGCATACTTTGGTTGTCATATTCTTACGTAATAGCTAAACTTAGTAGATTTGATCTTGAAACTGCTTTTTTGCCGATATTTGTTTACTTTGCCCTATTAATTCTAAATGGGATAGTATTCATAAACATCTACCTTAAAAACAACTTGAAGATAGGAAATGCCTTTGGCATGATAATTTTGCCCTGCTACATAATTTTAAGTGTAATGATATGGATAGGACCAGCAAAGATATTTCATCCACAAATAACTCCCGACAATAATTTCAAGAATGAGATGCTTGCATTTAAAGAGAGAATCTCGGATAATGATATACTAATAGCGAGCTTTTGGCATGGGGTAGCTTTTGCTTTTTATACCAGATATAACCCAGAAGAAGAGATTGAGACAACAATGGGGAATCAAAGATGGATTGACATAGATCAATTGAATGTGGAAAGCGTTAGGCAATTATTAAATGAATTTGCAGATGTTTATGTCATGGAGGCGTATGCGCCATCAGCCGTGGCAAAAGTCATCTTTGACGAAAAGGAACTGGAAGATAGATACTTTGAACAATCTCTTAAAGCGCAAATCGAAAACATGGCCAGCAATATTAAATTTCATGAGTATTTTAAGAAAAACGACATAATGATCTATAGATTAGATCGCTCATATGATTAAAAATAGTTGACTTTGGACATCCCTCTTGACGGGCGATCGTCGATTATAAGACATCTATAGAGTACGCTCTTTTCCAGCATGAGCTTCTCAGACAAACTCCTATTATCTTCGAAATATAAACGTAAGTAAAGCCTTCATCACAGTAATAGACCTAACAAGATAATATAAGAAATATAAAATAATTAAATGGAAAAAATATCGATAGTTTTTATATTGATAAACACGATATAAGACTGTCATTAGTGGCGCTAGAAGTATTAGCAAGGCAATAATAATTGGATTTAAATTGAAAAATAAGAAAAATGGCAGCATGGATATAGAAATTAATAAGCAAATCATAAATATAAATGTCATAATCATAGGCTTATCAACTTTTTTTAATGACATTGTGCTCAAAATACTCGTAGCATGCCACTTTTCCTTTTTAAAAAACTCTCTTAGAGTTTTTGCATTACCTAAATGTATTACACGGATTTGGGGCGCTTCTATCATGCAACAACCCATATTGTTTAGCCTATCACCAAAATCACAATCTTCATCTGTTTCCAGCTCCTCTTTGAATCCAGAAAGGACCTTAAAAATATCTTTTCTTACAACAAGATTCCCAGAGTTAATGTAATTAATCTTTGATTGCTTGCGTAACCTGTTGGAATACCACGCCTTCTCGATCCATCCGGCCGAGGAGGAAATATCAACACGAGAACCAGTTGCGCTAATTTTCCCATCATTCATAATAGATACTGCGGCATTTCTCCAACCCTCGCACACTAAACAATCAGAATCGATAAAAGCTAAAATATCACCTTTTGCTATATCAGCACCACGATTTCTCAAAGCTGCAATGGTTACTTCTGGAAATATTAATATCGTTACTTTTTTATACCGTTTAATAATTTTTAAAGTATCATCAATGGATCCGTTGTCGACTACTATTATTTCATCATTATCATCCATCTCTCTAAATATGTGATCTAAGCATTGTCCTATATGCTTCTCACCGTTGAGTACTGGGATAATAAAACTAATTATAAAATTTTTAAGCTCATCAGTCATATATTAGCTCGGATCAAAAAACTTCTTCATACTATATTGTATTAGTTCCCTGTAAATTTTTAAGAAATAGCTCTTTTGAATTTCTACAGAGAATTCACTATTAATTCTCTTAGGGGCTTCATTCTCAAGTTTCTTTTTGATATTAATATCATCCAGAACTTTTATACAAGCCTCAGCGAGGGCTGGAGAATCACCGGGATTGACTAAAATACCTGAAACATCATTCTCGATAATCTCGTTTATACCACCTACAGCAGTTGCCACAATAGCCTTTTTCAAAGCCATAGCCTCTAAAAGCGCTATCGGAATGCCCTCATGATAAGATGAAATCACGAAAATGTCGAGGCAATTTATAATGTCGATTATATCGTCTCTAAACCCTGGAAATATAACCTCTTTATCAATGCCTAAATTTTGGGTCATGCCCTCAAGTTCTTGTTTTAAGGGACCATCCCCAACTAAAAGGAATCTTACTTCCGGTGTTTTCTCTAGAATAATTTTCGCCATGTCTAAAAAAATATTGTATCCTTTAACAGGAACCATTCTACCAGCCGTGCCGATAATGGGTTGATTTTCCTCTATTCCCAGTTCTTCTCTTATCCTATTAGCAGTTTTTTTAATGGTTATATCAGCAGGATCTATAGCATTGTGGACCGCAACCAATTTATTGGGATCTATTTTTCTGCTTAACTTATTCTGGATATCAAAAGAAACAGTTATAACTTTATCAAAATATTTTCTTGTGTAATAGAGGTTCAGAAAAGAGTAAAATCTCGCTTTTAACAATCTAATACCTTTTAATGGCTCATTAATCCCATGAACTGTCTGTACAAGATGTTGAACAACGCCTCTTTTTTTCAGCAAGGCGGCTAAAATATTTTCCTTATAACGATGTGAGTGCAAAATATCTATTTTTTTATTTCTTAGTACCTTTTTGATTTGGCTCAAGATCTGAAAAAAGTTATTTTTACTCTCCTCAATTACAGCTGCTTCAAGTCCTGCATCTCTGAGCTTTACGGCCAGTTTTCCTTCATTAAGTACTATAGCTGAAACATTGAGATCCGGCAACGTTTTCAGAGACATAACCAGCGTGTACATCTGAACCTCGGCGCCAGCCCATAGATCGCCTGAAATGAGATGGCAAACGTTTATCTTTTTGTCGGTTCCCATAAAACAAAGTCTTTTCTAATAAAATAATTATGCCAGGCCACAACAATCGAATAGTTAACCATTACAAAAAATAAAGGTATTCTGAAAAAGAGTATTTTTTTTAAACTTTTAATTAAATAAGCAAAAATCGCAAACATATAGAAAACAATCTGTAAAGCCAGAGTAATCAGGAAGAAAGTATTCTGACTAACAAGAAGAAGATTAGTCCAGAAAAGAAAAACAAGGTATAGAGGAACAAGCCATCGTGATAACTTATGGCTTAACATCTGGCAGGCATACAATCCGTATTTAAAGGGATTTAAAATTTCCTTGAATTGTGATAGTACCTCCATACCGTGTACAACCGTTCTCACTTTTCTGGAAAACTCTTTTTGTTGTTCATTTAAAACCTCGTAATAACCGATAGCTTCTTTCTCCAGCACAGTCCGGTATCCGTTCATATGAGCAATGATTGGCATATAAAAATCACTTGATAAATTATCAATCCAATTCTGACACAAATGCTTACGAACAGCAAAAAAGGAGCCGGAGACTCCGACCAGTGAGTTCACATCACTTTCTAAAGCCCTTAACTTCATTTCATATTTAACATAAGCTCCTTCACCCTGAATATTGGAATCAACATTTTGAATCTCATCAAGACCAGAGACACAGCCAATATTTTTATCATTAAAATTCCGTACGATTTTTTCCACAGCATCTTCTCTAAGAAATGTGGTAGCATCGGTTAAAATAATAATTTCGCTTTTAGCCATTTCTATCCCTTTACCCTGACTGTAATGTTTTCCATTACGGGCAAGTAATGCTAAAAGTTTAACGCCCTTATCCTGGTAAGATTTTACAATGTCTATTGTTTTATCGGTGGAACCGTCGGACACTACAATGATCTCAAGTTTATCCTTATGGTAATTAAGGGCAAGGCTATTCTCGATTTTCTCGCCGATTCTTTCCTCTTCGTTATAGACGGTAATTACAAGACTCACATCCGGAAAATATTCTTGTTTCTTTACTTCTTTGGAATAAAATAGAGATACGGTCTTTAGCGTTATTAAATATCCAAAATAGGTCCAAAAGATAAGAAAAAACGAAACCCAGAATATAATTTGTATTAATAATATAATACTCAAGAGAGAAGCTCTCTATAAAGGTTTTGATAATTGTCAATCATAGTTTTAATGGAAAAATTTTCTTCTACGGTTTTTCTTCCCATTTTGCCCATTTGTTCTCTAAGGTTTTTATTTTTCAGTAAAACTAATATTTTTTCGGCTAAGGCTGAAGGGTTTTCAGATTTAACTAAATATCCATTCAAGCCGTCTTCAACTATTTCTGGCAGCCCACCGACATTTGTTGCAACAATTGGTCTTGAGGCAGCCATTGCCTCAATAACTGATAATGGGTGCCCCTCGGATATCGACGGCAGAACAAATACGTCAATTAAACGAAGTAGTTCTGGGACATCAGCCCGGTAGCCCAGAAGTTTGACATTTTCGTTTAAGTTCAAATCATAAATCTGTTTTTCGATATCTCCTTTCAGATTTTCTCTGTTATCCTCACCAACAAGTAAGAATTTGACGTTGGGCAAAATTTCGCAAATAAGTTTAGCTGCTCTGATTAAATATTCATGGCCTTTAGGCGGTCTGAGATTGGCTACATGCCCTACCAGTAGATCATCATCCCGAAGACCAAGTTCTTTTCTCAAGGCGGTACTATCAATATCAACTTTATCTCTGTCCAGATCGATACCATTATAAATTGTCAATAATTTGTTAGGAGGGTATTTTGCTATATTCACATAGTCTTTTTTCATAAATTCTGCCACCATCACTATTCTCGATGCAAAGTTGCGAATAAGAAAATGTTTAAACTTGCTGTAACTGCATGACCACCAGGGAAGAATCAATTCATTATGAAATGTCACCACAACCGGGATTCTTAAAATAGAACCAGCCAGGCTTGCATAAAGGTTAGCACCGGTGAAATGTGAATGAATAACATCAATTTTTTGCTGACGGCAACTTTTTATTAACCGGTAAAGGAAGGATAAATCCCAGGACCGTTGGCTGCTGATAATCGTGATTTTAATATCATCCTGTGAAAGTTGGTCATAAAGCCAACCCTTTTTTAAAAGTATTACCGATGGATTATACTGTTCGCGATCAATATTTCGAGCGATATTAAGAAATACTTGCTCTCCTCCACCGGGGCCACCGGTTTCAATAGCCATCAATACATTGAGTTTTTTCCTCATCTTTATAACAAGTTCCTATCAGGCAGGAATGATACCTTTAATCGATTTTAAATTCATAAATCCTCAATTCACAATTTAAAACACTTGCAGGCATGTCCATTATAAGTAGAAAGGATTCTGTCTATTGCCGCCAAACCTAAAATTCTCGACTCGTTTTTCAGGATTAATCAACAAAATTATATCAAATGTCTTATTATTTAACCTCCATATTAGCCTGCCCGTTGTTATTAATAGTTGTTCCTCGCCATGAAGCAACTTGTTTGATATTCCTAGCTGGGTTTCCCGCGGCAAAAGTGAATGGTGGTATATCTTTAGTAACAACTGCTCCAGCTCCAATGATCGCACCTTGGCCAACAGTTACACCTTTCAGGATTATACTTCTAGCACCAATCCAAACATCATTCTCTATAACAATCGGCTTGGAAACCGCTTTTCCACCACCTGGTGTATGAAAATCATGCTCGAGAATATTTACATCCCAGGCGATCAAAACATAATTACCAATAGTGACGGATTCCCGGCACTGAATCTGAGTTCGGTCACCAATAGACGAATGATCACCAATTCGCAAGACTGCTTTTTTACCTTTTACCATTGAAACCGCTACAAGTTTAACATCAGGATACAAACATGATCTGTTGCCAATGCTAATTATCCCGTTTTTCTTCCTTATTATGGTTCTGCCATATGATTTAATGGAACCAGAGGTTTCTAACTTTGATTTGAGAAATGCACCTCTGATATAAGCGAATATTATTTTTATGATTTCTCTCACAAGTATGATTCCAATATTTTTAATATATTTTTACACTACTGTCCGGCCTTTAGGTTAAGTGTGATTTGATTAGTTTGCATGATTTCATCTGGTATTGGTATTTGATCTTTTACAAACATCAACAAATCACCGGTTTCAAAGACAAACGACCTTATT
>Ga0114922_10000412_pt1 | contig 40699 bp, 29 predicted proteins | sample AartaG_FD_100975 | JGI IMG/M metagenome (GOLD analysis project Ga0114922, IMG submission 100975) | Deep subsurface microbial communities from Aarhus Bay to uncover new lineages of life (NeLLi) - Aarhus_00045 metaG | ecosystem: Environmental > Aquatic > Marine > Oceanic > Sediment | place... | reverse complement strand
AGGGGCGTTGACGTTCTTTTACATGGCAGAATATTGTGACACTCCTCAATCGAAAGAGAGGAGAAACAGGGAATACAAAGAATGCCTACGTGAAAGAATTATATTACGTCTACTCGACCATCCTATTGAAACTGGATGGAATGTCCAAAAAAATTCTTGATGATTCAAGTTGATTTTTGTAAAAACATTGATGTCGTATGGAGAGAATTATGTTCTGTAAGCATTTAAATGGGAAATCGCAGTTGAATGAAACGAATTCTTTATTTGTCCCGTAGCGGTTCTATAGGTGGAAGCCAGAGGCAGCTTTGCTATCTTGTAACTAACCTGGAACATAGCTATGACCCGATTGTAGTCTGCGTCAAGGATGGCCAGTTCTTTAATAAAATACGGAATCATGGCATCGCAACAAGTATTCTTTCTATGCGTTCATGGCGAAAGTTTCCCTCCGGGCTTTATCGCTATTGGGATGCCGAACACCTTGTTACGTTTGCTAAGAAACATGAGATTGTTTTAGTTCATAGTTCTGACCTTTGGCTCAGTGGCTATATGATTTGGGTCGCAAGAAGACTTCAAATTCCCTCGGTGCTTCATGTCCGAACACCGATCAGCGTAGACAATGTTCGCAAGCATCGCTGTAATCAGGCCACAGCAATTATCGCCATCTCAAGGCGAATAAGGCGAAATTTGCTTTGCGCAGGAATTGCCCCGGAAAAGATAACACGCATTCATGATAGTGTGGACTTGAGTTTATTTAGACCTGTAGATAACCAGGAGAAAGTCTTGAGACAGGATTATTCACCGTTTGGTAATGTACTAGTTGGCATCGTGGGGCGCATCGATCCTTCGAAACACCAATTAGTATTTCTTCAAGCAGTGGAACAAGTAGTTAGAAAATCTGATAAAAACATCACGTTTTTCTTGATTGGTGAGGTCCACCATCTGGGCTACTTTGAGCAGTTAAAGCGGTTCATCATTGAAAGAGGTTTAGATAAGCAAGTGATTTTTAGCGGCAGGCGAAATGACATTCCACAGGTACTAAATTCATTAGATATTTTGGTAAGTCTTTCCGGAGGTTCGGTTATGTTTGAGGCAGCGGCTTGCGGTAAAGCTGTCATTTCAGCAGGATTTGACGGTGACCAGGACCTTTTGCTAACTAAATATGTGCGCTCCCGTCCGATTGTGCTTGCGACCGATACTTCTGCTCTTGTCGGGGCTCTGATTCGATTGATAAATGATTCCGCACTTAGAAAACGAATGGGCTGGGAATCAAGAAGGTGGGCTGAGAGTTAGTTTCTGTCACTTTGCGATGGTCGCTAAGACACAAAAGCTTTATCAAAAATTGCTTTTCTAAAAAATGCACAAAAAATTACCAATTCGATTGCTGGATAACTCGGATGAAGAGTCGATTGGAAAACTGACAGATTTCTTGGACATTTGTTACAGGGCTAGGGCAAAAAAGGGGGTGAACTACCTTCCCAGCGGTCAGGATGAAGAAACGACTCGTCGAAGGATTGAGGGTAAGGAGGTCTGGGTTTATGAGATAGGCCATCAAATTGTTGGAGCGTTTACTATCACACCACCTGAAAACGCTGGTGGTTCATGGTGGTATCGCCAGTCAGGAGTTGCTGAGGTCAGTCAGGTCGCCGTCCATCCAGCTTTTCGGATGTTGGGACTCTTCTCAGCTCTAATGGATGCTGCTGAGAAAAGAGCGCGGGAGATCGGTAGTTTGGAACTGGCTGGAAGCGTTCCCACTCAACGAAAACGACTAATCTACGCATATATAAGAAGAGGGGCTCGTATTGTTGACTATAAATGGAAAAAAAACGCGAGATATGGTTCTGTCATTTGGAGCAAATCACTTCAGAAAAATCACGTCAAAAGCTGTCTTTACCGTCGTATATCGCGGAAACTGAAATATTTTCGTCGTTTCATCAAATATAAATTGCTGCGGAAATACTTACAACCGGGCTGATATGGAACGACTGTTGTCAAGCCACAATATTCGGTTATTTTTTGTTTTTTACATTTTTTTAATGACACTTCCAAGTGCAGGCTACTTCGACGATGAATCAGTCTGAACTCGTTTAATTTTAGATCGCGTGAACTACCAATCTGCACCAAAATCTTCACCAAAGCTGCTTCTTTAGTGTTTCTTTCGTTCTGCTTTCGTTTCATAAGTCTTTTGTTAACAGTCATAAACGTTTTTACCACAAATACTTACAAACGCCCTATTTGGACTGGGGGTCACGAGGTCGCAGGTTCAAGTCCTGTCGCCCCGATTTCATACCATCCGACCCACTAATTGCTTTTGGGTTTATGGGTATATTCAATATCCAAGCACAAATTTTCTCATTCCTTGTCTTTGCCCACATTTTATTTATAATGCCTGCACCTGCGATTAATAGCTTTTTGACATTGCCAGAGTGTAATTTGATAGATTAAGAGATTATGAAGAAAATCATTTAAATTATTTCTTGGTTCAGGAGGTTTCGTGAAAAAAGTTATTGTTTGTTGTTCACTCGTCACGTGTTTGAGCCTTGGAACCTTTTCAGGGTGTGGCAAGAAGTCTCCGGACGTGAAGGCGTTAAAACTGGCTCACGGTCTGGACACGAACCACCCGGTCCACAAAGCTATGGTATTTATGGCGGATAAGGTCGCCGAAAAGTCCGCAGGTAGGTTGCGGATGGATATTTATCCCAGTGAGCAATTAGGCTCCGAGCGAGAGTGCATCGAGCAGTTGCAGATAGGCGCTTTGGATATGACCAAGACCTCCTCGTCGCCGCTGGAAAGCTTCATCCCCCAGGTCAAGGTACTTGGTCTGCCCTATCTTTTCAGGGATTCAGAGCACTACTGGCGAGTATTGCACGGCCCCGTAGGAAAAGAGCTTCTCGCCGCCGGCCAAAGTGTCGGCCTCAAAGGCCTGTGCTTTTATGATGCGGGCGCGCGCAGTTTCTATACCCGTAACAGACTCGTCAACACGCCGGCTGACTTGGCCGGCATGAAAATCCGCGTCCAGAAAAGCAATATGGCCATCAAGATGATTGAAGCCATGGGTGCCTCCGCCACCCCTATTGACTGGGGTGAGCTTTATACTTCTTTGCAGCAGGGTGTTGTGGACGGCGCCGAAAACAATCCGCCCAGTTTCTATACTTCGTTGCATTACGAGATTTGTAAGTATTACATACTTGACGAACACACCCGCCCTCCGGATGTCCTGCTGATAAGTACTATGGTTTGGAATAAGCTCTCTCCGGAGTTTCAGGCCATCTTGCAACAAGCTGCCGACGAGTCCGTCGCCTTCCAGCGACAGCTCTGGGCCGAGAAGGAAAAAGAAAACCTTCACCAGGTCGAAAAGGCCGGTGTGACAATAATCCGGCCGGACAAAAAGCCCTTCCGTGACGCCGTAAAATCAATGTGGAGCGAATTCGAAGGCACACAAATAGGCGAGCTGGCAGATAGAATTAAACAAGTCCAATAGCACATGTTCTCTAAGGTAAAAAAAATCCTGGATCGCAGCCTGGAAGTGCTTGTCACCGTCTCCATGGGTGTCTTGGTCGTGGATGTTGTCTGGCAGGTCTTTACCCGTTATGTCTTGAGGAACCCGAGCGACTGGACCGAAGAGCTCGCGACGTTTTTGATGATTTGGGTCGGACTGCTCGGCGCCTCTGTTGCGCTTAATCGTGGTGCGCATCTGGGGATTGACTATTTTGTTCTGAAGCTCTCAGCAAAAAAACGCCTCTGCGTCGAATTATTTGTATTCTTTTGTGTGGCTGTATTTTCACTGCTTGTCCTCGTGATAGGAGGCATCAACCTTGTCAGGATTACTTTGCAGACGAACCAAATCCCACCGGCATTAGGGGCTAAAATTGGGCTAAAGATGTGGCATGTCTATCTGGCCCTGCCTATCAGCGGATTTTTCCTCGTCCTGTACAGTGTAGAGTTTTTTATCGAAAGGATCGTTGCGCTTCTCGAAGGTAGATACATTGAACAGCCGCATGATTTTGAATCAACGGCCGCAATGGATTGAGGGAACCGTTTATGAGCACGGCGACGATTGCGATTTCAGTGTTAATTGTAACTTTCGTTCTATTGCTGGTACTGAACGTCCCCGTGGCATTTTGCATGGGTATCTCAACCCTGCTGAGTGTTCTTGTAATCGGCAATCTCCCATCGTTTCTGATAATAGCCCAGAAGATGGCTACCGGCATCGACAGCTTCGCACTCTTGGCGATACCCTTTTTCATCCTGTCCGGCCTGTTAATGGGACGCGGCGGCATTGCAAAACGCCTGGTCGATTTTGCCAATGTTATAGTCGGGAGATTTCGTGGCGGACTGGCTTTCGTCAATATTATGACCTGTATGCTCTTCGGCTCCATCTCGGGCTCCGCGGCGGCGGCGGTATCCTCCGTGGGCGGATTTATGGTTCCTCTGATGAACAAAATGGGATATCACAGGGATTTCAACACGTCGATCAGCATAACCGCCGCAACCACCGGCCTTCTCATTCCGCCAAGCAACGTAATGATTGTTTACTCCCTTGCAACCGGCGGAATGGTTTCCATCGCCGCTATCTTTATCGCCGGCATTTTACCTGGAATCTTTGTTGGGTTGGCACTTATGGTGGTCGCCGGCATAATCTCGGCCCGATGCAACTACGGCAGAGGTGAGCGTTTCGGATTAAAGGACGGTGTGGTACGCTTCGTAAAAGCTGTCCCCGCCCTGCTGCTCGTAATCATTGTATTGGGAGGAATTCTCGGAGGCATTTTTACCGCCACCGAGGCCTCCGCCATTGCCGTTGTTTACGCCTTCATTCTGTCGGTTTTTGTTTACAGGGAAGTGAAAATAAAGGATTTGCCGGCTATAGTACTCCAATGCGCAGTCACTACGGCGGTCGTAATGATTTTAATCGCCACTTCAATGGCAATGAGCTGGTTCTTGGCTTACCAGAACATCCCACAGAATATCAGTGCCTTTTTACTCGGCTTAACTGATAATAAAGTGGCTATCCTGCTTATCATAAATCTTATATTACTTACTGTTGGCACGTTTATGGATATGACCCCGGCTGTCCTGATTTTCACCCCCATCTTTCTGCCAGTGGTTAAGAATCTCGGCATACATCCCCTGCATTTTGGCATAATTATGATTATGAATTTGTGCATCGGGCTCTGCACTCCGCCGGTTGGCACGTGCCTGTTCCTCGGCTGCGGAATAGCTAATACAACCGTGACCAAAATAATTCGCCACTTGCTCCCCTTTTTCGCAGCTATGATTGTTGTCCTGCTGATATGTACGTACGTGCCACAAATTTCGCTGATACTTCCGCGATTGATTGGCTTTATAAAATAATTATGGTAAGCAAAACAAACAATGGAACAAAAGCCTTATCAACAAACACTGGCTAAGTTCGAAACCATAGTCCGCAACAAAGCAAAAGACCAAACAATGGTTGCGCTCATCATTGACTCCCCCTGGCTGCCCGGCTACGCCGGTGTTAATACGCTTGATTTCTACTTCGACCGGCAAACCTGGCTCGATGCCTATTTCAAGGCCCTTGAAGACCTGCCCGGTGTAGCGTTTGTACCGGGCGCATGGGTCGAATTTGGAATGGCTGCCGAACCCAGCGGATGGGCCGTGCCAATTCAATGGAGCGAGGATTCTCCACCGGCCGTAAGGCACTACACCGGTGGCCTGCTTGCTCTGCTTGAAGCGGATGTGCCCGACCCGGAAACAGACGGCCTGATGCCTGTTATCCTCAGACAATATGACGCGGTTATACCTGCCTTGGAACCAAAAGGACTCACTCCACGCATGGCCGCCGCAAGAGGGCCGCTCGCAGTTGCTTCGCATCTGCTCGGCGTAACGGAGCTACTACTTACCACAAAGACCGAGCCCCAAAACTGCATCTCGTTGCTGGAAAAAACGACCGATTTATGTATTCGCTGGCTCCAGTGCCAGCTTAAAAGGATGGATAGTCCTATCGGTGTCTTGGTCCTTGATGACGTTGTCGGCATGCTAAACCCTGACGATGCCGAAAAATTTGCACTGCCGTTGCTGCGCCGGATATTCGACAGTTTCCCTGATTTGATTCACATTTACCACAACGACACTCCTAACGAAAATATATTCAGGGGCCTTTCAACTATAGGTATGGATGTGTTTAATTTCAGTCACGAAATTGATGTCGAACGGGCAAGGGAACTTCTCGGCCCTGATATTGTGCTAATGGGAAATATCCCACCGCTTGATGTCCTCGTTCGTGGCTCGGCCGAGCAGGTCCGTCGAGCTGCGCAGGACTTGCTGCAGAAGGTCACCGACTTCGGCCCGCTCCTGATATCGCCCGGCGGGGGTGTCTCTCCCGGCACACCAATTGAAAACTTGCAGGTGATGGCCGAGGTGGTCAATTAGGGAAAATTCTTTACGAGTTTGCCCGCGAATCAAAAATAAAGTAGACTATCGTGCTGCTAAACAAGTGAGAATTCACGGGAGCAAGACAAATGACCAAGAATCCAAACGCCGTTGTGGCCCAGTCCGGAGGGCCGACCGCGGTAATTAACTCAAGCGCCTGCGGTGTAATCCAGCAGGCACTCAAGTCAGGCAAAATCGGCTCCGTATTGGGCGCAACCAATGGTATATTGGGCGTGTTAAATGAAGATTTGTTCAATATTTCTGCCGAAAAACCACAGACCATCGAAGCATTAAAGCAAACGCCCGCTGCCGCCATTGGCTCATGCAGGTACAAATTAAAATCGCTCGAAGAATCCAAAGCCGATTTCGAGAGAATACTCGACGTATTCCGTGCCCACGACATCCGTTACTTCTTCTATGCCGGCGGAAATGACTCAATGGACACTGCCGACAAGGTCAACACCCTCGCCGCCGACAGCGGCTATGAGTTGGTTTGTATCGGTATTCCCAAGACCGTCGATAACGACCTCGCCTTCACTGACCATTGCCCGGGCTACGGCAGTGTCGCCAAATACGTTGCCACGTGTGCAATGGAGGCGGGAAGAGACACCGAAGCATTATATACGCACGATACCTGCACCATCCTTGAGGCAATGGGTAGGAACGCAGGTTGGATTGCTGCCGCTACCGGACTCGCTTCACGCTGCCCTGAGGATGCGCCGCATCTTATATATATGCCCGAAGCACCCTTTTCCTTTGATAAACTCGTCAGTGATGTCAAGGAAGTCCTCAAAGCCTTTGGCAGAGTTTTCATTGTCGCAGGTGAAGGGCTTAAAAATGAAAAAGGCGAGTATATTACCGCAGACAAAGGCGCATTCGGAACAGACGCCTTCGGCCACGCCCAGCTCGGCGGCCTCGCTGATATGTTAAAAACCGTTATTGAAGACCAGGTCGGTATAAAGGTCCGCGGCAACAGACTCGGAACAAATCAGCGAAGCGCCATGCACTTTGCCTCACTGACCGACGTCAACGAGGCCTATATGTGCGGGCAAATGGCAGTCAAGGCCGCCCTCGATGGTGAAAACGGCAAGATGGTAACACTTGTTCGACAGGATAAACCGCAGTACAAATGTACAACTGGCCTTGTGGAACTAAGAGAAGTTGCTAACGGTGAAAAGAAAGTCCCGCCCGAGTACATAAACGATAGCGGCAATCACATAACCGATGCGATGCGCGATTATGTTCGCCCCTTGGTTAGAGGCGAGGCGCCAATCACTATAGGAGATGATGGCCTGCCCGTCTTTATGAGGTTCGAAAGAAAACCGCTCGAAAAAAAGTTGCCAAAGTACATGTAGCAGCGCCTAAACAATGAAAAATATCCTTCTGGTTTAAGTTTTAATATGCCTTTGGAAAAATATTCATTTGGAATTGGTGACCGATTCGCCCGACAGGGCAAAGCCCTGCTGCAGGCCATAATCGATGCAAAAAAAAGTGGCGTAGCTGTTGCCCCTGTATGGAACAAATCTCACCGCGAACACACGATAACCAAAACCGAACCAGCCGATGTCCGTGCCGAAGCGGATGAGGCTGTTAAGGCACTCGGCTGGAGTGATTTGTATTATGTAGATGCGGACCACATTAACCTCAGCAATGTTGATATGTTCATCGATTCAAGCGATTTTTTTACTGTCGACGTCGCCGACCTCATCGGCCAGCCTGCTGATGAAAAAGGCATTACCACTTTCACCGGCAATTGTAGAAAGTATCTCGGCTCCCTGACGATTCCTAACATTGACAGAACCTTTGATGTTACAGAAGAGCAAATCCAGGCAGTCGCACACCAATTCCTCTCAGCCGTTAAAAAGGCCGCACAAATCTACCGACATATAGAAGCTGCTAAAGGCGCAGACAATTTTGTTACTGAAATCTCAATAGATGAGGCCGACCGGCCGCAAACGCCACTTGAATTGTTCCTTATCCTTGCCGCCATCGCCGACGAGAATATCCCCGCCCAGACGATAGCTCCGAAATTCACCGGCCGATTCAACAAGGGTGTTGACTACGTCGGCGATGTCGACCGGTTTGCAAGAGAGTTTGAACAGGATTTAGCGGTTATTGACTTTGCGATTAGTGAATTCTCCCTGCCCGAGAATTTGAAACTAAGTATACACTCCGGCAGTGACAAGCTCTCTATCTACCCCTCGATAAACAAGGCCCTGAAGCAATTCGACGCGGGCCTGCACATCAAGACCGCCGGCACCACCTGGTTAGAAGAGCTCGCCGCCCTGGCTATTGCAGGCCCGGACGGCTTATCAATCGCCAAACAAATTTACTACCAGGCCCTTTCACGATTCGACGAGCTATGCGCCCCATACGCTGCGGTCATTGATATCGACAAAGATAAACTCCCCGAACCCGAAGTTGTCGACCGCTGGAGCGGCGAAGAATTCGCAGGCGCATTATGCCATGACCAGTCCTCCAGTAGGTATAACCCCCATCTCCGTCAGCTTCTGCACGTAGCTTACAAAATCGCCGCTGAGATGGGCGATGATTTTCTAAACGCCCTCGAAAAATACCGGGATATAATCGCAACGAACGTAACAGAAAATATTTACAAACGTCACATAAAACCTATCTTTATGTGACAATAGTATAAGGAACATGAAATGGAAAGTTCGTTTGATTTGACGGATAAAGTGGCTGCAATTACCGGAGCTGGCGGTGTCCTCTGCGGCGCAATAGCTAAGGCCTTGGCTAAAGCCGGGGCAAAAATTGCCGTCTTGGACCTAAGCGAAGACGCCGCAAACAAGGTCGTCCAGAAAATTAAAGCCGACGGCGGCACCGCAATCGCCATAAAATGCAATGTTCTACAGAAAGATACTCTGGAGGCCGCGAGGGACAAAATAATCGCTGAGTTTGACGAGGTTGATATCCTGATAAACGGGGCCGGCGGAAACAAAAAAGAGGCCACTACTTCCCCTGACCTGTCGTTCTTCGACCTGCCGACCGATGCTGTCCGCTCCGTTTTCGAATTGAACTTCATCGGAACACTACTGCCGTCTCAGGTCTTCGGCCAGGAAATAGCCAAAAACGACAGCGGAGTTATATTGAATATCTCCAGCATGAACGCCTTTCGCCCCTTGACAAAAATCCCCGCCTACTCCGCCGCTAAAGCAGCCGTCAGCAACTTCACGCAGTGGCTCGCCGTCCACATGTGCCAAAACTATTCAGAAAGTATCCGCGTCAACGCCATCGCGCCCGGCTTCTTTCTCACCGAGCAAAACCGGTTCCTCTTGACAGATGAGAAAACCGGTGAACTCACACCCCGAGGAAAGACAATCGTCGACCATACACCTATGGCAAGATTCGGCGAACCTGACGACCTCCTCGGAACGGTCTTGTGGCTCATAAGCGACGCCGCGAAATTCGTCACAGGAACCGTTATCCCCATCGACGGTGGATTTTCCGCCTTCAGTGGAGTCTAAATCCTTTAGGAGAGCAAAATGACCGACCCCGCAAAACCGCTTAAAGAATTTAACCCAACCAAGAAGTTCTTCATCGGCATCGACTCGGACGGCGCCGTCTTCGACACCATGGGAATCAAGCAGCGCGAATGTTTCTGTCCCTGGATGATTGCTTATTTCGGCTTGCAGCTCGTGGCCGAGGCCGCCCGTCAATGCAAGGAGTTTGCCGATCTGTTCTCCAAAACACGTGGGGCAAACCGTCACAAAACTACAAAGCGTATAATCTCGGAGCTTCTCCCGAATCATCCAATGGTAAAAGCACGCAGTTTCCGGGTCCCACGGTTTCCGCACTATTTCGCCTGGGTCGACGACCCCAAGAGCACGCTTAGTAATGATAACCTCAAAAAGGCCGTCGACGCCGCCTCAGACACGGATGCCAAACACGAGCTTCAGAATGCACTCGACTGGAGCGAACGCGTCAACTGGTCCATAAAAGAAATCGTAAAAGACATGCCCCCCTTCCCGTACGTTCGCGAGGCCCTTGAAAAAATAAAACCATTCGCCGACATTATCGTCGTTTCAGCCACGCCCTGCGAAGCCCTCGCGCGCGAGTGGGCCGAGCACGACATCGCGAAATACGCCCATGTAATCGCCGGACAGGAAATGGGAAAAAAAGCCGAACACCTCAGCTACGCCACGGCCGGAAGGTATGAAAAAGACCACGTCCTGATGATTGGTGACGCCCCCGGCGACATGCGAGCTGCCAAGACAAACGACGCCCTCTTTTACCCAATCATCCCCGGCGAGGAAACACAAAGCTGGAAAAGGTTCCACGATGAGGCCCTTGACATGTTCATCAACGGCCGCTACGCCGGAAGCTACGAAGAAAAACTAATCGCAGAATTTGATGCGCACCTGCCCGAAACGCCTCCTTGGGGAAAACAAAATGCTCATTGAAAGACAAAGCTCGGATGCTTTCCTCAGCGACTCCCAAGCCGATGAGGTAATCGCCGAATTCTTCGCTCAGAATGACTACACGGGCAGACGGGTTTTAGTGATTATTCCCGACAACACTCGCTCCGGCCCGGTCGGGCAAATATTCAAAGCCATTTATGCCTGTCTCGACCAAAAAGCAAAGGCCCTTGATGTCCTGATTGCCCTCGGCACTCATCAGCCGATGAGCGCCCGCCAAATCTGCGCCAGGCTGTCGGTGACCGCCAAACAACGCAAAACCATATACGCATCCGTAAACTTCTTCAACCATGAATGGCAAAAGCCTGAAACATTTACTTCCATCGGCCAAATCTCCGCCGCTGAAATTAAACAGTTGAGTAATGGCCTGTTCTCCGAACAGGTCAACGTAGCCATCAACAAATTGATTTTCGATTACGATGAGTTTTTCATCCTGGGCCCTGTTTTCCCACACGAAGTTGTGGGCTTCTCCGGCGGGCACAAGTACATCTTCCCCGGAATCGCAGGCGCCGAAATAATAAACTTCTTTCACTGGCTCGGCGCCGTCATTACAAACCCTCGCATCAACGGCAACATTCAGACACCAACCCGGCGCGTGGTTGAAAAAGCAGCTTCGTTTATAAACATGCCTCACAAGCTCTTTGCCATAGTGGCTGTCGAAGACAAACTAAAAGGACTGTTTATCGGCGACTGCGCCGAAACCTGGCAAAAGGCAGCCGACCTCTCGGCTAAAGTCCACATCGTTCATAAAGCCAAACCCTTTAAAACCGTCCTCGGCATAGCGCCTAAGATGTACGACGACATGTGGACGGCCGGAAAGGTCATGTACAAGCTCGAACCCGTCATCGCTGACGGCGGAACACTAATCATTTACGCCCCCCACATCATCGAAATCTCCTTCACACACGGAAAGTTTATTGATAAAATCGGCTATCACACGCGAGATTATTTTCTAAAACAAATGGATAGGTTCACCGATATCCCGCGGGCCGTGTTGGCTCACTCGACACACGTCAAAGGCATCGGCACTTATACCGACGGCATCGAAAGGCCGAGAATCAATGTCGCACTGGCCACCGGCATCGACAGGCAGCGCTGTCGGGATGTAAACCTGGGCTATATAAACCCGGACCAGATTGATATACCCAATTACCGAAATAAAGAAGACAAGGGTATACTGCTCGTACAAAACGCCGGCGAACAACTTTACAGACTCGCTGATGGAACTATACCAACTATACCAGACAAATAGCACGAGATACGAGATGCGAGATACCAGATACGATTTATAAAGGGGTGATACAAAATGGCAAAAGCAGACATCGGCCTGATTGGCCTGGCGGTAATGGGTGAGAACCTTATCCTCAATATGGAAAGCAAGGGCTTCACCGTCGCCTGCTACAACCGCACCATTGCAAAAGTTGACAACTTTATCACTGGCCGGGCAAAGGGAAAAAACATCATCGGCTGCAAATCCATCAAACAGCTTGCCGAAAATCTAAAACCTCCCCGCAAGGTCATGCTCATGGTGAAGGCCGGCCCGCCCGTCGATGCCTTCATCGAACAGCTTCTGCCCGCCCTCGAAGATGGTGACATTATCATCGACGGCGGAAACAGCCACTTCCCCGACACCATGCGGCGAACCGAGTACGTCGAAAGCAAGGGCAAACTCTACATCGGTACCGGCGTCTCCGGCGGCGAGGAAGGAGCGCTCCGCGGCCCGTCAATTATGCCCGGCGGCTCGCCAAAGGCCTGGCAGCACCTAAAACCCATCTTCCAGGCCATCTGCGCAAAAACCGACGACGGCGAACCATGCTGCGACTGGGTCGGCGAAAACGGCGCGGGACACTTCGTCAAAATGGTCCACAATGGCATCGAGTACGGTGACATGCAGATGATTTGCGAAACCTACCAATTGATGAAAGAGGCCTTGCGGCTCACAAACCAGCAAATGCACGATGTCTTCGCCGAATGGTATAAGGGCGAGCTGAACTCCTACCTGATTGAAATCACCCGCGACATCCTTGGCTTCAAAGACGAAAATGGCAATGAGGTAATCGACCTCGTCCTCGATACCGCAGGCCAAAAAGGTACCGGCAAGTGGACCGGCATCGAGGCCCTCAACCTCGGCCAGCCCCTCACCCTCATCGCTGAAGCCGTCTTCGCGCGCTGCCTCTCCGCCCTCAAGGAAAAACGCGCCGCCGCCTCGAAAGTCCTCTCAGGACCCAAACCCGAATTTACCGGCGACAAGGATGACTTCATCAACGGCCTCCGTCAGGCGCTCTACGCCTCCAAAATCGTAAGCTACACCCAGGGCTACCAGCTCATGCATGCCGCCGCCGCCGAATACAACTGGAACCTCAACTACGGCGGCGTCGCCCTTATGTGGCGTGGCGGTTGCATCATCCGCTCCGTCTTCCTCGGCAAAATAAAAGACGCCTTCGACAAAAATCCCGACCTCGACAATCTCCTCCTCGACCCCTTCTTCAAAGACGCCGTCGAAAAGGCCCAAGCTTCTTGGCGACGTGTTGTTACTACCGCCATCCAGTTCGGTATCCCCGTACCCGCCATGACCTCGGCCCTCGCCTACTACGATGGCTACCGCCACGAACGACTCCCTGCAAACCTCCTACAGGCACAGCGCGACTACTTCGGCGCCCACACTTACGAACGCGTTGACAGACCTCGCGGCGAGTTCTTCCACACAAACTGGACCGGCCGGGGCGGCGAAACCGCTTCAACCTCATACACCGTCTAAACTACCACTGAAGGGAGCGAGGTAACGCGCCAATGAACCAAACAAGCTTACTTCTGAACGCCTACTACGAAGCCCTCCACGACCTCCTCGTCGCAAACAAGCCCTGCCTCATAGAAACTGCAGAAAACCTCCTTCGCGAAGAACTCAAGAACCGCAGCTTCGGCAGCTTCAACCGCAACAAATACGATGCCTACCTCGACGCCTGCCTCGCCTTCATTGCCGAAAGAATCGAAATGTACAACCCCGTCGGCATCCAGTACACCGTCGATCGTATCCCCTCCGGCCTGGCCCAGGAACTCGAGCTCCAGCTGAACTTCTACGACAGCCGCTCCGAATTCCAACAGCTAAAAGACTCCGCCGCCGAACTCGCCGCACCCGGAGTCTCCGATGACCAGCTCCCACAACTCGCCGCCCGGCTCATCGCCCAGAACGGCGCCTTCCCTGACAAATCCATCATCGCCGCCTACCAGGCCAAACCCACCCTCAACAAACTCCCCGACTACATCACCGCCCTATCCATCGAAAACACCATCGGAGCCTGAACATTCCGACTCCTCTTCCCACTTGCCAAATCCAGACATCCGCCCCCTAAATTGTAACCGCTAAATACTAAACACCGGACACCCCCGCCTGTGTATGAAAAAAGCCGAAGGCGCAGGGAAGGAGGAGGTTATTTGCCTGCGCCTTCGGGACCAAAACACTAAGTCTTCGCCTTAACCGCCTTTAGTTTTCTATGCGCACCACGCGCCTCGTTGGCATTTGATTAATTTTAGTTCATACCGCTATCTTATGGATGGGTACTGTACCAACATTTCGTGAAATGTCAGGGCTTTTCTGACGAGGTGTGGAATGATTTGTTCTTTACTTCGGCCGCCTTACGGGGACATCCCTCCATGTCGCAAATTAGCCGTTCCCCCCAATTTATCGACACCCCCTCCTATTCTCACCCTGCACCACCCCCCCGCTTCCTTTCCAGCACCGTCTCAAGAACATCTCTTACACTTATTATCCCAACGAGCTTACCTTTGGAGATGATCGGTACCCTTCTGAAGATGTTCTTCACCAAAAAATCACAAACGTCTTTCAGACTATCGTCCGCATCAAAATATATCGGTGGCTGGGTCATAAAGTCTCCGACCGTTTTCTTTTCGTCTTCTGCATTGTTGTAAAACAATTCTATCACGTCTTTCTCCGACAGCACCCCCACCAGCGTCAGGTCATCTTCGACCACAGGCATACCTGAGATGTCGTGTTTGACCATGAGTTCCACCGCCTCAAGTATCGGTGTGTCTTCCTTAACACTGATCGTTTCTTCCGTCATAACGTCTTTTGCCTTGCTCATCGCGCCTCCTTTCGTTAGCACCCTGTTCTGTCACCCCGGGTTACGACGAGAACCTGTGAAAAAATTCGCCTGTTCAGCCTGTGTCGCCGCGAGCTGCGCTCACCGGAGTAACCCTGTTTCTCTGCCAATATCTGACTTTAGGCTTCTAAAAGCTGATAAACACCAAACTCCGAGCCCCCGGAGGTTTCTACGCCCCTTTTGGCCCTTTGCTCCTTTCCTTTAGTCTAAATTTCGGACATTTGCCTTAATTAGGTGAACCAAAAAAGCTCAAAAGGCGCATTTTTTTGTAGTTTTTTCGCTTGTTCAGTGCTTTTGGGTGTTTTTTCTTACAGACCGCTTGTCTGGCACTTGGCGTTTCTTAAGCCCGCCATTAGTCGTCTGCTATAGATTCGGTTGACCACGGCTTCCTATTTCGGTATCATTCGAGCTTTATTAGAGTCATGTTAAGGACCCCAAAATGGCCGGGCAGTTTTTGAGCGAAGATTTTCTCCTGCAAACCGAGACCGCAAGGACTCTTTACCACGAATATGCTAAGGTTATGCCTATCTACGACTATCATTGTCATTTACCGGCAGATAAAATCGCCGCCGACCATAATTTTGACAACCTTACCCAGATATGGCTTTATGGCGACCATTACAAATGGCGCGCGATGAGGGCCAACGGAATAGACGAAAAGTACATAACCGGGGACGCAAGCGACTATGAGAAGTTCCGGAAATGGGCCCAGACCGTCCCTTACACGCTGCGAAATCCGCTCTACCACTGGACCCATATGGAACTTAAAGACCCCTTCGGCATTGAAGATAAACTACTAAATCCTGATACCGCTGAAGAAATCTACAAGACCTGCAGTCACATGCTGAAAACTCCAGAGTTCAGCGTCCGCAATATAATTCGAAAAGCGAACGTCAAGCTTCTCTGCACTACGGAAGGCCCGCTCGATTCGTTGGAGCACCATAAACAAATCCGGGATGAGGGTTTTGAAGTTAAAGTTTACGCTGCTTTTCGGCCTGACAAAGGCTTGGCTGTCGAAGACCTTCCCGCCCTGAATACCTGGATTGATAAACTCGAAATGGCCGGTGATACCGAAATAAACGGCTTCGCCTCCTATATTAACGCAATACGAGAACGGCATGATTATTTCCATCGGAACGGCTGTCGGCTTTCGGATTACGGCCTTGAAACCGCTTACGCCGACGACTACACCGACGCCGAAATTAAAAAGATATTCAGTAAGATAAGGTCCGGCCAGGAACTCGATGGTTTAGAAGGCATAAAGTTCAAATCAGCGATGATGTTCGAGTTAGCTCTGATGGACACGGAAGCCGGCTGGGTGATGCAACTTCATCTCGGCGCGCTTAGAAATGCTAATACTCGTATGTTGAGAAACCTCGGCCCTGACACCGGTTTCGATTCAATCGGTGATTTCGAGATAGCCCGGCCATTGGCCAGATTCCTCGACCGCTTGGATGGAATAAGCAAATTGCCTAAGACCATTCTTTATAACATTAATCCGAGAGATAACGCGGTGATAGCCACTATGATAGGCAATTTCCAGGATGGCTCGGCTCCCGGAAAAATACAGTACGGCCCCGCCTGGTGGTTTCTCGACCAGAAGGATGGAATGGCCGAACAGATGAAAGTGCTTTCAAATATGGGCTTGTTGAGCCGTTTCATTGGTATGACGACCGACTCAAGGAGTTTCCTCTCCTACTCAAGGCATGAATACTTTCGCCGGGTACTTTGCAATATCTTTGGCAATGATGTCGAAGCAGGACTTTTGCCGAACGACATACCCCTCCTGGGGCAAATGGTCGAGGATATCTGTTACAACAATGCCAAGAACTATTTTGCAATGGAACTTGCTTAGGCCCCCTTCCTTGTCTTTCCTTAGCTTCCTGTGTGAGAGTTTGTATTAATTTTATATGCGCCAGGGTGAGCGCATACTGCGTCCGAGCATGCGATCGGCTGTTGTGTCGTTAATGAAGTGTTCCTTCTCAGGATTCCATTTTAGTTTGCGCCCGAGCAGCATCGCGATGTTACCCAGATGACATAGGCTGGCAGAGCGGTGGCCGATTTCCACGCCGGCAACCGGCTCCTTGCGAAGCTTGATGCAATCCAGAGAGTTCTGGCTGTGGTCTGTGCTATTGTACAGGTGGGTCTCATTCGGTCCTATCGTTGATTCAAGAATTGTTTTCGGATGAGCGTCTATTCGGCTGCGATTTACGAAGACCCATCCGTCACTCCCTTCGAACCTGATTTTTCCCTCATTTGCATCGTCTGGCCGCGTAGTGCATATCAGCTTAACGCCGTTGGCGTAGGTGTACTCCACATTCATCTTTGTGGCTGTGGTAAACAACCCGTGTTTTGGGAACTGGCCCCGGCCGACGATTTCAACCGGCCCGGTATAATCGGTGCCGTTGCCCCACTGCGCTATGTCAAGATAATGAGCGCCCCAGTTGGTTATCTGCCCGCCGGAGTAATCGAAAATAAAGCGAAATTCATAATGGCAGCGATGCTTTGTGTATGGCGCCCATGGAGCCGGCCCAAGCCACATATCGTAATCGAAGCCTTTGGGCACTTCTTCAACCTGCCAATCAAGAGGGTTCGGCCGAGTGTTTCTGGGAATCTCGACTCTTATGGTGTGCAGTTTGCCTATTCTGCCGTTGCGGACCAGTTCACAGGCGAAGCGAAACCTGTCGTCGGAACGTTGCTGAGAGCCGGTTTGCAGCACCCTGCCGTAGCGTTTTACCGTATTACAAAGAGCACGCCCTTCGCCTATGGTCAGTGTCAGCGGTTTTTCGCAGTATATGTCCTTGCCCGCCTTGGCCGCCGCAATCGAAATCGGTACATGCCAGTGGTCTGGAGCGGCGACAACCACTGCGTCGATATCGTCCCGCGCTAACAAATCGCGAAAGTCGTTATAAGCCGACTTCACAGCAAGGCTTGCTGTATTTTGTGCATTTTCGCGGTGATTGGTATCGACATCACAGATGGCGACAACTTGGGCTCCAGGTTGTGACATAAAATCCCTGATGATCCAGCTGCCCTGAGCGCCTAGGCCGATACAGCCTATCGTGATGCGATTACTCGGTGCGTTAGCTCCCAGTACTGAGCAAGGAACTATTGTCGGTCCGGCCAACGCTGCTACCACAGTAGCTGCCGAGCTTTTCAAAAAGTCTCGGCGGCTAAGCTTTTCGACGTTCTTACTTCCCTTAATTTTCATCAGTGCTCTTTTTTAAGGTTTTCTCAATTTTAGTTTTGTAGCCATCGAAGTCATTCTAAGTGCACTTGCTGCTGGCTGCATTTGCTCTTTTCCTTCGACTCCTTTCATTACTGGGCTTCATCAGCCGGGACAATCCACACGTTGCGAAACCGCACTCTGTTTCCGTGATCCTGAAGCAAAATAGCGCCCGGTTCAGCTCCTTCCTGTTGCCCTGCACCTGTCTTGTGTGGGATTTCCACGTCGCTGTGAACCACAACACCGTTGTGCAGCACCGTGACGCGCGCATTTTTGGTCTTCTTTGTTTGCCCGTTTTCTTTTGCGAACCGGGCGGCGCGAAATCCGATGTCATAACTTTGCCACTGGCCCGGCTTTTTGCACATGTTTTTGTCCGGGGCCTTTACCCTATAAATCGCCCCGCAGTCGTTGTTCTTCGCCTCAACGCCATACGAATCCAGTATCTGAATCTCGTAGCGGCGCTGCAGATACACCCCGCTGTTTCCACCCTTTTGTTCCTCGGCGTCCGAACTTGCTCGCGGAACATTGAATTCGACGTGCAGTTGGAAGTCCTGGAACTTCTGCTTTGTCATAATGCTGCCTTTTCCTGGAACGACCTCCATCTCGCCGCCGGCAATCTTCCACTGGGCCGGTTCGCCGTTTTGCTTGGTCCAGTGCGAAAAGTCCGTTCCGTCGAAAAGTACAATCGCGCCCTCTGGTGGTCGTAACACCTCGCCTTGCATCTCCGTAGCAGTGCAGCTTACAGACACTATCAGAATTCCGAAAGCCACCGCTGTCTTTAATACTGTGTTCTCAAAATGCTTCATATCTCTGGTTCCTTCTGGTCAATTGAGTTTGACTGGCTTTTGCTCCTTGGCGGATTTATATATCGCCAGTACCACTTCAACCGCTTCGCGCGCTTCCGCTGCACTTATGCAAAAGTCCTTGCCGCCCTCTAAAGCATCGATGAAGGCCTTGAAGTTACGCATATGATTTTGATGCGATATAGCCGACGGATCGGCTGCGCCACCCGTACTTTTGACCCCGCTGAACTGTTTGCGAATCAGCTCATCCTTGGGCGTTTGCTCGGCAAACTCCCAGACTGTAAAGCTGTCTTCTAAATAAACTACCGTGCCCCTTGTGCCGGTGATTTCAAATCTCTTTGGCTGGCCCGGATAAGAGGCCGTGCTGCCATAGATAACACCAAATGCGCCATTGGTAAAACGGAGGGCCACCACAGCGGTATCTTCTGATTCGATTTGTGGATGGCCCGGTTTACCCACAAAGCCCTGGACTGATTCAATTGGCGGCCCAAGCTCGCACAGCATATCTATCATATGAATAGACTGATTCATTAGCGCGCCGCCGCCGTCTAATTTCCAGGTGCCGTGCCAGGAATCCTCATAATATTCGTCGCTGCGCCACCAGGGAACATATGCACCAACGTAAGTTATTATCCCAAAGCGCCCGGCACTTATCGCTTCTCTAAGCGGCACAAGACAATCGTTAAATCGATTTTGAAATATCCCTCCTAAAACAGTACCGCTTTTTCGGTGGGCCTCTATCATAGCGTCGATTCGCTCTAAGGTAGTCTCCAGCGGTTTTTCACATATTACGTGTTTGCCTGCCTCGGCCGCGGCAATGGTCGGTTCCATATGGAATCCGCTCGGTGTTGCAATTGTAACTATACCTACCTCATCGCTGTTGAGCATCTGCTCGTAATTTTCAAAGGCCCGGCAGGAATACTTAGCCGCCAGTTTCTTGGCCCTGCCGGAGCCGCTGTCACAAAAGCCAATCAATTTTGCCCCGGGTATGTCATTGATTGCACGGGCGTGAAAATCAGCAACTAACCCTGCACCGATTATTCCAAAACTCCAGGTTCTCATATTTGCTTTTCTTTGGCTTCGCTGTCTCCTTAGACCCTCTCAGGTACAACATACCCTCTGCGGTATTTGCGCGTCAGCATCCGATTGGCCTGTCTGTCATCTACAAATCTTTCTTTCGCACCGTCGAAGGTAAGCTTGCGTCCAAGCCGGTAGGAGATATTCGCTAAATGAGGCAGCGCCGTCGACATATAGCCGACTTCGATGTCACACGTCAGGTCTTCTTTGTTTCCGGAGCGCACAGCGTGGATAAAGTTATCAAGGTGCCCTTCACCGCCCGCACCTGTCAAATCCATCGGGTCGGCAGACGGTTCCGCAGCTTCAGAGCTCGGCCCCGGCTCATCGTTTCTGCCGAAGTATGTTTTCCATGTGCTGCCGTCGACGGACATCCAGCCCTCTGTGCCGTAGAAAAGGTTACCGATTTTGATATCTTCCTGCTTGGGTGTTTCCTGCCCGGAGCCGATTGCCGACTCTCCGTTTGTATAAACGCCGCGGACCTCGAACTGCAGAATCTTTCCGTCGCTATACTCGAAAGTAGCGGCTTGTGTATTGGGTGTCTCTTGGGCGGAATCGTACGCGAAATAACCGCCGCAGGAGTGGATTTTGACCGGATGCTCGTTTTTATTAATTCCCCAGCGGGCTACGTCGAACTGGTGAGGGCCCTGGTTGCCGATATCGCCGTTGCCGTAGTCCCAGTGCCAGTGCCAGTTGTAATGGAAACGGTTGTAATTAAAAGCCCGTTCGGGGGCAGGACCGAGCCACAGGTCATAATGAACTCCCTTCATATAGTCACTGTCGTAGTTGATACCTTTCTCACCCCAAACCCAATATTCGTAGTTCTTGCCTGTACCTAATCCGTCAGGGCATCTTCCAAGGCTACCGCGGGGCTTAAAGCACAGGCCTCTGGCCATATAGATTTCGCCGAGCTTGCCGTCATGCAGGAATTTCATCGCCTGACGAACGTTGTTGATGGAGCGGTTCTGAAATCCCACAGAGACTATGCGGTTGTACTTTCGGGCAGCTTCAATCATCTTTCTGCCTTCCCGGATATTGTGTGAGCAGGGCTTTTCCACATAAACGTGCTTGCCCGCCTGACACGCCCATATCGTGGCGAGAGCATGCCAGTGATTGGGGGCGGCAATGACAACTGCTTCAATGTCTTTGTCGTCGAGTACACGTCGCAGGTCATACTCAGTGCCGGGCTCAAAATCCTGGATTTCTCCGATTGTTTTGACACGCTCGTCAAACAGGTTTTCGTCGATGTCACAGAGCGTTTTGACGCGTACGCCGGGAATCTTGCCGAATCCCTCCGCGAGATCCATTCCGCGCCCCCGGATGCCGATGACTGCTAAGTTAATGCGCTCGTTCGCGCCGATGATACTGCCTTTGGCCGTGCGCCTTGCTTCGGGACTGGCACAACCGGCCAAAGTGCTGGCAGCGACAATGCTGGCAGCGGTTTGAGTGCTCCGGCTCAGGAATTCGCGACGTGAGATTTTTTTGCGTTTGGAAGACATTTTGTTTCTCCTTAACCTTGGCTAAAACCTACAAATCAAGAACTTATTTTTGGGTTGGCGAGAACAAGACACGCAACCATCATTTGCGTTCCGGATTTAAGACTTTGTATGTTAATGAATTTTGTCACGCTTGGCAAAGAAAATCTCCTAAGTGCCAAGACGTTTTTGCGGCTGGGTCACCGAGTGATTCTACTCCGTGGATTTGCTGCTTGACAACTCGATTGTTTCAGGCAAAATGTCCCATTGGCTACGTGGCTTGGGCATCGCAGTCTTTGCCTGGAAACGCTCAGCCGCCGCATAAAGGGAATATCAAGATAATAGACCAGAGGAGCTAAATAAATGAGAGAAGAAAAAACCAGGAGGCAGTTTCTCAAAGTAGCTGGTGCGGGGACGGTTGCGTCGCTGGCGAGCGTAAGTGGCTGTTCGCGGACACACGGCCAACAGAGCTATCCGAGCAAACCAGCACCCAAAAGACTCTTTCAGTTGGGTCTGGCCTCTTACACTTTCAGAAAATTCAGCCTTGACCAAACCCTAACGATGACCCGGCGGCTCGGATTAAAATACATTGCTCTTAAAAGTTTTCACCTGCCGTTGGAAAGCACTCAGGCCGAAATCAAAACAGTAGCCGCGAAAGTTAAAAGCGCCGGACTGGAGCTGTATGGCGGCGGAGTAATCTATATGAATAGTGACGCTGAAGTCCACCGCGCCTTTGATTATGCAAAGGCAGCCGGTATGCAAGTCATTATCGGAGTGCCAAAACCGCAGCTCCTGGGACTGGTCAATAAAAAAGTTACCCAGTACGATATCAAGGTCGCCATCCATAACCATGGGCCAGGCGACATGGTTTATCCGACGCCCCAGAGTGCTTACGAGAAAATAAAAGACTTGGACAGACGAGTCGGGCTTTGTATCGACATCGGGCACACACAGCGAGCCGGTGTGGACCCGTCTGAGTCGGCACAGAAGTTCGCAGACCGCCTATTGGATATACACGTAAAGGACGTCTCCGAGGCGAGGGCCCAGGGTACCACGGTTGAGATAGGACGAGGAGTAATCAATATACCAAAGTTCGTCACAACGCTGCTGAAGATAGAATATACGGGCGTTGTGTCGTTTGAATTTGAAAAGGACGAGCGAGACCCGCTGCCGGGAGTGGCCGAATCGCTGGGCTACGTCAGGGGAGTGCTCGCCGCTGTCTAAATGGGCTTCTGGCCCGAACAATGGAAGGCTGAACAGATATAAGGCGTTCTTTTGTGGAAAGATGTGGGGACTAATGAAACAAAACAGAGGTTTAAGAATGAATCGGAGAATCTTATTGACAGGTATGTTAATAACCACGGCCTTGGTATTGCCGCTTGCCGCCGAAGGCGAAAATGATGTCTTTCGGATTGGAATGATTGGTCTTGACACATCGCACGTGATTGCCTTCACCAGCGACATCCATAACCCGGACAACAACTATGGCTGCAGGGTGGTTGTCGGCTATCCCGGCGGCTCGCCCGACATCGAGGCCTCGGCAAGCCGCGTCGAGGAATACACAAACCGCCTGCGTGACGAATTCGATGTTCAGATGACAGACAGCATCGAAGAGTTGTGCAAAAAGGTAGATGGCGTGATGCTGATGAGCGTCGACGGCCGGCCGCACCTCGAACAAATCAAGCCGGTCATCGCGGCGGGAAAACCTGTGTATATCGACAAGCCTATGGCCGGTAATCTTGCCGACGTAATTGAGATATTCCGCCTTGCAAAGCAAAACAACGTCCCCTGCTGGTCGAGTTCATCGCTGCGGTATTGTCCAAGCATTAGTGGAATGAGGAACAATGACCAAGTGGGTGAAGTGCTGGGCTGCGACGCGTTTAGCCCCTGCTATCTCGAGGAGCATCACCCCGACCTGTACTGGTACGGTGTGCACGGCGTCGAAACACTTTACACCATAATGGGCCCGGGCTGCGATACGGTTCGCCGCCTGCATACCAAAGACACCGAATTCGTCGTTGGCCTTTGGAAAGACGGGCGGATAGGCACGTTCAGGGGCCTTCGCAGCGGCAAGAAAGATTACGGCGCGCTCGTATACGGCACGAAGGGAATTGTTCCGAGTGGTAGATTTACCGGCTACGGCCCACTCGTGGAAGAAATCATAAAATTCTTTAAGACCGGCAAAGTGCCCGTGCCCCCTGAAGAAACGATTGAGATTTTTGCCTTTATGAGCGCCGCCGATGAGTCGAAGGCCCGAGCTGGAGCGGCCGTTTCCATTGAGTCGGTCATTGAAAAAGCCAAAAACAAATGCAGCAGGAAAGGAACTGAAATGGAATTCACTGGAGCCAAAGGCGAAGTGAAGCTGATGACCTTGGACCCGGGCCATTTTCACGCTGCGCTGGTTCAAAAGACGATGTACGACCAGGTCTCGCCGATGGTGCACGTGTACGCTCCAGAAGGACCCGATGTTGCGGACCATCTAAAGCGCATCGAGGGCTTTAATAACAGACCGGAAAATCCGACCAACTGGCTGCAGGAGGTTTACACCGGCGATGATTTTCTTGAAAAGATGCTTGAGCAAAAACCGGGCAACGTAGTGGTGTTATCGGGTAACAACAAGAAAAAGGCCCAGTACATCAAGGCCTGTGTCCAGGCTGGCTTAAATGTGCTGGCGGATAAACCAATGTGCATCGATAGCAACGGCTTCGAACTTCTCCGGGAGGCCTTCAAATTAGCACAGGAAAAGGGCGTATTGCTTTACGACATTATGACGGAACGGTCTGAGATTACGACTATCTTGCAGAAAGAGCTGGTGCAGAATAAAGGCGTTTTCGGCCGACTGAAAAAAGGCTCCGTGGATGACCCCTCGGTCGTCAAGGAAAGCGTCCACCACTTTTTCAAGTACGTGGCGGGAAATCCAATCAAGCGCCCCCCCTGGTATTTTGACACCACCCAGCAGGGTGAAGGAATCGTGGATGTTACAACTCATCTGCTGGATTTGGTGATGTGGGAGAGCTTCCCGGGCGAGGTTATTGATTACCAAAAAGACGTCGAAATAAAAAAAGCCAGGCGTTGGCCGACCGAGGTTTCTCCAGAGCAATTCAAGAAGGTTACAAGACTCGACGACTTCCCGGATTTTCTAAAGTGCAATTTGAACGACAAAGGTCTCCTGCCGTGTTACGCCAATGGCGAGGTCATTCTTACCCTCAATGGTATTTATGCAAAAACGTCGGTCAGGTGGGATTTCCAGGCTCCGGAAGGTGCAGGCGATACTCATTATTCGGTTATGAAGGGCACTAAAGCGGACATAATCATACGTCAGGGCAAAGAACAAGGCTATCGCCCGCAGTTGTATGTACAGCCAACAGAAGGCCCGGACAAGCGCCAGTTAGCAGAGGCACTTAGAGAGGCAATCACCACCCTGCAAGGTGACTACCCCGGCCTGGAGCTTGAGCCCCAAGGTGACATCTGGCATGTCCTGATACCCGACAGGTTTCGGATTGGCCACGAGGCCCATTTCCGACAGGTTACCGAAAGATACCTGAAATACCTTGTTGATGGCAGACTGCCCGACTGGGAAGTGCCAAACATGATAGCTAAGTATCGTACCACAACCGAGGCTTTGGAACTCGCCGGCGCGGAAAGCTGCGGCCCGAAACAGAAGGTCGAGTTTGTCCCCGACGATAACAAAATTGACGTGATGGTTGGGGACCGACATTTTACGAGTTACCTTTATGGCGATGAGCTGACCAAGCCGGTCCTCTTCCCTGTACATACACCCTCGGGCATTGTTGTCAATCGAGGTTATCCACTGGTGACAGTTGAGGGTGAAAGTAAAGATCACCCCCATCATGTCGGTATTTTCTTTACTTACGACCGGGTCAACGACGATGGTTTCTGGAACAATACCACCTCACCTCCGCAAATCAAGCACGTAAAAGTGACGCAGATGGACGGCGGAACCGGAAAGGGAAAACTTTCAACTGTCGCCAATTGGGTAGGTAAGAGCGGCCGAGTACTGCTGCAGGAAAGCAGAAGTATGGTCTTTCGCGCCAACGAGAATGAATATGCCATTGATTTCAGCGTAGACCTTACGGCCCAGGATACAGAGGTTGTATTTGACGATACCAAAGAAGGCATGTTTGCCATGCGGGTCGCTCACTGGCTGAGGGAAAACGAAACCGGTGAGTATCTCAGCTCCAATGGCGACAAGACAGAGAAAAACGTATGGGGCAGACGCGCGCGATGGGTACGCTTAGAAGGTGAGAAAGACGGAAAAACAATCGGCATTGCTATCTTTAACCATCCGGCCAGCGTCAACTACCCCACTTATTGGCACGCTCGCGGTTACGGCTTATTTTCAGCCAATCCGTTAGGCCAATATGCTTTTGAAAAGGGCCGCAAGCAAGCCAATCCACAGCCGTTTCAGCTTACGCTCCAACCCGGCCAAAGCGCACACTTTAGATTTAGCTTGGTTGTTTACGAAGGACACAGGACCGAAGAACAACTCCAACAGCAATTCGAAAGGTTCACCGAATAACCACAAGTAAGGATACTTGTTATTTAGCTATAAGTGGACTGCCAAGTGTACGTGTTGTCCGCGTTGCGTAACGCCCCCGGCGGGACTCGAACCGGCAGGCAAAGGCCGGTTACGGAGTAAAATAAAATATCAACTCTTCCCCGCCTCGTTTGCTCAAACTGAGCCGCAGCTTGTTCCTGACTCCAAAGAGGCTATAATGTCGCGGTGTATGCCGGGTGATGACTTGAATTTTTACCCGTACAGTTAGGAGATAAAGACCATGCTTTGCAGTTCTGTGACCCGAAGCCGGATATCTGCTCGTTTTATAAGACAAGGAGCCGCGTATAAGATTTGGATAGCCGTGATTATTTGTTTTTTGGCGGTTAGCCAGGCCGGGGCTGATGAAGTGGTGCTCGTTGGGGGAGATGTCATCCACGGCAAAATAATTGGGCAAAGCGACCTTGCTGTCGTGCTTGAGCATAACGACCTTGGACGAATTGAAATATCAAGAGACCGGATTAAATCCATGACTTTCGATTCACCAGAGACTGGCGAGGCCACAGAACCATCAAAAGAAGCTGAAATAAAGGCTCAGCAGCAAACAGAGACCGAAAAAACCCAGGGAAGTGGCTGGCTTGAGCCAAAGTTCAAAAAACTGGACAGCTGGTCTTCAAAAATGAAGAAGAAAGGATGGAGCTTTTCTGCTGACCTTTCCCTGGACAACTCCACCGGCAATACGGATGAGCAATCTCTGCGTATCGGTGTCGATGCAAAGCGCGTGCTTGAAGATAGAAGATTTACAATGGATTTCTCATATTTCAATAAGGTCAGCGAGAGTACTACAACGGATAACAAAGCTTCGTTAGGTGTCGTGCGTGACTGGCTTAAGCCCGAGTCGCCATGGTTCTTCTTTTTGATGGGACGATTTGACTATGATGAGTTTGAATCATGGGAGGAGAGAGCAGCCGGCCACGTCGGTCCCGGGTATCATCTCATTGCCAACGACAAAGTTACACTTGATTTAAGAGTCGGCGCAGGCGCCCGCAAGGAATGGGGCTCCGATAACGACGATGTAAGAGCCGAGGGGCTTGGCGGGATTAATTTTAACTGGAAAATTACTGAAAGGCAGAGTTTGAATGCATCTTCATTTATATACCCGGTTCTCAGCGACACGGATGATTACAGGACAAGGACCAGCATGGACTGGCGTTTTATGCTGCATAAGGAATCAAAGATGAGCTTCCTCGTAGGGCTTTTGCACGAGTACCAGGCCATAGTGGACCCGGGCAAAGACAGGAACGACCTGAGGATATATACAGGTATCCGGTACGAATTTTAGTTAATACTGTTCTGGTGCATTTATACTGCGCAGTATTGATTAAGACGATATTTTACTCCGGGAACGGATGTGAAAATCACCCCCAATAAACAGCAAATCACCAAGGTTATCGCTTGCAGAACGCGCCGGTTCTGTGTAGTCTGTTGAACAGAAGATTTTGGCAAGGAGGCCATGGAGTGGTGCCGGTTGGATTTGGCGGGGAATCCAGCATATCCGCCAGGGTAACCATGAATAATAGTCCTGACAAGAGAAGAAACTTTGTTCGTTTTGTTTGTTCGAAAGGAGATGCAATGGGACATTTTTTAGTGAAGTCGAAATCGTTGCAGAGCCTTGTCATTTTTTTTGGCTTTGTGGTAGGTGGATTTGCTGGTTCAGTCCGTGCCGGCGGGCTTTATCTTGAGAGTGAATTCGGCACGCCGAGTATGGGAGCGGCCGGTGCAGGTGCGCAGGCAGAGGCGTGGGACGCTTCGACGGCTTGGCACAACCCTGCAGGTATGACGCGTATCGACGGAAGTGAATTAATGCTCACAGGCGGGTTTGGTTTTTCGAGAGTAAAATTTGACAGGGACTTCGTCTTTCCCGGAATAACGGGCGGTGATGGAGGTGACGCAGGGGGTTTTTTCCCGCTGGGAGGGATATTCTACGTACACAGTCTCTCGGATGACTGGAAATTCGGTTTGAGTACTTATTCGATTTCCGGGGCGGTTCTTGATTACGAGAACGACTGGGCGGGCAGATTCTTGGTACAGGATGTAGAAATTATTACGGCAACTGTCCAGCCGTCGCTGGCCTACAGGCTCAACGATGAGCTGTCCTTGGCGGCGAGTTTTGGGGCAATATATGGGAACCTTGAGATGGATTTGGCAATTCCAGGCGTTGGAGGACTACCCGGTCCAACAAACGCAACCCTTGACGGTGACGACTGGGAATACGGTTATGGTTTTTCTGCTCTATACGAAATCAGTGAAACCACCCGCATAGGTGCGATGTACTGGTCGGAGGTTGAATTTAACTTCAGCGGCGATCTGAAGGTAACAGGCGTAGGAGGTGTAGGGTCTGATACTGATTTACCTTTAGCCCAATTTGTCAGGGGTGGTATTTATCATCAACTCAACGAGAAATGGGCACTTGTAGGGACAGTTGCGTGGGAAGACTGGAGCACAATGGGCGATGTGTTTGTATCAACAGACGGCGGAGCAGGTGCATCATTGCCGCGCAACTGGAGCGATACTTATCATTATGCAGCCGGTTTTCACTATCGGCCAAAGGATAAATGGTTAATCAGGGCAGGTGTTGCATACGATACCAACCCTGTGGATGCTTCTGACAGAACGCCGGATATGCCGATAGACCGTCAGGTTCGTTATGCGGCGGGTGTTCAATACGAGTATAGTGAGACTCTTACCCTTGGTGTATCCTTTGAATATATGGATATGGGCAGTGCTAAGATAAGAAGGCCGTTATTTAGAGGTGATTATGAAGATAACGATATTTATGTCGTGGGTGTGTTTGCGAACTGGAAGTTCTGAACATGCGAGTGCCACTTTTTTAAAGAAATCCCCCAAAACTATACTGGATTGCCTTCGACACAGCGGAGCTGAGGAATTTGGGTTCGATGTACAAATGAAAGGCCCAATAATTGGCTTGACGATGCGTTTTTAGTTAATACCGTTATTGTCTCGGCGAGCTTAGGAGGATAGGATAGATAGTGATAAAAACAAGGAGACAGAAAAATGAAAGGGAAAAGTTTATTGATGGTGGTTGCGGTTGGGATTATGGCAGTGCAATGTGGTTGCACGGCACAGAGGGCTCAGACCACGGGGTTTCTGAGCGATTACTCGAAGCTGGAGGCGCAGTCCGATGTCAGTTCTCGGTACCTCGCGCCCGGCAATCGGCTCGCCAGCTATTCGAAATTTATCATTGACCCGGTCGTGATACATTTCCACACCCGTTCCAAGGCCGCGGAAAAGCTCAAGGAAGAGGATCTTAGGGACCTCAAGAACTACATGCACGATGCGCTGGTCAAGGCAATTGAAGACCGCTACGAGATTGTTTACCAGCCTGGTCCGCGAGTCGCGAGGCTCAGGGCTGCACTTACGGACCTGAAGAAGTCGGGCATTGTGCAGAACATTCTGCCTATCGGCAAGGCCATCGGCAGCGGGCTCGGCGGCGCATCGCTCGAAGCGGAGCTGCTGGATTCACAGACCTCAGAGCAAATAGGAGCCCTTGTCGAGTCGCAGTTAGGAGAGAGATTATCACTTGACGGCTATTCGACCTGGGGCGATGCAAAGGCGGTTATGGACCGTTGGGCCAAGCGGTTCCGCAAGCGACTGGACGAAGCCCACGGCTATTGAGTTCATAAAGGTCAATTTAAATTGGCCGGTAAAGTAAACTGCTGCCACCGCTTAGGGTATTCCCCTATAGAAAAATCAGGCTCAGCCCTGAGTTGATGCTGTCCAGCGATGTGTTATAATCCTTAACGTATTGGTTGGATACCGGTAACCGCCCAAACTATGATTTGGTTGAGATAGCAAAATGAAAATGACAAGTTTTTTAGTTGTTGTGACTGGCCTTTGTACGCTGGGGATGCTCTGCGGCTGTGCTGAAGGTCCAGGTCGCACGTTTGGCAGGGGTGCCGCCCTGAAGGCCGGCCAAATGTCCAAAGAGCGCCTCCGTGAAGAGCTCGATAATTTTGAGGAATTCTTCCGAAATAATACCAGCCAGGCGCTCATGGAAATCGAGCAGCGACAACCCACAGTCAGGACAAATAGAACTGTGCTGCTTTTAAGGACACGGGCGAACCAGGCCTTTCATACTATGATGGAGCATGACGACCCCATTATTGCGTTTATTGAGACCTGGGGGCTTTGTGTACGTACGACTCAGTATTTTGAAGAAGGCCACGGCAGTAGATTTTTTGGTGAGCACCAGCATTTCATTGTTGACGCCACCAAAAGAAATGAAGCTGAAATCGAGCGAATCGGCAGGCTCCTGCTGGATGATGAGATGTTTGCCGGGACGCGCAGAAATATCCATGCATTTGCCGGCCGCAATCCAATCAAAGACACATATTCCAACGGCGTTGTTTATGCAACACAGGTCAGGGCCGGTGAGCCAAATCCGTACGTAGACGTTGTTACGCTGCCACTGGCGCCCTTCGAGGCATTAAGAGGGGTTGACCGCACAGCCCTAGCGATAGACAAATTCAGTAACACGGCATCGCGTTTTGCCGATGTTGTCGAGGGATTTCCCGAGACCTCTAAATGGCAGATGCAACTGCTGCTCTACGACCTTGAAGAAACCGAGATGGCGAAGTCGTTTCTGGCAAGCGTGTCTCAGCTTTCCGAGAGCAGCGCCCGGCTGGCTGAGACAACGGAAAATCTGCCGGAAGAGATTCGCCGGCAGCTGTCCGAACTGATTGAAGAGGTTAATGCCAGGCAGGCCAACATTCAGGCAACACTCCAACAGGCGGAGAAAACCGCCGAGACTTTTAGCCGCACAGCAGAGGGTGCAAATCAAGCCGCACAGCAATGGGATGCCGCCGCCAAGAGCACTGCTCTGGCGCTGCAGGAGTTTGCAAAACTCAAGCCACCTAAAAAGAAAACTACCCAGCCCGCAAAGCCTTTCGACATTCTCGAGTACCGTGACACCATAGAAGCCGCAGCCAAAACCGCCAATGAGTTGAGAGAGCTGGCAATTGAAATCCGCACACTGGCAGAACCCGGCTTTATAGATGCGACTTTAGGACGGACGACCAAACAGGCCCGCGGCCTGACAAACTATATCTTTTGGCGGGCGGCTCTGCTTGCCGTGCTTGTCTTTGCGCTGGCTTTGGCCTATCGTATTGTAATTAATCGTGTAACCGGCACACAAAGCAAGGAACCATCGAGAAATGTGTGACAGTGTAGAAGCTGTTCAATTCTTACATTAGTCCCCGTAGGTATAACGAATGTTTCACCAGGAAAACCGCCAAAATTACAGACAATGGTCTGAGTGATAGGATTAAAACAATTTTCGTGAAAGAATTTAAGGAGCTGTAACTATGGAACACAAAAAGCATGAAAACGCCGCCAGGCTGAGCCTGAAGAATATTGCCATAGGTTTTCTGCTTGGCGTTTGCCTGATGTTAGGGATGGGGGCCAACGGTGGCAGCGGCCGCTATCAATCCTGCGCTGCCGGAGATGACTCCTCGGCCGTCTTTGTCACCGATACCCAGACAGGCCATACATGGAGGCTCGGCAGAAAGGATACATTGGACTTCGGGACACCGCAAGAGCGAAGGTCTGAGCGGGCCAAGCAGAAGACCACTAAGGCAAGATAGTAGACAGTGTACTAACACCCGAACCCAGGATGTGAGAAACTATAGCTGCTTTCTGTTTTGCGCCAGACGGCCCCCGGTTCCAAAACCCAGATCCAAAAGCTGCCGCTAAAGACCGCTGTTATCTGCACCGCCCCGCCGATTCACGGATGACCAGCCGCTCACTCAATCTGATAACCTCAGGTCTCGGTTCACCGGCGCTCCTCATTTGTCGCAGTAGCAGCTTGGCTGCAAGCCGGCCCATCTGTTCCGACCTCAAATCAACAAACGTAAGACCGGGACTCATCACATTACACGCATATTCATCACAAAAACATATCAGGCTCAACTGCTCCGGCACCGAAATACCAAGATTCTGTGCTGCCTGCATCAGGTTCAATCCCTCCATGTGCCCGCATGCAACAATCGCCGTTGCCCCGCGCTCTAAGACCGCTGATTGCAGAAAGCCCGCCGCTGACTCAAGCGTCTCTTCATGTCCGTCAATCGCCGAAAGCCCCCGACTCGCCAGTTCCGACAGATACGCCCGCCGTCGGTCCTCTAAACTGCTGCCGTGCCCTTCAGGATAACCCGGCAGTGGACCGGCATAAGCAATCCGCCGGTGTCCAAGCTCTATCAGATAACCAACCGCCTGGCGCATCCCGTCGATATCATCTGGAACCACTGAACAGCCGCGCGCCCCGCACAGACCGTTTATCACCACATATGGAATCCCCGCCATCTCCATCTGCCCCATTGTCACCGATGAACACCTCCCAAGCACAACCGCACCGGAGATACTCCACGACGGCAGCTCACTCGCCTCAGGCTGCTGCACCGACACGTTCAGTATAACATCGTATTTCTCCGGAGCTGCTCTGAGGCTCTCCGTAAGCGAACTAATCGCCGTCTGATAGATATTACCGAACCTGCTAAGCGCATTCGCACCGCCAAATACCGATATCATACCGGTCTCGGTATTTGTAAGGCTTCGAGCGATTAAGTTTGGCCGATAGTTCAACTCCCGTGCCGCTCTGATTACTCGCCGCCGAAGTGTGTCACTGACCGAAAAACCCTCCCCGAGCTTGTTATTCAGGACCCGGCTGGCAGTCGATTTGCTCACCCGGGCCCGCGCTGCAACGTCCTTCAGAGTAACTGACGACCTGCGGGACTCACTTTCCAGTCTATCACCTTCAGACCCCATTCACCCTTCTCCAAACAACACTCGCTCCCGGACACCACCTCTTCTAACAAACTTGGTTTGCCAAAGCAACCGGTTGCTAACTCCATTATTGTACGCTTTTCCTTCTGATAAGTCAACCAATCTCTTCATTAAATCACAAATTTTATCGTATAATAACGACCAGCTCCAATAGCGCATAAGAAAAGGGCGAGTCAAGGAGGACGACTCGCCCCTTGTGACAAATAAGTCACTTTTTCCTCTTTAGCTGTCTTCTCAGTGCCTGCGCTTTCTAAGCAGCACCAGACTGCCGAGCCCTAAAAGGGCAACAGTTGTCGGCTCAGGGACAACTTGAATGTCCGCTGTAGCCAGCTGCGTTCCGCCTGATCCGCCGTTTGTCAAATCAATAGTATACGTCCCTACAGCAAGTCCTACGAATTCCACAGTCGACCAGTCACCAACAACAGGTGCATTGGCACCCTTGCCGGAGGACGCGTAATCATGACCAGCGTCTGGATTACCGCCACTCGTGACGGAACCGCTGCCGCCGGCCGCTGGCAGTAGTATCGTAGCATTCTGCATCTGAGCATTCGAAGGATACTCGCTCGTGGGGATAAGGTACACGCCCCACGTAATCTCTTCAGCCGTATCTGAGCTGATTGTAATCACGACTGCTACGCTGATATCTACCGACGTAACAGGCACATCCATACTCAGTGTCGCTGAAGCGACCGATGACATAATTAGCACAGGCACAAATGTACAAAAAGCTAAAAAACAAAACTTCCTTTTCATCATAATGTGCCTCCTAACTATTTTCTCTTCTTCCTTTTCTGTTAATACAAAACTCCCTTCTCGCTCTCAATGTGCACGCGTTAGTCGGTGCCGTGTGGGGGTCCTCTTCTGGCAACGAGCCAAAAGAACCGTCACCTCTCTTGCACGCCCATTTCGAACAAATTTAAAAAACAATTTTCTCGGAGTGGGGAAGATATGTGAGATTCAGAAATGGTCACCCTTGCTCGTCCGCCGCCTAACACCTCGGCGGCCTACTTCTCATCACTCACTCTTCTCTTCTCTACTCCTCTTCTCCAACCGGGTAACTCATACCAAAACGGCTGCACAAGCAACCGGTTGCTAACTCAACTCATTTGATTGTACGCGACGACCACCCCCCGTGTCAAGCATTTTCCCCTTGTTCCGATAATTTTTTGAAAATTTTTCACTTAGCAACCGGTTTCTAACCCAAATCCTCGAAATCTGCCCAAAATCCCACATCTTCACCCCTCAAAGCTCAGCGAAGACCCCGGGCTTGACCCGCAACCCAGAAAACACAAGCTGGGGCCCAGAAAACGCGATCCGAGGCCCAAAAACTTGACCCGGGACCCGGAAATCCGCAAAAATCCCCCAAAATCCCCACGTGCCCTACTAAACATCTCCGCGAAGCCCTTCCTTATTGCTTAGCCCCCAAGCCCAACCGGCGTCAACAAAAAAGGGCCGGCCGGACATAAGCCCAACCGACCCCGCATTACAACTATTACCAATCACTAATCTTATTTCTGGTGAATCTGGACATTCCCGCCGCCAAGATAACCTTGCGCCTTATGCTTCGGCACCGGAGGACCATTCTCCGTATCAACATCCGGCCCCATCCATATCTCTATCTTAAACCAGTCTCCCGTCCCCGGCTCCCCATTGTCCTCGGCCGTCACCTTGAACGTGTACAAACCTTCACCATTGATAGTGGCCTTGCCTTTGAAACGCACCTTCGTCGCCGATTGAACCACTAACCATTCCATATCCGAACTGCGAAGGTTTATATCACCCGCCTTGTACTGAAACTCCAGATTGCCATCCGGGTTGTCCGCTCCCTTCTTGTACTTGACAATGAACCCGAAGTTGGCCTTGGAAACGGTATCGGTAACATCATTACCATCGATGAAGCTGTTGCTGTCCGGCACAAACCATCCACCGCCCGTCGTAAAGCCTGCACTCGGGTCATATACCACAATGATTATACTGTCCGTACTTCCGTTGCCGCAGTCATCAGTCGCCGTAACGGTAACATTGTAGATATTGGGCTCTCCGTATCCATGGCTTGGGATTGGCGATGGTGCGGTCCCATCCCCAAAATCCCACACTACGTTAACGTCACCGTCGCAGTCATCGTTCACATCAGCGGAGAACGTCACAGTCTGACCAACCGCAGCTAAAAGCCAATCTGCATCGACATTGCTTATCAGCGGCGCCGTCGTATCAACCACTGTTATCGTCTGCACGCAGCTCGTACTGTTACCACAATCGTCCGTCGCCGTCCAGGTACGACTGATTACCTCGGTATTGCCGCAACCGGGTACACTCACATCGCTGTGCGTGATAATCACACTGCCGCACGCGTCGCTGCCCGTCGCCTCACCCGTTGCAGCCGGACTTGTGTCTGCCGGACACTCCAGCGTCACATCCGCAGGACACGTAATAACGGGCGGCGTAGTGTCCTCAACCGTAATCACCTGTACACACGAACCTTCGTTTCCTGCTGCATCCGTGGCTGTCCAAGTCCGCTCTATGACCTTCGGGCATGTGCCCGAGGTTAAGTCACTGTACGTAATAACTGGTGCATCGTCGCACTCGTCCGTCGCCGTAGCTTCACCCGTCGCTGCCGGACTTGTATCCGCCGGACATTCTAATGTTACATTATTCGGACAGCTAATCTCCGGCGGTGTACCATCTAAAACCGTAATCTCCACGTAATCCGGCTCAGAATCCACTGTCCCGTCATTCACAATCAATTCAAGGGTGTAAGTTCCACAAGGAAGCTCAATCGTCGGATTGCAGCCGGTCGCAATCTCCTCACCGTCTAAATACCACGTGTACGTCAACTCATCACCATCCGGGTCATCCGAACCTGAGCAATCCAAAACAGCCTCTCCCGTCCCACCCGGCCCGGTATCACAAGTCTGGTCTTCGCCAGCGTTGGCGTCTGGAGCAGTATTAGCCGGTTCGCAAATCGGTTCAAACTTCTGCACACGATGGTTTATGTGAACCACAACATAAACAGATCCTGACGACCCAATCGTAATGCCAAATGGTTTATCAAATAGCCCGTCTCCGGTGCCTAGGCTACCCCACTTGGTGACAAAAGTTCCATCACTTGTAAACTTTTGTACACGGTCGTTTTTACCGTCAGTAACATAAACATACCCTGATGAATCAATCGCAATACCTGAAGGATTATCAAATTGGCCATCTCCGGTGCCTAAGCTGCCCCACTGGGTTATATATATTCCATTACTTGTAAACTTCTGTACGCGGTCGCTTCCAATTTCAACAATATAGACATCTCCAGCGGAATCAGTAGCAATGTTTACCGAACCGTCGAACTGGCCATTACCGCTACCTTGGCTGCCCCACTTGGTGACAAACGTTCCATCACTTGTAAACTTCTGAATACGGTCGTTTTCGCGGTCAGTAACATAAATGTATCCTGCCGAATCCACAGCAATACCAAATGAAGTGTTGAATTGTCCATCACCACTGCCTGAGCTACCCCACTTGGTAACAAAGTTTCCATCAGAATCAAATTTTTGAACACGATCATTCCATGAATCTGCAACATAAACATAATCCGATGAATCAATCGCAATACCTACCGGATCATTAAATTGTCCATCACCACTACCGGAACTACCCCATTTAGTAATAAAGTTTCCATTAGAATCAAATTTCTGAACACGGTGGTTCCAGTAATCAGTAACATAAACATTACCGGATGAATCAGTTGCTAGACACTGTGGATAACGGAATTGTCCATCGCCCGTCCCATAGCTGCCCCACTCTGTCAAAAACTCATATTCGCTTGCTACGCATGCTGGTTCAACAGCCCTTACAACACGAAAACCATAGTCAAGTTCGTCTGCCGGATCGACCGGAGTGTGGCTGACCCGATTGGAAGCTGGCAGCCAATAAGCAGCGCCAACACCACATGAACCACCGCGAAGGCCTCTCCAAGACCCGATTATCGCTTCGTTCCATTCCCAGACGTTTCCGGTCTGGTCGAACGTACCGTACGCGCCGCCCGAAAGTGTATAAGCACCTACATTTGTCAAATAAGGAAACTGATACCAGTGGTTCCAGTTTGCTGAATTGCCACTATCTCCGGCAGGCCAATTATTGTTTGGCACGCTATCGCTCTGCGTGGGGTAATCCCAGTAACCTGCATTCGTGCCCCCTCCCTTGTAGTACGCCGCCTTATACCACTCATCCTCGCTCGGAAGCCACACTTCCGCGCGGGAGTTGCGCCCATTCGCTCCGTGAATAGGGTGGTCTCTGACAGCGACAGAGTTTTGCCCTGTGAGCATATAAGCTCCATCCTCTGTCGTGCTGGAATCCTGCACACCGGTCGGCTTGCCATTATGCATCCAGTTGGCGAAACGTAGCGTATCATAGAAAGATATATAAACAATTGGCCAGTTCTCGCGACCGCCCTTCGTCAAATACGTATAGATTCCAGGACTACCAATTTGTTGTATTCCTCCATAGCTAGTATTGTCATTCATACGGGGGTCATACACGTTGTATGTATCAGAAACGCCAGCTACTGCATTGAGAAACGCGCAGTATTGCGCATTAGTCACCTCATACTTCCCAATCCGGTATTCGTAATCTACCGCCCCGTAGCCCGTATCATCTGCAGCGTTCCCCGCATCACCAACCGTCACCCACTCCATCTCAACCGGTTCGGGTTCAGCAATCCTTGCAACCCGAAAACCTACAGTCCACCAGTCGTCGTCCGGAGACATATAGTGCCTATGTGACGACGAGAGAGTGAAACCGTCGAGGTGGCCGACATAGAACGAGCCGCTACGCGCGCTGCGATAGGAACCGTGCATCAGCGTCTCGTTCCATTCCCAGACATTTCCCATCATATCGAAAGTTCCATTCTGTTCTTCTGTGCCTGTGCCGACATTCCAGGGTGTGCTGTCGTAGTAATTCCAACCGCCACCAACAACGGGCATAGTATCCAAGCCATTGGCAAAAGTTGAATAGCCACTGCCGTCGGGTTTGTAGTAGGCCGCCTTATACCATTCATCTTCGGTAGGTAGAAAATAGATGGTTCCATAAGTTACTTGGGCTGCTGTACGGTCGATACCTAAAAAATCACAGGGGTCGTTGTTGTCGCCGCTGAACAGATACACACCGAGGCTTTTGTCACCGCTTGTAAGATAATTGCAAAACTGTGCCGCCTCGTACCAGCTTACTTCATTAGTCGGCTGCTGAGCACCAGGATAAGTCGAAGTTTGGTCATAGGCATTGCTCGGATTTCCTGTGGGCGCGCCTGCCGCTGAAGTAAAAGCGTTCCATTGTGCGTTGGTTACTTCGTACTTGCCAATTTGGTACTCATAACCGACCGCGCCACAGCCGTACGGATTTGCAAAAGGATCGCCGTACGGACTGTACGGATCTATTCCAGTTCTCGTATCACCGGGATTACCGGCATTACCGATAGTAACCCACTCCATCTCAACCGCTGCTTCGGCAACACATACAACGATATTGTCTACATAGGCTTCTGCCCAACTACCGTATATAGGACCGCCGCTCTGATAACCTACAATAACTTGCTTGAATGGAGCAACAGATATGTTTGTGTAGGTATTATTGTAAAATGAGCCATCAGGCATCCCTACTAAGGAAATCTTCCAGCTTAATGTTTTACTTTCAGCATCATAATCAACTCTTTGATGGTACCATTCACCTACTGTAAATTCGGGAGAACTGAAGTATATTGGGGACGAGCTGCCGTATGCGATTCCCTGTATCACGAAATTATTGGGAAATTCGTCTGCATTCGCTACCCAAATACCGAGGGAACTACCCACAAAAGGATCAGTTACTCCCTCACCTATAAGGTGTAATCCTGGATATGTCCCGTACGAAGGGGCTACCGGATTCACGTCAAATTCAAACGAAAACGACGCATCGGAAACTTCTTGAAACAAAGGACTGTATCCCCATTGGACAAAATCACTGGGATTGTCAGTTACTCTGGCTCGGTAGAATCCAGCTGGATCCCATTTTATATTGCTCGGTTCGGTACTAACCCATCCTGGATCAAGCTCAAAATCTTCGGAAACGGTGCACGGCGGTTCGGGAACTATTCGTAAAATTTCATTACCAGTACTGGTGGAAACATAAAGTGCACCGTCAGGTCCAAAAACTAAATCAATTGCGTGGGGTGGGGGATTGAAACCTGTTCCAATACTAGTGGGCTGTCCTTGTGAATCAAAGCGATAAAGCTCGCCAGTATCATCACTAACTACATAAAGGCCAGCTTCCCAATGTTCATTCCCTTCGGTAAAAGCCATCATTAAATTATATGGTTCCCCAGAGTAGGGTAATGTAGCAAATTCACTAAGCACATCATTTTCATAAATACGTATCACGCCTAGATTGTCACTTATAAAGATTTCATCATTTGCACCAACAGCGATACTGTATGATGCAGTAGGTGTCGAAAAAAGAATGGTTGGATTGTTGCCACTAGTTTGATAAACTGCTGAGTAGGTAGGGTCAAGAATTAATAACCGTCCGGTACTATCAAATATCATCTGGGTTGGATTATAAAATGCAGTATTTGTGGTAAACAGGGATAGCACTGATTCATCAGGTTTTATCCCATAGATTCGGCCGGGATATCCGCAACCGACAAGCAGTGTTCCTGGCGTGCCACTTATTTGTCCATCTGCATCCACCGCAACAGCGTCAGCATCAACAAAGGCCGAGTTTCCGTAATTACTAACTGATGTACCGTTAAGTCCTATGCGGCGAATATAGTAACTTTGAGTATAACTAGCATCATAGTGACCAACGTAAAGAATCTCTTCGGAATCAAATGCCATCCGCATAGGGAGATCTACCTCTGCATATGTCTGAACAGTATATCCAGGGACAACTGGCACAGCTATTGCAATATTTGCAACTGCCATCACACATACAACCACCGCAATAATAATTAATTTCTTTTCCATTTTCTTACCTCCTAAAAAATCGTTAATTCTTCCACAATAATACAATCCACTCACAAAAACTTATTTGATTAAAACCGCTGATTTACGCGCAGACAGTCTCTCTCCGCTAGCCCCTGTAAGCTTCTGTCCGCAACTCTGCACTATGCCGCTCCTCCAACTGGTCAGATTAAGGCGGGTGTCGATTCGTTCCTTCTACCGCCAGATTTCAAAGCAGTTGTGTACCTTTTACGCTATCCGACATCACCTGTCAACAACATTTTTGCACTTTTTTCCCAATATTTTTTCCTTTTTCGCCAAAATCCCAAAATCCCACCCTCGAAGCGCAGCGAAGACCCCAGACTCCCATCTCGGGCCCAGAAAACCAACTCTTCTTTTCTCTGCCTTACCACTTGCTCGTCCTGCCTCTCGAAGTGCAGCGAAGATCCTCGCATGTCGTTGGCGGGGACCCAGCTTCTTTTTCATACTCTTTCCTCTGCACCCCTGCCCCGTGAGATGGCTTTAGCCTATCTAACTGGGGCCGGCCGCTCAAAACAAATTTTCAATCATCCGTGCAGCTACCTACCAGCAACAATCCGAAAATTTAAAATTTTTTTAAACACTTTATTGACAACAACTTAATCCCGTCAATCCTGTCAAAAAACAAGCAATTCTCGCACCAAACGCGCGCCCTCCTCCAACAGTGAGCGGACCCTCTGTCCGGCCCGCTTGCCGCGTCGTAGCTTTAGCGATGACGGGCCCTTTGAAAAATAAATAAATCGCTCCCATCCGTTAAATCCGCGCGAAAAGCCTGCCAGAACATCTT
>Ga0114922_10000411_pt1 | contig 40757 bp, 38 predicted proteins | sample AartaG_FD_100975 | JGI IMG/M metagenome (GOLD analysis project Ga0114922, IMG submission 100975) | Deep subsurface microbial communities from Aarhus Bay to uncover new lineages of life (NeLLi) - Aarhus_00045 metaG | ecosystem: Environmental > Aquatic > Marine > Oceanic > Sediment | place... | reverse complement strand
CGTCCTGATCGTGGGCGCGGTCGAGGACTTCCAGCACTCCCAGGTCGATTCCGGCCGCGGTGTGATTGCCCGCCCGAAGCAGGATCCGGATCTTGTGGGCGGGGACGCCGCGCGGCGCGATGCGCCAACTGCCGTCCATCTTCAGATGTGAGTGGATGCTGGCCGGGCCGACCCGGATGAATAGGTGCTTGCCGCGGCTGAGCACCTCGTCCACCACGTGTCCACTGAGATCGACGGTCGCATATCGGGGCACCCGGATATCGCAGCGCGTGAGAGTCTTGCCGACCAGCGCCTCGCGCAGCGATGCGGCGGTACGAAAGACCGTGTCTCCCTCGGGCATCGCAGCTATCGGCCCGCGAACAGGCGATGGGTCGGAACGCTCGCCAGGGCGCCGACGACGGCTCCGAAGACGTCGGCAACCCAGTCGCTGAGACTGCCACCGGTACGGCCCGGAGTGCTGGTCTGGAATGCCTCGTCGAGGACACCGAAGACCGCGATCAGGATGACCGCTCCGATGATTCGACTCACCGCGGACGCCGACGGCCGCGACAGTCGCAGTGCGCTGGCGGCCAGCCAGCCGCCGAGGGCGTAGGCCAGGATGTGGTTGATCTTGTCCCAGGCGAGGAACGCTGCGTCGGGAAGCTCCTGCGGCGGCAGCCACGACAGCCACAGGATGGTGGCGGCCCAGCAGAACAGGGCGAACCAGAAGCTCCTGGTTAGCGCGCTCATCGCCGCCGCAACCCCCGTGGAGTGCGGGTGAAACCGGCATCCAGGAGTGCCTCCACGGTGTCCCGCGGTGCGCCCTCGGTGGCGGCCTCCAGTATCGGCGCGCCATCCAGCCTCTCCACCAGCAGGCCGTTGAGGCGACCACTGCGGACCAGTTCGGCCAGTGCGTCGCCGGCTGCCCGTTGCGCGTCGCGATCGGAGCTGAAGTTGAGCAGCGAGCGGCCCCCGCGTTCGCAGAACCAAACCAGTTCGCCGTCGACCAGCGCGACCAGCGCGCCGGCCTTTCGGCCCGGGCGGTGCCCGCCGGCACTAACCGGCCAAGCCAGCGCCGCCCCATAGGGATTGGCCGGATCGGCCGCGGCCAGTACCACGGCGTCGTAGTCCCGGTGGTCGGCGTCGACCGGGTCGGCGTAGCCGCGCAGCCGGTCCACCGTGGCGGCGACCGCGAACTGGGCGCCGCCGAGGGACTCGACGAAGTACCCGCGCTGACACCGCCCGGCTTCCTCAAGTGTGGTCAGGACCTTGTACAGCATCGCGAATCCGCCGGGTACCTTCTCGTTGGCCACCGCGGCCTTGGTCAGCACCCCGTATCGGTTCATCAACAGTTCGGCGGTGAAATGCGCCCGCAGGGTGGACGTGGGCTCGTGGGCCGGCAGCGCCGACCACCGGCCGGCCACGGTCGAATCGACCTGCCGGGTCTGGGCGTGGGCCACCGAATAGCGGCTCAGGCGGGGAGCGCGTCGGTGCCGGTGCGCCGGGGCGGCGGAACGGCGGGTGCCTGGTTTGCGGCCGCCGGTCAGCAGGGCCCGCACCGGCGCGAAAGTATCGCCGCTGAGCCAGCCGCCCCACACCAGATCCCACAGCGCGGGGATGAACGTCTCGTCGCGTCCGCTTTCGGCGAACTGGCGGAAGAAGAACGCGCCTCGCGACTCACCGGGGCGGCCGAGGACGTCAAGGATCGCCAGGTGCGCGTCGGTCAGATCGAGTTCGGTCGGCGCCGCCAGCGTCAGCGGCGCGGTGTCGGCGGTGTGGAACACCACCCAGCCGTCGCTACCCGAGATCGACCCCGCCCCCGACCAGACGATCTCCCCGGTGGCGAGCAGTTCGTCGAGCATCGCCGGCTGATAGCCGCGGATTCGCGGGCTGAAGATCAGTGGCTCGACCGCTGAGGCGGGTACCGGCACGCCCGCGAGTTGCTCGATGACGGTTGCCAGGCCGTCGATGCCTCCTGCGCCGACGGCGCTTCCGAGGTGCTGCCAGGCCGGCAGGAAACGCGCAAAAGCGGCTGTACTGACCGGCTCCACCTGAGCGCGCAACGCAGCCAGGGAGCGCCGCCGCAGGATCCGTAAAACCTCTGCGTCACACCATTGTTCGCCGGTTCCGTCGGCGGTGTCGGTGAACTCTCCGCGCACCAGTTTGGAATTTTGGGCCAACCGGCCGAGGGCGTCGGCGGCCACCCGCAGGCCCAGCCCGAAGCGACGCGCCGCCTGACCCGTGGTGAACGGAGCCCGGGTTCGGGCGAAGCGGCCCAGCAGTTCGCCGAGTGGGTCGGCCACCGACTCGGTGAAATCCGCCGGTACCCCGACCGGAACGGCGACCCCCACCGCGTCCCGCAGCCGGCCAATGTCCTCGACGGCGACCCACCACGTGTGCTCCGCGTAGGACACGGTCAGGGCCCGCTTCGTGGCGCGCAGTTCCCCCAGCCATGCGCCGACGTCGGATGCCGTTGCGCGGTGGCTGATCTCGTCCTCGGTCAGCGGACCCAGTAGCCGCAACAGATCGGCGACGGCCTCAGCGTCGCGGGCCCTGCGGTCGGCGACCAGATGTTGCAACTGCTGATCGGTGGCGAATACGACGTCGGGGTCGAGCAGGTCCCGCAACTCCACCCGGCCCAGCAATTCGGCCAGAAGGGCGGTGTCCAGCGACAGCGCCGCCGCCCGGCGCTCGGCGAGCGGGCTGTCGCCCTCGTACATGAAAGCCCCGACGTAGCCGAACATCATGGAGGCCGCAAACGGGGACGGCGAGGGGGTCTCGACGTCGATGAGGCGGACGCGGCGCTGGGCGATCCGCGACATCAGTTCGGTCAGCATCGGTACGTCGTAGACGTCCTGCAGGCACTCCCGCACCGTCTCGAGGACGATCGGGAAATCCGGATACTTGCGGGCCACGTCGAGCAACTGGGCGGCCCGCTGACGCTGGAGCCACAGCGGAGCCCGCTTGCCGGGATGGCGGCGCGGCAGCAGCAGGGCGCGGGCCGCGCACTCTCGGAACCGGGAGGCGAACAATGCCGATCCGCCGACCTCGGCGGTGATCAGCGGTTCGATTTCCTCCGGGTCGAAGACGAAGATTTCCGCACCCGGTGGTTCCTCGCCCGTATCGGGCAGTCGCACCACGATGCCGTCGTCGCTCGCCGTGGGTTTTTCGTCGATGCCGTAGCGCTGCGACAACCGCCGGGCGACCGCCAACGCCAACGGTCCGTGCACCCTGAGCCCGTACGGCGAGTGCAGGATCACTCTCCAGTCGCCCAGTTCGTCGCGGAACCGTTCGACGACCAGCGTCGTGTCGCTGGGCACTACGGTGGTGGCGTCGCGCTGATCGGAGAGCAAGCGCAGGAGATTGTCGACCGCGAAGGTGTCGAAACCCACCTCGGCGCATCGTTTCTGGAATGTGGGCCGATCCAGTACGGCTAGTTCGCCGGTGAATCGACCGATTGCCTCGCCGAGTTCGGCGGGTCGGCCGACGGCGTCGCCGCGCCAAAACGGTAGCCGTGCCGGAACGCCCGGCGCCGGCACGACAAGTACCCGATCGTGAGTGATCTCAGTGATACGCCAACTGGTCGCGCCGAGTGCGATGACGTCGCCCGGCCGGGATTCGTAGACCATCTCTTCGTCGAGTTCACCGACCCGCGAGGGCTTTTCGCCTACCAGGTACACCGCGAACATTCCCCGGTCGGGAATCGCCCCTCCGGAGGTGACCGCGAGCCGCTGGGCGCCGGGGCGTGCGGTCAGGGTGCCGGTATCGCGGTCATAGACCAGTCGCGGTCGCAGTTCGGCGAAGTCCGTCGAGGGATACTTTCCACTCAGTAGATCCAGGGTGGCTTCAAAGGCGCTACGGGGCAGTGTCGCAAATGGGGCACTGCGCCGCACGGTGTCAAACCATTCCTCGGCGAGCAGGGGACCCGACGCGCATGCCGCCACGGTGTGCTGGGCCAGGATGTCCAGCGGGTTGGCCGGCACCGCCATGGTCTCGATCGCTCCGGCGATCATGCGCTGCACGCTGACAGCGCAGCCGATCAGATCGGTGCGGTGTTTGGGCAGCAACACTCCTCGGGAGACCTCGCCGACCTGGTGGCCGGCGCGGCCGACCCGTTGAAGTCCGCTCGCCACCGACGGTGGCGCCTCGACCTGGATGACGAGATCAACCGCACCCATGTCGATGCCGAGTTCCAGACTGGACGTCGCCACCACCGCTCTGAGTCGGCCGCTCTTGAGTTCGTTCTCCACGGCAGCGCGTTCTTCTTTGGACACCGATCCGTGATGGGCCCGGGCCAGCAGTGTCTCGGCTCCCTGGATCTGGTTGCCGGCCAGGATCTGGGCCGGGGCCGTCGGCAGTTCGACACCGTTGCGCTGGGCGTGAATCTCGTTGATCCGAGCGGTGAGTCGCTCTGCGACGCGTCGGGAATTGGCGAAGACGATAGTCGAGGTGTGCGCTTCGATGAGGTCGACGATGCGGGCCTCGACGTCGGGCCAGATGGTGTTGTTCTCCAGATTGGCCATATCCGGCACCGGCACCTGAACAGCCAATTCGAAGGTCTTGGCTGCTGGCGGTGCGACGATTACAGCGTGCCGGCCGCCGGTCAGGAAGCGGGCGACCTCCTCGGGTGGGCGCACCGTCGCCGACAGCCCGATCCGCTGAGCTGGTTGGGTCAGGAGCGCATCCAGGCGTTCCATCGAGAGTGCAAGGTGCGCGCCGCGTTTGGTGCCCGCGACGGCGTGCACCTCGTCGATGATGACGGTCTGCACATCGGTCAGAGTGTCGCGGGCCGCGGAGGTCAGCATCAAAAACAGCGACTCGGGCGTGGTGATGAGAATGTGCGGCGGTGTCCGGACGAGTTCGCGTCGCTGGGTGGGCGTCGTATCGCCGGAACGCACGCCCACGGTGATCGTCGGCGTGTTCGCACCGTCGCGTTCGGCGATCCGCGAGATGCCCGCAAGCGGTGTCCGCAGGTTGCGTTCGACGTCAATCGCAAGGGCTTTGAGCGGTGAGATGTAGAGCACCCGGGTGCCGGGGGTGGGTGCTTTGCGCGCCTGATCTATCGCCCACAGGAATGCGGCCAGGGTCTTGCCCGAACCGGTCGGTGCGATCACCAGGGTGTGTTCACCGTCGGCGATCGCCGACCAGGCCTGCGACTGGGCCGGGGTGGGTGCGTCGAAGGTACCCGTGAACCAGGTCCGAGTCGCGGGCGCGAACCGGTCTAGGGGGTCGATGCTCACCCCAACAGCCTGCCATTGGCGCCGGCACCGCGAGCGTGCGTGTCGGTACACCGACACGCCGGGGGCCCGGGCATTGCGCGCACGCTCGCGCGGGGGTTGCCGGTGACGCGCGGCGGTTGCTTAGTCAATCGAGGCGAAGTCCACCCAGAGGTGACGCGGTCCGCGGAACACCTGGTTGTGCCGGTACGGCGGCGGGTCGGTGACCAGTCGCGGTGAGCGCACCCGGCGCAGGAAGACCTCCAGAGCCAGGTTGACCTCCAGTCGCGCCAGTGGGCCACCGAAGCAGGTGTGGATGCCGCTGCCGAAGCCGAGGTGTTCGTTGTCTCGGCGGGTGGGATCGAAACGGTCCGGGTTCTCGAACCGGCGCGGGTCGCGGTTGGCGGCGGCGTAGACCAGGAACACCGCCGATCCGGCCGGGATCCGGGTACCACCGACCTCGATGTCTGCGGTGGCCCAGCGGCTGGGGAAGAACTGCACCGCTGACTGCAGCCGCTGCACCTCCTCGATGGCACCGGGGATCAAATCCGTGTTGTCCCGCAACAGATCCCATGAACCGGGGTTGCGCAGCAACGTCATGATGCAATTGGTGATGGTGTTGACCGTCGAGTCATGCCCGGCGATCAGCAACAGCATGGCGTTGGCCGCCGCAACCTCGGGTGACACCGGGCCGTCCGGTCCGTCGTCGTGCAGGGCGTTCGACAGCAGGCCCGGCCCGGGTTCGCGGACGAATCGTTGGACCAGTGCGCCGACATAGGAGCCCAACTCGGTCATGCTCACGGCGGCTTTGGCCAGCGCGGCCTGGCCCTCGGCGGTATCGCGTTCCGGCCCGACGTCGGCGCCCTGCATGAAGTCCATCACCCAGGAATGGAACTTTTCCTCGTCGGCGATCGGCGCCCCCATCACCCGGAAGATCACCGACACCGGGATCGGATAGGCGAAGTCCTCGACGGCATCCATCCGGGTGCCGCCCCGGGTTTGCACCGTATCGAGCATCTCGTTGGCCAGATCCCCGACGAATCCGGCCATGCTCGGAATCAGATCCGGGGCGTGCGGGGGGCCGAAGTGCCGCATGAACTGGCGACGCATGCGGTCGTGCTCGGGCGGATCAGACACCAGCATGCTGCTGTCGCGGGCCTGGGCGGCCTCAGCGGCCTCGAGTTTGGCTTCGCTTTCCCCGAAAAGTCCCGATGGGCTGCGGCTGATATCGGAGCTGATCCGGGGGTCATGCGCCAGCGCCAGCACCTCCGGGTACCCCGTCACGACGTAGGTCCGCTCTGCCACCTTGGCCACCGGTGTCTTGCGGAGTTCCTCGAAATAGGGGTAGGGGTTGGGGCGGTTGGCGAATTTCATGGCCTCGGCCCACGCGGTTGCGGCATCCATCGTCTGCTCCTGCTAGTGGCGGCGTGGCCGGAACTCGGCATGGCGGTCGGTCGGGTCGTGCCCGGTGAGCACCACATCGGGGTTACCCGAGGGTTCCCGCGGATCGGGGAAACGAGCCGGCATCACCTCGGCATTGACCGGTCGGTCGTATCCCGGCGGAGGTGGCGGGAACGGTCCGGACTTCTCGATGAGGTCGGCGTAGTAGGGCAGCCACTTGCCGTGATTGAACGTGACCGCGCCGACGATGCGGCCGTTGCGGCCGTACGCGGCGGCGAACCGGCGATCCGCCGGAGAACCCTGGGTGAAGACGATCTCGTCGCCGAAGGAGCACACCCCGACGCTCTTGATGTTCACCCCGAACTGGCCGGACCAGAACGACGGCAGCGGCAGGTGCGGACGACGCCCGACTTCGAGGTTGATCATGTTGTTGGCGGCCACCTCGGCGCCGAAAACCGCGTTGTCCCAATGCTCTTGGGACAGGAACTCGTAGCCGTAGAGCACGTGCGGCGCCCGGGCCACGTCACCGGCGACAAAGATGTGGTCGGTGACCACACCGTTGATGTCGAAGGCGCGACAGCCCGCGTCGCACGCCAGGCCCCACTGCCCGGCGGCCAGGCCGGCGCCGTCGAGCCACTCGACGTTGCGGATCGACCCCAGGGAGGGCACCACCACGTCGACGTCGAGCACGGTGCCGTCGGAGAGCGTGGCGGACCGGACGTGGCCGCTCGCGTCGCCGTCGAGAGAGGCGACCGAAACCCCGGTGCGCAGGTCGACCCCGGCATCGCGCATCATCGAAGCGGCGATCTCGCTGATCACCCCGCCCAGCGCCCCGCGCAGGGGGCCGCTGCCGCGCTCGGTGACTGTCACCGGCAGATCCAGATCGCGGCACACCGAGGCGATCTCCGACCCCACGAAACCCGACCCGACGATCAGCACCCGGCGAGGCCGGGCCTTCAGCGCCGCGGACAGGGCGGCGGCGTCCTCGACCGTGCGGACGGTGAAAACGCCCTGCAGGGCGCCCTCCTCGGGGTTGGGCCAGGGCCGCGCGCGGGTGCCGGTGGCGATCAGCAGCCGGTCGTAATCGACGTCCTCACCATTGGCGAGCTTGACGACATGGTTGAGCCGGTCCAGGCCGATCGCGGCAACGCCCAACCGCCAGTCGGCGTCAACCCGGCGCAGTCGCGGCAGCTTGGTGTGATCGGCGGGTACCCAGCCTTTGAGCACCTGCTTGGACAGAGGCGGCCGGTCGTAGGGCTCGTGCGGCTCATCACCGATGATCGTCAGCGAACCTTCGAACCCTTTCTCCCGCAACGCTTCCGCGGCGCGCAGCCCGGCAAGTGACGCGCCGACGATGGCGATGCGGCCCTCAGCGCGGAACTTCGCGACAATTTCGTCGAAGGAGTACGTGCCGGTCCCGCCAACGAGACTCACCGGGTGTCCCGGTCGGCCGGCGGATCGACCTCGACGATGATGGCCTGCACCGGACACGACGCGGCGGCACGCAACACCTGCTGGCGCTGCGAGTCGTCCGGGTTGGGGTCGTAGGCGACGGACTCCTCGCCGATGAGTGTCAATACGGCCGGCGCCAGCGGGATGCACTGGGCGTACCCCTGGCATCTGTTGAGGTCGATCACCAAGCGCATGGAGCAGAGCTTAGTAAACCTGTCATGATGAGCCAATGGCCGCCGCCCCACCCGACGCCGCCCCCGCCGTGCGTCCGTTCCGTATCGCCGTCGAGGACGCCGTCCTGATCGATCTGGGCGAACGCCTGGCCCGGACCCGGTGGCCGGAGCGGGAATGCGTCGCGGACTGGACGCAGGGCATCCCGCTGGACTACACCCGCGAACTCGCCGACTACTGGGCCGACGGATACGACTGGCGGGCGCGAGAGGCCGGCCTGAATCGGTTCGATCAGTTCGTCACCGAGATCGATGGTCTGGACATCCACTTCATTCATCAGCGCTGTGCGCGCCCGGACGCCCTGCCGTTGATCATCACCCACGGCTGGCCCGGTTCGATCGTCGAGTTCGCGAAGGTGATCGAGCCGCTCGCGGAGAACTTCCACGTCATCTGCCCGTCCCTGCCGGGCTACGGCTTCTCCGGCAAACCCACTACGACCGGGTGGACCGTGGAGAGGATCGCGACAGCGTGGGACACCCTGATGACCCGTCTTGGTTACCCGCGCTACGGCGCCCAGGGCGGGGACTGGGGTGCGGCGGTAACTACCCAGATGGGACGCAACGCCGGCGGTTGCATCGCGATCCACACCAACATGCCGATCGCCATGCCGACCCCGGAGGCCATGGCCGATCCGACCGCGGCGGAAACCGCGGCGCTGGAGGCCCTGGTGTATCACCAGCGTTGGGGGATGGGCTACTCCGAGGAGCAGGCCACCAGGCCGCAGACCCTGGGCTATGGGCTGGTCGACTCGCCAGTGGCCCAGATGGCGTGGATCGTGGAGAAATTCTGGGCGTGGAGTGACTGCGACGGCCACCCCGAGAACGTGCTGACCCGAGACGAGTTGCTGGACAACGTCATGCTGTACTGGGCGACCGCGTCGGGGGCGTCCTCGGCGCGACTGTACTGGGAGAGCTTCAAGAACCTGGCCGACGGCGGCCGGGTCGAGGTGCCGACTGCGGTGGCGGCCTTCCCCAAGGAGATTCTGCGGGCGCCGCGGCGCTGGTGCGAGCCGCAGTACAACATCACGCACTGGACGGACATGCCACGCGGCGGGCATTTCGCCGCCTTCGAACAACCGGAGTTGTTCATCGAGGATGTACGGGACTTCTTCGCCGGCATGTGACGCCCCGTCGGTGCAAACCCCGAGCCTCGACGTCAGCCGCGTGCGCTGAATCCCCGGCTGCAGACCCCGGTGGCCTCAATGAAGCGGCGCACCGCCGCTGTTGCCGCCGCCGCGGCGGAGTCGTGGCCTGGCCGCGCAGTCGATGTCAGGACTGCAGTGCGCGGGTCCAGCAGCACCTCGGCCACCGGCGCCGCGGTCGTCGGGTCGCACACCGACCATGAGTAGCAGGTGTCGGCCGCCCAGTGGTCGGCGCGCAACGGCAGCAGGTACCACGCACCGGCATTGATTTCGACCGGATCCATGCCTGGGGTGGGCTCGCTTACTTGATCTCGGCCAGGACTGTGCCCTGGGTGATGGCCGCCCCGGCCTCGACGGCGAGGCCGGAGATGACGCCGTCCTTGTGCGCAGTGACCGGATTCTCCATCTTCATGGCTTCCAGCACGACGACGAGATCACCGAGGGCCACGGTCTGTCCCTCTTCGACGGCGACCTTGACGACGGTGCCCTGCATGGGGGCGGTCACTGCGTCACCGGAGGCGGCGGCCCCGGAATGTGCGCCGCGTTTGCGGGGTTTGGGTTTCTTGCGGGCGACTCCGCGATCCCCGCCGCCGTTGCCGATCGCCAGATCGCCGGGTAGCGAGACTTCCAGGCGGCGCCCGCCGACTTCGACGATGACCTTCTGGCGGGGCTGATCCTCGTCAGCGTCCAGTTCGCCGCCGCCGGTGAACGGCTCCACGGTGTTGTCCCATTCCGTCTCGATCCACCGGGTGTGCACGGTGAAGCCGTGCTCATCACCGATGAATGCCGGGTCGCTCACCACGGCGCGGTGGAATGGGATGACGGTGGCCAGACCCTCGACGTGGAACTCATCGAGAGCACGCCGGGCACGCTGGATGGCCTCGGCGCGGGTGGCTCCGGTGACGATCAGTTTGGCGAGCATCGAGTCGAACTGGCCACCGATCACCGAACCGGTGACGACGCCGGAGTCCAGCCGCACGCCGGGGCCGGTGGGCGCCTCGAACCGGGTGACCGGTCCGGGCGCCGGTAGGAAGCCGCGGCCGGCGTCCTCGCCGTTGATGCGGAACTCAATCGAGTGCCCGCGCGGAGTGGGATCTTCGGTGATGGCGAGCGCCTCGCCGTTGGCGATGCGGAACTGTTCGCGGACCAGATCAATTCCGGAGGTCTCCTCGGTGACCGGGTGCTCCACCTGCAGGCGCGTGTTGACCTCCAGGAAGGAGATCAGTCCGTCCTGGCCGACCAGGTACTCAACGGTGCCGGCGCCGTAATAGCCGGACTCCTTGCAGATCCTCTTGGCCGACTCGTGGATTTCCTTGCGCTGCGCGTCGGTCAGGAAGGGCGCGGGCGCCTCTTCCACCAGCTTCTGGAAGCGGCGCTGCAAGGAGCAGTCCCGGGTGCCTGCGACGACGACGTTGCCGTGCTGGTCGGCGATCACCTGGGCCTCGACGTGGCGTGGCTTGTCCAGATAGCGCTCCACGAAGCATTCGCCGCGGCCGAACGCCGCGATCGCCTCGCGGGTGGCGGACTCGAACAGTTCGGGGATCTCCTCCAGGGTGCGGGCCACCTTCATGCCGCGGCCGCCACCGCCGAACGCCGCCTTGATCGCGACCGGTACCCCGTATTCACGAGCGAAGGCCACTACTTCGTCTGCGTTCTTGACCGGATCGGGCGTGCCGGGGACCAGGGGGGCCTGCGCGCGGGCGGCGATGTGCCGGGCGGTGACCTTGTCGCCGAGGTCGCGGATGGATTGCGGGCTGGGCCCGATCCAGATCAGACCGGCGTCGATGACGGCCTGGGCGAACTCGGCATTCTCGGAGAGGAACCCGTAACCGGGGTGAACGGCGTTGGCTCCGGAGCGCGCCGCGGCGTCGAGGATCTTGCCGAAGTCAAGGTAGGACTCTGCGGAGGTCTGACCACCCAGGGCGAAGGCCTCATCAGCCAGTCGAACGTGCGGGGCGTCGGCATCGGGTTCGGCATAGACAGCCACACTGGCCAGACCTGCGTCGGCGGCCGCCCGGATCACCCGCACCGCGATTTCGCCGCGGTTGGCGACGAGGACCTTGGTAATGGTCTGGTTTTGAGCGGGCACCGCGCCTCCTGGGGGACTCTTAGAACCGCTTTAAGAATAGGGTTCGCCGGTAGTGTAGAGCCTGTGTCGGATCCGGTTCGGGACGGCTCCGCGCCCCGTTCGAATAACCGATGAAGGCCCCGTGCGAATAGCCGGTGAAGAGCCTATGAACATCCGGTGGCGAGACCTGCACGAACACGATTTTTGCCTTGATGCCGGGACCCCCGGTTGATAAGACTGACATCCGTGCAGGCAACCATGGGAACCGTCATCACTCGTTATCGCCGGCCCCGAGTCGCGGCCCTGCTCGCCGCGGGCGCCCTCTTGACAGCGGCATGCGCGGGTGAGGGCCCGGAGCAGCCCTATGCCACCGACGCCTCCGTCACGTGCGAGGGCAAACAATCGATCACCGCAAGCGGTTCGACCGCCATGGCAAATGCGATGACCCGGTTCATCACGGCGTACGAGGACGCCTGCCCGGAGCAGACGCTGTCCTACACGGCCAATGGATCAGGGGCAGGAATCGCCGATTTCGTCAGCGCCAAGACCGACTTCGGCGGCTCGGACTCGCCCCTGCAGGGCGAGCAATTGAGTACCGCCAGGCAACGCTGCGGCAGCACCGATGCGCTGAATCTGCCGGTGGTCTTCGGCCCGATCGCCATCACCTTTAACCTCCCCGACACCAACGCGCTGATCCTGGACGGACCTACGTTGGCCGGGATCTTCTCCGGCGCGATCACCCGGTGGGACGACCCTGCGATCAGCGCCCTTAATCTGCCCACTGGCCGGGCGCACCCCAACCCGCGCACCGGGATGCCCGCCGAGAAGATCACGGTGGTCTACCGCAGCGATGATTCCGGCACGACCGACAACTTCCAGCAGTACCTGAAGGCAGCGTCGGCCGGGGCCTGGGACCGGGGCGGGGGTAAGGCCTTTACCGGCGCCACGGGTCAGGGTGCGACCGGCAATCAGGGTGTGGTCGCGATGGTGAAGGACACCCCGGGCGCCATCACCTACAGCGACTGGTCGTCGGTCGTCGACTCGGGTCTGCCGACGGCGGACATCAAAACCTCCGCGGGAGTGACGCCCATCGGCACCGACTGGGAGGGCACCTCCATCGCACCGGTCACCGTGGTCGGCACCGGCAACGACATGACACTGGACATGACCCCGGCGTTCACCCCGTCCGCCAAATTCGGTTACCCCATCCTGTTGGCCAGCTATGCGGTCGTGTGTTCGAAGTATCCCGATCCCGAGGTCGGCCGGGCGGTGAAGACCTTCCTGCAGTCCACTGTGACCAACGGCCAAACCGGTCTGAACAAGAGCGGCTACATTCCGCTGCCGCCCGGTTTGCAGGCCAAAGTCGCCGCCGCGATAGACACCGTCTCCTGAGCGACCCGGGATCTCAGTCGGTCGCGAATGCGGCCTCGGCATCACGTTCAAGGTCGACGTAGGCCTTCTCGCTGACGTCGAACGCGACGACCTTGATCTCGCCACCGGTGAAGGTGCCCGGAGTCGTGTACTGCTGGGACACGTTGTCCCCGCTGTCGTAGCCCACGCACAGGCCGTCTCCGGCGAGAGTGAATTTGCCGATCTGGGCTCGCATCGGCCCGCTTGTCACCGCCTTACCGTCGACGAAAAGCGTTGTGGTGCCGAGCGATACGCCGTATTCACCGGCCTTCTCGCGTTTGAACTCCATGCCCACGGTCCGATTCCCCGGCGCCAATGGCGGCGAGACGAATTCCTGCTCAGGCCTGATGCCCAGGAAGTTGTAGACGTAGTGCAGACGGTTGTCCTTGACGAACATCGTGTGCCCGCCGAAGCGCGAGCCGTGGGCGAAGATCACGCCCTGGGTGTCCGGGGTCACCTCGACATTGCCGATGATCTTGTAGGACCGGCCGCGGACGCTGACCGCCACGCCTTCGGGCACCGGGGCGGTGTCCGGGTAGTAGAGGTAGCGGTCCCGCGGCGGCTCGGACTGCGGCCGCGGTGTGGTGGCTTGTTCGACTGCGGCCCGATCATCGAGGGGCAGGACGAAGTTGTTCTTGGCCTCCTCGTCCCACGCCGCGATGAGTTCCTTGAGCTTGTCGGGGTTCTGCTCGGCGACGTTGGTCGACTCCGAACGATCCTCGTCGACGTGGTAGAGCTCCCAGCGGTCCGAATCGAAGTTGCCCTTGTTGCTCAGCGGCGCGTGCAGCGCTGCGGCCTTCCAGCCGTCCTGCCAGATGCCCCGGGTACCCAGCATCGCGTAGTACTGGCGCTTGCGGGTGGTGGCGGCCGCGGAGTCGTCGAAGCTGTAACGCATCGACACCCCGTTGAGTGGGTACTGCCTGATGCCGCGGAACACCTCGGGCATCTGCACACCGGCGACATCGAGAACCGTCGCAGCCACGTCGGTCGCGTGGTGGTATTGCTCGCGCACCTGTCCTTTGGACGCGATGCCCTTGGGCCAGGAGATCACCATCGGATCGCAGGTGCCGCCGGCGAACTGCGCGTAGCGCTTGAACATCTGGAACGGCGCGGAGAAGGCCGTCGCCCAGCCCGTCGGATAGTGGTTGTAGGTGTCTGGACTGCCCAGGGTGGCCAGATATTTCATGTTCTCCGACAACTCGTCGGGATAGCCGTTGAAGAACTTGTTCTCATTCACCGAACCATTGGGTGAACCCTCACCGGAAGCCCCGTTGTCGGCGCAGTAAAACACGATGGTGTTCTCAAGTTGACCGGTCTCTTCGAGGTAGTCGATGATTCGACCGACCTGGGCGTCGGTGTACTCCGAGAATCCCGCGAACACCTCCGCCATCCTGGTGAAGAGTTTCTTCTCGTCGGCGTTGAGCGACGCCCACGGCCGGACAGCATCATTGGCCACCTCGATGTCCTCGGGCAGCGGGTTGATGGGGGTCATCTTCGTGTCCTTGGGCAGCACACCCTTGGCGATCATCCGGGGCAACACCCAGTCCCGGTAGGCCTCGTAACCATCGTCGAACTTGCCCTTGTACTTGTCGATGTAGTCCTGGGGGGCGTGATGCGGTGCATGGTTGGCGCCCGGGCAGAACCACATGTACCAGGGCTTGGACGGGTTGGAGGAGTTCTGGTCGCGCAGCATCCGGATCGCGTTGTCGGCGAGATCCCTGGACAGGTGATAACCCTCTTCGGGGCCGTAGGGCTGTTCGATGAACCGGTTGTCCTCAATCAGATCCGGGAACCACTGATTGGTCTCCCCGCCGATGAACCCGTAGAAGCGGTCGAAGCCCTTCTGCAACGGCCATTCCGACTTGCTGCCCCCGCTGGACACATCCTCCTCGGGAACGTTGTGGTTCTTGCCGAGCCAGAAGGTGCTGTAGCCATTGTCCTGCAGCACCTGTCCGATGGTGGCGCACTGCGCGGGTAGCCGAGCGGCCATGCCCGGAAAGCCGTTGGAGCCCTCGGTGATCGACCCGGAACGGTTCACGTGCTGGCTGCGGCCGGTCAGGAAACATGATCGGGTGGGCGAGCACAGCGCGGTGGTATGCCATTGGGAGTACATCAGCCCGTTGTCGGCCAGGCGTTGCAGGACCGGCATCTCGACGCGCCCGCCGTAGGGCGACCAGGTGGCCAGGCCGGTGTCGTCGAAGAGCACGACCAGGATGTTGGGCGCGCCCTCGGGCGCCCTCTTCAACTCAAAGGGTTCCCAGTCCGCCACCGAATCGCGGATATCCAGTTCGACTTTTCCGTCGAACCCCTCGTTGATACCGGTGCCGTAGCCGGGGGGGCCCTCGGCGGATCCGCCGGGACCATCCTTGGAGCACCCGGCGGCGAATACCGATGCCGCGGCGGCCCCGGCGCCGGCGACGGCCATGCCACCGAGCAACTTGCGGCGCGACACCTTCGCGCGTTCGGCGGCGGAATCTGGTTCAGGAGTCGACTCGTCCATGGTGTTTCCCTTCGATTGCGTATACGTCGCGGAAACGGCGCGATGGAGCGATTCAAGCAGTTGGAAGGGTGGGATGTCTGGGGAATGGCAGTAGCTGCTGCGCGTCGGCGTCGGTCGCGACGGGTCAGGGCGCGGAGAAAATCTGTTCCCAGTCGTCTTTCATGCTGACGACGTTCCATCCTCGCTGTTGCGCGTCCGCCAGTGCCTCCACCAGCGTCCCACTGCTCGTCGGGTTCACGTCGTACTGGTACTCGCGGACGGCGTCGGTGTGATGGATGAGCACGCCCAGGCTGGGTTGCGGATTATCGATTGTGGTGTACTCCAGCATCTGGAGGTCGCCGTCGCTGTTGCCGAACGCGATGATCGGGCGCCGGCCGATGAACTGGTGGATGCCCGCGGGCTTACCGGCCTTGTCGTCGACGAACAGATAGTCGAGCGTCTTAACCAGTACCGGCCCGGTGTCACGCAACTCATACGTCACCCGACCGGTGGAACCCACCACCTGCTCCGGCGGGATGCCGTAGACGCGCTCGCTCCACGCCCGCATGAAGTCAGCGCCGCCGCCGGAGGCGATGAAGGTCATGAAGCCGTTGTCACGCAGATAGCGCAGCACCTCCTGCATCGGTTGATAGGTGAGTTGGTCGTAGGGCCTTTTGAACCTCGGATGTTCGGCGGATCCGATCCAGTCCTGCACCCGCGCGGAGAACTCGTCGGTGGTCATGCCGGCGTGGGTCAGGGCGATGATGCGCAGGAGGCCCTCGTGGCGCGGGCCCGCGAGCAGTTTCGCGGTATCGCCCGCGAGCAGGGCGGCCACCATCGGGTCCTCTTTGAGGGCGGGTTGCTCGGTCACCAGACGGTTGATCTCGTCGACGGCGAAGGCCAGCTGAAACGGGATCGGATTCTCCGGCCACAGGCAGCCGTCATTGTCGAAAACCGCGATGCGCTGCGATGCCGGGACAAAGTCGGGCGAACCCTCGTTGGTGGTGCGCTCGACGAAGGACACGATGGCTGCGCGGGCGTCGCCCTCTCGCCAGGACGGCAGTGGGTCCGCGGTGGGCCCTCCGCACGCGGTCGACGTCACGATCAGGACCAGAATCACAGCGAGCCAGGCGAACCTCGGTCGTCGGGAAGTGCGCACGGATGTTCTCCTCGCCTCCGCGGGTGTTACGGGGTGGTACGCAGCCGTCGTTTGATTCGGGTCAGCATGGCCGACATGCCGCGCAGTCGCAATGGGCTGATCAGAGCCGCAAGTCCCAGGTCGGCGTAGAAGTCGTCGGGCACCGCCAGGATGTCGGCGACCGGCTGGCCATCGAGGCCGGCGGCGAGTATCGCGGCGAAGCCGCGGGTGGTCGGTGCCTCGGCCGGGGCGCTGAAGTACAGCCGGACGCTGGCGGGATCGGCCGCGTCGACGTACAGGAACAACGGCGACTGGCATTCCGGCACCGGCTCCATCGCCGCCTCGGTGAGATCGGCGGGCAGGGCGGGCAGGTCGTTGGCGAACTCCAGGAGCAATGCCAGCTTGTCCTGGCCGGCCATCTCGGCGAACTCCGCGACCACCTCGGCCAGCGGGGCGGGCGTGCTCATGGCGAGCCGGGTGCCGATCCCGGCCGCTCCCCGGTGGCCACGGGCGCCCGGACGCTGTTGCCCCATTCGGTCCAGGACCCGTCGTAGTTGCGCACCCCGGGGATGCCGAGCAGATGGGTCAGGACGAACCAGGTGTGGCTGGACCGCTCGCCGATCCGGCAGTAGGCGATCGTGCCGGGTCCGGACCCGGGGTCGGACTCGACGAAGGAGTAGATCTCGTCGAGTTCGGCGCGAGACCGGAACCGGCCACTGTCATCAGCGGCCCGAGCCCACGGCACCGAGACCGCCGATGGGATGTGGCCGCCGCGCAACGCGCCTTCCTCCGGATAGTCCGGCATGTGGGTGCGCTCGCCGGTGTACTCCTGTGGTGAGCGGACATCGATGAGGGTGGCCTTTCCCAGCGATTCGAGAACATCGGACTGGTAGGCGCGGATGGGCGCATCGTTGCGTGCCACCACCGGGTAGCCGGCGGTGGTCGTCTCCGGAACATCCAGCGACGTGTCGCGGCCCTCGGCCAACCAGAGGTCGCGGCCGCCGTTGAGTAGGCGGACGTCCGGGTGCCCGAACAGGGTGAACACCCACAGCGCGTAGGCCGCCCACCAGTTGCTCTTGTCCCCGTAGATCACCACGGTGTCTTCGCGCGAGATGCCCTTGCGGTTCATCAGATCGGCGAACCGCGCCCCGTCGATGTAGTCGCGCACCACCGAATCATTGAGGTCGGTATGCCAGTCGATTTTGACCGCGCCCGGGATGTGGCCGATGTCGTAGAGCAGGACGTCCTCGTCGGACTCGACGATTGCCAGGCCGGGGGTGCCCAGGTGTTCCGACAACCAGTCGCCGGTGACCAGACGTTCGGGGTGGGCGTAGTCCTGCAGGGCGGGGCTGGGATCGGGAGGTAGTGGCACGAACCAAGCCTACCGATCTACCGGGTTGGCTTTCCACAGGTCGCTGATCTGCACGCCCGATGATTCCAGCAGGCGGCGGGTTACTGCCAGGCCCAGGCCCACCACGTTGGACGGATCACCGTCGACTCCCGCGATGAACCAGCCCCCCAGTCCGTCGATGGTGAAGGCGCCCGCCACCCCCAACGGTTCGCCGCTGGCGATGTAGGCCGTCAGTTCGGCCTCGGTGGGTACGCCGAAATGCACCGTGGTCACCTCCGCGATGGTTTCGCTGTGCTGCACCTGCGCATCAAGCATCCGGATGACGCAGTGTCCGGTGAAGAGCTGTCCGGATTGACCGGCCATTGAATTCCATTGTTGCCGTGCCTGTTCGGCTGTTCGGGGCTTTCCGCGAAGATCACCTCCGACCAAAAGCATTGAGTCGCAGCCGAGCACGATGCAATCGGCCGCAACCTGGGCGTCCAAGTCGGCGCGCACCGCCTGGGCCTTCGCCTCGGCGAGTGCGGTCACCACCGTGGCGGGGTCGGGGTCGGCGCCCAGTTTCTTGATCGCCGCGTCCTCGTCGACACCGGAGACGACGACCAGTGGATCGATCCCGGCGCTGCGCAGCACGCGAAGCCGACCGGTGGACGCCGAACCCAGCACGACCCGTGTCATCGGCTATCGACTCCGGTCGACAGCCCGGCTATCGACGAAGATGGGTGCGCTCCAGCATGGAGACCCGCTGCCAACTGGTGAGGGGGTAGCGCAGTTTGTCCACCGGGTGGCCCCAGAGGTTGCGCTCGGTGGGGCCGGGTGCGGCCGGTGCGCCGCACGCCCCGGCCAAAACTGCCACCACCGCTGCGATCTCGGCGTCGGTGGGGTCGCCCTTGAGGATGCGGATCTCGTTCGCGTCGCTCACAGGATCCGAATCGTTCGCGTCGCTCACAGGATCCGAATCGTTCGCGTCGCTCACAGGGGAATATTCCCGTGCTTCTTGGGTGGAGTCTGAACCAGCTTGCGTTCGAGCAGTCGCAGCGAGGTCGCAATGTAGCCGCGGGTGTGTGAGGGTGGAATGACCGCGTCGACGTATCCGCGTTCGGCCGCCACGTAGGGGTTGACCAGCGTGTCTTCGTAGTCTCGCTGCAATTCCAGTCGCAACGCATCGACGTCGCCACCGTCGCGTGCGGCGTCGGAGAGTTGCTTGCGGTAAACGAAGCCGACCGCGCCGGAGGCGCCCATCACCGCGATCTGCGCACTCGGCCAGGCGACGTTCACATCGCAGCCCATGTCCTTGGAGCCCATCACGCAGTAGGCACCGCCGTAGGCCTTACGGGTGATCACGGTGATCTTCGCGACGGTGGCCTCGCCATAGGCGTAGAGCAGCTTGGCCCCGCGGCGGATGATGCCGTTGTATTCCTGCTCGGTACCCGGCAAGAAACCCGGCACATCCACCAGCATGATGATCGGGATGTTGAAGCAGTCGCAGGTTCGGACGAAGCGAGCGGCCTTCTCTGAGGCGTTGATGTCCAGGCAGCCGGCGAACGCGGTCGGTTGGTTAGCGACGATACCAACGGGTCGACCGTCCACTCTCCCGAACCCGATGATGATGTTCTGCGCGTAACCCGCCTGAACCTCGAGGAATTCGTCGTCGTCGAGGATGCGGGTGATCACCTCATGCATGTCATAGGGCTGGTTCGGTGAATCCGGTATCAAAGTGTCGAGTTCCAGATCCTCCTCGGTGAGGTTGTCTTCGATCGCACCCGGATGCGGCGGCGCCGGGTAGCGCGGTGGATCGGCGTAGTTGTTGGCCGGCAGGTAGCTGAGCAGATCGCGGACGTAGTCGAAGGCGTCCTGCTCGCCGGAGGCGACATAGTGCGCGGTACCGGACTTGGTCATGTGGGTCTGCGCGCCGCCGAGTTCCTCCATGGTGACGTCCTCGCCGGTGACGGTCTTGATGACGTCGGGTCCGGTGATGAACATCTGGCTGGTCTGCTCGACCATGACGACGAAGTCGGTCAACGCCGGTCCGTAGACGTGCCCACCCGCCGCCGGACCCATGACCAGCGAGATCTGCGGGATCACCCCCGAGGCCAGAATGTTGTTACGGAAGATCCGGCTGTAGAGGCCCAGTGACACCACGCCCTCCTGGATGCGAGCCCCGGCGCCGTCGTTGATGCCGATCAGTGGCCGTCCGGTCTTGACGGCCAACTCCTGGACCTTGACGATCTTTTCGCCGTAGACCTCCCCGAGACTGCCGCCGAAAACCGTCGCGTCTTGGCTGAAGATGCAGACGTCGCGGCCGTCGATCGTGCCGAAGCCGGTCACCACGCCGTCGCCGACCGGCCGGTTGTCCTGCAGGCCGAAGTTGGTGGAGCGGTGCCGGGCCAGGCCGTCCAATTCGACGAAGGAGCCCTCATCCAGCAGGGCCAGGACGCGTTCGCGGGCGGTGAGTTTGCCCTTGGCGTGGGTCTTCTCGACCGCGGCCTCGCCGACCGGATGCAATGCCTCCTCGGTGCGCCTGCGCAGATCGGCCAGTTTGCCGGCCGTCGTGTGGATATCCGGCTGGATGTCAGGCTCGGTCGTGGTCATGGGTGACGATGGTACCCATGGGTTACCCCGACAACGTGCTGGCAACCGGCGAGCAGGTGGTGTTGCACCGGCACCCGCATTTCAAGCGCCTCATCGCCGGTGTGCTGACGCTGCTGGTGGGCACCGCATCGGCCACCTTCGCGGCAGCACTGGTGAGCCGGACCGGCTGGGATCTGCGCACCCGGCAGGTGGTCTCGGCGGTTATCGCCGGAGCCTGGCTGCTGGTCGTGGCTTGGCTCACGGTGCGGCCGTTCCTGGCCTGGTTGACGACGCATTTCGTGATCACCGACCGGCGGGTGATGTACCGCCACGGCGTGCTGACTCGCGCCGGTATCGACATCCCGCTGGCGCGGATCAACAGCGTCGAGTTCCGGCACGGCCTGATCGACCGGATGCTGCGCACCGGGACCCTCGTCATCGAATCGGCCTCTCAGGATCCGTTGGAGTTCAACGACATTCCCGGAGTCGAGCAGGTTCATTCACTGCTCTATCACGAAGTCTTCGATACGCTCGATTCCGAGGAGAGCTGATCGGTGGGCCCGGACCTGCGGTCCTCGAGTGCTTCGGCGATGCCGCCGGTGGTCAGCACTGATTCCAGGGTGCGGTCCGGGTCGTCGCCCAACTCGTTGGGGAACACCCAGCGCCTCAACGCCCAGAACCGGAACCCCATCTGCAGCAGATTTCCGATGACGTAGGCGGAGATGAAGTCGGCGATGTTCTCCACGGTCAAGGTCACGGCGGGTACCCGAAGCTCCAGCACGTAGCTGGAGAAGTACAGCGGCGCCATGCTCAGCACCACCCCCACCGCGCTGACGCCGAAGAACAGCAGTGCCTCGTGATGGCGTTCGCGGCCGCCGCGGTCGCGGAAGCTCCACTCCCGGTTGAGGATGTAGGAGGCGATCACCGCGATGATCCCGGAGATCACCTTGGCCGTAACCGGCTTGGGTTCAAGAATGGTCAGCTTGAGGGTGTAGAAGATCACCGAGTCGATCACGAACGTCGTCGCACCGACGATCGCGAACTTGATCAGCTCGTGGTGCTGGTCGGCGAACGGCCGGATCACTCGGGGCAGCCGGGCGATCGTGGCATCAGCGAAGGACACAGCCGAAAAGTCTACGGACACCGACGCAGGTTGCGTAGTGGTGCTGGTCATCGTCGCAAAGCCGCGGTCATGGCAGCATGAGCGCCGTGCCGAAGGTAGCGATGGTGGGTGGCGGGCAGCTGGCCCGGATGACGCACCAGGCCGCCATCGCCCTCGGTCAGAGCCTGCGGGTGCTCGCGACCGACCCCGGTGATCCGGCCGCTCAGGTCTGCCCCGACGTGGTGATCGGATCCCACACCGATCTGGAGGCGCTGCGGCGGGTCGCGGCCGGCGCGGACGCGCTGACCTTCGACCACGAACACGTTCCGACCGAACTGCTCGATGCGCTCGTCGCCGAGGGCGTCCCGGTGCTTCCCGCCCCCGAGGCGCTCGTCTTCGCCCAAGACAAGCTCGCGATGCGGCGGCGGCTCTCGGAGTTGGGCGTGCCGGTGCCGCGCTTCACCGCGGTCCGAACCGTGGATGATGTCGAGGCCTTCGTCGCGCGAGTCGGCGGGCCGGTGGTGGTCAAGACGGTGCGCGGCGGCTACGACGGCCGCGGGGTGGTGTTGACGACGGATACCGCGCAGGCCCGCGAGGTGGTGTCGGGATACCTCGCCGCCGGCGTGCCGGTGCTCCTGGAGGAACGGGTCTCGATGCGCCGGGAGCTCTCGGCGCTGGTGGCTCGGTCACCGCTGGGGCAGGGCGCGGCCTGGCCGGTGGTGGAAACAGTTCAGCGCGAGGGTATCTGCGTGACGGTGCTAGCCCCGGCGCCCGGGCTTCCCGAACGACTGGCGGTAGAGGCCGAGGGGTTGGGCTTGCGGATTGCCGAGGAACTGGGCGTGGTCGGCGTGCTCGCGGTCGAGCTCTTCGAGACGCGCGAGGGCATCTTGATGGTCAACGAATTGGCGATGCGTCCGCACAACTCCGGCCACTGGACCATCGATGGGTCCCTCACCAGCCAATTCGAGCAGCACCTGCGGGCGGTGCTGGACTACCCACTTGGTGACACCCGGGCGATCGCCCCCGTGACGGTGATGGCCAATGTGATCGGCGCGGCGCAGCAGCCGACGATGAGTATCGACGAGCGGTTGCACCACCTGTTCGGCCGGATCTCGGATGCCCGCGTGCACCTCTACGGCAAACAGGAGCGCCCGGGACGCAAGATCGGACATGTGAACGTGTCCGGCACCGACGCCGGGTCGGTACGGGAACGCGCGGAACGAGCGGCACACTGGTTATCGCATGCGCGCTGGTCGGATGGATGGGGGTCGGATGGATGGGGGTCGGATGGATGGGACGGCGGAGATGACTGAACCCCGGGTCGGCGTGATCATGGGCAGTGACAGCGACTGGCCGGTGATGGAGGCCGCCGCCGGCGCCCTGGCCGAATTCGATGTGCCCTTCGAAGTCGGCGTCGTCTCGGCACACCGCACCCCGGGACGGATGCTGGACTACGCCCGCGGTGCGGCCGGCCGTTGGATCGCCGTCATCATCGCCGGAGCCGGCGGTGCGGCCCACCTGCCCGGCATGGTCGCCGCCGCGACTGTGCTGCCGGTGATCGGGGTCCCGGTGCCGTTGGCCACCCTGGACGGTCTGGACTCGCTGCTGTCGATCGTTCAGATGCCGGCCGGCGTTCCGGTGGCGTGCGTCTCGATCGGCGGAGCCCGTAACGCCGGGCTGCTGGCGGTGCGGATCCTCACCGTCGGCGACCCGGAACTCATGGCCCGGGTGGAGGCCTTCCAACACGGACTCGAAGCCGAGGTGCTGGCCAAGGACCGCGCGCTTCGGGCGCGCTTGCTGGGCGATTGAGCAGCCAGGTAAATTAATCTCCGATATCAAGGAGGCTGGTATGTCAGATCCGTCGTTCGACGTCTTTCAGTTGCCCGAGGAACACGAGGAGTTGCGCGCCGCGATCCGGGCGCTGGCGGAAAAGGAGATCGCCCCCCACGCCGCTGCAGTCGATGAGGATGCGCGCTTCCCGCAGGAGGCCCTCGATGCGCTGAACTCCTCGGGCTTCAACGCGGTGCACGTCCCCGAGGAATACGGCGGGCAGGGCGCGGATTCGGTGGCGGCGTGCATCGTTATCGAGGAGGTCGCCCGCGTCGACGCCTCGGCATCACTGATCCCGGCCGTCAACAAACTGGGCACCATGGGGTTGATCCTGCGCGGCTCCGACGATCTGAAGAAGAAGGTGCTCTCCGAGATCGCCGACGGCAAGATGGCTTCCTATGCACTGTCCGAACGCGAGGCCGGCAGCGACGCCGCCGCCATGCGGACCCGCGCGAAGGCCGACGGTGACGATTGGATCCTCAACGGGTCGAAGTGCTGGATCACCAACGGCGGCAAGTCAGCCTGGTACACGGTGATGGCGGTCAGCGATCCGGACAAGGGTGCCAATGGAATCTCCGCCTTCATGGTTCATGAGGATGATGAGGGTTTCACCATCGGACCCAAGGAACGCAAGCTCGGCATCAAGGGCTCGCCGACCACCGAGTTGTATTTCGAGAACTGTCGGGTACCCGGAGACCGGATTATCGGCGAGCCCGGCACCGGCTTCAAAACGGCGCTGGCCACTCTCGATCACACCCGGCCCACCATCGGCGCACAGGCGGTCGGCATCGCTCAGGGCGCCCTGGACGCGGCGATCGCCTACACCAGGGACCGCAAGCAGTTCGGCCGTCCGGTCGCCGACAATCAGGGCGTGCAGTTCATGCTCGCCGACATGGCGATGAAGACCGAGGCGGCGCGGCTGATGGTGTATTCGGCGGCCGCGCGCGCCGAACGCGGCGAAGCAGACCTCGGGTTCATCTCGGCGGCGTCGAAGTGCTTCGCCTCCGATGTCGCGATGGAGGTCACCACTGACGCGGTCCAACTGTTCGGCGGCGCCGGCTACACGGTGGACTTCCCGGTCGAGCGGATGATGCGCGACGCCAAGATCACTCAGATCTACGAGGGCACCAACCAGATTCAACGGGTGGTCATGTCGCGCGCGCTGCTGCGCTAGTCCGAGGCAGGCCGCAGGTGGGTGATGTCGCCTGCGGATACCGCGATTGTCTGTGTTCCGGTGTCGATGTGGAGTCGGCCCGTGTCGTCGAGATCGGTTGCCGTGCCGGTGATTTCGCGGTCTCCCGGTAGGGTTGCGCGCACCCGATTGCCTAGTGTCACGCTTCTGCGGCGGTAGTCACCGATCAACCCGGCGTCGGGTCCGCCGGCTGAGCGCCAGCGGTCGATCCGGGCGGTCAACTCGGCGAGGACCGCACCTAGCAGCGCACTGCGGTCCAGCATCGTCGAGCCCAACATCAGCAACGACGTCGCGCGCGCATCCGGTGCCTCGTCGGGCTTGAGTGTCACGTTAAGGCCAAGTCCCACCACGATCACCGCATCGGGCGCCGCCACCTCAGCCAGGATCCCGCCGAGTTTGCGTTCGCCGACAAGTACATCGTTGGGCCACTTGAGCGTGGCGTCGATTCCAGCGGTGGCCCGGACGGCGTCGACCACGGCGACGCCGGTGAGCAGTGGCACCCAACCCCATGCGGGGAGGGGTACCTCGCCTGCGGCAATGCCCACCGAGAGTGCGATTTGCGATCGCGGGGGCGTGGACCAGCTTCGCCCGTTGCGGCCGCGGCCGGCAGTCTGGTGTTCGGCGATCAAGACGACGCCGTCGATATCCTCGCCCGCGCCGTGCCGGGCCAGCAGGTCGGCATTGGTGGATCCGGTGGTCTGCACCACGTCCAGGCGCTTCAATGCCCGGCCGACGCCGACGAGTTCGTGGCGCACCCCGTCGACGTCGAGTGCCGGGCGATGTGGGGGTTCGCTCACAAACGGCAGCTTAGAAGGTGACTCATTTTGGGCCTGCACCGATACTTCGGATAGATTCGGGTCTTATGACCCTGAACCCCCCAGTGCGTGTAGCGCTCGTCGCCGGCGCGTTGACGCTCGCGACGCTCGGTGTGCCCGCGACGGCCTCGGCCGACACCGTGCCGCCGTCCATGCTCAATACCCAGTGTTCGCTAGACCAGATCATGGCCGCCACCAGAGTGGTCGCCCCCGTCACCTACGGCGAGTTAGTGGGCAAATACAACTCCGAGCCACGCTGGATTCAAGGTGGCATCGTCTACCACATGAACCTGCTACTGCAGAAGCCGCCGCAGGAACGCCAGGCCGAGGTAAATACCTTGCAGGGCATCTTCCCGCAGTATGTCTCGCTGTTCACCGCCGCCGAGCCGGTCGCCGATGAGATCGCGGCCAAGTGCCCGACCTTCGCGGCCGAGGATCCTGCGGTGTTTGATCCGGCGGCACCGGCACCGGCTCCGGTTCCGATGGCGGCTCCTGCGGCACCGGCTCCCGCGGCACCGGCGCCTGCGGCACCGGCTCCTGCCGCTTTAGTACTGTTCACTCCAGCGTGCGGGTGACCTTCTCCGTCACCCGGCGCCGGTCCAGCAGCGCGGGGTCGGGGTTGGCAACCTGAACCAGGGAGGCCCCCGCGACCAAGACCGCAAGCAGGTTGTCGACGATCTGATGCGGGGTCGACCACGGCCGCGACGACAGGACCCGGTCCGCGGCGGTCAGGTTGAGGTCGGTGGCCGCCCGGCGGGCGGCGACGAGGACGGCGTCCACCGGGCGGCCGTCGAGTGCTGGCCCCGGCGCGCGTTCGGGCGTCACCTGATCACCGTGCACGCGCACTGCGGTCGCGTAGTCGGTGACCCCGATCGGCAGGCCGTCGGCCGGTTTGCCGAATGGATCCAGCGACAGCACCGACACCTCACCGCCTTGGGCGACCTCATCGGCTTCGGCCAGGCGATCGATGGTGCACAGGGCGACGTTGGCCCGGCCGGTACAGACCACCTCGGCACCGACCCACCACACCCCCAGCAGCACCGCCACGGTCTGCCAATGCGCGGGCAGCAGTACGGCCACCCGGGTGCCCGGGCCGACGCCGAGTTCCTCGCGGAGCAGGTTGGCGGTCTTGGCTGCCCAGTTGGCCAGGGTCACGGTGGAGAGTTCGATGCGCTCGCCGCCTTCGCCCGCGTCGTTGTAGTAGGTGATCCGCGGCCCCGCGGGGCCGCCGCGGACGTCCGGGGCGAGCAAGGGTTCCAGAAGCGCTTCGGTCAGGTTGAGCATCAGTTGACGCATTTGGGGTCATCGGACCCCGCGGTGATCACCGGTGATGGCAGTGCGGCCTCGATATCGGCGGATTCCTGGCTGACTGTCGCGGCCGTCGGCAGGGTCCCGTCGGAGCCCGATCGCGGCAGGCTCCCGTCGAGTCCGGAACCGGGTCCGGCGTAATCGTCGGCGAGCACCACCCGCACGATTCCGGGTGGGATCGAGGCATCCGCCACCACCGGCAACCCGCCGAGTTCCTTCGCGACCGCGGCGGCTCCGAGATCATCGGAGGTCCCGGCCTGGACCTGGGTCTCGGTGACCTTGGCCTTGTCGTTGTTGCCAACGGCGCCGGTGCCGAATCCCATCGCGCTGAGCCGGTCCGACACCGCTGCGGCCAATCCGTTGATTTCGGTGTCGTTGACGACCTCGGCGGTGGTCTGGTCGGGCGTGTAGGCGATCTTCTCGGTCTTGCCCTGAGCCTGATCCTGCAGCAACCCGGTCACCCAATCCTTGACCTGGGCCGGATCGATCCGCACCACCGATTGCATGCCGTCATCGCTCCAGCCGTCTTCGGCCAGTACCGGGATGGTCGCGAAAGCGACGTTCCCGGCCGCCAACTTCTGCAGTTGTTTCAGGAAGTCCATCACCTCCCAGCCCGACGAGATCACCACCGATCGCTGGATGGCGTTCTGCAGCCGACTCAGGGTGGTCGGACTGCTCAATGTCCGTCCCGAAATCACCTGATGGGCAAGGGAAGCCATCACCGCCTGCTGGCGCACCACCCGGTCGAGATCGCCACGCGGGAGACCCTGGCGCTGCCTGACGAAGCTGAGCGCCTGCGGGCCGTCGAGTCGTTGCCAACCGGCCGGGAAGTCGGCACCGGACAGCGGTTCGTAGACGGCGTTGTCGAGGCAGACCTCGACTCCGCCGAGGGCGTCGGTGATCAGCGAGAAGCCCAGCAGCCCGATCTCCGCGTAGTGGTCCACGGTGACGCCGGTGAGATCGGCGACGGTCTCGATGAGGGCGTTGCGACCGGCTTCGACGGCGATCGGCTCCGCTTGCAACGGATCCATGCCCTGGTTTTCGACGAGTTCTTTCATCCGGTCCAGTTTGATTTCGCCGTAGACGCCGTTGATCTTCGTCATGCCGAATCCCGGAGCCTGGACGTAGGAGTCGCGCGGGATGGAGATCGCGGTGGCTGAGCGGCCGTTGTCGGGAATGCGGACCAGGATGATGGTGTCGGTGTTGGTCGCGACGTCGTCGCCGGCGTGCAACTGGGCGAGTTCGTCGGCCGCGAGGGGGTTGCCGTGCGCATCGGTACGGCTGTCCATTCCCACGAGCATGATGTCCAGGGCGCCGTCTTCGCTGCGGCCGGCGCCGAGGACGGCGGTCGCGAAGTGGAAGATCCCGCCTTCGAATGAGCGGACCGATCCCCACGCGACGCCGGTGCCGACCATGATCAGCACGGCGAGCAGTGCGACCACGGTGCGTCCCAGAGGCCGAGCCTGCGTCCCTGCTGTCACTTCCGTCTCACGTGGCACCACGTCAGGCTACTGGCGATGAGGGCACTTGCCCGGTAGCCGAAACCGGCGTGCCAGACTCCTCGACGTGGTGACCAGGATGGTGATTACCGGCGCGGGAGGCCAAGTCGGTGGGTTTCTCGCAGGTGAAGCGGCCCGCCATGGCTATGAGGTGGCTGCTCTGACTCGCCGGGATTGCGATATCACCGCCGCTGCGGACGTCGCGCGCCACGTCCGGGCCGGGGATGTCGTGGTCAACTGCGCGGCGTTGACCAACGTCGACGCCGCCGAGTCCGATCCGGCCGGGGCACAGGCGATCAACGCGGTCGGTCCTGGCAACCTGGCCGGGGCGTGTGCCCGGGTCGGCGCCCGTCTGGTGCATCTGTCGACGGATTACGTGTTCAGCGGCGATTTCGCCGGTCGGTCACATCGTCCCTACGAGATCACCGACGCCACCGGGCCGTTGAGCGTTTACGGGCGCTCCAAACTCGACGGCGAACTTGCGGTGCATGCCGCATTGCCCCAGGCCCAGGTGGTTCGGACCTCCTGGGTGTACACCGGTGCCGCGGGCACCGACTTCGTCGCGGTCATGCGCCGACTGGCCGGCTCTGATCGAGTCATCGACGTGGTCGATGATCAGACCGGATCACCGACGTACGTCAAGGATCTGGTGGCGGCACTGCTGGAGATCGCCGGGGGCGGCATCGGTGCGCCCGTGCTGCATGTCACCAATTCCGGCGCGGCCAGCCGTTTCGAGCAGGCCCGCGCGGTGTTCGAGGAACTCGGGGCTGATCCGGACCGCGTCCGACCGGTCGGCACGGCCGCGGTGCCGCGGCCGGCGCACCGTCCGGTCTATTCGGTGCTGTCGATGGCGGGCTCGACCCGCGCTGGATTGACCGCGTTGCGGCCGTGGCGCGACGCCCTTGCCGAGGCTGTTGGGGTAGCTGTCGCCCAGAATCCGATTGTTTAGCAAGTGACCGATAACCTCGACGCCGTGACCGATGGGCCGGGCCTGACCGTGGTGACGGTGACCTATTCCCCCGGCTCGCACCTGGACCGATTTCTGTCGTCGCTGACGGTGGCCACCGACCGGCCGGTGCAGGTGATCATTGCCGACAACGGCTCCACCGACGGCACACCCGAGGAGGCCCTTGAACGTTATCCGGGCACCCGGCTGCTGCGTACCGGCGCCAACCTGGGCTACGGCACCGCCGTGAACCGCGCGATGGCGACCATCGCAGCTGATGAGGAGTTTGTCCTCATCGCCAATCCCGACGTGACATGGGGACCCGGCAGTATCGACGAGTTGATGTCGGCCACCGGCCGGTGGCCGGATGCTGCGGCGTGGGGACCACTCATTCGCGAACCCGACGGTGCGGTCTATCCCTCCGCCCGTCACCTGCCCAGCCTGATCCGCGGCGGGATGCACGCGGTGGTCGGCTTCGCCTGGAAAGCCAATCCCTGGTCAAAGGCCTACCGCCAGCAACACACGGAGCCCAGTGAACGGCCGGTGGGCTGGCTCTCTGGCTCGTGTCTGCTGGTTCGCCGGAGGGCGTTCGATGCGGTCGGCGGTTTCGACGAGCGCTACTTCATGTACATGGAGGATGTCGATCTCGGTGACCGGCTGGGCCGGGCGGGCTGGCTCAACGTCTATGTGCCGGACTCGGAAATCCTGCACGCCAAAGGTCACTCGACCGGCCGGGAACCGGCACGCAACCTGCGTGCTCATCACGTGAGTACCTACACGTATCTGTCTGACCGCCACCATCGCTGGTGGCAGGCGCCGTTGCGGTGGACGATAAGGCTCGCGCTGGGTGTGCGGGCCCGCGCGGCGGTGCGAAAGTCGCGCCGAATGCTGACCCGGGGGAAACGATGAGACCATCCGATGCTCGGCCATCGGCCATCGGCCCATCCGTTGGCGGCCCATCGGCCATCGGCCCATCCGATGGCGGCCCATCCGATGGGCGTCCGGTCGATGCCGTCGTCCTGGTGGGCGGCAGGGGCACTCGGCTGCGGCCGCTGACGCTGGCCACTCCCAAGCCCATGCTGCCGACCGCCGGGGTGCCGTTCCTGACCCATCTGCTGTCCCGCATCGCCGAGGCCGGGATCGATCATGTGGTGTTGGGAACCTCCTACAGGGCAGCCACTTTCGAAGCTGAATTCGGTGACGGCTCCGCACTCGGGCTGCAGATGGAGTACGTCACCGAGGAGGAGCCCCTGGGTACCGGCGGCGGCATCGCGAATGTCGCGTCGACGTTGCGTCACGACACCGTGATGGTGTTCAACGGCGATGTGCTGTCCGGCGTGGATCTGCGGGCGATGCTGGCCGCACATCGCGAGCGCGACGCCGATGTCACACTTTATCTGGTGCGGGTCGGCGACCCGCGCGCCTTCGGGTCCGTGCCCACCGATGCCGACGGTAACGTGCTGGCATTCCTGGAGAAGACCGAGGACCCACCGACCGACCAAATCAATGCCGGCTGCTACATCTTCAAACGCGAAGTGCTGGAACGTATCCCGCGTGGCCGGGAGGTTTCGGTGGAGCGTGAGGTGTTTCCGGCGCTGCTGGCCGGCGGCGCCAAGGTGTGCGGTTTTGTGGACTCCGGCTACTGGCGCGACATGGGCACGCCGGAGGACTTCGTCCGAGGTTCGGCGGACCTGGTGCGCGGAATCGTCGCGTCGCCGGTGCTGGCCGGCCGAAGTGGTGAGAGCCTGGTGCACGACGAAGCCGCGGTGGCTCCCGGTGCAGTGGTCATCGGCGGCACCGTGGTGGGCCGAGGCGCCCAAATCGGGACCGGCGTGCGACTGGACGGCGCGGTAATCTTCGACGATGCCCGCATCGAGGCCGGATCGGTCATCGAGCGCTCGATCATCGGGTTCGGCGCACGGATCGGCCCACGCACCCTGATCCGCGACGGCGTCATCGCCGACGGCGCCGACATCGGCGCGCGGTGCGAACTGCTGCGCGGGGCGCGGGTGTGGCCGGGCGTGGTCATTCCGGACTGCGGTATCCGCTACTCCAGCGACGCCTGAGGGTTCCCTCGGACGGCATCGACGAGACGGACCAGACCGGCGTCGGTGCCCTCGGGCAGATCCCCGATCGGCCACCACCGCAGATCCAGTGACTCCGCGCTGATGGCGATTTCAGCGTCAGCCGCAGCGGTGGCGATGAACTGCAGATCGAGGTGGCGGGTCGGCACCCCCAGCGAGCAGATCACCGGGTGCACGTGGATCGCGGCGAGGGTCGGGTCCAGGCGCAGGTCCTCGATGCCGGATTCCTCGGTGGCCTCCCGCAGGGCGGCGGCGAGAATGTCGACATCGGTGGCCTCGCAGTGCCCGCCGAGTTGGAGCCAACGGCCGAAACGCGGATGCAGGGTCAGCAAGACCTTCTCGGCGGTGGCGTCGACGACGAGGGTCGAGGCGGTGATGTGGCCCGCAGCGCAGGCTCGCTCGCAACTGTCCGGCCGGGAATGCAGGAAAGCCAGCACCGCGTGGCGCAGTGCATCCTGGTCCGGATCGGGGGACTGCCAGTCGGTCAGTAGCGAGATCGCCGATTCCCGCAGGCTCATCGGTGCACCAGTCGGTCCCCGGCCGGCACCGGATCGCGGGGCCGTTGCGGTTCAACCGGGTAGCCGATCGCGACCGCCCCCAGCGGCTGCCAATCCGGGGGCAGGTCGAGCACGGTTCGCACCACGTCCGGGGCGAAGATCGTCGATCCGATCCAGCAACTGCCCACACCTCGCACGGCCAGGGCGACGAGCAGGGCCTGCACCGCTGCGCCGGCCGCCACCGTGAACATGGTGCGCTCCGCGGCGGTACGCGCCGGATCGGGATAGTGGTGCGCACCCTCAGGCACGAGGAAGGGAATCACCATCTCGGGCGCGTCGTAGAGGATCTGCCCGCGATTGACCCGCCGCTCGATGGAGTCGGCCGTGCGACCATCGGCGGCCAGATCGGCACACCATGCCCGCTTCATTTGGTCCAGCAGTTCAATGCGGCGGTCCGGGTTCCGCACCCAGACGAAGCGGACCGGGCGGGTGTGATGCGGAGCCGGTGCGGTCAGCGCCTCGGCGGCCGCGGCCTCGATGACTTCCGGATCCACCGCCGCGGAATCGAAACTGCGCACCGAGCGCCGCAGCAGTTGCGCCTGGCGGCGGCCGAGTTCGATCGACTCGGCGGTACCGAGCCAGAACAGGTCGTCCTCGCCACGGCGAACCAGTCGCGCCGCATCCGATCCGTCATCGCGATACCTCAGGCCGCGCACCACTGCCACCGGGATCGCGGTCAGCTTGCCCTTCACCAGATCAGCCGCCGAGGCGATTTCGTCGGCGAGGGCGACCTCGGTGACCAGAAGTTCGTTGCCGTGCCCATCGACGGCCCCGGCATAACCATGCAACACCGGCACGCCGGCCGAGCCGATCGCAGCGTCGGTCTGCCCGTGACGCCAGGCCCGGCCCATCGTGTCGGTGATCACCACTGCGACATCGACGCCGGCGCTGCGGTGCAGGTCGTCGCGCAGCTTTCGCGCACTGCCGTCGGGGTCAACGGGCAACAGTGCCAATTCCGTTGCGGCGACGTTGGATCCGTCGACGCCCGCGGCTGCCTGGATCAACCCGTGTCGATTCTCGGTGATCAATGTGCGGCCCTTGCGGGCCAACACGCGGACCGCCTCGGTGTCGATCAGGTTGCGGCGCAGTGCGTCCCGTTCCTCCGGATCGGCCGGGGCGGTGACGATGCGCCCTTCGCACTTGGACACCACCTTGCTGGTGACGACCACGACGTCGCCGTTTTGCAGCCACGGTGCGGCAGCGGTAACGGCCGCGCTCAGATCATCGCCGGGCCGAAACTCCGGTAGTCCGGTGACGGGGAGAATCTCGACGGCCGTCGCTGTGCCATGGTCGGTGGGTCCGGCACCGGGTGGGGGTGCTGCGGGCGGGGGTGCTGCGGGCGGGGGTGTCACGGGCGGGGGTGTCACGGGGCCACCCCGGCGAGGCCCAGGCCGGCCCGGACCATCTCGGCAGTGGTCTGCGGATCCGACATCAGCAGCGGAAGCGACGCGACCGTCACGCCGGGCACGGTGGCGTGGTCGTTGTTGTGCACCAGCCAGTAGTCGAGCAGGCCGGTGGCCGAACGTGCACCGTAGTGGCGGCCCACCGCCTCCGAACTGCTGGTGACCCCGATGACCCGCAGACAGTCGTCGGCCATGCCGCGCAATGGCTTCCCGTCGATGATCGGTGAGTAGCCGATCACCGGCGCCGACGTGGATCGCAGGGCCCCCCGGATTCCGGGGATGGCCAGAATCGCGCCGATGCTGACCACCGGGTTGGACGGGGCGAGCATGACGACGTCAGCTCCGTCGATGGCGTCGATGACACCATGACCGGCAGTGGCCTTCTCGGACCCGACGAAAGCGAAGCTGTGCGTGGGTATGCGAGCGCGGTGGCGCACCCACCATTCCTGAAAGTGGATCGCCTTGCGGTCATCGGTGTCCGGATCGGTGACCACGACGTGGGTTTCACACCTATCGTCACTGGCCGGTAGGAGCGTCGCGCCGGGCGACCAGCGGTCGCACAGCGCCTGCGTCACCTCCGACAGCGGATATCCGGCCCGCAGCATCTGGCTGCGTACCAGGTGAGTGGCGAGGTCGCGGTCGCCGAGGCCGAACCAGTCCGGCTGAACGCCGTAGGCGGCCAATTCTTCCTTCGCGTGCCAGGTTTCGTCGCGGTGGCCCCATCCGCGCTCGGAGTCGATGCCACCGCCGAGGGTGTACATGCAGGTATCGAGATCGGGGCAGATCCGGACTCCGAACATCCAGGCGTCGTCGCCGACATTGACCACGGCACGCAGTTGGTGTTCACGATCGGTCGACTCGCCGGAGACCTGGCCCGCGAACTGGCCCAACCCGAGCAGCTGTTGGACCCCCAGCAGAAATCTGGCACCCCCGATTCCGCCGACGAGAACGGTGACCTTCACACCGACCGACACTAGGCGGTCGGGCTTCGAGGGGTTACGGGTGAGTCACCGCACAGACACGCAGGGGTGTCGACACGCCGGAATCAGGGACTGAAATGGTAGGAACTTTTGCCGAACTCTTGACCGGGGCACCGCGGGCAATGTCTAATCACACCAGTGTCATTTCCCGGTCGACCTGCCGGTTTCGGTGTGGCAGACCGGGATTCGACCAAATGTTCGAATAATTTGATTTGACGCAACGTGAATCAGGTGAGGAGGAGCGGATATGTCGTATGAAAACTTTCTCGGTGACCAACTTCTCGGATCGCTGGGCGAACCGCGCATCGCCACCGGGTCGGCGCATTTGGATTTCGCGGCACGCGCTCATTTGAGTGTGGTGCCGGATGCGATCGACCTGACGACGATGCCCGGGGATGAAGACCAGTGGCAGGAACGCGCGCTGTGCGCACAGACCGACCCGGAGGCATTTTTCCCCGAGAAGGGTGGCTCGACCCGCGAGGCCAAGCGAATCTGCCTGGGCTGTGAGGTCAAGGATTCCTGCCTGGATTACGCGCTTGCCAACGATGAACGCTTCGGCATCTGGGGCGGTCTTTCCGAGCGGGAACGCCGGCGCCTCAAGCGCGGCATCGTTTAGTCCGGTTCGATGCTGGGGTCGATGACCGAAGGTTCGACGCCCAGATGAGTGGCCACCTGAGCCACTAGAATCTCATGAAGTAGATCAGTCAGATCTTCGGAATTCTTGGCCCGTCTCTCGATGGGCTTGCGGAACAGCACGATCCGCGCGCGAGTGGGCTCACCGCGCACATCAACCCCGGCCGGGATCAATCGGGCCAATGCGATCGGCCCGTCGGCGACGACCTCCGGCGGCCACTGCACGTTCTCCGGGTCCTTCGGCGCGATGCGCGGAATCTCATCGACAGCGACGTCGAGTCCGGTGAGTCGCTGTTGCCAGCGCCGCTCGATTGGTTCGTAGGCCTCAAGAACCGCCATGTCGAAACGCTCCGCGCGGCTGCGCCAACCGGGAACCGTCTGCGGTAGGAGCGGCCCACGCATGTCCCGGCCGCGACGGGAGCCCCCGTGGGCTGCACTGCCTCGCGCGGAACTGCGGGAATCGGCCACGAGGTCAGATCGTAATGCCAAGAACGCCCGGCGGCGCCGAAGGATCGGGCCCGGCGGCGCGGGGGGATCGGGCACGGTAACGGTTGTACATCAGCACCCCGGCGGCTGCGCGTGTCCGGCGTCGACCCGCATTTCCCCACGATAATCTCGCGAACGTGAATCTTCCCCGCCGCTGCAGTCGACCCGGGTGCCCGCAGTTCGCGGTGGCGACGCTGACCTACGTCTACTCGGACTCGACCGCCGTCGTGGGCCCGCTGGCAATCGCCCGCGAGCCGCACTCGTGGGATCTGTGTATCGGACATGCCAGCCGAATCACCGCCCCATTGGGCTGGGAGCTGATGCGGCACTCCGCACCGCTGCCGACCAATCCGGATGAGGACGACCTCGTCGCGCTGGCCGATGCGGTGCGGGAGGGCAGGGTGGCGTGCACACCGCCGGTGCCGGGGTTCTCCGATCCGCCCGGTGCCGTCCATGCCACCGCGTCGTCGGGCTCCGGTAACGCCCAGGCCGTGCAACGGTCGCCAACGGTGGGTCGCCGGCGCGGGCACCTTCGAGTTCTTCCGGATCCCTGCGACTGACGGGCGGCTAGGCTGGCGGGAGCAAGAATTCCCCTCGTCACAGGAGCTCCGCCATGCCCAGGTCCGCCGCGCTGGTGCGCCGGGTCATCAAGGCCTATGACATTCGTGGGTTGGTCGGCGCCGAAATCGACGCCAGCTTCGTGGCCGAGGTCGGCGCGGCATTCGCCGCAATGTTGCGCGCCGAGGACTGTGGCATCGCCGCTGAAGTGAACACCGGCGTCGTGATCGGCTACGACATGCGGGACAGTTCGCCGATGTTGGCGGCCGCCTTCGCCGACGGTGTGACAAGTCAGGGTCGCGACGTCGTCCGGATCGGGCTGGCCTCGACGGATGAGTTGTACTTCGCCTCCGGATTGTTGAATTGCCCCGGTGCGATGTTCACCGCCAGTCACAACCCGGCCGCCTATAACGGCATCAAGCTGTGTCGCGCGCAGGCCAAGCCGGTCGGCGAGGACACCGGTCTGGCGCTGATCCGCCAGGACCTCATCGACGGGATCGCCGCCTATGCGGGCCCCGGTGGTCAGATCCGCGACCAGGACGTGCTGGGCGATTACTCGAGTTTCCTGCGTTCGCTGGTCGACGTCACCGGACTTCGGCCGCTGCGGGTAGCCGTCGACGCCGGAAACGGTATGGCGGGCCACACCGCACCGGCGGTTCTGGGCGGGATTGCGGGTCTGAGTCTGCTGCCGCTGTATTTCGAACTCGACGGATCTTTTCCCAACCACGAGGCCAATCCGTTGGAGCCGGCCAATCTGGTGGATCTGCAGCGCTTCGTCGTCTCGAGTGGCGCTGACATCGGCCTGGCCTTCGACGGTGACGCCGACCGCTGTTTCGTCGTCGACGAGCGTGGCAATCCGGTATCGCCGTCAGCGGTGACCGCATTGGTCGCCGATCGGGAGTTGGCTCGCGAACCCGGTGCCACGGTGATTCACAACCTGATCACCTCCCGGGTGGTACCCGAACTCGTCACCCAACGCCGTGGAATCGCGGTGTGTTCACGAGTCGGACATTCCTACATCAAGGCGCTGATGGCCAAGACGGGCGCCATCTTCGGCGGCGAACATTCTGCGCACTACTACTTTCGCGACTTCTGGGGAGCCGATTCCGGCATGCTGGCCGCGCTGCACGTGTTGGCGGCCCTGGGCGAGCAGCCTCGACCGCTTTCGGAGCTGATGAACGATTATCAGCGGTACGCGGCCTCCGGAGAGATTAACTTCCGGGTCGAGGATGCGCCCGCGTGTGTCGATGCGGTGGTCAAATCCTTTGAGCAGCAGACGGTTTCGCTGGAACACCTTGACGGCGTGACCGTCGACCTGGGTGACGGCGCCTGGTTCAATCTCCGCACGTCGAACACCGAGCCATTGTTGCGGCTCAATGCCGAAGCCGGCACTGCCGTCGAAGTCGACAGGATCGTCGCTCAGGCCACCGAACAGATTGCGGTGGCGAGCACATGAGTGCGGCCCACGCCACGATCGATCTCGACGACACCGACGGGTTGTTGGAGGCCGATCGCGACGGTCTGTTGCGAGCCTCGGCGCTGGCCGGCGCTCAGGTGCGTGCCACCGCGGCCGCCGTGGAGGAGGGCGCGCTGGATTCGGTGGCCGGCGGCCAGCGGCCCCGAACGGTGGTCTGGGTCGGTGGCCGCGGGGCCGCCGATGCCGCGGGGGCCATGCTCATCGCCGCATTCGCGGGCTCGGCCGGCGAGCCTCTGGTCACCGTCTCCGGCTCGCCGCCCTGGATCGGACCGCTGGATGTTCTGGTGGCCGCCGGCGACGATCCGAGTGACCCGGTGCTGGTGAACGCCGCCGCCACGGCCGCGCGCCGAGGTGCCCGGGTGGTGGTTGCAGCACCCTATGAGGGGCCGTTGCGGGAGGCCACCGCGGGGCGCGCGGCGGTCCTGGCGCCGCGGGTGACGGTGCCCGACGATTTCGGTCTGTGCCGGTACCTGGCGGCGGGCCTGGCCACGCTGGCGGCGGTCGATCCCGCGGTGGACACCGACCTGGCTGTGTTGGCGGATGAACTTGATGCCGAGGCGTTGCGCAACAGTGCCGGCCGCGAGGTGTTCACCAATCCGGCCAAGGCGCTGGCCGAGCGGATGTCCGGGCGCCAGACGGTGTTGGCCGGTGACAGTCCGGCGACCCTCGCCCTGGCCCGCCATGGCGCGACGGTGTTGCTGCGGGTGGCCGGTCAACCCGTCGCCGCCGCCGGTCTCGCCGATGTCGCCGTCGCGTTGCGCACCGGGATTTCCAGCCGCGCCGCAACCGGCGTCGCGGCGGCCGGCTTCACCGATCCGGTCCAAGCCCTGTTCCATGACGAGGAGATCGACGGTCCACTGCCCACCCGGCCCCGGGTGCTGGCGTTGGTGCTGGCCGAGGAGCGGCAGCTACTGACGGCGCGGGTTGCCGGTATCGACGGTCTCGACCTGGTGGGCGTTGCGGACGTGGGGGATGCCGGGACCATTCCGGCGTCGGGTCGGGTGGAGCAGCAGTTGGCCACCCTGGCGTTGCGGCTGGAGATGTCGGCCGTCTACCTCCGCTTGGCCGGGGGCTAACAGCACCGTGCAGTTGCTACGCGGAGCGATCCGAACCTATGCGTGGGGGTCTCGCAGCGCGATCGCCGAGTTCACCGGCCGACCGACCCCGACCGCGCACCCGGAGGCGGAGTTGTGGTTGGGCGCCCACCCCGGTGATCCGGCGCACCTTCAGGATGCCTCCGGCTCAGAGACGTCACTTTCGGAGGCCATCAATGCCGATCCGCAGGCGCAACTGGGACCGGCGGTGCGAGAACGCTTCGGCGACGTACTGCCCTTCCTGGTCAAGGTGCTCGCCGCCGATGAGCCGCTGTCCCTGCAGGCGCATCCCAGCGCGGAACAGGCCCTTGAGGGTTATCGGCGCGAGGATCGCCGCGGCGTGCCACTGCAGTCCCCGGTTCGCAACTATCGCGACTGGAGCCACAAGCCCGAACTACTGGTGGCGTTGTCGGACTTCGAGGCGTTGGCAGGCTTTCGGCCGGCGGCACGCTCAGTCGATCTGATGCGTGCGCTCGCGGTGCCCGCGTTGGATCCCTACATCGGACTGCTCGTCGATCAGGACGACGCACCCGGCTTGCGCGCACTGTTCACCACCTGGATCACCGCACCGCAACCCCAACTCGACAACCTGATTCCGGCCGTCCTGGAGGGTGCTGTCGCTTACATCCGTTCCGGTGCAAAGGATTTCGCACCCGAGGCCCGGGCCGTGCTGGAACTCGGCGAACGCTACCCCGGCGACGCGGGTGTGCTGGCCGCGCTGTTGCTCAACCGGATCAGCCTGAAGGCCGGCGAGGGGATCTTCCTGCCCGCAGGCAACCTGCACAGCTATCTACAGGGGATGGCGATGGAGGTGATGGCCAACTCCGACAACGTGCTTCGGGGCGGGCTGACGCCCAAGCACGTCGACGTGCCCGAACTGCTGCGGGTGCTGGACTTCACGCCGGTCGTCGATGCCCGGGTCGGGACCCGCCGCGACGGCATCGAGGTGGTCTATGAGACCCCAGCGGCGGAGTTCGCCGGATCGGAACTGATCGTGGACGGCGATCAACTCGGCCACGAGGTCGATGTCCCCTCGCGTCACGACGGTCCACAGATCCTGGTGTGCACCCAGGGATCGGTCGAGGTACGCGCCAAGTCCGGCGAGATCCGGATGCACCGGGGGGCCGCGGCGTGGGTGGCCGCCGACGACGGCCCCCTGCGGGTGGAGGCAGCGCACCCCGCGCGAGTGTTCCGAACCACCGTCGGGCTCTGACGGTGTCGGCGACTCGCCTCCGGCGCTGCCGATCAGGCCCGCTCGGGTGAGCCGCGCGCGCCAGCAGTTGCGCGACTCGGTGCTCGACGCCATGCGCGTGGAATTGCTCGGCAAGGACTGGTCGGCGATCACGCTCTCCGATGTCGCCCGCACCGCCGGTGTCAGCCGGCAGACCATCTACAACGAATTCGGTTCCCGCCTGGGCCTGGCCCAGGGGTACGCGCTGCGCCTGGCCGATCGACTGGTGGACGCGGTCGGCGGGGCGATCGACGGCAGCGGCGGCGACGTCTACTCGGCTTTCCTGACCGGCTTTCGGGCGTTCTTCACCGATTCGGCGGCCGACCCGCTGGTGGTCTCTCTGCTGTCTGGTTCTGCCAAACCCGACCTGCTGCAGATCATCACCACCGACAGCGGGCCGATCATCACCCACTGCAGCCGGCGACTTGCCGAGGTGTTCCTGGACAACTGGGTGCACGCCGACGCCGCGGCGGCCGGCGTGCTGGCCCGGGCGATCGTCCGGCTGGCTCTGAGTTACGTGTCGATGCCGCCGGAAGCCGACCACGACGTGGCGGCCGACCTGGCCCGGTTGATGACCCCGTTCGCCGAGCGACACGGGGCCGTTGAACCCGCCTGAGGCGGCCGGGATACCGTTATGGCTATGACGCTGACCGCCGACGTCCGTAATGGAATCGACTACAAAGTCGCCGATCTCTCGCTGGCTGAATTCGGCCGCAAGGAGATCCGGCTCGCGGAGCATGAGATGCCCGGGCTGATGTCTCTGCGCCGCGAATACGCCGACGTGCTGCCACTCAAAGGCGCACGGGTTTCCGGTTCCCTGCACATGACGGTGCAGACCGCGGTGCTTATCGAGACGCTGGTTGCACTCGGGGCCGAGGTTCGCTGGGCGTCGTGCAACATCTTCTCCACGCAGGACCATTCGGCGGCGGCGACCGTCGTCGGCCCGCACGGGACGCCGGAGGAACCGCGCGGAGTGCCGATCTTCGCCTGGAAGGGTGAGACCGACGAAGACTACGACTGGTGTATCGAGCAGACCCTCTATTTCCCCGACGGCAAGCAGCTCGAGCTGATCGTCGACGACGGCGGGGATCTGACGGCCGCGGTCCACAGCCGGAAGTACCGCCACCT